>Ga0308161_1002347_pt1 | contig 20227 bp, 26 predicted proteins | sample PhyFR2_FD_201034 | JGI IMG/M metagenome (GOLD analysis project Ga0308161, IMG submission 201034) | Phyllosphere microbial communities from UC Gill Tract Community Farm, Albany, California, United States - DLSLF.R2 | ecosystem: Host-associated > Plants > Phyllosphere > Unclassified | place: USA...
TTTCGGCGGTGTGGCGCACCACGGTCAGCTTGCTGACGTCGATGTCACCGAAGTCCGGCACCACTTCGACGGTGGCCACGAAGGAGAACTCACCCTCGTCACCCTTGTCGATGCGCGGGCTGCCGACGATGCGCAGGTCGTGCTCACGCACGGCGGCGTCGAAGGTTTCGCGCAGCAGGCCGTCCAGCGCCTCGCCACGGACCTGCGCGCCGAAGCGCTGCTCGATCACCTTGGCCGGCACTTTGCCCGGACGGAAACCCTTGATGCGGGTGGTGCGGGCGATTTCGCCCAGGCGGCCGTTGATGTGGCTCTGCAGACGGTCTTCCGGCAGCGAGAAGCTCAGGCGGCGTTCCAGGTTGCCGATGGTTTCAATCGAAGCTTGCATGTTGACTCCTGCCACCGGTGGCGCCCTGGCCCCCGGCTCGATGATGGATGAAACGGTTGTAAGGACACGACGTCGATGACGCGCCTGCTTGCCGCAGCCCTTTAGTTTCGCCCAATTCGGGCGGCGCCGCCAGCACGGCCGGGCGCAGGGGTTGACGCGGAATGCCCGACTGGGCGGGGGACGGGCCGGCCTGGTGCGAAAGGGGGGACTCGAACCCCCACGCCTTGCGGCACTGGAACCTAAATCCAGGGCGTCTACCAATTCCGCCACTTTCGCGTGGCCGGCTCAGGTGTTCATTGTTGCAGGCGGGGGCGGAAAGCGGAAGGCTTCCACAAAACTGAACAGGGAAATTGCCCTTTGGAGCCGGCCTGGGCGCATCCCGCCCCAGGCCGATCCTGGTCAGCGGGCGGCCGGCGCGGGCCCGGGTGTTTCGCCCGCAGGGACGCCGGCCGCATCGTCACTGGGTGTTTCCAGCGTGGCGCCATCGACGGAGCGCGCCACTTCAACCGCGCCAGCAGGCAGCGCCTCCCCTGTCGCCCCGGTCGACTGCGTGGCGTCGCGACCCTCCACCGGCTGTGCCGCGATGTGGTCGACATCCGCAGATCGCTCGACCGTCCGCGCGTAGTCCGGTGCAGCGGCGGTAGCCGCCTCGTCCGCCCTGCAGCCTGACAGCGCGATCACCACCAGGCTGGACAGCATCACGCCCGTGCTCTTGTTGAACGTCATCGAAGCACTCCTCATGCATGCGCCTTCGGCGCGGAACACCTATTGGGAGCGATGCGGACAGCAACCGGTGAGAAGCAGCTCACAGCATTGAAGATGCTGATGACGCATGTGACGCTGATTTCAGCCACGCTTCAGTAGATCCACGCCATGCGTGGATGAACCCATCAATGCCTGCGATATCCACCCATGACGTGGATCTACCGACGCTGCCGCAGGCAAGAAAAAAGCCACTTGGCGGACCAAGTGGCTTTCGTCTGGTGGGCTGTCAAGGATTCGAACCTTGGACCTATTGATTAAGAGTCAACTGCTCTACCAACTGAGCTAACAGCCCGAAATCGGGGGGCGAATTATGACCCGATCCGCGAGGGCGTTGCAAGCACTTTCTTCAACGTCGTTGAAACAAGCACTGCAACCGGCGATCCATCGCGAAGGGTTACATCTTGAAGAAAAAAGCCACCGGGCGGACCCGATGGCTTCTGTCTTGGTGGGCTGTCAAGGATTCGAACCTTGGACCTATTGATTAAGAGTCAACTGCTCTACCAACTGAGCTAACAGCCCTTGAAACTCAGGCGCACATTATAGCCGGCGACCTGTTTATTGCAATACCGTTTCGGCGATGCCGATGCGGTTGAATCAGTGGGGTGGCTGAGGGGATTCGAACCCCCGACCACCGGAATCACAATCCGGTACTCTAACCAACTGAGCTACAGCCACCACTGAAACTTTCGCTTCACCGCCAATGCTGCCGACGCTGACGCTTGATACGTTGCCCGAGGACTGTCACCGAAGTTCAGGTCCGCCGAAGCGAGTCCGACATTCTGGTGGAGTCTGCATGCTTTTGCAAGCACTTCTTCACATCCGCCAGCTACGTTCCGGTGTCGCACCAATGGCGCGCCCGACAGGAATCGAACCTGTAACCGCCGGCTTAGAAGTCTGCCTGACTCTGGATGCGAATCAAAGACTTGCTTTGACTTCATTTCTGGAGCATGGGCCTGCGGGCCATTGCAGCGCAAGGGCTCGATGGCGAGTTTTCTGGAGGTTCTGCGCTCAGACGGTGCGGCCCATCTGGTGGCGCCCCGCCCTCACCCAAGCCTTCAGGGGGTCCTTCGCCCTGGGCTTCGTCACCGCTGGCGGACGGATTGGCGCCAGCGCTTCCTTGACCCGCTCCAGCTCCTTCGCCCCCGCCTCGGCCAGACGCCGGGCCTGCTGCAGCTGTTCGGGTGTCGGCGGCAGGCCAGGCAGCGGCGGTAGGGGTTCCCTCGGGGAGTCGTCCACCATCCGAGCCACAGCGGCTCGCAGCCGCATCTCTGGGTAGAGCCTGGCCGCGCACCACCGCTCGGCGTAGCGCTTGCCCTGGTCGACGCTCGCCGCCCATACATCCTTGGTCTGCCACATCTTCCGGGCATCGAGGTGCACGCGCACCCCGCGCTCCTTCGCCGGCGAAACCTGGGCGATCTGTCGGCCACTCCACCACAGCACCCAGGTGTCCCTCAGCTGGACCCAGCCGGAGGGTGGCGGTGCGGTACGGAAACCTTGATAGCCGTGCATGGGAAGCATGGCCGGGAGCATACGGCCGGGCGTCGCAGATTCTGCGAACGGCAGGGCAGCCTGACTGAACGGTTCGGCCGACGGCGCCGGCGCGGCGCTGCTCAGGCGCCTCCGGGTTGAGCGGCCTGGGGCCCCGGATCCGGCAAAGTCATACTGCCCGCAGCCGCTGACCGGCGCCATCGGGCAACCGCCCACTGTCGCTCGGGGTTCTCCCTACGCGGCCAGCTGGTGCTCGTAGAACGGGTGCCGCTTGTCGTCAAAGATCCGGTACAGCGCCGCCAGGTCGGCAGGATCAGGGTTCAGCCAGGCGTCGACGTGCTCAGGCTTGATGTTGATGATCGTTCGGTCGTGGCCGGCGGCGGCCACCTCGGGTTCCGGGTCGTCGGTGATCGCGGCAAACGACAGTAGATCCGGCTCCTTGCCGGCCGGGTCCACCCAGTGCGACCACAGGCAGGCCACCAGCATCGGCTCGCGCGTGCGCGGGGTGAACTGCACCACCTGGTTCTTGCCGTCCGGCCCCTCCACGTTCTCGTAGAAGGTATCGACCACCATCAAGCCGTGGGTGTGGCCGAAGGCCGGCGCCCAGAACTTCTCCAGGCTGTCGCGGCGGGCGTTGTAGGTGCCCGGGAAACGCTGGTCGTAGTTGGCCGGCTTGCCGGCCAGCCGGCACTGATAGCGCATAGGCTTGATCGTCAGCTTGCCGCCGTCGGAGACAATCACCGGGGCATAAACCCCGGGGAAGATCCGGCTGTCCCGGTCCTTGCCTTCGGCGCGCTTGAGGTCGGCCAACTTGCCCATGGCGCGCTCGATCTTGTTGCCGGCGATCCGCACTTCTTCCCGGGCCTTCTTCGTCTCCTTGGCCTGCAGCGATCGCTCCGCATCGGCCAGGCGCTTGCGGTTGGCGAAAAGCTCCTGCTCCAGGATGGCGGCCTCGGCTTGGTTCCACTGCTGGATCTCCGCCCACACGGCCCGCTCTGCCGCGCTGGTGCCGGCTCGGAACGCGTCATCCATCGCCTTCGGGGTCTTGGGCCGCTTCTTGCCCGGGTCGTGGGCGTAGAGCGCGGCGAACTCCTGCAGCGACACGGTGGCGCCGGTCATGCGGACCAGCTTCTGGTAGGCGGCTTCGATTTGGGCGGAATAGCACATGGCGGCAATCTGGCCGCAGCCCGTGTTTAGCCAGCGTGAGGCCGAGCCTCAGTGGCCGGTCACGTCGATGAGGACGAAGTGCCCGGACGCGCTGAACTGCGTCACGTTGTCGGCTTGGGGGATGAGGGCCGCAGCTCCGGCGTAGTAGAACCGCCCCGCGCTTCCGGAGCCGGTTCCGTTCCCTTGCGGCCCCGCGAGCCGGAAGCCGACATTTCGCTCGATTCTCTGGCACGAACGCGACGAGATCACCCCGTAGCGCCGTCCGGTCGGAACCTGCACATAGGCGCCTCCGGCCGCATCAAACGGTGACGTAGCCACGCCCACGATGCGCAGCGGCTTCGCCCAGGAGGCAAACGCCAGCTCCCCGGTGTGCTCGCGGTAGACCTCGATGCCAGTCTTGCCGGGCGTCCCCGTCACCACCGAGTCATACACCCACACCGTGCCAAACACCGTGGTGGCGCCGGTGTAGGCCGTCACGCGCCAGTTGTTTCCACCGAGGCTCGTCAGCACCACGCTTAGCCCGAAGTTGGTGTTCGGTCCTGTGACTGCAACGACGGGACTCTTGGCCTGAAAGTCCCTGGTGACGTATCGGGTCACGACGACGCCGGACACCTCGTGGGCGACAGCACCAGGCTCGTTGATATCGAATTTGTGCCGCAAGTGGAAGTTGAGCAGATCGCTGCGAACCTGCACCGTCCCCTGTGGGGTGTATGCCTCAAAGCCTGCTGGCATATCAGTGAACTCCGTAGAAAACAGTCGCTGGAACCAGCGTAAAAACGGGCTGTCCGTTGCCATCCACATCCGTGCCCCAATACACCCTGCCGTCGGAGTACCACACGGTTGGCGTGCGGCCAGGCTGTGCCGGCGGCGGCACCACGTAGAAGAAGAAATCCCCAGGCGGCAGAGGCCCAACCCACGCAGAGTTTCCATGCACTGCGTCGGTCTGGACTGTGCCAAGGAAGATGCCCAGGCGAGTTGTGTAATCAATCTCCAGCGAACCATCTGGATTGAACGTCTGAATGCCTGCTGGCATTGAACCTGCTCCTGTCCCAGTAGAGATGGGCGGGAGGGAGCGAGCCCCTCCCGCCTGTTGTCACGGCCAGTAGCCCATGCGCGTAGCAAGCTGCCCATTCGGGTAGTAGGTACGCCAGTTGCCGTCGCTGTACTCCGTGCGCTGGCCACCCGAAGGAGACGAGACGCGGAACACATCGGCCAGCACATCGAACGAGCTGGTCTCTCCGGTTGCTGCCAGGGCGATGCCTGCGATCTTCTTGTCCGCCCGCACGTCCACACCCCAGCGGGCGCTGGCTTCGTTGCCGCCCGGTGACCACGTGGGCGGCTGGGTTGCACCCTCGGCCACTTCGGACAGCATCGGCCGCATGATCCAGAAATAGGGGTCTGCCTGCCCCATTCCCTGGATGCGCAGGCGCACCGCCATCGACACGGTTCCCGATGGCGCCTTGGCGATACCAAACCCACGCGGGAAGGTCGAGATAGGCCCGCTGGTCAAGCCGGCAGGTTCCATGTTCGGCGTGCCGACGCTGCCGATGATCTGCCCCAATCCGTTGAGAAACTCGGCATAGAACAGCACCCGGCAACGGTGCGAGTTGACCACCGCCGAGATGCAGTAGGTCTTCCCCGCCTCTGCCGGCAGGGTATCCCCAGCGGTGGCAAAGGCGTTCGAACCATTTGCCCACGTCCCTGGCCGCATCGCCGACAGCGCGCTGGTCATACCCTGCGGGATGTAGTTCGCATTGCCGGAAGTGTTTCCGAAGTTGCCAAACCCCTCCGGTGCCAGCCATGCCCATGGCGTCGCCGCCCAGTTCGGGAACGTGGAATTGGACAGGAGGTTGCCGCCCGAACCCTGGTTGCGGACCTGGACTTCCATGGTCTGCACCACGGCAGCGTCAGCCTTTTCACCGAGTCCCGCCTGTACCCCTTGGATCGCGATTGCATTGGCGTTGATCTTCCCGTCGTGCTGCTGCACGGCCGCCTGCATCTGATTGAAGGCACCGGCGTTGACGTCGCCCACCTGCGTTTTCAGGTTGGTCAAGTCGGTAGCAGTGGCGTCCAGCTTCGAACCCTGCTGGGTAACCGTAGTGCTCAGTCCGCTGATCGCCGAAGCATTGCTGGTGATGGCCAGTTCTTGCGATATGTCGTAGAACTCCACCCGGTCCACCAACACGACAGCGTCCACCGTTCCCTGGCGGACCACCCACAGCTGCGACATGACGTCCGTCCGGTCATCGCCGATGGGGTGCTCGAACACATACCGCGTCCACGATGTGGTCAGATCCGGCGAGGTCTGGTCGTTGTTGCCCTCGCCCGCAAGGGAGCGCATGCGGCAGCGAGCAGTGACCCGCGCAGAACCCGACACCAGCTTGGCGACCACTACCGTGCGCATCTTGCGTCCGGGCTTGCCCGTTGCGATTGGAGACCAGCGGCTCCCATTTGCGAGGATGGTCGGGTTCGTTGTGGTCGCTGCCTTGTTCTCAATCTGCACCGCTGCGCCTTGCTGGCCGCCGGTGGCTACCCACGTGACCTGCCCATTGGTTGCGCTCGCTCCCAGTACGGTCCACGGGGCAATGCCGCCGTCGAACATGGGGTTTGCGTTCAAGTTCTCGCCGCGGTTGAAGCTGCTGGTGATGCTGGACTGCAGGTCAGTCAGCTGGTCCGCTTGCGCGGTGATCTTCCCTTCGGCTTGGCTCACACGTCCGGTCAACCCGGTGATCGCCGTGGCGTTCGCCTGCACTTCCGCCTTTACGGCGTCCACCTCGGTAACGTCCGTGATGGTTATGTCATCCAGTCGGATACGGCAGCCTGGTACGCGAACCGCCGTGCCGGTCCCACCCTGCATGCTGATGAACAGGCGGGCCTGCGCCTTGTCCGCCGCCGTCGTGATGTACCCGGTGATACGCGTCCACGCCGTCTTCGATAGCGTGCGCACCGGCGTGTTGATGGTGGGCCAGCTGTTGCCGGTGCCACCTGCGCCGGCCTGCGACGACTGAACGCCGATGCGCAGCACGCTCGTGTTATCGGCAGGAATATCCACGCTGTTTGCGTGCAGGGCCGCGTATGCCTCCACGTACAGCCGGCGCACGCCGTTCACTGGCTGGAACTGCTGGACCGGGTAGCAATCCGCGTTGAGGTCCGGCCTGGTGTCCTCGACCACATTGATATCGAGGCCGCGACTACCGTTGCGCCTTCCGTGCGCGTTCGCGGTGAAGGTGGTGCCGTACCCCGCGCCGAGTGACTGGCCCTCCGGGAATTGCTCGAACGAGCCCGCCGGGAACAGGCTGCTGGTTCCTGCAAGGGAGGTCGTCATCTCCGCCTGCAGCTTGGTCACCGAGGTTCCCAAGGTTTCCACCTTCCCTTCCACGGTGGTGGTGCGCGTTGTCAGCTGCTGCACGGCCTGAGCGTTGGCAGCGGTCAAGGTGGACACGTCGGTTACGTCACTGCGCAGGCCGGTGATCAATGCAGACTGCGAGTCGACCCGATTGCCCAGCTCACTGACCGTTGCGGTGAGGCCGGACACTGCCGAGGCCGTGGCGTTGATCGTGCCCTGCAGCTGCGCGGCGCTAGGCGTCCAATTGGTTGCAACGGACCCCTGCTGGAACATCACGTTGTCGATCTCGATCGCAACGTGCTGCGCCGCTGGCGCCGTCAACCGGCCAACATAGATCCGAGCGCGGTCAGCAGTCGCTACGCTGGTCCGCGCAGGCAGCACGAGACGCTGCCATGTACCGTCCATCAGCGTAGGCGGCAACGTGGTGGTGGCCACGATGCCGTTCTGTGCGTTGCGCCACTGCACGATGATCTGCGCAGTGCAGCCGGCGCTACCACGCACATAGCTGGACAGGACGTAGTCAGTGTTCGAACGGATGCGCGGCAGGTTCGATCCGCCCCCGCTGTCGACGTTGTTGAGGCCGATCCACTGATTGGCGGCGCCGGTGGTTGCCTCCAGACGTACAGCGCGACCGCCTCCGGACAGCGGTGAGGCAACGTATCCCACCGTGACCGCCGGTGCCGCCGTCTCGACGTTCCAGGCCGTCGGCACCGTGATGGCGCTGGGACTTTCCTCAAAACTGCTGTTCGGCAAGAGGTTGTCCCCTCCGATGTTCTGGAGCGACACATTCAGGCTGGTGATCGACTGCGCCAGCGCGTTGGTGGTCGTTGCGGTTGCCTCCTGCAGCGCCGTCACCGATGCCGCGGTGGCCAGCGATCCCGCCCCGGCCGGCATCCGCGCTTCCATGGTGCTGATGCGCTGCACCTGGGCCGAGTCGGCAGCCAGCGCCGAACTGCTGGCGTTGCGTACGCCTTGGGTGGTGGTGGACACGAGCTGGCGGAGCAACTGGTTTTGCTCGGCGAGCAGGTCGTTGCCCTTCTGAACTGCGGCGGTGGTTTGGCCCTGGGCGTTGTTGTCCACCACCAGGTCGAACACAGCACGGCTGAAGTTGTCCGGCAGCGCCTCGATGGCGTCTGCCAGCGCCCCCATGGGCGGCTCCAGAGGTTCGGTTGGTGTTGGGCAGGTCGCGCTCCAGCCACGCGGCTTCGAAGCCCTGCCAGTTGCGGGTGCAGCACTTCGCCAGGCACTGATCGACGGTGAAGCCCATGGCCGCGGCCAGATGCAGCTCGCGGCCGAAGGCCTCCAGCACCGTCGGCGTGACCGGGGCGCGTCGCTGGCGGCGGAGGTGGAGCCAGTCACCGAGGACTTGCGGTGCGGGCGGGTTTGGCCAGGTCGAGAAATCCAGATCCACTGCCTGAGCAGGCGGCGCGCTTGTGCGCTGCTTTCTGCTCTTAGGTTCTCTTCCTGGTTTAATTCCCGGTTCCTGTGCACGTGGTTCACCACCCCCGTGCACGTCGTTCACCACCGGGTGAACCTGATTCACTACGGGGTGGTGAACGTCGTTCACTACCAGATAGGGGTCATCCTCTGGCGCCTTCGGTGCCGCCTGGATGCCAAAGTGGAAGTTGAGGCGGTACTGGTTGGGCAGCCGGAGGTTGTCTTTGGCGCGCGGCAGAACCGTGATGTAGCCGGCCTGGGCCAGCTTGCCGATCTGGTCGATGACGGAGCGGCGGGTCAGCCCACAGTCCTCTGCCAGCGTGTCGTGGCTGGGGCGACACTGGCCGGTATCCTTGTTGTGACGCTCAGCCAGCATCAACAGCACCAGCTTCTGAGTGCTGGTGACACGCTGGCGGGCTGCCCATGCAAATGCCTCGAAGCTCACGTCAGACCGCCATCGGATACGTCTGGCCCGGCGCAACGGCCCACCATGTGCATGCGCTGCGGCGGCTCACCGCGCAGGGCTTCTTCGGGCCACGCCACACAAGGCCCTCTTCCGCCAGTTCCGGCAGCCGACGAGCAAGCATGTAGCGGTCGAGGTTCGTTCGCTGGGCCAGCTCATTGCTGGTCAGCCCCGACGCGAGCTTTACCGCCGCGAGCGCAACGGCCTGCTGGTCGGCCTGAAGGCCACTGTCGACAACGTGACGTGCGGCCTCGTGGCTGGTGCTGGGATCGGTGGAGCGAGCGGGATGGTTCATCGACGCACCCTCCCCTTTGCTGCAGCGCGCGATACGTTGCGGATCAGCCGGTGTGCCATCGTGATCAGCGAGTTGGCTTCTTCCACCATCAACTTGGCTTCGTCGCTGTCGATGTGGTGATCGGCCATCGCCTCCACCGCCGTGCCAGACAAGCGCCCCACCCGCGTGGTGATCTCCAGCAACTTCGTCTGGATGGCGCCGATCTCGTCCGACCAGCCGCCTTCCGGCGGCGGCGGAACCGTAGCCACGGCCATGCCGAACTGCCCGGCCAGCGCCTGCATCCAGTCCAAGGCGTAATCACTGCCGCCCGCCTTCTCCTGCATCCACTCTGTGAGCAGTTCGGCAATTTCCATCGTCACCGACTCACCCTCCAACCCACGCAACTTCGCGCGAAGGGTTTCCGGGTGCATCGACTTCCCACGACGGTCGGCCAGGAATGCGGCTGCATCCACCACACCGCCGGGCGTCTTGCGCACGGAGTTGTAGAGAACGTCGAGCCAGTTGAGTGCGGATGTGCGGCAGGTCATGAGGTCACCTTGGGAGGGACGGTGTTTCAAGGTTTCGGGCTAGGTTCGGGTGGCGCAGGATTGGCGCCATGGAGATCAACAATTCAGGGACGAAGGCCAGGGATGGCCTTTCAGGCGGTGTCGACCGGGCCAATGCGGTTCGCGTCGGGGTCGCAGATGGCAGGCGCCAAGGACGGCCGCTGCTCTTCGATGCCAAGCAAGCGAAGCACCTGCGGGATGCTGGGCACCTGTTCCTCTTCCGCCCACACTTCGACCTGCTCCGCCGGCAGCTTCAGCACTTTGGCCAACTGCATGTCGGTGCTCAGGCCCAGCTTTGCGCGCAGCGCGCGCTTACTCATCCGGCAGTCAATCTCTGCTCGAAGCTGCTCCGTTGTCTCGCTGGTGGGACAAGCCGGATCTGGCCCGAAAACGTCGGGCCGCAGTTGATGGCGCGATACGCCGGTCGCAAGCTCAATCGCAATGCAGCGCTCTGCCGGAACGCGCCTACGGTCATACCAACCAGATACGGATGGCGGCTTGATGCCAAGAAGCTGGGCAAGAGCCTGCTGGCTGCCTGCCGACTGAACTGCTCTATCGAGGGCTGTCATGTCCATATCGCCATTAGCTCACAGCTAACACTTTATTGCAAGCCAGCAGCTGCACGATCCTAATTAGTTACCGGCTAATCTTTGCCTATGGACATTCGAGAGATCCGCAGCCGCAATTTCCGGCACCTGATCGACGCCCTTGAAGCGAAGGGGATCAAGGGGCGCCGTGACCAAGGCGCCCAGCTGGGCGGCTTCTTGTCGCCTTCCTACGTTTCCCAGCTGATCGGCGGGAAGTACATCGGTGACGATGTGGCCAAGAAGATCAGTCAGGCCCTGGGGAAGGACCACGGCTGGATGGATCGCCCCCAATGGAGTGAAGACGGCGAACCTTCTGTCTCACCAATCCCGGAGAATGAGACGCCCACCGGCTATGTTCGCTTCGACTTGTTTGAAGGGAGTGCAGGGATGGGAGCAGGGATGGTCAACCAGGACTACCCGGAGGTAGTGAAGACCATTGAGATCGCAGAATGGGAAGTGCGCAGGAAGCTCGGTTACCTGCCCCAGCCTGGCCGCATCCAGCTCATCACTGGCCGGGGGCCCTCCATGCGGCCCAAGCTGGAGGACGGCGACGTTGTGTGGATCGACACGAGCTGCGACTACTTCGACGGCGACGACTACTACCTCATCAACATAGGTGGCGAGACGCAGATCAAGATGCTGCAGAAGCGCGGCGATGGTCTTTACGTGGTCAGCGTCAACACGGACTTCCCCGCCTATCGGCCAGATCCCGGTGATGTGAGCATCCTCGGCAAGGCCCTGATCCACGCAGGTCTGCGGAAGTTCTGAGTAGGCTGGCCTGCGACAACAAAAACCCCGCGTTGCGCGGGGTCCATGCTCACCACTGCCAGGCGATCTCGTACTCAGATCCGACGCGGGGCTTCTTGATTCTCACGGAGATGGTTCCGCTTTGGTGGTGGATCGCGGGATCCTTCAGCGCTTTCTTTGCAGCCCCCTCTACGAGGTAGCAATGAGCCGACCTCGGAGCGCGTGACACAGGCAGTGTGACGGAAATCGTCACTTCCTTCGCTGGGAAATCAACAACGTAGTACAAGCTTTCCTGGTGCCCGAGAAACGAATTATCCGCCTCATAGGACAAGGTCCAGTTGTACCGGCCGTGCTGTTGAAGCGGACCAGGGAAACGAACATTTACCGAGTACTGGCCGGCTGAAGTCTGAACCCAACTGGGATCTACCGGGTGGTCATTCCACTTGAAGCCCGTGATCGCTCCATCCGCACCAATGTTGCGGTGAGTCATCGCATCAATGTGGCCGTACTGCGGGACAGCGGTGTAGCACTTGCTCAGTGTGGCCTTTATGCCATTCACATCGTGCACAACCAGCTGAACAGAAACATTGTCCATCATGAACTGCGGGCGGGTTACCGCCCGCTTCACGATTACGGAAGCGCCACCTATCACCAGCAGCAACGCTACGATGAGGACGCCAACTGCCCAGTAAGGGGTAAAGAAAACTACAAGCAGACCAGGGATACCAATGACTACGCTTACAACGCCAATCCAGTCTGCTCGGGTCATCCTTAACCGCCGGTACGTATGCTCTTCATCATGGGACTCCTCCTTCTTGAAGGATAGGGAACAAGAACGTCTCTCTTAGACGAACTACCTGACAGCGATTGCGGAAAGGTGGTCAGGTGAGCGAATGGTATCACCGAATGAGACGAAATGCTGTCAATTGAAATGGGATGGGATGGGATGGGATGGGATGGGAGGCGATGGGGGCAAGCTAAGCCAGGAAGCCTCGCCAAGCTTGTAATAAGCATCGGCGCAGCAGGGGGAAGCTCAAGTGAAAGGTTGCTCCGAAAGCGTTTCACTTCTCTGTCCCTCTGATCCTGAACGTGTAGACCCATCGTTGGGGGCGGAAGTTTTAACGTTAAAGCCGGGCATTCAGCACGCAGACAAGCCGTTGGCACTAACAGCAAATGCTGCCATTTGCGCCAAGCAACTGCTCGTGCGCTTGGCCCCACAGCCTGCCGGCTAAGCCGTGGGTGATGAACTGCAGCCACGGCCCAACGAACAGATGCCGCAGGTTGGTTCGTTCATAAAAATATTAGTTCTTAGCTGTTGACTAACGATTAGTTCGTAGCTAACGTTTGCTCCGTCGCCCAAGACGACCCCATCCCGGGGCGCGGCGCAGGAGATCAACCATGGCCACTCTGGCCCTCAACACCGAAACCGCCCCCGGCACCGCCAAGGCTGACACGGTCAGCGGAAAGGTCGTCCAGAACTTCGGCGCCGCCCGGATCTACTACACCGCCGACGAGGCAACCGCTGCAGCGCGCGCCCTGATCGCCGCTGCCAAGCAGCTGCGCGGCGAAAGCCAGGACGCCGCCGCATGAGCGCCGTCATCGCCAACCACTCCCCCGTGCAGCGCGCGGCAGCTGCCGCCGGCATCGTGCGCCGCGCCGCTGGACGCTGGGGCGTGCGCCCCGAACTGGTTCGCTACGTGGCCGGTCACGCAGCCGCCGGCGTCCTCCTGCACGGCCAGAGCGTTGCGGGTGCCGTTGCCGCCGCGCGCCTCGATGCGCGCGCCCAAGGCGGTGCTGCATGAGCCGCAGATACAGGAACGAGCTGCCGCAGCTCGATGCAGCCCTGTCGACTTTGGAGCGGGCCGCTCGCGAGGCATTCGGTGTCGCACAGGATGACTATCCCCCCGGCGCCAGCTGCATCGTCCGTTCCCAGCGCTACGGCCATCCCGTTGTCGAACGCAGGGCGCTGATCGTCAGCACGACCGTGGATCTGCACATCGGCATCGATGGAAAGCCCTGGGCGTCGGTGAGCATCCGGACAAGGAACCTCAAAACCGGAAAGCACCGCGTCTTCTATCCATCCGTAGAGGTCGCCGGACAGCCCAGCCTACGCGCCATGGCCGGTGCCGAATGACCGACCACGACTTCTTCGCCGCCATGGCCGTCGGCATCCCGCCCATTACCCCGCCCGCCGCACCGGCCCCGATCTGGATCGGCGTCGACCTGGCCACCGGTCCCGACATGCACGCCGAGGTCGGCAGAGCCGCCGACGGCTCGTTCTACGCCATCACCAAGGAGCAGAACCCCATGACCCAGCTGAAAGCCTTCTACGTCGATGACATGCCGACCATCTACGCCGCGGCGACGCCTGAAGAGGCCGCCCGCCTGTATGAGGAGGACGTGGGCGATCCCTGCGATGAAGGCTACCCGCGCGAAGTCTCAGCCGCAGAGCTGGATCGTTCGATTCCTGAGTTCGGGGAAGACGAACAGCCGACCGGCGAGATGACGACCATGCGGACGTGGCTGGAAGAAGCCAGCCCGGGCTTCCTGTGCGGGGCCGAGTGATGCGCCACCTGGCCCTGCCCTTCTACTGCGCCGTCATCGTCGGCCTGCTGCTGGCGCTGCTGGCGCGCGCCTTCTACACCGGCGCCGATTCGATCTTCCTCGTCGCCTGCTTCGGCATTGGCTACTTCAGCCGGGCATGCGTCATCGAATCCCGTCGCTGCTGGCCCGCCTTCCGCAAGGAAATGAGGCAGCGCGCAGCTGAGCGACAGCGCGCGCCGCTGCAGGCCGACGACACCCACTGATCCCCTGCCCTGCGCTCTCCCCCTGTAGCGCAGGGAACCCGCGCCGGCCGGGTTCCACCAGCCGGCAATCCATCCCAGGAGTCCAGCGTGCGTAACCAGCTCGACATCTTCGATCACGACCCAGCCCGCATGGCCGCCGCCAACCGCGCGGCCGCAGACCACGCGCTGCACGACGTGCAGTTCACCGAAGCCGAGCGGCAGGCCCGCGCAGCGCACTACCTCGGCGAAGCCGAGCGCTGGGAAAGCCCGGCCGCGCACAGCGCGCGCGCCATCACCGAACGCAAGGAGCAGCACGCATGACCACCGACAAGACCCCCGCCACCCTGGCGACCGCGAAGCCCGGCGGATGCGTGCAGTTGGGCAAGATCCATGTCCGTGAATCCCTGCTGCGCCACTTGGTACGTGAGTTGAACCATGCTCGAAGGGGCTTCGACAGTGCTGTGCGGGCCGACTATGTGCATCGCTGCCTGCTTTCGGTACTCGATGCCTCGGACGCGCAGCAGCCCGCCGCCCAGCCCTCCCCGGGTGGTCAGGGGGATGCGCTGTCGGCACGCGCCGTGGAGATGCTCCGCGACGATGCCCGCCTTGTCGGCGTCATCGCGGACAACATCGAGCGAGGCAAACTCGATCATCCGGGCTTCTACCGAAACACCCAGCTTGCAGAGGTTCTGCGGCGAGTGCTGTCTGCCGCGCTCGCCGCCCGCCAGCCGGTGGAGCGCAGCTTCCAGGCCGGCGTGGCCGAATGGATGGGCCAGTGCTTCCTGCCGTCGCTCTACAGCAACATGACCGAGCGTGGCGACCGCCTGCTGGAAGAGGTGCTGGAACTGCTGCAGGCCCACGGCTACGACAAGGCGCGCGTGCCCACGCTGGTCGACTACGTGTTCAGTCGTCCGGTTGGCGATCCTGCACAAGAAGTCGGCGGGGTGATGGTCACGCTCGCCGGTTACTGCTGGGTGGCCGGCCTGGACATGCACGTCCACGGCCACGCCGAGCTTGCTCGCATCAGCCATCCGGAGGTAATGGCGAAGATCCGGGCCAAGCAGGAGGCGAAGAACGCCCTGCACTTCGACACTCCGCTGCCGGGCAACGCCGTCCCGCCCGCGCAGGCCGTGGACCTGCCCTACTCCCTCGACGCTGATCCGGCAGGCATCCGCGCCCGAGTGGCCGACTGCATCACCGGCACGCTGATGGTCGGCGCGCAGGGCCACACGCCGCCGCCGGCTGCTCACTGGGCCGAGCCGTTCTGGCAGGCAGCGCGTGCGGACGCGGGCTTGCAGGTGAAGATGCGTGAAGCGCTGTGGGCCGCAGCGAAGTCACTCAGGACGATTGCGGACTCGACCAAGGACACCGAGTTCCTTGAAACCGCCAGTGAGATCAGGGCATACGCCAACAGCCGCGCGAACTGCGCCGAGCAGGCCCTGACGGACAGCCAGGCGGTGGGCAATGGCCGTTGACTTCCCGCGCGGCTGGGAGATCACCCGCGCCACTGCTCCCGAGTATCACCACAACCGCTGCAGCTACAACACGCATGGAATGCTCTGCGACTGCGATGTGCTCATGAAGCACCGCGAGTACCTGGACGTTGAGCGACTACATGGGGCCGGTGGGAACGTACTGAAGAACCTTCCGAAGGAGCCCACCCATGGCTGACCAGCTGCTCACCGCTGCAATGGACCACCGCGAGGTCGGCCGGCAGCTCGCCAGCATGTCCGGGGTCGATCTCGACTCAATCGCTCCCCAGGACGCTCGTCTGTGGGAAGCCCGAGGCCAGTCGCTTCAGGCACTCGCTGCCGGCGACATGGACACCGCACTGCGGACCATGGGCATGGTGTCCCCGCGGATCATGGACCGGGATGAAGCGTGGTCGATCGCGTCGGACGCGGTGGCGGTACGCATTGCCGCCGGGTGGACGCGCGACATGCTGGTCAGCAGCACCGAGAGCGGCCGGGCGCCGTGTGGTCGCGGTTACTACCTATTCTGCTCCGGGGCCATCGCGGTCTGCTACTTCCCGATGGTCTGCATCACCGACATGAACGGCCGGGGCTATCACTTCGATATCCCCCGTGACCTGCTCAACGAACGAGAGCCCAGCCCCTACGCAATCTGTCGCCCGGTCGTCCCGCAGCAGCTGGAGATGTTCCGATGATCGAACTGGACGCGGCACACGTGATTGACGCCGATGAGGACGAGTACGACCGCCGGCGCCTGCCCGGTGCCTACTCCCAAACCATCCATCACATCCGGGAGCTGCGCAAAGAGCGAGATGTTTTGCTATTGCGTGGCCACGCCGGGGACAGATTTAGGGCCGCCCAGCTGTCGTGGTTCATCAGGAACAACGAGAACTATGCCGGCCGCCTCCTGCAGCGAATGGAACAACTCGGAGCCACCGCTGCACACGCACTGCTCACCCCGCCTCCGGCGCTGCCGGCCCAACTGGACCTGTTTGCATGACCGCTACATCGTTCCCCAGTAGCCCCACCGCAGTGGTCGACGCCACCAAGGCATCGTCACCTGTCGCCGCGGTGGTCGCCGCCATGCGTCGGATCGATCCTACTGGCGGCCCTGTTGCCGCCGATCAGGTCCGCGCTTGGGCCGACGCTCTGATGGCCGAGCTTTACTCGGCTCACGTCGCACGCTGGGAGTACCGCCACGCGGACGACTTCGCCCCGGGCTGCTGGGCCGAAGCGAACGCCGAACAGGTCTACTACGGCCCGCAGCGTGGCCTGGTCATTCGCGCTCTCTTCGAAAAGCCGCGCGTGCCGCAACCGGAGAAGGAGCACGTGTTCCAGAACCGCATCTGCACCAAGTGCGGCGACCCCGAAGACTGGGCCGGCCCTGACTGCATGCCGCTGGCGCCGCCGGTAGATCCGCGCAGCCGGCTTTCGTTCGACCCGCGCTGGATGCTGCAGCCGCTGCAGTGGCTGCGTGATGCACCGCCACACCTCAACCATTACGACAGGCGTCACAGGTCCAGACAGGCCGCTTTCCTGCTGGAAAAGCTGGAAGCCCACATTACGGAGTGCGAAAAGCCATGACTCAGAAGCAGATCAGCCATCCCGAAGGCCTGCCCAACTGCGCTGCCGGCCACCGCGCGCGCCACATCCACGACGAGCGGCGGGCGAGCGCCGGCGGTGGTCACCTGGTCGAGTGCGCATGCAGGTCCACCCGTAAGCACCAGCATGCCGACGCGGCCCTGCGCGAATGGCGCCGACTGAACCAGCCCGTGCGCAGCGCGCGCACGGTGCCGGCACCAACGGCGTCCGACAACGTCCTGCAGTTCAACCTTGGCCTGGCTGAGCCGGCAGGGAGACGCACCCGCGCACGCGCCAACGTGCAAGGAGGTTGCCCGTGATCGGTGAGGTTTTACAGTTCCGCGATCTGCAGGAGCTGTGTCGGCCAGGTAAGCGGCCGCGCTTGGCCACCGTCGAGCGCTGGGCGAGGCTGCGGAACATCCGGGTGCAGTACGACGGCCAGGGCGGCATCTGGACCACCACTGCCGCGCTCAACGAGGCACTTGGCCTCACCACCTCGGCTTTCGAGAACGAGAGCTACCCCGCTTCGCTGATCTGAAAGGACGCACAGCAGCATCATGGCTAGACCGCGCAAGGCCGCACCCAACCTGCCGCCGCACATCGACCACACCTTGCTGCCGGTCGGGATCTACTGGGATCCCACCGGCCGCGGCAGGTGGTACGTACGCAACCCCCACGAGGAAGGTTACGGCTATCGAAAGAAGACCGTGGCCGGCCCCACCGCGCGCATGTCCGACCTGCACGCGATCATGGAAGCGCGCCAAGGCGAAGCGCAGCGAGGTACGGTCGCGTTCGTGATCGACCGGCACGCGGAGAGCCTGGCGTTTGCGCAACTGAAGCCCTCAACACAGGCGGGCTACAAGGACTATGCCGGGGCGATCAAGGCCTACCCGCTCAAGAACGGCACTACCCTGGGCGAGGCCACCGTGGACAGGCTGACGCCGGGGTTCATACGGCGCTTGATCGACGTGATCGCCCAAGGTCGACCTGGGCAGAAGCCCGGCGATCCCGGCATTCCCGGCTATCCGACCAAGGCAAACCACTGGCTGCGTTACCTGCGCCGCGTGTTTGGCTGGGCACGGGAACATGACCACGTCACCACGAACCCTGCCGCCGGCATCAAACAGGTCAAGGAAAAAGGGGACCACCGAATGCCGGCCGGCGACCTATTCCGGCGGGTGCAGGCCTACGCCAAACAATGCAGCGCGCGCGGACCTCGCGCAAAGGGCGCTGTGCCGGCATACCTGTGGGCAGCAATGGAGGTGGCGTATCAGGCACGTCTACGGGGAATTGAGGTGCTGACCCTGACTGATGCCCACGTGGACGGCCAACTACTGCGGACGAACCGCCGGAAGGGTAGCCGCGACAACCTGGTGCGCAAGGGGCCGGAGACAGAAGAAGCGATAGCGCTGCTGCGGGATCGCCGCGCCGCGATTTGGAGCAAGAGGGGGGGAGTTGTACCCATCCGGGCCGAGGACCGCTATCTGCTCGTCAGCGAGGACGGCGCGCGGTTGACCGAGGATGGTTGGCAGACTGCCTGGGGGCGGATGATGCGCAATGCGGTGAAAGATGGGATTTTGACCCCAGACGAGCGCTTCGGCCTACACAGCCTGAAACACCGGGGCGTAACCGACACACAGGGCGACAAGAAAGAGGCCAGCGGGCACAAGACGGACGCCATGATGCACGTTTATGATCACTCGCTTCCCGTCGTGAGCGAATCCGGCAGCACCCCATCCGACACTGGCACGTAAAGGCAAAGTAGGCGCGAAGGCACTAGCTTTTCTGCATCCTATCCCGAAGCCCCTTTCGCTGCCGCTTTTCTAGGTTTTTTCGGAATGTTGATGCGCTTTTTGGGAGTTGCTGAGACTTTCGCCTCCGAAGATGGAGATTTGCTAGCCGCCTGGCTACTTTCGGCCTCGCTCTTCGCTTTCTCGTTGTTCTCCAAGATCCGCCGATAGGCTGAGTCCAGAAATGCGAGTACCTCCAAGCCAAACGGCGTCATCTCGTAGCCACGAATCCGCTTATCAATCTTAACGTTCCTCATCAGCCCGTACAGCATGAGAGACGGCGCGACGTCGGAGTACATGAACTTCTCAGCTTCACTGCCGCTTGCAGCGTTGGATATCCCCCCCACCATCTTTGTGGCGTTAGCGGTGAGAAACTCCACCAAATCCGTTTTCCAGGGCTCCTTTCTTTTGAGCACGGAAGCCGGCACTTCAAGCTTCACTTTGTCAAGCTTGTTCAGGACAGCCTTCACTTGGTCAGCCCCGCGGGCCTCATTGCTCTGCTCTCGCCGTTCCGCTGCGGCCAACTTCGCCTTCACCTCCTCCAATTCCTCTTGCAGGCGCTCGTTCTGAAGGCGGAAGGGTGCTGAATCGATGATCTGGTCGCCCCTCACCCATCCGACAAGCGCTTTGTTATCAGCCAAGAGCGGAAGGGTTTCAAACACACATAGCCGAACATCCTTCTCATCTTCAAAAAACGATGAGACGTTTGAGAGAACCTTCTCTCGAAACACCTTAAGCGCAGCCGGATTCTCTTTCTCGGTCACCGACAAGCCGTGTGCCTTGACCTTCGTGTTTAAGGCTTCGTCCTTCATCACCACCGCAAAAAGCGGTTTGCTCTTGCTGACCGCATAGTCAAATTCGAGCTCTGTATAGCTCAGCCCGGAAGTCGGCTCGATCGATCCATAGCGCCCTCCGAGGATCAGCATGTAAACATCGGACTCATCGATCCAGCGACGGATAATGTCCATCTGCGACTGGTCGCCTGCGGTGAAAAGCTCCATACCGGCTGGTATGTGGCCCGCCTTCAAGATCGCCGACACGGCGGCTTGGCGCTCTGGGATCAGATCGGTGAAAGTGCTCGATACGAACACCTGTAGTTTCCTATCCATGAGAACCCGGCGATCCATGTGAAGACTGGATGATCGCATCGACCGAGAAGAATCGTCTACACCCGGGTGATCATTTCTGGAGCGATTTCCGGAACAAACCGTCAGAGTGGCACGTGAATCACGTAACCAATTGATTTCAATGGCGCGCCCGACAGGAATCGAACCTGTAACCGCCGGCTTAGAAGGCCGGTGCTCTATCCAGTTGAGCTACGGGCGCCCGAACCGGAACGGCGTCCAATCCGACGTGACGTGGGATTGGTCGGG
>Ga0308161_1002352_pt1 | contig 20184 bp, 15 predicted proteins | sample PhyFR2_FD_201034 | JGI IMG/M metagenome (GOLD analysis project Ga0308161, IMG submission 201034) | Phyllosphere microbial communities from UC Gill Tract Community Farm, Albany, California, United States - DLSLF.R2 | ecosystem: Host-associated > Plants > Phyllosphere > Unclassified | place: USA...
AACCGATCTTGCGAAGGTAAGCCGCGCCGATGAGGTAACGGTAGGTACCCGAGCTGACGCTGATCTCAACAACACACTGTATGGAATTGGCCCGATCGGAAGTCAAGCAATGGTAGTTGAGGGTGGCGAGGGGCGAGCATGGACCAAAGGCAATTGGATGTATCTGCAAACGCCACTTTCGGTATTCTCGCCACGGGTTGAGGGCGCAACACACGCCAATGGAAAGTACCGTGCCTACAAGTTGCCAGCCAGCACCGTTGTTATGGCCAGCAATGAAGAAGGCAAGACGGTAACGCTGAAAATTAAGCGCATCGCACAAGCCGATGCCTTGTCCGCAACTATGAATGGAAGTGGCTACTAATGGCGCAGGGTATTGATGACGTCGAACTGGATAGCGTCGACGCGAAGCCAGATGACCGTATATCTGCGCGGAATCACGTTGAGATCCCTGGTGTGGGTGGCATGGGGGCCGTTAAAGGCATCTTCGGGCCTCAAAACCGTAACAGACTACTCCTAATCGGAGGTCTCGCTTCTGTTGTGCTCGGTAGTTTTGCGTGGAGTTACTACTCAATCCAGGAGCCACTTCAAGGTGGGGCTGGCGAGGTTACTGGTGGCGCCGCCCGCACTCAAAAGAATGCCCAGCCAACAGATATGCAGAGGGAGGAAGCTACTCGTTATAACGAAGAGGAGCTACCGAAAATTCAAGCAGAAAACCCCATGACCCACCCGATGGTGGTAACTGAAGATACGGGTGAATTCAATCAAACCCGAGCTTTCGCACGACCAGACAAAATTACTAATACCGGCGAAACCACGCCGGATCGACGATCGAATCAGGCGAGCCAGAGCGGGGGCACGGTACAGCCAAAGCAGGTAGTACCACCCACCCGGGAAAGCGTCGACCTGATGAAGAAACTCTTGCTCGCTGAGGGGGCAAATGCCCCACAGTCCCAGACTGTATCGTGGGCTTACCAAGCTCCAAAAAGTGCCTCTACGGCCTCGGCCAGTGGCACTTCGACAAGGTCATCGTCTGGTGCGTATGGCGATAAAGACTATGACAGTTCTGGCCAGGTGACTGGAGAGCTGCCAACCAAGTGTCAGAATCCTGTTATCAGGGCAGGGCATCAGTATGTTGCGCGCTCGACGATGGCGCTGAACAGCGATGTTGGCGGTCCCGTAATTGTTGAGCTCGTGAATGGTCCGTTGCGAAAGCACCGACTTTTCGGCGGGTTCGAGCGTAAAGATGAATGGATGCGGATGGAGTTCAAGTCCGTAGGTGGTATCAAGGATCCAGTCAAAGTAAATGCAATCGGTTTGGATATGGAGACCGTCCTCAACGCTGTTGGTGGCGATGTCGATTACCACACCCTTTATCGATATGGGTGGTGGGGCTTCGGCACAATCCTCAGCGCAATCGGTAAAGCTGCAGAAAAAAATTCTGATCAGCAAACTATTTTCGTCGGTGACAGCGTAGTAACTGACACAGCAAGTGATACAGCGCGTGAGATTAAAATGGCGCTGGGGGATCTTGGGCAATCGCTCGGTGATGTGATGAAGGACCGGATAAACCGTCCGCTGACAGTGTCACTGGCAGTAAATGACTTAGTAGGCATCGTCTTTATGGAAGATGTGTGCGGCGATAAATAATTCAGGACAAATTGATATGGCTTCCACAACAAATCATCCGAGAGACGACGAATACGGTTTGGATGAGCGAGAGCTCAGCCGTCCTATGAGTGGCGAACATCCGGATAACGATTTCTTCAATGATGACGATGTACCTTTCCACAGTGATGATAGAAGGGATCATCGACACATTGATGAGCTTGAGGAGGAGCATGAACCAGCAGCCATGCCCCATCAGCAAAGTGAACCTGAAAAGCCCGCAAGCTTTTGGGCCAAGTATCGTATGCATCTGATCGTAGGCGGCTTCGCTCTAGTCGTCTTCGGAGGGATGGCCTGGGCAGTAATGTCAATGACGGGCCCGAAACCTGTACACAGAAGCGCTGCTCCAACCGATTTTTCGTCCCAGGCATTGATGCAGCGCAGTAACCCTGTGAATGCTCCTGCCACTGACCCTGTGTTGTTTGATCAGGAGTCTTTGACTGAACCGCAGCGAGCTATTCCTGTTGTGGAGCAGGCTCAACCTGCACCTACGGATCAGGTCCTTTCACAGGTAGCTCCGATTACCCAGCGGACCGTTCAGGAGCAAGACGACACATTTTATGACGAGCTGGTTAGAAGCTCTGATCGTGGGTCGCCAATAGCGCAACGTCCGGCAGTGGAAGCGGGCAGCGTATCATCACGTACTGACGAGAAGCTGGAAGCATTGTCCAAAGCAGTAACTGATAGCAGTCGAGAAATGGGTATAGTCTTGAATGCTGTAAAAGTATTGAGCGACGACGTTAAAAGCCTGCGCCAGCAGGTCGAAGTAAACAGTTCGAAATCAGCAGCACTTGAAGGTCAATTGGGTAAAGTCGGTGCAAGCTTGGATGATCTTTCCAAGAAAACTGAACTGCGGTTAAAAGAAATTTCAAAGACCGCAGTCAGCGCAGCTATTGCAGCTGTCAACAAGGACCAAAAGCCGAAGCAAGAAAAACTGGTGCTAGTTGGTGGCAAGAGAGAGTCGGATTACCGACCTGCACCTAAATCAGCAGTCCCTGTATCCAAGCCAACGCCTTCGCCAGCCATTGAAAAAACACCTGTTCGAACAGTGGCTAAAACTACTCCGCAAGAGAACAAAGGGAATCAGGGCCAGCAGTGCCAGGCACGTACAGTTTCCCAGAACTGGAAAGTTAAGGGCATTACGAATAGTGGCGCATATGTGCGGCGCAGCGATGGTGAGGCGGCAATGCTTCGAATTGGCTATGAGGTTTCTGGGTTTGGACGTGTTGTAAGTTTTGACCCTGTATCCCGTACAGTCTGTACGACCAGTGGCTTGATCGCACGCTAGTCGGAATAGCCCTATGGACTTTACAAGCATTTTCATGAATCTCAGTGCTGAATACCCAGTATTCCTAAGCACGATTCTTTACCTTTTCGCTGCGATTGGAGTATGGATTTCGGCCACAGGGATCTTGGCGATAGTGAAGCTTGGCAGGAGAGACACCGGTCTTGCGACACCGGGGTCTCATATTATGTGGCGGATTATTGGGGGGTCATCCCTGGTTGATCTTTCTCTCTGGACTAAAGCTTGGAGTGGCACTCTCTGGGCAAATGCCGACCCCTTGGGTATTTCGGAATACTCAGGGGGCGGGAGTGGTGTCTATGACCCAGCGATCATGGCAGCTATTGGGATCATGGTTTTGACCGGGTATGTAACTTTGGGTCGTGCTTACATGATGATCGCAAAGCTTGGAACTGTTTCAGTTGAGTCTCGTGGGGACTTGGTCGGAAGTATTTTTGCGCGAATCGTCGCTGGTTCCGCATTGGTGTGTACGGTACACGTCGCGATGGCAATTCAAGCCTCTACTGGCTTGGGTTTTTTTAAATAAGTTGGAGATTTAGTAAATGAAGGTAAATAAGGCTGTTGGAGTTCGTCTGGCAATGGTGGCCGCAGCGGCTGTGCTTCTCACAGCTCCAGGTGTTGCTTCTGCAGCGGGGCCATTGATTTCTGATTTCATGGAAGGCTGGAAAGATGAAACCAAGATCGGCCTTCCAATCCTGTTGCTGCTGATCGGCGGCCTGGGTGTACTTTTTGGTGCTTGGGGAATTATCTCGGCCATTCAGACTAAAAAGCAAAACCAGCCTCTTACCTGGCAGCTCTTTGCGATCGTTGGAGGCGCCGCAGCCGTGGTAGGGCCGATCTTCATTCTGGCAATGTCCGGTTCCCTCACCTCTGGCCAGGGTAACGGCTCCAATCAGTTTGATGATCTAGGCATCAAGTACTAAGGAATTCCGATGATAGGTACGGTTGACAATCCCGAGCTTGCAGGCAAGGTTATCTGCGGGCTCTGGTATGACCATGAGCGCTTGAGTCCGGTTGGCATGAAAGTGCTGACCAGGGCGAAATTCAAATGCGCGGAATGTGGGTTTGTCAGCCGTACCAGCAAAAAGATTCCTCACGGATTCATGGTCCCTGTAGACCTAAAACATCCAGGCTTAGCAGCACGAACAGTTGAGGGCGCATCTTGTCTTTGTCCGTTCTGCGCAGCAACGAAGGCTATAAACTGGTCTGTGGTGGAGCATCCCGCTATCCATGGAGAAATCCTGCCCGCAGCCGGTTCTCTCATCTGGTTGCCCGATATGAATCAGGCGAAACTAAACCTGATAGCTACTTACATTTCGGTTAACCAGAATTGCATGGAGGTGACTCATCCTTTGTTTGAATCACTTCACCAAGCAGATTTGGCTTTCCGAGCCCGGAAGGCCCATCTTGCAAGCAATATTCCGCTGTATAAAGAGGACAGTGACTCTGATTTCGCCCGCGCTCTGGCACTGCTACCTAACGAATTTATGGCTTCGCGTGACGAAGTATTGAAAGGTGTGCGTTTTTGGCCAAATGTCACCTATTGGGCGGCGCATGCAAAATACTGGGCACAAGCGACCTACAAAACCATAGAAGAAAATAACAAGTTTTTTGAAGGGGTTTAGGATGGCTCTGAAGATTGGTGTCGTTCTGTTCAAAGACGCTTCACCCTTTAGCAGGGAAGGGAACATCGCCTGCGCATATGGTGAGAAACCGTTCTTCTTCAATGCCACGACAGATCTTCCCTCCCAAACTCTTTGGGTCACAAACGCCCCTTCAAACTCGTTGTACGAAGCAGGGCTTAGTAGAAGCCCGCATGTAGCGAACGATGGGTATTTTCGCTCAAGGTTGAGTCAAATTGCCCAAGAGCTGGGTTTGACCGACGACTCTATCAGCATTGAGCAACAGGTCAAAATCATGGCAGAGGTTTTGGGTTGTGCAGCAGACATGCTCAAAACCCAGCTAGGCCTTACGCAATATCCTGCCTACGGTATGCCTCAGGCTGTAGGGCAGATCTACGGCAGTGTTGAGCCACCCAGGAACAGCTTGACGCACAACGTAGCCGAGCTTGCTTGCCAGCGGTTCACTGCATGCGAAAGGCAGCGGATGTATGAGCGAGCAGAGGTTTTCAGCTACTGGGCGCCGCGTATGACCTGGGCGAATGAAATGCTCGAACTGCCCTTGCCGGATGGTCATGTTGAGCTAATCGCGAAGCACAAGCTGCCTGATCTGGGGCGTAATGCGACCTCGATTGTAGACTGGGCATATGGACGGCAAGCACCTCTGCCCCTATTCGCAAAGATCAAGCTCCATGGCATCGAGGAACGAGTAGGGCGCCTGATGAACTACGGTGCAGGAGCATTGGGAGTAACCAGCCAAACCAACACCGGCCAGGCTTATGATGCTCGAAATTTCAGGGATTGGACTGCTTTGCCCGAGCTCGCCTTCCTCAGTAATTATGGAGAGGTTGAGATTCTCGATGTTGCCATCGCAGATCGCTGGCAGAACACGGGGCTACGCACATTTAAAACAAAACATTCGACAGTCTCGTATGCCTACGGGATAGCAGCAGAAAACCTCTGGGTAGGTACGCTCAGAAAGAACAGCGGACGATTCAATATATCTACAACCCTATCTACCGCTTGGCTTCAAGCAGAAGATCGTATGCGCTGTTTGAAAATCGCTCTAAATCTTCAAAAAGCCGGTATGGAGATCTCAAATTATGGTAATGGGCGTATTTCTGTTGTCTGCCCCCAATCTGTACGCGGCTTAATACCGCAGGCGGCTTTGGAAAATGGCTTGTTGTATCCTGCCAGCTTATCGGGTTTAACACCTTATCCGGCAAGTAGCAAAAATGCGCTATGTGTTCAACAGCGATTGATTACTGACAAAGAATACCTGATGAACATTCGAATAGACCGTGAATGCCGAAATCAACTGGAGTCGGTATATGCGCCTAAACGACCAGCAAATTGAGATCGTTGAGTTTCCCTCGGACCAGTCCTGTTTGGTTATCGCTGGTGCTGGGTCAGGGAAAACTACCGTAATTGCGCAGAAGGCGCTCCGGTTGGCAAAAGAGCTTCCCGCAGGCAAAAACCTGCAAATGCTGACTTTCAGTAATAAGGCTGCAAAAGAAATGAAAGCCCGCGTCCAGCGGGTTAATGGAATTATTCCGCAGAACGTCACGATCGATACGTTCCACAGTTTTGGAATGAAGTTGATTAAAGATGACCCGCAGGGGTTCGGTATGGGTCTAGATTTCAGCCTGTTAAATGAGACTGATGTGAAGCGCTCTCTGCGGTCGCTGGCCCACGCTTACGGTCTGCCCAAAAAATTGGATCCTGCTGACAAGAAGCGGATGAATCCAGTTAACTGGTTAAATACCTGGAGCTTGAAGCGACAAGCTGGGTACGATGTGAGGAACCACGCTAAAAATAAAGATTTCCTATGTGAGGCTTTGCAGTCTACCCATAGATTGTCACAGTCGGAAACAGAATTAGCTTGGAAGACGCTTTCAGGGTATGAGGCACTAAAAGAACATACTAATAGCGTAGATTTCGACGATCTACTCTATCTGCCATTACTGCGCGTGAGCCGAGACGAATCTTTCCTCGATCGAGTGCGGGAAAAAATTGGCGCACTATTGGTCGATGAGGCCCAGGATAACAACAGAATCCAGTATGGATTAATCGCTAAAATCGCACGAGGGTATTGTGCGGTGACCGTTGTTGGGGATGATGACCAGTCCATTTATGGCTGGCGTGGAGCTGAGGTCAAAAACCTCAAGCGGTTTCAAAGCGATTTCTCAGCGACGACTCTTAGGCTGGAACAGAATTACCGATCGACCCAAGCGATCGTCAATGTCGCTCGTGATCTCATTCAGCACAACGATGAGCGAATTCATAAGTCACCGTTTTCTGATGGGCCTGCGGGTGATGAGCCTACTCTGAATGCATATCCTGATCACTGGCAAATGGTACGCGAGATTGCCGAAGGAATTTCCCGGCAAATCCATAGCGGGGTTCCCGCTAGCGACATAGCTATTTTGTATCGCACAAACCGGATGGCTGCTCTCTTAGAGCCAGCGCTCCGCAGGGAAAGAATCCCATATCATGTGGTTGGTGGTATGAGTCTTTTTGATCGCGCTGAAGTGGCTGCAATTACAAATGCTATTCGGCTTGCTCGTAACCCTCAAGACTCTCACGCATTAAAGTCCCTGGCGCAGTACATTGATGGTTTTGGCGATGCTTCTTGTTATGCGGTCTGCGACTGGTTAGAAAACACTCCAGGAGCTTCTCTGTATGATTTGCCTGAGTCGATAGACCATCTACCTAAGAAGGGGGCATCTGCTCTTCGCGCATTCATTGGCGATCTACAGTCTGAGGCTCTCCTATGCCACACAGCAGTCGACTTCGTCGAGTGGGCAATCAAAGGGCCGATGGCTTTGCTTGATCGTGAAAAAGACGATCAAATCAGGGAAAAAAAAGACCAATGTATTCGAATGTTGGCTCATAATATCCAAGATGAATTGATCGAGCGTCAAGCCGCAGGTGAGTCACTATCGTGGCGTGACATTGCAGTAGAAATCGCTCTGCGAGATTCTGGGCAAACGGAAGGCACTACTCAGCAGATCACGCTCAGTACAATTCATCGATCAAAAGGCTTAGAGTGGCCCCATGTTCTGGTCGTAGGACTGAGTGAGGGGTTGATGCCTTTAGATGCCCGAAGCGATATCAGTGACGAAGATGCTGGGTATTCCCATATCGAGGAAGAGCGGCGTTTAGGCTATGTGGGCATCACTCGCGCCAAAGTATCCTGTGAGCTATTCCACTCTGCCAGGTATGCATTCCCTGGTGGTGATGACAACAAGATCTACGAGCCCTCACGCTTTCTCAGCGAAATGGGGTACTCGTGTGAAAATGTGATGCAACCTGATCTGGATACGGTGCAGGAAAATCAGTCTGGTTCGTATAACGAAGTGCGTATGGCTATGAATAAAGCAATGGGAATGGTGCTCTAATGTTTATCGATCGGTTTCTTGACAGCATTGAAGACCTGTACGACGGCTGGAGGGGGTGGACTGCCTCAGATCCAACCCAATACTTCCCTGTCGCCTGCGCCCATGACGACAATACCTTGGCATTGTTCAACGGCTCGCTAATGAGTGTGATTCGGGTGAACGGCTTCATGGGCCAGTATTTCCCAACCCAGTTTGATCGCCTGCGTGACGAATGGATCAAGTTTATTCGTATGACCACGAATGGCAAAAAGCAAAAGGGTAGCGATCTTTTTTGGTTTCTTGAATTCGATCCAGACGGTATGCGTGATGAGATCATGCAAAGCCGTAAGCTGATGATTGATGCTGGCAAGCGGCGCGGACTCAACACCGAAGACGTGCTCCGTGAAGAAGCTGAGGTCTATGGGTCAATCTGTGCACGAGAACGACAGTATCTTCTGGTTGTAACGCATATTGACGCCTTGCCTAAGGCGGATCAAAAAAACGCTTTGGAAGAGCGGAAGCGTGACATTAAGGTCGCAGCCAAGGGCCGGAACAGCATGAGCCTTAAAGCCGGTGTCCGCGCCTTGGAAGCGCTGCATGAGCAACAGGTCAACAAGGTTAAAATGTTCATGAGCCGTGAGGCTAGCCGCTATTCGTACGAGCGGTTAGATAGCTATACCGCTCTGAAAGAAATGCGATTTGCCATGTTGCCCGCTGCGACCGGTCCTGGTTGGAAAGCCTTGTTGAAGCCAAAGGATATTCGTTCGCGTGGAACTGAAGAGGTACCCCAGGCATACAAGGATGCCCAAAAGTCAGATGGTAAGCCTAACGATTGGTCGTTCAAGCTTCCTCCGAAATTATCCCAACAGATGATGGAGGATTGCATAGATCTGGGGAAGTTTGCTGTCATTGGGGATCGTGTTTATGCGCCAATGTACGTCTCTGAACTTGCTTCGATGCCCGAGCACCTAGAAAGCTTCCTTGAGACATGTTATACCCGGAGGCTGCCAGTTCGTCTAGCATATAGCTTGATGACAAACTCGCACCAAGCGAACTATTGGAATCGTCTGTTCGCATCAGTTTTTTCATTTGCCTCGCAAAGTAATCGTCAGATTTCCAAAGCGGATCAGGCCTTGTCACTCTATGAGGAGCAAGGTGGCTCGGTTCTGGGTTATGGATTGGCGGCTGCGACCTGGGCAAAAGTCAGCGTTACATACGACGGTGATGGCACTCCACGTTATGACGTAGAAAAGCTTCAATCGCGTGCGCGAGATGTTGAAACATTGCTGCAGCAATGGGGCGGTCAGCAAGTAGAAACAATGTATGGTTGTTCAATTGAGGCAACGATGTCGGCCACTCCTGGCTACGCGATTCCTCCAATTTGTCCGAAGGCGCCGCAAACTGAATTTGATATTGTGACCCAATTACCGCTTATGCGTCCAGCGAAGATCTGGGACCCTCAGCTTGGCATGTGGTTCCGGACTGGTGATGGCTTGTTGATGCCTCATCAGCCCAAGAGCAAAAAGCAAAATGCCATGATATCCCTAATTACTGGCGGTATGGGATACGGAAAATCCAACTCCATCTCGGACCATATTTTTTATTTCGCTAATCATCCGTTGGCTCAAGAAATGGCTTACATTCGAGTCATTGACTTTGGTGCCTCCTCTTCTGGTGTAGTGGACATGATTAGGGAGTCCTTGCCAAATGATCGGAAGCATGAGGCCGTTTTCTCTGAGTTCAATAACAATCAAGGTGGCATCGTCAAAAACCAACTTGATTTGCGTCTAGGTCTTCGAGTTCCGCTTGCTGACCACAAAGCGTACCTAAAGAATCTTTTCAGTGTTGTATGCTCAGAGCTTCTTGCGTCCGCAGGAGTTGCGAATGTTATGAGCGTACTCAGCGATGTTATTGATGAGGCTTATAATTACAAGAACCCTCATAATCGGGGTGCCCAACCTAACATTTATGAGCCTTATGGCGCTCACCCTAGCGTAACGCAAGCCCTTGAAAAAATTGAATTCAATTTCCGTGGCAACGATACCTATTACGATGTTGCTGATGCACTTGCCGAGTACGGCATAAAGAATAAGGATGAAGGAGTAATCTTCGCGGCCAGGGTCGCGCAGCGCTATGCGGTCCCTACATTGTCTGATGTCATCCGCGCAGTCGATCGCGTGGCACCAAGGCATGAGCGATCTCAGTATAACGGGAAGCCACTGACAAACGCGATTGGTGTAGCACTCTCTTCTGCTAATACCTTGTTCCCTTGCATGCAGGGTGTGACCAATATTGATATTACTGAAGCGCGTGTGTGCGTTTTTGATATGACCACCGTTTTCGGTCGAGGGACAGAACCCTACGATGATTGGGTTAGGACTATTCTCTTTTCGGTTGCGATGCGTCTGCTTACCGAAGATCTCTTTATCAACCTTGAGTATACTGGTGCCGAAATCAAGAAACTTGGCAAATCCATGCCAATTCCTGATTACGTCATTGATTACCACCTTCGCTACCTGCAGATGCAAGATGAAGTGGATAAGGTGTTTATCGCTGACGAGGTGCATCGTCTAGGAAAGGTTACTGGAGCTCATGACCTTATAAACTCAATGGGCTTTGAAGGTCGGAAATATAGCGTTGGGATCCTCCTCGGGACCCAGATGATCGATCACCTTCCAGCGGACTTGGTCAGCCTTGCATCGACGATCTTTATTTTTGGCTGCAGCCAGGACATGAAGACTGCGAAGCGCATCCAAGAGGTTTTGAGCTTGAATGATGATGAGCGCGAAGCCATCTTCAACATCACAAAGCCTACTGCGAAGAAGGGTGCGATGGTGTTTGTACAGTTCAAAACGACGGACGGTGTACAGAATTTGCTTCTGCACTTCCAGATGGGCGGAATTAAGCGATGGGCTTTCGCAACAGAGCCTGATGAGCGGGCACTTCGTGGTATCCTATACCGCGATGGAAAATCGCCCTCTTGGGCACGCGCAACTCTGGCGAAGCATGTGCCAGACACCGAGGCCGCCATCAAACAAAAAATGGCTAGCGTTGGTGATAAAAATTTGAGTCGGCAGGACGCAACAAAGCTGATTGCGGATGATCTGCTCCGAAGGGTGCAGTGATACGTGGTAGGTTTAGACAGGAGACGGTGCTTTGATTTTGTGTGAATATCTGGTAGGGGTTGGGGGAAATAATGCGCCCACCATCATTTTGAATGGTCAAGCGGGCTACATTGCAGACGACCTCAGCCTCGGTCGGTGCGACCTAATTACCAGGATGGGGCGCAAGGACCTCATCCTGGAGTTGGTGGATGAAGACGGTGTTCCCTGTGAGTGGGTAAACCTGGTCGAGCTACCCCAGACCGTAACTGAACTCCTGGAGACTGGGCGGGTCGTAGGAGTCATCGACGGCCATCGTGAGCTGGGTGTTGTCAATCCGGCCCGTGGCGAAGAATCAGATAATGGCGTGGTAAATTATGCAACTTGAGCAATCCAGAATTTCTGTGAAAGAGCTGATCGACTCCTTCGATTCCTTCCAGCTATGCGGGCCGAAGCAGGTGCCAGCTGTGCGCTTACGCGGTGAGGATCATCCGATTGAGGTGCTAGCGCAAAGTTCGGATTGGTCACACATCGTCAAGGGACGCCCTGTCCAAGACTGCCGTGCTGATAACGTGCAGGATTTGATGCCCAAGTCTCGCGCTATTTTGCGCAGCTTGGCTGAATACAGCGAAGAAAAAATGGTTTATTCCCCTCGCATGGGCTAGGGCCTAGCTTATTGCCAAGTAGGCCCCTTTGCGGAAGGTCAGTTCGACTATGAACTCACCTGCAATTCTCCCATGGCTGTTCCGTGGCTCCTGCTTGGGCAGGTTGAATTTTAGCTTTTTTGGCCAGGCTGATTTCTCGATGATCACTGGCATGCTCGCGTGAAAAGTAGCGTTTGAGCGCTCCCCCCCAGCGTCACGGTATGAAAGATTCACTCTTGTGAAATCTGCCACAGGCTCAACCCAGCGAACGGATTCGCGGCCTGCTTGACGTGCACTCTCGACCTCCGCCACTTCCTTGTGTGCTTCCCGCCTGGCAAGTTCAGCGATCGCCTCGGGCACCGAGAGGGTTCTGCTACTGAATGATTTCTTGGCTGTGGTGAAGCCAGCGGTGTTGACTGGTGCACCCAGGAACAGCTTTATTTCCCTCCAGCATTGAAGGGGATGGGCTCTGGCCATTCCTTGCTTGGTCAGCACGCCACGTACCAACTTTTGGCGTTCCTTGTTATCCTTGGCTGCGATTCTAGAGACAGCCTCTTTGAAGGCCTGCTTTGCCTCGTTTAATTGCTGTAGTGCTACGATCAGCGCAGGTCCTGCTTCAACGAGGCCAATATGGCGAGATACGCTCCCGCTCACTGACCCGTCCATCACTTCCCAGTCAGACAGCGCCTTGATCAGTAGTTCGGGTGAGTCTCCCTCCATAGCCCCGCCAAGGGAGTCAAAAAAAACGCATTGCCCGACTGACCCTGGCTTCAGGATCTCTCGTTTGCAGTAGTTAAGCGAGTTAACCAGAGAGGATAGTGCGTCAGCAGCTGCGGCAATGCTTTGCTCGTTCATTTTAGTCCTTCCATACGATTCTCTTCATTATTTTACCTTGCTCAGCACCGTCCTCCGAATTCTTTTTATTAGATCTGCGTCCTGGTTTTTTCTCGGTCGCCTCGCCTGGTTCGGATTCATGTTTATTCCATTTTCCTTTCACCCAGATCTCCCCAGCAGGAACTCCTCGGGCTTCGGCTTCAACATCAACGGCTTCTTTAATTATAGGCCAAGCACTAGGATTCTCTTGCAGTAGTCGGTAAATCAATGAGGCCAGAATCTTCGTTGACTCTTTACTGTTTGCTATTCCGTCTTTTTTTATCCTGTAAGTGGAGTTCTTGTCGAGTCCGAGTAGTGGCCCAATTTGATATGACTTAAATTCAGGGTCTATCTTGTTAATAAGCGCTAGCAGATCCTCAAACTCTGGGGTCCAGGTTCTTGGCAATTTATCCGTAAAGGCAGCGTACAGACGGAGCAGGATGGCCAAGGGGGCCTTGAGGGTCTGGTCGGCGTTTTTCACCCCGTACATGGCGGCAGTGTTGACACCAAAGGCAGTGCTACGCTCGATCAGGCCAAGGCTCTGACGGCTTGAAAAATGGTCTAAATCACTGCCCCTCAGGACGATCGGCTGCGCCAGACTTTCATTTTCAGCGGATATCCTAGAGCTAAGGTTTTTCTTGGTCACGCATCAATACCCGAATCGGTGGAATTATGTATAGTATAGCGGTACATTGCGTGGGTGGAAGCCCGGTTTTGCTGTGTCTAGCGGAGTAGGTATGTCGAAAATCATTCTGACCACTGTGTTGTGGTATCAAGCAGGCAAGGACAGGCGGCCCATTATGCCCAGCCTTGCGCTGGAGGGGGTAGAAAGTCGGTTTCCAAGCGTCAAGTTTCCAAGCAAAGGTATCACCTTTCTCTATGGTCACCGTAACCCTGGAGAAGCGTACCTGCTGCGGGAGGCGTCAAAACATGACCTTACCCCGGCTGTCGTTCAAGTCCCTGTAGAGATTGGTCACTGGTTGAAAAATAAAGCCGCATTCGCACCGGATGATCCCGAGCGAGGCATAGAGCACACGAAGTTCTTAGCGATGCAGCGAGCTAAAAAGGAAGTTACCGACGCAGTTGAGTCAATCTGGTTAAAAAATCTACCCTTGGGTCATGACGATCATCAGCGGAAGGGTACTCGTTTTGCTAACTTCATGGATGATGTAATTAGCATGGAAAAATTCAAACATTTAATTGTTATTGCTTACACGGTAGACACGCTAGAGGCGGGTGAGTTTCAGGTTGCTACTCTTTTTGATTTAAGTGCTATTGATGGGTACAGCTGTGGTCAGCTTCTTGAAGACACAGAAATAACATGTAGGCCACTTCGTTAACGTTTCTCTCAGAATTTTGCTTCAACCTCCCTGCCACCGCTTACCTTCACCGGTAGGTCCCAGCAGCAGGGCACTTCCGTCGCAGATTCACTGCGGCTTGCATGGAAATTGACGCAGAGCAGGTGAGCGCCTACCATCTCAAAAAGGGCGGTCAAGCTGCCCTTTTTCAGGCGTCGTCATGCAAGGTATAATATTATTTTATGCGACAAATCCTAGAAGCCCTCCCTCAGTTGCCTGTGATCGATCAGGCCGATGCTAACCGGTGGGTGGAGGGAATTACGCGCTATCACGCTTCTCGTGCTGCATGGCACGCAAAGCGCTTGCATGGCATTGGCGGCTCTGAAATGGGTGCCCTTGTCAGCTTTTACCGAGGCGAGGCGTCGAGCGGCTTTTCGGACGCCAAGGAGATTGTCGAATCAAAACTGATGAAGCGGCTACCTCAGTTTGAGACATTCCACATGCGGCGCGGCAACGCTTTGGAAGACCTTGCTCGACAAGCCTACCTAAAGTCTTCTAGCGGCGTAGTCGACCATCAAGCTACAGCAGCGCTTCGCTCAGCAAAGAGCATCCCTGGCTACGAATTCATGGTCGGAAACCCAGACGAAATCGTCTTGGTGAACGGCAAGCGGTATGTTGTGGACTACAAGGTACCCAACACGTTTTCTGACACGATTGAATTCGACTACGAGGTTCAGCTTCACCACTATGCCACCCTGGCTAAGCTGGCAGGAGTGCGCATTGACGGTCTGGTGCTTGCTAAGCTCGACATCCCTCCTCAGATGTCTGAATACCTCACGAAGAACATCAATGGGTTCGATCCTCACCAGGTAGCTCAGCTCGTAGACTCGATCGTCAATGTCAATCTGCCTGGTTGCAGGATTGTGCCCATCACTGTCGACCTCCAAAGGCCGCTTCAAGCTGAGTTGCTTGCGGCAGGCCGAGATTGCTGGAACGACTACGTGCTGAAGGGAGAGATCCCTCAGTTGCGCTCGAAGCATGACCTCGATCTTGAAGGCAAGGTGAAGTTGGACCTAGCCCGGTATCAGCAGCAGTACCTGATGGCCAAGTCTGGTATCAGTTACCTGGAGTCCGTAGTCAAAGGCTCGCAGGCGGGGATGAGCAAAATTCTTGAGGGGGTCAATTACGACGGCAAGCTGTTCCCATTAGACGCTGTGCGTGTCTCACCAAACAAATTGGATTCCGACCGGGTCGTCAATGAAGCCCTGCTACGAGGCGCTAATGAAGATGATCTGCGTTCAAGCACTCGATCCTACACCGTCGCCACGCTGCTTAAAGAGATCCAAAAGCTCGGCGGTGACACAGATGCAGCGCATTTGTATGACCTGCCCATGGATGACAAAAAAGCCCAGGCATACCTGAAAGACATCGGTGTGGACCTGGCCAATTTTCGACAGCCTGGCATTTCTGTTCGCCTGGCTGGTACGACCGAGAGTAATGCTGCGAAGAAGCACTACGAAGAGACGGCCGCCGAAAGGTTCAGGCCTTGGATTAATGAGAGCCTGATTTCTAATCAGGATGAGGAGTCGGACTACCGGGATAGCGATCCCGATGAAGCACCACTGATGCCTATCGAACCTGAGACGGGGCAGTTCGATGGAGCGTTGGCAGACGCCTTCAAGGCGTTTGAATCCCAAGACGAGCAACATCCACAGAACCCCATGAGAGCCGGTTTAGGCTTGCGTTAGGAGAAAGATGTATGGATATCAACAAGCTGTTTCAGGAAAAAATCAAGACCGAACAGAAGGCCACGCAGCCTAAAAGTTTTCTGATTAAGGTTGATCGGGAACCGGTTTTCTCGCCTTCAAATCCCAATGTTTTCAAGGCGGTTGGCACTCGTACCGATAATGACGAGCGAGTCGTGGTGATCACCGTGAAGTCTGCCAGTGGCCAGTATGTACCCAAAGCGGGTGACGTTATGCGTGTGGATAAAGCTGCCCGCGATCCTGCACAGCCAAATGCACCTGTCTACCGCGCTCAATATTTCCATACCTACGAGGCTAACGACTTTTGCTTGAACGCAGTTATGCAGCCTCAAGAGGTCCGAACTACCCCTGGTACTAATATGGTAGGGGCAGTTGTCCACGCTTACGACCCCAAGAGCTCTGCAACGTTGCTCACGGGCGCCGATGTCCAAAGCCAGTTAACCACGTCGATTTTGCAGCACTTGAAGCAGTGGGCAAAAACGGAACAGTCGGCCATCACGCACGATGTCAAAGGAAAGGCTTTGTGGGAGGGTGGCCCAACACGAGGCCTGGCACCATTTGCCTTGGTTCGATTCGCCAACCAGAGCTTCAAGGTGTTTGGCGGCGGTGCGATGTTTGTGGACCCGAATAACAAGGCAAAGGGTGAGCGGTTTCCATCGGATGCAGAGCTGGTTGACCGCATTGAAAAAACGAAAGGTGTGATCACCCTCAAGAACGTAATCAGAGACCTGACCAACGGGGGGGCAACGGCAGCTGACCTCAAAAAGGTCGACATTGCCGTTGTGCCTGGCCTAGCTATTAACGTGGGCTTGGACCAGATCACCAAGACCCAAAAAATGGGGAAGGATTACTACGCAGTCCCTCAGGCCTATGCTATTCCAAAGGATGAAGGCGGCACCTTTGCCGGTCACCGCGAAACCATCATCCACGCAAAATTGACCCGTACCGGTAGGATCGCCGTCGTCGATACCTCACCTACACCAGGCGGAAAGGCTACCGCAAAGGTTCCATTTTTCGCCAATGAGCTCGCGCAAATGGAAGAGCGCAAGAACATGGCAGCAGGCCTGCAGGGTGGCCAGGGTGCAGCTCAAATGACCCGTGCTCAGGCTCTCCAGATGAATGACTTCCCTGACGAGCCAACAGTTAGCCAACCTGCCCAGGCGCAAGAGCAGCGCCAGCAGCAGTCTCAGCCTCAAGCCGATCAGCAGCACGTTGCCAAGCCATCGTATGACCAGTCCTCGCAGTCTCAAGCAAATGATTCCCACCTCGCGTCGCAGGAAGACTATTCGTCCTTCGACAGCGACGATGATTTTGCGGCTGACATGTTCGCAATTGAGCAAGTTGGGGAAGGATTGGATGGAGACGACTTCAATGACATGGAATCCCTTCTGCAGCAAGCAGAACAAATTTCCCTTCAGCGCAGCTCACCTCGCATGGGCTGATCTCGGCTGCTGATGTCGATTGTTGTCCCTTCCTTCTGGGCGGCGTCTGCCGCCCAGCAGCTCTGTGTAGGTTGAAAAAGCTATGAGTCAGACAAAAAAGTGGCTCGACTTCAAACCGTACGGTATGAGGCTCGCGCTGGCACGCTCCAAGAATCCGAATTATTCCCACACTCTGCTCTTCGCCGGAGAAGGGCTTAAAGATGAGGCGACCTTGCAGGCCCTGAGAGATCTCGGTTTCTCGCGGGATATGAGGTGGCCGCAAAAGCACTATTGGACCCGAAGTTTCGTCGGCGTCAAGCTGACGGACATTCGGGAGAAATTCCCACGATCTTTGATTGTTGACTTGCCTGTAGAGGAGATTTCCCCAGCAATCAAACACGAACTCAAGCAGCGCCAAGGCGCGGGAGTGAAAAATGAATCCAACTCTGAACCTCGAAGCCGCCCTACAGGAATCGCAGCTCGCACTCCCCTTGGAAGTGTCAATGATGCCCGAAGTCGAGCCAATGGGGCGCTGGGCGCGGGTGGTGCATCAAATGATGTACGAGAGCAACCCCTGGATGATGCTCAAGCTGCATCAGGAGGGACGCCTAATCGAGCACCTGATCGACCAGGGCGAGGAACTGAGCGACCAAGTCCTGAAGCTGGCGAAAGAGTGGAGGTTGCAGAACCCGCTGCCCAAGACCGCCCAGCATCTAGACCGAACGGCCTGGCTCAACCAGGCGAAGTCGTACGCAACGGAAGTCCAGCTGAACAACCTGAGCGAGAAGATAGTGTCGCTGCGCGATCAGTACCAGGGAACAGCGGTTCACTGACCCCTGAGGCTGCACCCGAGCAGCCCGATCAAGGTAGTGATCCAGTTACTGCTGTAGGTTCCTCCGATGGCGCCAGCGCGACTGCGCCAACACCTGCAGAGGTGGTGAACGAGGACGGCCTGAGCGCGCAGGAATATGCCCGAGCGCAGCAGATCTACGGCAACGGTGTGGGTGGCGATGGCCAGCAAGAAAACCCCTTTGATAGCGCGCTTGAACCAGTCCCGAGTCCAAAGGGGTTGGATTTAGATAATCCTGACCTCGAATCCGATCTCTACGTCGACACTCGCGAAGCTTTTGATCGCCGCGATTACGCGCAGGCGTATGCACTGTACCAAAAGGGCATGGGCTCCAACGGGGTAGAGAGGGACGCGTTCGAAGAGGCGTTTGCCGGTCTATCGGGTGGACGCGGCGCAAGTCTCAACCTCAGCAAAGATCAACGCCGCGAACTGCATCGCATGGGCATGCGCGACAACCTGGTTGAGCATTTTGCGCTCAATTACGTGGGCGCGGAGGCCAATCTTGCATACGCATTCGACTTTGCCACTCAAAATGACGCCCTTGTCGCTTCATCGCTTACACAGCGCATGTCGTCCGAGGTCAATGGCATCGGCGGCCAGATCAAAGCTTTGGGCTTTGAGCATGTAAGGGACGAAGACCCTGCCACTGGCGCACCTGAGTATTTGTACCGCTCTCCATCTGGCGAATCATTGGTCGTGGGTGTTGGTCAGAACGCGCTACACATCACCGGTCACAATCATGGCCAAGTGCTCCCAGCATTTGAAGTCAGGGACAACCTTGATACCTCTGTCGCATCGGTTGGCGAGCAGATCAGAGCAGAGGCAAACGCCCTTTGGCCTCACCTGTTCCAGGCGCCAGCCAAACAGGTCGACCAGGCTATCGAGGAGGCTTCGGCGCCAGCGGAAGAGGCCAAGGCAGATCAGCCTGCAGCTCCAGTCCTAGATGCCCACATCGCTGATATACGTGCGGTAGTCGCCACACAAGAGTCGCAGCCTGCCTTCAACAACGGCTGGCTGGTAATGAATGCTGCGCGACCACTGCTGGGGCATGCTACCGAAAACGGTAAATTCCTCGATGGGGTTCATTATGCGGCTATCGACCCGGCCGACAGCCTGGCCGCGACGTACATTGAAGAAAACCGGAAGCTGAATGCCTCGATCGTTGTAACAGCGACACAAGACGAACAGGCATTAATGGCCATCGCGGGCAACCGTAACGAGGCCGAATACAAGGAGCTCCACGCACAAGGTGGACTGGTCGATCAGGCTTCTTTCCTGATCTCCAAGATGCAGCACACGCCGTACGGGCAGATGAAGGCGCTGCTGCAGCGGGTAAGGGAAGAGCAACAGGTCACCGTATCTGCGGAGCAGATTGATCCGACTGTCCAGGCAGAAGAGGTTCAGCAAAGTGCGGTCGTCGAGCCCTCGGTCCCATCTGTCACTTCGGCCCCATCTGTCATTCACGCGGAAGGTGAGTTCGAGAGTTCAGCAGTAGCCGAGCAGGTTTATTCAATCGATCGCGTGTGGCGCGGCTCGACCCTTCAGCACATGCTGGATACGCAGGGTAGAACCCCTTCGACTTCAAGCATTTTCGCAGCCCTCAAGAGCTTTGAGTCTGGGGAGCCTACGAGTGATGTGTCAAAACGTACCCTTGCGGCATTCAGGGGATGGGGCGTTGAAGGAGACGGTCTTCGCGTAGACAACCGGAAAAGCCACGAAAACCACACTGGCAATCAAATCGCTGCTTACCTGGGCATGACACCTGGTGACTTCCAGCGGGCATACATGGACAACCGCCTGGAGTCCTACTACACCCCACCACAGCTGTGCGATGCCATCTGGAAAGGGGTCATGCGAGCAGGGGTGAATGACGGCGGAAAGTTCCTGGACGCCGGTTGCGGCGCTGCAGCATTTTTTGCTGCGGCCCCTGACAATGTACAAAGTCATGCTACGTTGATCGGAGTTGAAGCTGACCCGATCACTGCCAGGCTTGCCGCTGCTGTAGCACCGGATGCCCGCATCATTCACTCGAAGTATGAGCAGGCGGTGCTGGCGCGGGACTTCGATGCTGTAATTGGCAATGTTCCGTTCGGCTCCACCAAGATTCATGACTCCAACTATCCCGACGCCCATCACATCCACGACTACTTTATCCTTCGTAGCCTGGACCAGCTCAAGCCTGGTGGGATTGCAGCAGTCATCACTTCTGCCGGTTCGCTCGACAAGGGTGATCCAAAAGTCAGGGAAGAGATGCTGCAGCGAGC
>Ga0308161_1002353_pt1 | contig 20162 bp, 19 predicted proteins | sample PhyFR2_FD_201034 | JGI IMG/M metagenome (GOLD analysis project Ga0308161, IMG submission 201034) | Phyllosphere microbial communities from UC Gill Tract Community Farm, Albany, California, United States - DLSLF.R2 | ecosystem: Host-associated > Plants > Phyllosphere > Unclassified | place: USA...
GCCGATCAGCAGCACATCGACTTTCTTTGCCTCTTCCGCGTGAACGGACGTGATCCCCATCGACAAAGCCAGCCCCAGCAGGGCAGTGTTTACTTTCTTAAACATCAGTAGCACCTATGATAAAACGCCATCCGCCCCGCTACCCTAGAGAACGGGCAACCCTCAATCACGCTACGCCAGGCAACGTACCGCGGGGTTTGCACATTCATACGAGGGCCGCAGGGTGGGCACACAAGGCCGACGTATCGACCTCACTTTTATGTCCCTTCTGCGCTGACTTCTTATCATTATTGGCTTCAGCTACCTGGGCGACAGCCAATCGCTGGGACGTATACGGGTGTACGCACCAGGAAAGACTAGACCAAGACGGCGCGCAGAATATCACGGCAAACAGCGTTTATGCGCCGTTTGGCCAATTGACGGCTCTAAATCGCAGGTTTTAACCAGTGGGTGTCAAGCCTGTCAGGCGCGACCTGAGGTCACAGGCCTGGAACTCCCGCGCCAAATGCTGTTCTAGACACCTTCGCCGCAGCCTGCGTAGCATCGGCGGCTGTCCTTCGTGCTTTCCATCCAAACAGAGCGATCCATGTCTATCCACCAAACACCCGGGCACGTACTGCCCGCGCGCAGCGCCGCCAAAATGGAAGCTGCCATGGCCGTGGGCGCTTTCGCGATCGGCACCGGCGAATTCGCCATCATGGGCCTGATGCCTGACATCGCCCAGAACCTGGGGCTAAGCGAACCCCAGGTCGGCCACGCCATCAGCGCCTACGCGCTGGGAGTGATGGTCGGCGCACCGCTGCTGGCCATCCTCGGCGCCAAGCTGCTGCGCAAACACATGCTGTTGTTGTTGATGGGCCTGTATGCCCTGGGCAACTTCGCCACGGCCTTCACCCCGACCTTCGGCTCGCTGGTGGCCTTCCGCTTTATCAGCGGCCTGCCCCACGGCGCCTACTTCGGCATCGCCGCCGTGGTCGCCTCCAGCATGGTGCCCAACGACAAACGCGCCGGCGCCGTCGCCCGGGTAATGCTCGGCCTGACGCTGGCCATGTTGCTGGGCAACCCCATCGCCACCTTCCTCGGCCAGCACCTGGGCTGGCGCTCGGCGTTTGCGCTGGTCAGCGTGATCGCCCTGTGCACCCTCTTGCTGGTCTGGCAATTCGTACCCCATCGCCACGACGAACAACGCAGCGACCCACGCAAGGAACTGCGCGCCTTCACCAAACCCCAGGTGTGGATGGCCCTGTCGATTGGTGCCATTGGCTTTGCCGGCATGTTCTGCGTGTTCAGCTACCTGGCGCCGACCATGCTCGAAGTGACCAAAGTGTCACCGCAGTGGATCCCCTTCGGCCTCGCGGCGTTTGGCGTGGGAGGGATCATCGGCAACATCGCCGGCGGCAAGCTGTTTGACCGCATGCAATTTCGCGCAGTGGGTTGGATTCTGGTGTGGTCGATGGCCGTGCTGGTGTTCTTCCACTTTGCAGCGAGTTCGCTGTGGGGCGTACTGGTGGGCATTGCGCTGGTCGGCACCATGATCGCCCTGGCCGCCCCGTTGCAAATCCGCCTGATGGACATCGCCCATGAAGCACCGAGCCTCGCGGCGGCATCCAACCACGCGGCATTCAACCTGGCGAACGCGCTGGGGCCGTGGTTTGGCGGGATGGCGATTACGGCGGGGTTGGGCTGGACCAGTACCGGCTATATAGGTGCCGCTACAGCGCTGGTCGGGCTGGGCATCTACCTGATCGCCCGGCGTATGAAGGGCGGCCACTGACGCCACAAGTTTTGCGCCGATCATAGATCCAATGTGGGAGGGGGCTTGCCCCCCGATAGCAATAGGTCAGTCACCATCCCAATGACTGACCCACCATTCATCAATCATCATGCAACAACCCCGACCCATACTCCCCATAACTACTCCCCAGCCCACTGCCACCGAAATTCATCTTGGTGGCTTTGCTGGGGCTGTGGTCGCCAAATGCCTGGCATCCACCTGAAAAGCATGGGTCACTGCTTACGCCGGACGAACCCGAAGAACAAGCGCCCAACAGCAACGCGCTGGCAACCATTGCGACTTTGAACAGGTTCGAAATCATTTTTTCAGTTCCCCGTGGGCTGGAGGTGCGAGGGTCCTCTCTTGAACGAGATCGTAGACCTCAACGGCGAAGGGAATTATGAAACTTTGCTGGGTGACAGGGAGGGTTCAGGTTGCCTGATTTGGGGGTGACGCCAGGTTTTCGCAGGCATTGGCAATGATATAGTCCGTTAATGTCTACCCCATCGAAGCCTTGAACATGTCCACCATCAAAGTATTTGAATCCAACCCAAAGGGCCGCGACTTTGTGGTGGGTGATATTCACGGGCATTTCAAGTTACTCGCGTCACTCCTGGAAAAAATAAACTTCAACACCCAACAGGATCGCTTGTTTTGTGTGGGCGACCTTATTGATAGAGGCCCTGACTCTATTGACGTGTTGAAGTGGCTCAGCGAACCATGGTTTTACGGCGTACGCGGCAACCACGAGCAGATGCTTATTGACTGCCTATCCGGTCGCGGCGACATCAACAGGCACACCCGAAACGGCGGAGCGTGGGTTTACACACTATCGCCCGGCGTTCAGAACGAGATTTGCAACGTACTGCAAACGCTCCCAGTCATGATTGAGATCAACTTACCGGATGGTCGAAAAATCGGCATTGTTCATGCTGAAGCGTTTCTTACATGTGCTACCCATAGTTGGCAAGACGCCAAAGACGCTATCAGCGGCACGCGCGGGGAATCCGCCCAACAACAAGCGTTGAAAACCGCACTCTATGCCAGGGAAAGAATAGAACAGCAAAACCAGGCACTGATCATAGGTCTGGAGAAGTTATATGTGGGCCACTCGACAGTCCCCCATGTGCATGCGTTGGGTAATGTCGTTTATATCGATACTGGTTGTTCTTTTTCGGACGGCACATTGAGCGTGATAGACATTGAGACTGGAGAGGTTAGCCATGTAAGCATGCATTCATTGCATGACTCTCTCGGTGTCAGGTCGTGATAACTGTTTGAACGCGTGCCAGCCTGTCCTTTGCGCCGACTCCCCTAGGTGAAGGGCTTGGGCTCTCCAGCACCAAGACGCCGGGCGACACAGCTGATGAATCCACTGCGCGAGAACGATTGAAAAAACTCCTAATAATTCGGAGAAATAACACAGAGCACTAATAATTCTAAAAAACTGTCAGTTCTGACAGCTGCGAATCCACAACCAAATAGAGTTAACTAACAGCCACACCACATAAAACCCCGTACATCGAAAGCAGCGAGCGATATACAAGGAGGCTTACCTTGACGTTCGTAGTGACTGATAGCTGCATCAACTGCAAATACACAGATTGTGTCGATGTATGCCCGGTAGATTGCTTTCACGAGGGGCCAAACTTTCTAGTAATTAACCCTAATGAGTGCATTGACTGCGCTCTTTGTGTACTAGAATGTCCAACTATGGCTATTTTTCCCGAGGAGGTTGCAAGAGGGAGAGGAATGCAAAGTTTTATCGACCTTAACGCAGAGCTAGCTGCAATCTGGCCTAATATAACAGAAAGAAAGGGAGCTCTTCCGGATGCTGAAACGTGGGACGGCAAGCCCAATAAAATCAGGCTTCTAAAGCGTTGACTTTTTGCAGAGGGATATCGGGATGGGATATCGCGGTCAGACCACGATACTCCGGCAGTGAGGTGAAACAAATCACTTCCGGATACACACAGCGACGACCTGCTGATTCAAGCCAGCGCTCCGCGGTGTAAGATGCCCTACAACCATCCAACATCGAGACCGCCATGACTGGGATCTCCCTAAACCTCCCGGAAGACCTGTCCAACTCTCTCGCCGACCTGGCCAAAACCAACGGCCAGACTGCGACCTACCTGGCGATGGACGTTCTTCGCGACTACATCGAGCACGAAAAAACGCTGACCGCCCAGATTGAGCTGGCAGTCAAAGAAGCCGATCAAGGCAAATTCGCCACCGATAACCGAGTGGCAGCGATGCGCGCCAGGCGCTGGAGCCGGAATACGGGTTGAGTGGCTTGAAAAAGCACTCAAAAATCTGGAAGACGAAGCAAACTATATCGCTCTCGAAAATCCAAAGGCAGCTGACGACTTCTCGGATGTCATTTTCGCCAGTGTCGACAGGCTGGCTCAGTTTCCTTCGATGGGCCGTGAGGTCGGGTAAAACACACCCGAGAATGGGCGGTACCCAACTGGTCCTATCTGATCCCGTATCGAGTACGCGGAGATCGCCTACAAATTCTTGGCATATTCCACACAAGACAACGTCCGCGCTCGAAGTGGTGAAGGTCGCAAAACACGCACCTCCGCCCCCAAGACCCATCCCTGATAAACTGCGCCCCATTCGCCTCGCTGACTCAGATTCCCCCATGCCCCTACAAACTGCCCCACTCTCCCGCCGCTTCTCCGTCGCCCCGATGATGGACTGGACGAACCGCTCTCTCTGAGAGCTGCCCAAATTGGCCCCTAAAGCTTTTAGCGCAGATCATGTAGCAATTATTAAGCAACGGCACTGGGTTGCAACCACGAGTCATGACTGACTCTAGGGTGACCGTAGGTGACCAAGGTGCTGGTTAAATAAAACCTCTCCGCCTCGATTTTCTGATGATGGATTTGATGGGGCTTGACAGAGGGTCAAACCAGGCTTTTCGGCACAAAGCTCAACCCCTTTACCATTTTTGTATCATCTATCAGCGATATTCCAAGCAGGCTTCCGAATTACCTTCGGCTTGCCTACTGATTCGATTCACCATTCAATAGCGGTTGACGCAACCTCTTCCTCGCCGTATTGATGGCAGTTAGCCATGGAGAGAGGGAGCTTTGGGATGAACCAACAAGTCGAGTTTGAAGGTGACGAAGAGCAGGAAGATGCGAATCTAGCCACGAAAGCACGGAATGAAGCTGAGAAAATCCGCATACTATCTGCAATCGCAGGTAATAGCCCTACCCGGGCAATTGATAGGGTCGCATGGATTCTGAACCACTACCCACAAGCACGAGACTCCGACGTCAAATGCCAGCTTCTATACTGGAAAACCTTCCAACAAGACTTGTATAGCGGGGGCGACATTTCAATTGAAAATTACCCCAAGCTGGAACGTCTTCCTTCCATTGCCCGTGCTCGCGCCTTCATTCAAAACACGCATGGGTTATTCATTGCATCTCCCGAAGTCAGACGCACTCGTGGCAAGCTTGAGGAGGAAGAAAAACAAAGGATCCTTGATGCTAGGCCAGCCCATCCCGTGTATTGCATTTATGCAGATGAAAGCGGTAAAACAAGTAAATTCCTTCTAGTTGGGAGCCTATGGGTTCTACGCAGCTATGACACGATGAAAATCACTCGCGCAGTTAATCAAAGAAAGGACGAATTAAAATTTAAAGGCGAAATGCACTTCAAGGATATAAATAATGGAAACCTTGAAACCTACCTTGAACTACTTGGGTCCATTGTAAAAAACTCCGAAGCCGTTTCCTTCAAAGGCCTAGCTGTCGAGCGCCGCGGACTCAAAAACATTGACGACACTCTGGACAAGTTATTTTATCACATGACTATTCAGGGCATTCAGGAGGAAAACAAGTCAGGACGGGCCGTTCTACCTAGAAACTTACAATTCCGAAAAGACTCAGAGGAAGCATCCAAGGATAAGCTCTCCATAATGGAGATTGAGCTTCAACTGAGAAATGCCGCAAAAAACCTCTTCAATAACAATGTATATATAGACATCGTCGAATCCGAAGATTCTTCGATATCGCCTCTCATGCAGATAGCCGACTTATTCGTCAGTTCCATTTCGCGAGTACTGAACAAGGAAGAAGGAAAAATTGGGCCTAAAGACATCTTTGCTAAAAAGTTTTTGGAGTCGTTTGGGGTTAACACATCAAACACTGACCTAGATATTTTTGGTGACTGTGTTCGGTTTTCTTGAGTTAGATGCGGTTAAACGATGACGTTCTATATATCGCCATACCCCGATTGTGCTGGAGTATTTCGGGCGTCAAGCCCCATCCCCATATGTTTACGGGGGCTCAGCGCATATCACCACTGCATGTACAAGCGCATGATTGGCATTGAATGGCATGGATTGGCGTATGGTTTGCCCCATTTTTGCCCCACCCTCCCCAACCGTGCTGCCCTAGTTCACGGTCACTCCAGGGCGCAGTGATGACTACCAGTGATTTTTTCATACCTATTGAGACAGGTGCTTGCGCTATAAGTAATGCACCGGTGCATCGTGTGGTTGCTCCGTCTGGTGAAATTCACTCGAGTACTGCTTGAGACCGTAACGTCACGGTGGAGGTAGAAACATGAACGAAAAAATTGCGGAGTGGATTGGCGACAATGCCTTTGAGCTAGACTTATACGCGGCGGCCGTGCGAAACCTCGCAGACAAAGAAAACAAACTTCGTTTCAACAACTTCGCTTACGCCATACGAGAATTAAGTCGTCATATTCTTTACCGCCTAGCCCCGGACAGCGAGGTATTGCAGTGCGGCTGGTACAAAAACATCACTAACCGTGCAGACGGAATTTCCCGCGTCCAACGTGCTATCTATGCCACGCAAGGCGGCCTATTAGATGATTACGTGCGGAACACGCTTCACCTAAATCCAACTGCTGCGCATAAAGCTCTACAAACTGCGATCGACGGACTAAGTCGCTACACCCACATAGAACTAGACGTATTCGATCTGGCGCCAGGAGAAGTTGAAAGGCTTGCCCGAGAAACGACTGAGGCAGTCGCCGGTTTGGCCGATACAATCAAGGACTGTCGAAACAACATCATAGATGGGCTGGAGGATGCAATTCAGGACGGCGCAATTCAGGAGATTCTTGGAGACTCTCTTCCCTCCGTGGAAGATCTGGCGACTCATTACTCCCTTGAGGACGTCTATGTCGATTCCTCAGTGATCACCGACATAACCCACAACACCATTCATTTTCTAGTTACGGGTTCAATCTCCGTAACCCTACAGTGGGGATCTAATTCCGACCTGCGAAACGGTGACGGAGCGGAGCTGGCAGAGGACTTCAACTTCACCTGCTTGCTAACCTGCCCAACGGCCGCACCCGAGCCTGAGCAGCTTGAGTTTGTTGAAGACTCTTTAATCGTCGACACTGGCGCTTGGCGCGATGATCCAAGAGACGAAGAGTCGGACAGTATTGACCTGCCAAAGGGTAATCTACCTGCCGCTGATAACACCTAATTGTCCTCATATGAGCACGTTAATGGGCATTCGAGGACAATACTTCTCTTCAGCTTCCCAAGCTGATAACGAGGGTTCGATTCCCTTCACCTGCTCCGTGTTTGCTTTAGCCTCTGCCGCCTTTAGCTCCTGACTAAATGATGCTTCTAATTCTTTGAATTTCAGATGCGAAACACGCATCGCGAGCCCGCGTATCTCTGCTCTGAAGAGATAGGCATCCATACCACCGCGACAGGCCATGCCAGAGAAGATAGCAATGCTACGATTTCAGTCATTTGTTTCACCTAAATTGCCTAGCCGCATATTCACCATGGCAAAATCCCGGTCTCTTTTTTGATGTGTTCTTGGGCTACTAGATCTAAGCGGCTTGCAAGTCGCTCAATGAATTTCTTCCAAAACACCAACTGCTGTTTGGTAACTATAGGATTTTTTCCGTGAGCAATTTTGTTTCGTGCAGCAGAGAGTTTGCCTAATGTATCTCTCACTTTTTCATTTGTGAATTTTTGCCAGCGAACTTTTGGAGATTGCATTATCCACGGGATACCCGCATAAAAAAATAAATTATTTACTTGGTGGTTATTTGCATTGTTATTTTTCTCTGTAGTGTGTTGCTTGAGCTCTTTTACTTCTTTAACCATAGTGGGATGTAGCGCATCTAAGGTTTTATCGAAGAGTTCCTCAATATAAGCTTCAAACAACGCCGCCAGCAGCGTTGTTCCAGCTTTAAGGACCGCAGCGCCTTTTCGCTCTGCTGGTTTACCTGCACCCGGTGGGCAAATTGCGTCTCTAGCAGAGATGACTTCCGTGATTTCGCCCAGTCTTTCTACGAGTTTTAGATAAGCTTCCGACGGCATATTTCTTCCTTGATTCACTTGGGCACGAAGAGTCGCGCCAGGTTTTATTGATAATCAGCGGCAAAGCTCCACGTGCAGACAAAGCTAACAAAGCCAGATAACGAGGTCCATCGATTAATATTTTGGGGGAATGTGAGCAGTGTTGCGGGCGGCGGGCGCAAGGAAATCATTGGCAAGCAGCACAGCGCCCAATGCTGGGTTCGCTCCCATTTCACCCTCTCGTTGGTTCCCGCTCGGCACAGTCATAACTTTGAAGGCGCGATAAAACGGTCACTACTAAAAATCGAAGCAAGGATGGCAGAGCATTGAGAATGGCGTTTTGCAGGTTTGACCAAAAAAATCAGCTACAAAGCACAAGCGCCTCCCCAAAAGACCATGAGAATTATAAGGGATTTGCTTCTGAAAAGGTCGGTTCCCTCTATTACAAATCCCTCCTACAATTATGCTAACAACAAACGAATTTTCAACGACTTACGTGACAGGTAGGGGTGTAGCGGGTTCCCTTCACCCGCTACACTATTTTCAAGGCCCCCAGCCTTCCCTGTTTCAACTAGGTGTCTGTTTCTGTTTTTTCGCAGACCCCGTATGAACCGAACAGACACTCGAACCTAAACACTCCTCCTCCTGAAATATCCCCCGCGTCCTGCAGGCAGACCGCCGCAGCATCACCTCCGCCCCTCTTATTTCTTAACAACCATGACTCCTCCAGTTTCAACGCGGGGCTCTAGAATCGTTCACGCCTGCGCGCCTTACTGTATAAATAAACAGTGCACAGATGATTGTGTGATGACAGCGAAAATTATCAACCTTGAACAGATCAGAGCCTTAAAAGAGGCGGGAGTCGAATGGGGACCTGCCCCATTCATGGGTGACCTACCGCCGTCCTTCCTGGCAGCCCACTGCGCCGCCGCCCGCGCCATGATGAACTGGTCAGTAGATGCACTCTCATTCCGGTCCGGGGTTTCAGTCAAAGCGATCAGAGACCTTGAAGAAAATCGGCGGCCATTGCGCCAGGTCACAATGCAAGCCTTGGCCTTCGCGTTAGAAGCGGAGGGCCTGGTGTTTCTTCCTGGGATTAACCCCATGCGGGGGCAAAACTGCCGTGGTGGAACTTTGGATTCCAGAATACGCGACGACTACCATCTGATCGAATAGCGGCCCTTACGTGGGCAAGCCACTCATCGACGAAATGAGCCTTCTTCTTTAAATGCATTGAATGGGTGATGGCACATCGATATAGTCTGTCGCCAAAATTTTTCAAGGAATTGAGTGTGCCAGGGCAGGAAGAACTCATAACGGAAGATGTTATTTTCTTCCCGCGATCGCTTAGTGACTCGGAGCCTGGCTTGATTTTGGAGCTATGCTCTCAAATCGTCAGGCGCGACGGCGATATGATCCTAGATGCGTCCGGGCTTCAATTCGTCGACCCCTTGGGTTTGGCACTTCTCAGAGCCACCCTCGAGTCCGCTGAAGGTAAAAATTTTCATGTACGCTGGATGGCTCAGCACCTGATCGACTATCTGATTAGGATGGAGTTCTTCGAGGGTCTAAGCGTTGACGGCATTGATGTCGAAACCGCAAGAAACCCTCAAGGCGAACCTGATCGCTGCGTAGAGCTGGTAAAAGTCACCCACGGTCAATCGGAAGAGATTGCTTCAAGGCTCGCAGTAGCAATGCTCGGGGCGCCGGGCGAACGCTCAGAGGAAGAAATGGACTCTTATCGGCGCCCAATTGAATACGCGCTGAAAGAACTCCTAGAAAATGCGCTATCCCACGCTCGGAAGGAAGGGAACCTAAGAGCTTGCGTTTGGGTCGCATGTCAGCACTTCCAAACAAACGGAGACGTGCGGCTAGCGATCGTTGACAACGGTTGCGGCTTTCTAGCAACCCTAAAAGGACACGCTCTGCTGAAAGAGCGTACCGATGCAGCAGCTATTCGTGCAGCTTTGATTGCCCGCGTCAGCTGTAATCGGGGGCCGCTGGTTGGCTATGAGGGTGATAGCCAAAATCAAGGTGTTGGTTTAACCACAACAGCTAAGATTGCAGGGGCAGCGGACGGTTTTCTTGTGATAGCGAGTGGCGACGCATGCTTAAACACAAAAACCGACGACGCAGTGATTCTTGAGAATGCATCCTGGAAGGGGGTCGCAATTTCTTTTCACTGCAACCGCGACAAATTGCCGCAGATCACTATCGCATCGCTACTACCCGAGGTAGAGGACGCGATGGATGACGACATCAGTTTTGACTGATCAATGGTCTGATTTGCTAACCAGATAGATGTAGCTAATATTTTCACTGATGCGTACCATAAATTATGTCTACGCATAAAACATTGCCGAGGGAAGCGCCATGCAAACTCAAATCATCTTAGCTACGGGATCCGAAAGCATCCGTACGCTGGGTATGAGGGCATCTGCCACGCCGTTTCGAAAGGAAATCGAACGCTGCTTGGAAACCGGTAACAATGTTGCAATCGATTTTTCCGGCAAAGATGCCACCCAGTCCTTCGTGGACGAACTGATCGGCGGGCTGATCCTGAAACGAGGCCGTACCGTTTTGTCGCATATTTCGTTCAAGAACTGTCCTGACGACGTAAAGTCGATCATTAAGTTCGTTGTAAACGATAGAGCGCATCAATTGAAAGAGGAACGGGCGATAGCCTAGTATCCGACTTTATAAAAAACCCGCCAGCGCGGGTTTTTTATTGGCCTTTTTTTGACATAGGTACGATAGGCCCAAGCCGCTGTTGCGGCTTGGGCCTATCGTACCTGTAGCCAATTTTTTGTCAATCAAGATCTGCTTCGAATTTTTCGCCATGATTTTGGCGCTATAGTACGTTCGGTATTTCATGGCAGTAGATCCGAACAACGCGGTGCTCTGAACCAGGATTTGACATTTAAAACAGCCCTCCCAATGCCGCTGGCTCCCAGTTCATTATCACCAGTTCTCCGCTTACCTCTGCCTTGCCTTGGCGCTGGTTCGTGGTGGTGTAGCGAATGTCCAAAGTCTCAAAGTGAAAACCATCAAACACACGCCGGATATCGGGGTGATCGTTGATGCTGACCATCACCTTGCCTTTGCAGAGCCGCATGAAGTCGGCCATCCGTTCGTAGTTCTCAAACGGAAAGTCGACACCATAGCCAGCGGTCTGCCAGTAAGGTGGGTCCATGTAGTGGAAGGTGTGGGCACGGTCGTAGCGTTCGGCGCATTCCAGCCAGGGTAGGTTTTCGACGTAAGTGCCGGATAAGCGCTGCCAAGCGGCTGAGAGGTTTTCTTCGATCCGCAGCAGGTTAATGGCCGGGCCGGTGGTCGCTGTACCGAACGTCTGCCCGGTAACCTTGCCGGCAAAGGCATGGTGCTGCAGATAAAAAAATCGCGCGGCGCGCTGGATGTCGGTGAGGGTTTCAGGGCGGGTCATCTTCTGCCACTCGAACACCTGGCGGGAGCTGAGTGCCCATTTGAACTGGCGCACAAATTCTTCCAGGTGGTTCTGCACCACGCGGTACAGCGTCACCAGGTCGCCGTTGATGTCGTTGAGGACTTCAACCGGCGCGGCCTGGGGACGCATGAAGTAGAGCGCGGCGCCGCCGGCAAAGACTTCGACGTAGCATTCGTGGGGTGGGAAAAGCGGGATAAGGCGATCGGCCAGACGGCGTTTGCCGCCCATCCAAGGGATGATGGGTGTGGACATATAAAAGCAAGACCTTTGCTGTATGAATAAACAGTGCTAGGCTCGCTCCGCTTTGTGCACGAAGCAGGAGCCTTGGCTGGACTTGCAGGGACGTTCTGCGGGGAAGGTGGCCGGATTGGATGTTGACGCATCCTGCCCGGCCGCTCCTTTTACTTCGGTGTAGAGACTTCTTTTGCGTAGGCCTGACAGGCCCGCAGGGCGATCAATCCTTGGTCGCCGGCATCTGTGATGCCGATAATTCGTTGAGCATGCGCTGGGTCAAGTTGGGCTCTTGTGGGGCCATGAACCACGCGGCCGGTGGCGGTGGTGGCTGGCACTGAACAGCCGCTGGCGGCGTCGGTGGCGGCGAGTACGACTGACAACCGCAGATCATCAGTAGCCAGGCGATCACGCAGACGAGCCTGCTTCGTTTGCTCATCAGTCAATTCCTTGTGGTGGGTTTGATCTTTGTTCTGCAGGCGCTGCTCCAGGGCAAAGCGCTTGTCCTGCTCGGTACGCTGCAGGGCGGCAGAGGCTTGTGATAACTCGTTGAGGGTGTCCGCATGCAGCCGGGCCTGGCGCTCCAACTGCTGGCCGTAACGCCAACCTTGAACGGTCCAGGCCAATGCAGCGGAGCCGACCGCCAACATCACCAGCAACAAGCCAACAGTAGCGATACGGAACTGCCCAGGGATCAGGTCGAGGAGACGCATAACACTGCCCTCGCCCTGCCCCAGAGCTGCAGCCGATCTTCCAGGCCGTTGAGCCCGCCGTTAATCCGGCGGGTGATGGTGTTGAATTGCTCTTGATCGGCGAGCGCGTTCAGCCCATTTACCGACCAAAACCATGCGGCAGACTCTGCCGCCCACTGCGGCTGCTCGAGCAGCTCAGGCGTGCCAAGCAATCGCTCATCGCCGAACAATGCCAAGCTGCAGCGTAGGTAGTTGTCGTGGCCGGTGATCTGGATCAGCCCTCGCCCCCGATAGCGTTGGCCGTCACCGTCGGCTGCAGGCGTGTTCCCCAGCTTGGCCGCAAGCGCGCCGGTGTCGTACTTGCTGAGGTATTGATTACCCCCCAGTTCACGCACGTACTGCAGTTGGCCGGACTCGTGGCCGGCCTGGGCGAGGAATGCCGCCTGGCGCTTCGGTGTGTCGATCTTTCGATTCGCCATGGCCGCGTTTAGGGCGGATACAAAAACGCCGGCTTGGCGGCCGGCGTTCGGGAGGATCTGCAGCAACTGCTGCTGAGTGATGGGCATACAAGCTCCTAACATGAGTAGCCCGCACTTGGCGGGCGTTGTGATGCGCGACCGCTACGCCAGGCTGACGATTTTGACGGGCTTAGCGGATTTCTTCGTTTTCTTGCCTTTGGCTTTGGCCTTGCCCTTTTTGCCGCCGTTGCACTCGACGGTGGTGGACCAGCCGGCTTGGGTAAATGTCTGCTCCACCGAATCCACCAAGTACTCGCCATCGAGCCCCACCTTGAAGCCCTGGGCATTAATTGAGCGTTCTGCGAATAGGTCCGTGCGCCCGTCCATTTCCAGACGCACGCCAGCCGTCGAGCGGTTGAACGCAGCCAAGCGCGCCTTAGCTGCGGATTCGGCAGCGGTCTTGTTCGGGTGAATATGGCGGTCGGTGTGTACTGCCGGCAGGCCGTCCGGCACGTCGTCATTCTCCAGGGAGACCACCGACAACTTGCCCGTCTTCTTGTCCTGATGCTTGGCCGCGACGGTCTTGTGCGCGTTACGGTCGCCAAGGCGGAATTGCCAGCGGCTTACGTCGCTACGCGTAAGGGTGATCGCGCCAATCACCTTGCCGCTGGCACTCAGCCCAGCCTGACGCTGCATCACCATCAACTTACCGTCGCCCACCTTGGCGGTGCAGTCGTATTGCTTGGCCAGGCGCGTGACAAAGCTGAAGTCAGATTCGTGGAGCTGGTCAGCCCGGGCGACTTTCGTGGCGATGGTGCAGGCCGGCGTCCAGCCATTGCGCGCCGCGATATCGGAAACGATTTTCGACAGCGGCACGTCCTCCCAGCTACCGCTACGGATCGACTTGCCGGTGCCGCGCATGTCGCTGGCCTTGCCCCGAATAACGATGGTGTCCGGTGGACCGGATACCTCTATCTCGTCGACCACATAGCGTCCCAAGCGCACCAGGGACGTTTCGGCATAGCCCAGGTAGACCTCGATCCCGGCGCCACGCTTGGGCAGCGTTACCAGGCCGTCGCGGTCATCAATGCGCAACTCAAACTCGTCCGACTCCATGCCGGGCTTGTCCGTGGTGCGCAACAGCAAAAGCCGATCGTTAATCAGCGACGTAATATCGGAACCGTTCGCGACGATTCTAAATTGCGGAGTCATAGGACATTGGCCAATAAAAAACCCGCACTGGGCGGGTTCTAGGGAAAGGGAGCGTTACGTGTAACGAACGCCAGGCCTGTCTGGATGCGACAAACTGAATCAATCCCACAGCGCCACTTGCTCATCCACAGGGCCAGGCAGATCCGGCAGGACAATCACCACGCCGGCACGGTAAGGCTGATCCTCGTCCGCCAGGCCCTGATTGGCCGCCAATACTGCCTCGACACTGCCCACCAGATGGCCATAGAAGTTATGGCAAATGGTGTCTAACAGATCCCCGTCAGATGTTCTGCATGTCGTCGCCATAGCGCACAAACTCCAAGGTAAAGGCCTGTTTGCGGGGGATACCGCCCTGCATCAGCGCGCTTTGGTCTTCGTCAACGTTCGTGAGGCACCAGGTGCCCAGCACAACACCATAGCCCGTGGTCAGGGTTACCGGCTTGAGCTGGGAGCCTATCGAACGCAGCGTGTTTAGCTGTCCCAGGCCGCCCCGATAGCCCGGAAAAATATCGCCCTTGAGTGTGATTTTCTCGTCACCCATGCCCACGGCCTGCTGGGCCGACCGGCGCGTCAGGCGCTCTTGTGAGGCCCAGCGGTATGCCGTCGAACGGCGCAATGAGTCAAAGGCCGCCGTATCAAGGTTGAAGTAATACGGCTGCGCCTTCGGGTCCAGCGGCTGAATGATCAGCAGATGGGGGAAAGGCTTCACAGCCTCTTTCGCCGGCGTTGCGTCCGTGGCAAACGCACCGGTGGGCAGGATGTTGGCCAGTGACGGGTCAATCTTGCCGGCGATCTTGTTGATCGCGGTAGCCGCCCGGCCGGCCTGCTCTTTCAAGGTACCCAGGCGCTCGTCAATCTGCGACAGGGCACGCGTGGCACGGTTGTAGGTGGCCACCACCTGGCCAACCTTGGCCTGGGCGGTCGCAATGCAACGCATTACTCGCTGAAGCTTTGCCCCCACGGCCGGGCCAATAAACGGCAGATCCTCCAGTTCATTGGCGGCCCCAGTAATTTCGCTGATCGCACCATTTACCGGTCCCATCATGCCATCGATACTGCGCCGGCCCGCTTCGCCGGCCGAGGCCAGATACTTCAGGCCGGACTGTAGCTGTGCCAGTGATTCCATGCTCCCCCCTTAGAGATGCGGCGCGTCGTAGAGCTTGCGGTTTTCGAGCTGCTGGGCGATTTCCCGTTGCTGCTGCTCCATCAGCGGCCGCAACTGGGCAATGATCTCGTTTGGATCCTTCACATCGCCTTGCACCGTCAGCGTGATAGGCGCGTGAATATCCACCTTGGTCTCGAACTTAGCCGGCTGCACCTTCGCAACCACGGCCGCCGCAAGTGGCGCAGCAACCGCGTCGGCATTGGCTTGTGGCATCATCATGGACCGCGCAACATCACCCGGGTTAACAGTGCCAGGCGTTGCCGGCAAAGCACCTTGACCTGGGTTGTTCAGCATCAGCGGCCCGGTGCGCGAAGGCGCAAACGACTTGGCGATATCCCCCAGCACTGGCGGAATGTCCTTGCCGGCATCCTTCATCATCAACGGACCGGCCACGGGCATGACCTTCTTGCTTTCGTCAGAGCCAAACATCGACTTGCCGATGGCACCGCCCAGGGCATCACCACCCAAGCTCCCCAGATAGCCACCAATCAGGCCGCCCAGGATGGTGCCAATTACCGGCACCGCTGAACCAATGGCCGCACCAGCCGCCGCACCCGCGAGCGTGCCAGCAAGTCCGCCAGCCGCTGCGCCATAGCCTTCGGCTTTTTCGTCCTGGGTTTCAGCGTTGTCGTAAGTGTCTTTGACCTTAAAACCGGCCTCTATCACGGCCAATACTGCCGGCCCCTTCAGGCCTGCCCCAATGCCACGCCCGGGGCTTCGGCCACCACGGCCGCCGCCCTTGCCCTTACCTTTTCCATCCTTGCCGCCAGCGTCATCGACGCCGCCCAAATCCATGCCACCAGATCCGCCAACGGGCATGTTGGTGACAATGACTTTTTGCGGGATGTTTGGGTTGCCCATCAGCGAGCCGCGCCCAATGTTGAGCAAGCCCTTGGCAATCTTGAATCCGCTCATAGCGGTCTGAAACGCGATCACAGCGGCCACAGCGGCGCCGATCCCCGTCACAACCCGGGGCGACTCGTCCGACAGCTTGGCCAGCCCCTGGGTGACATAGGCCAACCCATCCGCCACTTTGTCAGTAACCGGTCGGAATGCGTCACCAATGGCGCGCATGGCTTCATCCATGCCCTGGGCCATTTCCGACCATTTCTGCGCTGACGCCTGCCGGCGCTCCTCAAGGTTCTTATCAAGGATCCCGGTGGCACTGGCCGAGTCTTTCTTGAGCTGGGCATACAGTTCTTTGTTCTGCATGTAGGCCGTCAAAGCGCCCTTGACCTGCATGTCCGCGAACAGATCCCCGGTCCGCAAAGCCTGCTCCAGGGACGCGATCATGGCCTTGGCTTTCTCGGGGTCAGTTTCCTTACTGATCTTTGCCGTAGCGGCCGCCATGGCGGCGGCCTTCTTCGGATCCGTTGCCGCAATGTACTTCTGTGCCAGCTCAAAGCTAGATTCCAGAGTGGATTTACCGTTCTGCAGGCCGGTATTCATCGACCCTTGGTAGTCAATCCCTGCGTCCTTGTAGGCCTTGACCGTATCGCCAGAACCGATTTTCTCCATCCAGTTTTTGAGGTTGTTGGCCGCTTCGTCGGCACCGCCGGCGGTCTTCATTTGCACCTGAAGCATTGAGCCCAGTTGCGTTACTGCATCCATGCCAGTAATGCCGATCTTGCCCATGCCGGCCAGCAACTCGGGGAACCAACGGGCCATGTCGGCCGCTTCAAAACTGCCCGCCTGGCCCTGATAGGCGATGGCCTCCAGCGCCTTTTGCATCACGGCGGGGTCGGAGATTTTGGCGTTCTGCCCCAGGGCGTTGATCATGCGGGCCGTTTCGCCACCGTCCGAACCCTGGCCCACGGCAAACTTGGCCGCGACAGGTGCGTATGACAGGGCCTTATCCAGCTCCATGCCGGCCCCCACCAGAGCGTTGACCACCTCGGCCACCTGATTGCGGGCCATGCCGGTATCGCGCGACGTGCCAATAATCGTCTTGGCCATCTGCGCCTCTTCGGGCTTGTTGGCAATGTTCGCCTTGATCGCAATGTCACGAATGATCGCGCCGAAGTCCGCGCTCACTTTCGTGGGAACGGCCATTGCTGCCATGGCGGCCGCCGCCTGGCCAATGCTGCTTTTCATCTGCTGCTTACCAGCATCGAGCTGCTTATGGCCCTTGGCTTTAAGCTCAGCCCTAGTTGCCGCCAGCCCCATGGCCGCGTAAGCCTTAGTCAGGTTGCGCACTTCCACGCCCTGCTTACGCAGGCCATCCAGATTGTTCTCCAACTTGCGCCGCAGAGCTTCGGCGCCCTTGTCGCCGGCCATGTGCGCTTTGCGCCACTCATCGCGCAAGCGCATGGTTTCGCCGATCGTCTTTTCCAGCACCCGCGCCCGGGAACCTTGTTCCTCCAGCTTCTTGATTTTGTTGCTGACGTCCTTGAACGCCGCCCCTACCGTCGAGCTGACGGCCCCGCCAATGACCAGGCCGAGAGCAAGTTTGTTTGCCATGTGCGCGCCCTATACGTCGGGAAGATCAACAGCGGCTCAATCCGTGAGCCACCACACCATCACGTTAAAGGGCATGGCCAGGATCTCGGCAGAAGAAAAACCCGTCTCTTTTGCTAAGCGCTTGGCCAGCACCTTAAGCGTGCCCTCGCTACACGTCGTCTTCTTCAACCAGGCGAAAATAGCCCGCCTGAAGGCGCATGTAGTCCTTGTATTTGAGGGCCGTGAGTTCGGCCTCAGTAGCCGTGAGCAGGCTGCAAAACAAGTTCAACTCCACCTTTTCATGGTCACCATTGCCGGCGATTTTGGCGGCCATAACATCCTTTACGCTGGGCGCGCGCATCATCAGCTTATCGGTCACGACCCCATTGAGGTTGGCCTTGTGCTTGAGCGTTACGGTAACGCCGTCGTCGCTCAGGACCAGCCAGGACGGAAGCGGTGCAGCGAGAGATACGTTGGTCATGTCATCAATCCTTAAAGGCCCAGGGCCGAACGCTCAGCGGCCAACTGATCAACACCGTTGATCACCTGCACCATGTTGGCAAAGTCGATTTCGTACATCACACGCCCGTCGATTTCGAGCTTGTAATAGGTGACTGCCATGCCGTGCTTGATTTCGGATTTATCGCCTGGCTTCCAATCGCCCATATCCACTTCTTTGAGCGACCCGCGCAGCGTCACAGTTACCGCCTTGACGGTTCCTTTCTGGCCCTTGAACGATGCACGAAAAACGGCGTTGCAAGCCGTTTGATCCGCCAGACCGAAAAACTTCAGCGACTCTTTGCGCACGCCATTTGTGGTCCATGCCGCTTCCAGCTTTTCCAGGCCGGTGGGCAGGTCGACCGGACCACTCATACCGCCGCCCCGGTATTCCTCGGATTTGGTCGACAGCTTGGGCAGCGTCATAGACGGCACATCACCGGAAAAACTCACGCCATCAACGAACATGACGCAATTGGTCAACATTTCAGGAATCATCAGACGGCCCCCTTAGGCTGCTTCAAGTACTTCAGTCAGCCACTCATTGGTGACCTCGATCAGGAAATTCGGGTTCTCGGCCGGCGGCACGTCGGTGAAGCGGATACGCCAATAAATTTTGCCCTGCTCGATTTGGCTGGCCGTGTTGCGCTCGGTGTCCGCGTAGACCTCGAAGTTGATCACCGCGCCGGCGTTCTTCTGGTCGCGCATGAAGGATTGGAGCCCCTCAGTCACGTCAGACACATAGGTTTTCGTGATCGAGCGGTCTACCGCCCACTTGTGGCCGGCCTGGATCGCATCCATGAGGATGTCGCAGGTACGCACACGGGTGACGAACGACCACTTGGCATCAGCCGAACACGTGCGGTTACCCCACAGGCGGTAGCCGCCGTCACGGACGATCGTGGTGATGTTCGCGTTATTGAGCAGGTTGGCCCGGCACGTCTCGTCGCCGTCCAAGTACTCCACCGGCCGGGTGGTGCCGGTGATGCCTACGAACTCTTTGTTCGATGGCGACGCCCAGTAGCCGTACTCGGCATCAGTCCAGGCAAACAAACCCGCCACCCAGGCCGAGGCAGGGGCATCCACGGTCGCGCTATCGACAGTGCTCCAGAACTGCACACCCGGGTCCACCAGATAGATGCGCTTACTGCCGAAGTTCAGCGCGTAGGCCATGGCGGCCTCGTCGGTGGTGTTCGGGCCATCAATGATTGCAAGCGCGCGCAACTTGCCGGCCAGCGCATCCATGGCGGTGGCCACCGCCTGCGTGGCCGAGTGCCCCGGGGCGATCAACAGCTTGGGCTGGGCGTTGTGTCGGCTCTTGCCGTCCAGCAGCGCCTGAAGGCCCGTGCGCTGCCCATCCGCCAGAACACCACCAATGATGGCGGACGTTTGCAGCGCGGCATCCGCGAGCTTAGGGACGCCAATGGCGACGATCACAGCCTTTGCCCGCACATAGATCGCCTGGCAAGCCCGGGTGATCGCCGAGTCAGCACCGAACGCGGCAATGGCTTCACGCTCGGACGTGATCAGCTTCAGCTCGCCGGCCTTGGCATTACCGCCACCAAGAATGCCCGGGGTGAAGGTGTCGCACAGGCCGATGATCGAGGACGACGGCAGCGAAATAGTGCGCGCGCCGGTGTCGATCAGCGAGGTGGTGATGCCGTGAAAGAAACTCATAAGGCTCAATCTCCAGAAACGAAAAAGCCCCGCATAAGCGAGGCCGTAGGTTGTTCGTGTTACGCGTAACGGAAAAGAAAACGCCCCGTCAGTGCGGGGCGTTATTGGGTTTGGTCTGCAATCCACGCTGGGGCGAGTGGCCGATCTGCGCTATCCGGAAATTCAGGAGATTGCGGCCAGTCCCGCAACGCTTGCATGTATGCCAACAACTCGACGAACTGCTCGCCCTGCAACGTT
>Ga0308161_1002354_pt1 | contig 20155 bp, 20 predicted proteins | sample PhyFR2_FD_201034 | JGI IMG/M metagenome (GOLD analysis project Ga0308161, IMG submission 201034) | Phyllosphere microbial communities from UC Gill Tract Community Farm, Albany, California, United States - DLSLF.R2 | ecosystem: Host-associated > Plants > Phyllosphere > Unclassified | place: USA...
CGTGATGCTGCTGCTGTATCCGCTGGCCGCACAGTCGGTGTGGACCATCGGCCCGATGATCATCACTGTCGGCACCATGGGCGCACTGGCGGCGGTGCTGCAGACCCGCCTGATGGACGTGGCCGGTGAGGCGCAGACGCTGGCGGCGGCCTCCAACCACGCCGCTTTCAATACTGCCAACGCACTCGGCCCGTGGCTGGGCGGCATGGCAATCAGCGCCGGCTTCAGCCCGGCCAGTACCGGCTATGTCGGCGCGGCTACCGCGATCGGCGGCCTGCTGCTGTGGTGCGTGGCGGTGATGCTGGACAAGAAGCGCAGCACCGCCGTCGTCGGCAGCCACTGAACATTGCGCCGGATCGTCAGTTGCTGCCTCTGCGGCGACGGCGATCCGGTCGCAGCAACGCTGTATCGCCGGCCACCAGGGTCGGCCGCGCCAGCTCACCGCGCTTCACACGGTCCAGCACCCGCCGCGAATTGGCTGCACAGTCGATGCCGTCCGGCCGCGCCTGGATGTCCTCGATCAGGGCCAGCAGGTGCGCCCGGCTCTCTGCCAACCGCAGCTGCAACGCTTCGATGTCAGCCACCTTCTGCTGCAGCATCGCGATCAACGCCTCATGCTGCCACTGGCCCATGTCCGGTGGCAGCAGGGCGCGGATCTCTTCCAGGCTGAAGCCTGCACGCTGCGCGCCCGTGATCAACTCCAGCAACAGCACCGCCTGTTCCGGATAGTCGCGGTAGCCATTGGCCTGGCGCTGCGCCACCAGCAGCCCCGCGTCTTCATAGAAGCGAATGCGCGACGCCGCGAGGCCCGTGAGGCGGGCCAGCTCACCGATCTTCATCTGCCTGAATCCTCGCCATGGGAGCCTGTTGACCTTCAATAAAACTTGAAGGTTAGCGTAGCGCCATTCCCCTGTCCCGGAGCTGTCCGATGTCGCTGTTCTCGCCCCTGGCACTACCCTCCGGTGCCATCATCCGCAACCGCATTGCCAAGGCCGCGATGGAGGAAAACATGGCCGACGCCGACCACGCGCCGTCCGCTGCACTGCTGCAGCTCTACCAGCGTTGGGCCGATGGCGGCGCAGGACTGATCATCACCGGCAACGTGATGGTCGATGGCCGCGCCATGACCGGCCCCGGCGGCGTGGTGCTGGAAGACGACCGCCACCTTGACCGCTTCATCGCCTGGGCCGAAACGGCACGCTCACGGGGCGCGCAGATGTGGATGCAGATCAACCATCCCGGGAGGCAGATGCCGGCCGCACTCGGCCAACCGGCACTCGCGCCGTCAGCCGTCGCCCTGGAGATGGGCGCGCTGTCCAGGCAGTTCGCACCGCCGCGGGCGATGACCGAGGCGGACATCGAAGAGGTGATCGCCCGCTTCATCCGCAGCGCCGAGCTGGCCGAGCGCGCCGGGTTCAGTGGCGTGCAGATCCATGCCGCGCACGGTTACCTGCTCAGCCAGTTCCTGTCGCCGCTGTCCAACCGCCGCGACGACCGCTGGGGCGGCAGCCTGCACGACCGTGCGCGCCCGCTGCTGGAGATCGTGCAGGGGGTGCGCGCCACCGTGTCGCCCACGTTCGCGGTGGCCGTGAAGCTCAATTCCGCCGATTTCCAGCGCGGTGGCTTCTCGCCCGAGGATGCGCGCGCAGTGGTGGAAATGCTGGCGCCGCTCGGCGTGGACCTGGTCGAACTGTCCGGTGGCAGCTACGAAGCACCGGCCATGACCGGTGCCGCACGCGACCAGCGCAGCCTGGCCCGCGAGGCCTACTTCCTTGAGTTCGCGCGTGAGATCGCCACGGTGGCAACCATGCCGCTGATGGTCACCGGTGGCATCCGCCGTCGCGCCGTGGCCGATCAGGTACTTGACAGCGGTGTGGCCATGGTCGGCGTCGCAACCGCGCTGGCGATCGAGCCGGATCTGCCCCACCGCTGGCAGCAGGGCCGCGACCCGGTGCCGACACTGCGCACCATCGACTGGCGCAACAAACCGTTGGCCGCCAGCGCACACATGGCCGCAGTGAAGTACCAGTTGGCGCGGCTGAGCAGGCTCCGGCCCACGGCGCCGGGTGTTTCGCCCGTCTGGGCACTGCTGCTGGCACAGGCGGCCGCAAAGTGCCGGACCCGCCGCTACCGGCGCTGGATCGGTGCACGCGCAGGAGGATACTGAGCGGGCAGGCTTCTCATCACCGAATCGATGCTCCACCATCTGCACGATCGGCGGCAGCCCGTCGCCGGTCGCAACACGCAGAAGGAACCCTCGTGGCAGCAGGACCAACCAGGAACCACGAAAAGCTGCTCGATGACCTGCTCTCACTGGGCCGCAACTGGGCGCTGGCCATTGCCATCGCGGGTGCCGGAGCTGCGGTCCATTACAGCGAGTCGGTCTACGAAGCAGGCATCTGGCGCGACCTGCTGCCCACGCTCTGCTTCCTGGTCGCCATCGTCTGGATCGTGCTCAGCATCATCCGCTTCGACCTGACCATCCAGCAGCACTTCGAGCGGAAATTGTCACGCTGGCTCAGCCGTCTGCTGTATGTCGGGCTGCTTGGCACCGGCATCACTGCCGTGTTCTTCGTTACCGAACTGGCGGAGAACAATCACATCGCGCGGATGTGCGACTCGGTGGCCAATGAACCCGGCAGCCGCATCCACAGGTCGGCCGAGTGCCAGCGCCTGTACCAGCACCGCGCGGCGTACCGGCAGCGCCTGGAATCGGCCGAGGGTGAGTTCGACTGAACGGGCTTCATCGCGGTCTTCGCGCGCGATGAACACATTTCGTGGATGTGCATTTGGGCACAGTGCAGCCGACGCCGCGCTCTCGGCCCGTACCGGACCCGCAATGCACCCCCATCGCGCACCTGCCCGCCATGATGCCATCGCCTTGCAGGCCGGCATGCTGGGCAGCGTGTTGGGCGTGGCGCTGTTCAAAGCCATCGCACTGTCTGCGTTGGCGACGGGTTCGATGATGGGTATCGGGCTATGGGTGATGGCCTGCGCGCTGCTGGCAGCCTGGGCGCTCGCAGCCTATCTGGCCTGCCTGGCACTGAGCCGGCGCGTGTTCGTGCTGATGCTGGTGCTGTGCACGGTACTGGTGATCTGCATCGCCTGACGCCGGCAGGGGCCGGACTATCGCGCATCTGTTATAGGATAACAAGTGCGGTTGGTCCGATTGTGCATGCCCGGTGTCACGGATTTGAATTCCATGGCCATCCCGGCATCACCCGAGGCCCCCCGTGAACCTGCAGCCCCCCGCTCCGCGTGACCCTCATTGCCATCGCCCTCGCATCGCTCAGCGCCTGCGCCACCTATGACGACAGCAACATGCATCAAGCCTGCCAGGAGTCGCCGCACCTGAAGGACCTGCCGCCCGAGGTCGCTGCCCGCGAGAGCCGCTGCAACAAGGGCATGGAAGTGTGGTCGAGCGAGCGCAAGGGCAGTGACAAGCCGCTGGACCTGAGCGGAAAGAAGAGCAATCCCTGACGAAGGTGCGCACCCGGTTGCCGCGCCTGTCTTGATCGCGCCCATGCATCCGGCTGACTGCTCCATCACAGCCGGCGCGCGACGATGAGGTCTCCCCACCCTGTCGAGACTCAGATGCCGGACACTGCCCACCCTGTCATTCGCGCGTTCGAGGCCGTGTTCGATCTATCAGGCAGCGTGCAGCGCATCACTGCGCTCACGGTCACCTGCCGGCATTGCTCGTCGACCAGCTCTGCCAGCGAAGACAACCTGGTGCAACTTCCGGGCGGGGCGTTGTTTCGTTGTGACGGGTGCGGCTGCCATCAACCGGTCAGCCACGCCCGCCTGTCGGACTGGCAACCGGCGTCGTTGCTGGGTATCTGAGGGCCGCCACGTGGAAATGACTGCGGAACAGCGGAAAATACTCCAGGCAATCGCCGCTGCAGAGCCGGTGCGCGGCGATGCCGCAACGTGGGCGGTGACCGCCGGATGGGCGGTACAGGCGGAAGACGGGGATATCGATCTGACCGAGGCTGGCCGGGATGTGCTCACCGCGCAGGCAGGTCGTAAGGGCTAGACCCGCCGATCAGGCCAGCTTCGCCTCCCTTCGCGCTGCGCCGCGATAGCGGCAACCTGCTGAACAAAGGGTGCATCCCTGCCACGTCAACGGCGAAGTGGCGAGGCCCTTCATGCCGAGGGTGTGCAGGGCATCATGACATGCGCTCGGCTATGCTGCGCCACCTCCCTGCGCCAATGGCGGCCATGCATCCTTTTCCCCTGCCAGTCTCTGCACCTGATCAGCTCGCCTACCGACTGCTGCAGGACAGTGACTGGGCCCGCTCGGCCACTGCCGCAAGCGCACCCGCCGAACTTCGCACCTTGCTGGCGATGATCCTGGATTCGCCGGAACCCCTGTGGCTTGCCTGGGGCAAGGAAGACAAGGCGTTCTTCTTCAATGATGCCTATCTGCCGATGCTGGGGGAAAAGCTGCACGGCGCGATGGGCAACCGTCTGGAGGATGTCTGGGCGGACGTATGGCCGGACGTGGTGCATGCCGTCGACGACGCCTTTGCCGGCACCAGCCGCAGCTTCAAGAACCTGCCATTGATGATGGATCGCGACGGCACGCTGCGCGAAACTTTCTGGACGTTTTCCTATTCACCGCTGCGCGTCGGCTGCGGCAGTGTCGCCGGTATCCTGTGCGTGGTCAGCGAGCAGACCGAACGGGTGATCGAGCGCGACCTGCACAGCCGCCAGGTCGCGGCGATCACCGAGCAGGCGCGGGAGGCCCATCTGGAACTGGTGCGCGCCCGCGAGCAGCTGCGCCAGTCGCAGAAGCTGGAGGCGATCGGCCAGCTCACCGGCGGTGTGGCCCACGACTTCAACAACCTGCTGCAGGTCATCACCGGTTCGGTGGACATGCTCCTGCACACGTGGCCGTCAGACGACACCCGGCGCCGCTACATCCAGGCCATTGCCACAGCCTCGGACCGCGCCACCAAGCTGACCGCGCAACTGCTTGCGTTCTCGCGTCGCCAGAGCCTGTCGCCGGAGGTCTTCGATCTCTGCGAGAGCGTGCACGCGCTTTCGGACATCATCACCACGGTACTGGGTGCACGCATCCAGGTGTCGTTGACGTTGCCCGGCACGCCGTTGCCGGTGCTGCTGGACCGGACCCAGCTGGACACTGCATTGATCAACATCGCGGTCAACGCGCGCGATGCGATCGAGGGACACGGCAGGGTGACCATCGAGGTGGAGCAGGTAACCGCCGTGCCTTCGGTGCGCTTCGCCGCGCCGATGAAGGGCGACTTCGCCGCGATCAGCGTGACCGACACCGGAGCAGGCATCGACCCCGCCGTCGTCGACCGCATCTTCGAGCCCTTCTTCACCACCAAGAGCGTCGGCGCCGGAACCGGCCTCGGCCTCAGCCAGGTGTTCGGCTTCGTCAAGCAGTCGGAAGGCGAGGTGGACGTGCAGAGCCAGGCGGGCGCCGGTACCCGCTTCACCCTGTACCTGCCGCTGGCGCAGGCGAGAGAAATGACGGAACGGCCGGCGACGCTACCGGGGCTGCAGCATGGTCACGGTGTCTGCGTGCTGGTTGTGGAAGACAACGTCGATGTGGCCGAATTTGCCGTCGGCGCCCTGCGCGAGCTCGATTACAACGTGGTACTTGCGCACAATGCGGACGAGGCCCTGGCGGAGCTCGAACGGGATGCCTCCCGCTTCGATGTAGTGTTCAGCGACGTAGTGATGCCTGGCATGAACGGCCTGGATCTGGCCCGTACCATCCGCAGCCGCCTGCCTGGGCTTCCAGTGATCCTTACCAGCGGCTACAGCGAACTGCTGGCCCGGGACCCTGGCCATGGCTTCACCCTGCTGCGCAAGCCTTACTCATTGAAGCAGCTGGCCTCGGTGATGACCGAAGCCGGGCGCTGCGCGCAGGCCGTGGTAGCGTCGCCCTAGCGGGCGGTCACCGCAGCGAACCGAACCAGCGTTCCAGCGAAGGCTCCAGCCCCGACGTGTCACCGCCAGCATCGCAGGCCCAGGCGACGATACCGTCGGGGCGGACCAGCACGGCGCCCAGTCCCAGCGTGTCGCGCGCCGTGGACATCACGCAGGTGACCGACCGCTGCCAGCGCTCAATGATCGGACCGAGCGAATCGCCGGTATCGAGCCCCAGCAGCACGCCCTGCCCTGCACGCAGCAGCTCTCCCATCCGACGGTCATCAGCCAGTTGAACGTCCGGTGCGCTTCGGCCAACCCGCGGATGGCTGCCGTCGAGCACCGGTGGCGGTGCCACACCCCACAGCCGCTCGGCGAGATAGGTGGCACCGTCGCGGGTCGCGGCCAGGTCGGCGATGACCGCCGCCAGCGCGCGCGACCCGGGGCCTGGCCGCATCAACGCCACCTGCGCACGTGACCAGTCGAGCACCTGGGCGCCGATCGGATGGCGCTCAGCCTGATAGCTGTCCAACAGCGACTCTGCCACATCACCTCGCACCACCGCGGCCAGCTTCCACCCCAGGTTCATCGCATCGCCGATGCCGAGGTTCAGCCCCTGCCCGCCCAACGGCGAATGCATGTGCGCGGCATCACCGGCCAACAGCACGCGGCCGCTGCGATAGGCCGTGGCCTGGCGCGCGGCATCGGTCCATGTGGTGGCCAGATGCAACGCCGTGATCGTTGCCTCTCGCCCGGAGACACGCCGCAGCAGCGCCTGGGCGGTGTGCCGGTCCAGCGGCGTGCGATGGCCGGCGCCACCGTCGAAATCGGCCAGCGCCAGCATGCCCGGCGGATTGAAATTGCACATGCCGTGTTCGGTGAACTGACGCCCCGGGACGAGCACCGACGGGTCTGCCAGTTCGACCTGCAGCGTGTGCCCGGTGAACTCCGGCGCCGTCCCTGCGAACACGAACCCCGACTGCTTGCGTACCGTGCTGCGGGCGCCATCGCAACCGACCAGCCAGCGGCCCCGCATCAGCCCGCGACCGGTCTGGACCTCCATCTGTGCTTCGCGTGCGTACACCGCCTGCACCGTGCAGCCACGCTCGATCTGTACACCCAGTGACACCGCACGCTCGGCCAGCACCGCCTCCAGCGACTGCAGCTCGACCGCCATCTGGGTGGGCACCGGCGTCGGCAGGCGATGGCGCCAGCGCGCACTGTCCACGTTGTCCAGCGCAAAAGGAATGCCGGCGAAGTGGCCGCCCAGCGGCCGCGGTTGCGCCAGCCAATGGGCGGTGCCGGGCGGCGGTGCGCCGTTGTCCGGCTTCAGCACCTGACTGGCGGCAACCGCATCCAGCAGGCCACGTCGATCCAGGGCCTCCAGGGTGGGCGCGTTCAAGCCGCGCAAGCCAAAGGGCAGGCGTTTCAAGGGTGTCTCGGGCGACGCTGCCTGCTCCAGCAACAGGACCGAACAGCCGGCCTGGGCCAGCTCGCAGGACAGGAACAGGCCGACCGGGCCGGCCCCGGCGATGACGACGTCGTACAACATGGGATTTCCCTGTGAGCGCCGGGCCGGCGCTCTGGCGACGCCAATGTTACACTCGGTGTACGTTTCCACAAGTGAACCGCCCATGATCCCGCCCCGGGGCCGCCGCGAGCAGCGCAAGACCGAGACCCGACAGACCATTTCGGACGTCGCCACCGAACTGATCATCCGCCGCGGCTTCGAAGCCGTGTCCATGTCCGAGATTGCCAATGCGGCGGGGGTCTCGCGCAAGACGGTCTTCAATTATTTCGCCAGCAAGGAAGACCTGGTGTTCGACCGCGATGAGGAGGCCCGGACCCTGCTTCGCGAAGGCATGGCGGCGCGCCGTGGCATGGCCCCGCTGGCCGCCTTCCAATCGCTGGTGCGGGAGCTGCTGGACAGCGGCCATCCGCTGTTACGGATCAACTCCGGTGCAGCGGCCTTCTGGGCAACCGTGGCCGACAGTCCGGTGCTGGTGGCGCACGCGCGACGGCTGCACGCACAGCTGGCCGACGACCTGGCCCAGCTGATGGCCGACGCGGCCGGTCGGCCCGCGCAGGACGCGGAGGCACGCCTGGGCGCAGCCATGCTGCTGGCGTCGATGGTGGCCGCCTATGAGAGTGGACTGGCCAGCCAGCAGAGGGGCGAGGATCCGCGCCAAGCGATGCTGCAGCTGATCGTGCGCGGTGGCACCGGCGTGCTGGTGGCCTTGGCCGGCACCCCATATACCGACCCGGGCCTGCGTCCATAGCGCACTCGGGGATAGGTCACGAAGCGTTGCAAATGCTAATCTTTCTCATTTGCAGCCCGCCCCGACCCCCTCATGCCGCTTCCAACCCCGCTCAAGCACGCCCTCTGCCTGGCGCTGCCCCTTTCCCTGGCTACGCCTGCACTGGCCTCCGAGGCCCCCGCTGACACCCCGAAGGACCTGGACAAGGTCGAAGTCCGCGGCCGCGCGCAGACCCTGTACCGCGCCAACGATGCGGCCGTCGGCACCCGCACCGATACCCCGTTGGAACTGGTGCCGCAGTCGATCCAGGTCGTGCCGCGCGAGCTGATCGACGACCAGGCCGCGCGCCAGGTCACCGATCTGTACCGCAGCATCAGCGGCATCAGCTTCTTCAGCTATGCCGGCGTCACCCTGCGCGGGTTCCGCCAGGAGAACGTGCTCTACGACGGCCTGCGTGGTGATCCCTATGCGGGCTTCTCGGTGCCGCAACTGTTCAACATCGAACGCGTGGAAGTACTGAAAGGTCCGGCCGGTGCGCTGTACGGCGGTGGTGATGCGGGCGGTGTCATCAACTATGTAACGCGTAAGCCCAAGGCGCGCGCCGAACGCCGCATCGAGCTGCAGGCAGGCGACAAGGACTTCCGCGCCGGATCGATCGAAGGCACCGGCCCCTTGAATGCCAGCGGCAGCATTCGCTATCGCGCCGGCCTGTATGCCGACAGCGAGCAGGGCGTGCGCTGGAATGCCGACAGCGAAAGCGTGATCGGCGATGCCTCACTGGCCTTCGATGTCGGGCAGACCGGCGAGCTGGTGCTGCAGTTCACCGACATCACCCAGAACCTGGGCGGCAACCGCCTGCGCGGCGTGCCGGTGAACGATGCCGGCAGCTTCCTGACCGACCGCCGCTGGAACCACAACGAGGCCAGTGACTTCCTCGACATGCGCGCCAAGGTCGCACTGGCGCAGTATCGCTTCGCACCGCGCGACAACCTGGACGTGGATCTTGCTGCGCGCTGGTTCAGCAACAACGAGCACCAGATGTACCACGAGCCGATGGGGCTGATTGATCGTGACCGCGACGGCCTGGCCGAGTGGATGACGCGCCAGCTGCGCAACCAGATCCGTGACAACACCGCCTTCACCGCCAGCGGCAATGCCGTCTGGCGGATCAACACCGGCCGTATCGAACACAAGGTGCTGTTCGGCGCCGACGTGTACCAGCTCGACGCCGACTTCACCGCGCAGACCGCCAACAGCGCCGACCTGGCACGCGGCGCCGGCCCGGTGCGCGGCATCGACCTGTTCAACCCGGTCTATGGCGCGAGCACCTGGCATGACTACAACCTGGCCGCCCTGCCGTGGCGCAGCACCGCCACCCGCAGCAAGCGCTACGGCGGCTACCTGCAGGATGAGCTGGCACTGGGCACGCGCTGGCATGTGCTGGCCGGGCTGCGCTGGGATGGCTTCAAGGATCAGGACCGCATGGGTGGCAGCAGCGTGGATGGCAACGATCTCAGCTGGCGCCTGGGCAGTACCTTTACCGTCCGGGACGGCGTGAACCTGTATGCCAACATCGCCAGCGGCTTCGTGCCGCAGAGTGCCACCAACCAGAACCCGGCGGCCGGCGGACCGTTCGACGCGGAGCGCAGCAGGCAATGGGAAGTCGGTCTGAAGTCCCTGCTGGCCGACCGTGTGACCCTGAACATGGCGGCCTACCGCATCGACCGCAGCAACATCGTGCAGGCCACCGGCGAGGTGATCGGCGGGGTAAACCAACTCGCTGCACTGGGCCTGGTACGCAGCACGGGCATGGAACTGGACCTGCTGGCCGACGTGACCGAGCGCTGGGTGGTGAACCTGACCTACGCCTACAACGATGCACGGGTGAAGGATGCCGGACCGAACGGCATCACCAATGCCTCCGGCGACCGCTTCGCCAATGCGCCACGCAACAAGCTCGGCCTGTGGACGCGCTACGACCTGCCGTCGATCAACTCGGCCATCGGCTTCGGCGCCGACCATGTGGGCGAGCGTGTCAGCCTGGATGGGCAGGCGGTCAAGGCATACACGGTATTCGACATGAGCTGGAAGACCACGTGGAAGCAGTGGCAGTTCCAGGCCAACGTCAAGAACCTGTTCGACAAGGTGTACGCGGCCAGCGGCTTCATCGAGCGCAACGGGCATTTCCCGGGCGAGCCGCGGCGGGTGTATGTGCAGGCGGCTTACAGCTTCTGAGCGGAGCCACCTGCGTCGCCGGCATCTCGTGCCAGCGTGCCGCCTGCCCGGACGGTAGACCACCCCAATTCAGGTATCCTTGCGCGCAGTCAGCCACGTCTTCATGCGACCGCTGCGGTGCAGCATCGACGTTGCCGACGAACATACGATTCACCATGGATGTTTCAACGTAGTCACAGGGGAAAATGGATGAAGAAGTTCCTGTTCGCGGCGATCATCGCCGTGTCGCTGGCGGGTTGTACCACCAATCCGCCGCTCAATTTCTCGGTCCCGAACGTCGGGGTCAGCAGCAAGAAGATTGATGGCGAACTGAAGTCGCTGACGGTCACGCTGGCACGTCCGGATGAGGCCAAGGGCAAGATTCCCGCGCAGGCCCAGCACGAAGTGCCGCAGATGTGGCAGAACGCGCTGACCGAAGCGCTCAATAAGATGGCGGTGTTCCGCGACGATGCACCGGTGAAGTTGAGCCTGTCGGTGAAGATTCTGGCGATCGACATTCCCAGCTTCGGTGCATCAATGACCACCAAGACGATCGCCCGCTACGAGCTGATCGATCGTGCAACCGGCAGCATCGTCTACACCCAGGATGTCAGCGCATCCGGCGAAGTTCCGTTCAACTATGCCTTCGCAGGGGTAATCCGTGCCCGCGAGTCGATCAGCCGCTCAGCACAGAACAACATCGCCCAGTTCCTGCAGGCGCTGGAAACCGTGGACATTACCAAGCCGATGTTCCCGAACAAGCAGGAAGCGCCATGAAGCGCCTGCTGGTGGCTGCATCCGTTGCTGCGATGCTGACGGCCTGCGCGCCAAATGTGCGTACGGACAGTTATTCCATCGGTTCAGTGGGACAGGTCAATCGAACTGTCGGCGGTACGGTCATCAGCGTCCGCGCGGTCAGTATTGACGGTTCACAGGGCGGTGGTGCCGTTGCCGGCGCTGCGGCTGGCGGTGTGGCCGGCTCCACCATCGGTGGCAGCGACCAGGGGGCGGCCATCGGTGCCATTGGCGGCCTCGTGGTCGGAGCTATTGCCGGTGCAGCCTCCGAACGCGCACTCTCGCAGGCCAAGGGCCTGGAATATGTTGTGCAGACGGAGAACGGCAACCTGATGACGGTTGTGCAGGGCCCCGATCCGGTGTTCACCACCGGCATGCGGGTCCTGGTGCTGTATGGATCGCCCTCGCGCATCATTGCCGATCCGCGACAAGCGAAGACAGCGCCGTAACCCCCAACAATGCCCCTTTCGAGGGGCATCGTTGTATTGGATATCGAGGGGGAGGTGGCAACCCACCTCCCCTGCCCAGGTCAGTGCGAGCAGGACACCAGCATCGAGCGGGTGGCCATCTGGGTAGAGGTGAAGCCGTTCCTGTTGCCCACCGCGATGGCATTTCCTTCATCGCCATCCTTGCTGAAGACGACATAGCCGCCTGGGCACATCTGCCCGGCCTTTTCGTAGCAGCCACTCCAGGAACTGGAACCGCTGCAGTCGATGGAAACACCACGGCGGCCATCGGGGGTGACGGTCATTTTGGCAGTGGTGCAGCCACTCAAGGCGGCAACCAGCAACAGCGGGACGAACAACTTCATGGGCACTCCAGGGGTTGGGGATCAGCGAACGGGCGCCAAGGCTGGAGTGCGCGGATTGCGCGAACCTTGCGCCGGGCGGCCCGCGCCGCAGCGGGTGTTGCGGCGTCACCGGCAGGCCCCGAAGGAACGCCATGTTCACGCAATGTTCCTGTAATACGGTGCCGGCGCTTGCCGCCCGCCTTATGCCTCCTTCCCGCCTGACGCCTGCCGATGCACATCCTGCTGATCGAAGACGAAGCCGAACTGGCTGCCACCCTGAAGTCTGCCCTGCAGCGGGAGCGCTACGTCGTGGACCTGGCCAGCACCCTGGCACTGGCCCGCCAAGCAGCACTTTCCGGATCACACGACCTGGTGCTGCTGGACCGCACCCTGCCCGATGGTGACGGGCTGGGGCTCATTCCCGTGCTGCGCGGGCGCAATCCGGGGGTGCCGATCATCGTGCTCAGCGCACTGGGACAGTTGCCGGACCGCATCGCCGGCCTGGATGAGGGCGCCGACGACTACCTGGCCAAGCCCTTCGCGCTGGAAGAACTGTTCGCGCGGATCCGCGCGGCCGGGCGCCGGCCGAGCGGCATGCAGGTGGAGCCGGTGAGCATCGGCCGGCTGCTGTTCGACCCCACCTCGGGCGAAGCCAGCGTGGGCGGACAGCGACTGGAGCTTCCGCGCCGCGAGATCCGCGTGCTGGCGGCCCTCGCCCGCCGGCTGGGCCGCACCGTGCTTCGCGAATCCATCGAGATGGCGGTGTACGGCTTCGACGACGGCATCCATTCCAACACGCTGGACTCGCATGTCTCACGCCTGCGGCGCAAGCTGGCCGACGCGGATGCGGGGGTGGAAATCCATGCCATCCGCGGTGTCGGCTATCTGATGCGGGAAACGAAGTAATGGCGCTTCGTCCCTCACTGAAGCGCCCGCTGATCGTCAAAACCCTGATCTACCAGCTGCTCGCACTGCTGGTGGCCTTCTTCGCATTGCTGATGGTGCTGGTGCGTGTCGACAGCGGCGGCTACTACACCATCCAGACCTTCGCCCCGGTGGCGGCAGAGGCCGTTCGTCGGGACAGCAAGGGCGAGCTGTATGTGGAACGCACGCCGGCGCTGGACGAGCTGCTGAAGATCGTCCCCGGCGCGTGGTTCATCGCCGAGGATGAGCAGGGCCAACATGTGACATTCGGCCACGTTCCGCCCGCCTACGCCTCGCTGGTCGGCGCCCTCGACGGCATTCCCTATGGCGACCTGCGCGGACGCGGCCGCAACGACGGCCTGGCCGTGGTGATACGCCAGCACAGCGGTCCGGCCGGCAAGCTGACCATCATGGCCCATGGCGAAACCGATTCGCTGACCTGGCAGATGGCGCTGGCCGCACACATCATCACCCTGCCGATCTTCCTGCTGCTGGGCCTGGCCACCATCATCCTGACCCCGATCATCGTGCGCCGCGCCCTGGCTGGCGTGGAGCGCATCGCGCAGGAAGCCCGCAACATCTCTGCCAGCCGTCGCGGCATCCGTCTGACAGAGACCGCCGTACCGGTAGAGATCGCCCCCCTCGTGACCGCGGTGAACGAAGCGCTGGACCGACTGGACGAAGGGCACGAACGGCAGCGCCGCTTCATCGCCGCCGCCGCCCATGAGCTGCGTACACCGATCGCCATCCTGCGGGTGAAGATCGATGCCACCGACGATTCCACCTCACGCAGCCTGGCGGTGGAAGTCGCTCGGCTGGCAACGCTTGCCGAGCAGCTCCTGGACCTGCACCGCATGGAAGCCGATGGACCGAAGGACTCCCTCAACCTGGCCCGCGTGGCCAAGCGGGTCGTCGCCGATCTGGCCCCCCTGCTGATCCAGTCCGACAAGACGGTCGCCGTGGCAGTGGAACCGAACTTCCCGGTGCTGGGCGAGTCCGGTGCCATCGAACGGGTGCTCTCCAACCTGGTATTGAATGCCGCCGAGCACGGTGGACGCCATATCATCGTGCGCGTACAGGGCAGCTGCCTTGAGGTGGAAGACGATGGACCTGGCATTCCGGTCGACCAGCGCGAACGCGTATTCGAACCCTTCCAACGCCTGCGCCCCCGGCAGACAGGCGCCGGATTGGGCTTGAACCTGGTGCGGCAGGTGATCGACCGCCACGGTGGCCACGTCACGATTCTGGATGCGCCCGGTGGCGGCGCCCTGATCCGCGTCGAGTTCCCCGTGCATCCAGGCGTCACCAGCGCATTGGCGCCGGAGTACTGAGCGCATCGCTTCCACGTGGATGACTATGCGCGGATGACTACTGGCTGTCCGCGCGCCAGGACTGCGGTTGATGCGCAAGGTTGCGGCAATGTTCGCTGCCCAGCATCCAGGTGAGCGGCACAGCAGGTGCTGCGTCCGGAACTGACAGGAAGCCTGCATGTGACACAGGGAGCTCCTCCACCGCCCTCTTCCACCCCTGCCCCGCCGCCTCGGAATACGCCCAGCCTGACCGCCGCAGCATGGAACTGCCGCGCGCATGCAGGCCGCGCGCGTGGGTTGGAACACTGGCCGCACTGGCTGCGGATGATTCCCGAACGCGAGCGGGCCGGCGTGCTGATCCGCCTGTTCGCCGCGCTGTTCCTGCTGCTCCCCGGCCTTGCGCTGGTGGCTTCCGCGTATCGGCACGCGCATGCAACGGCCACTGCCGTGCTGGTGTTCGTCGCCGTGCATGCCGCACTGCACATGCTGGCCGTGTGGCGAGGGGCTGCACTGCGCCCGGCTCCCCCGCTGCTGCGGGCCCTGGATACGCATGCAGCCACCGTGATGCTTGCTGCCACGTTGATGATCATCGCGATCATCGCCGCCACCGCAACGCTGCCGGTTGCGGTCTGCGCCGTGCTGCTGGTCGGCGCATTGTGCCACCTTTCGACCTTGCCCACGCCGGCGCAACGCCTCCGCCACGTGCTGTTGGCGCTCGGTAGCATGATCCAGTTCATCGCGATGGCACTGCTCACGCAGGGCATTGCCCACTGACACGCCTGCACCATCGCAAGGTTCGCGCAATCCAGCGCATCGAGACTCGACCACCATCCACACCTGTCGCCCCAGGCGTGCATTCCAACAGTCTCGAGGATCCACGATGCCCTGTCTCTTCCGGATGCCGCGCCGATGAGCGCCACACCGCGCAGCCGCCGCCGTGTGCTGATCATTGCTGCCGCACTCCTCTGCACAACGTTGGCACTCTTCGCCTGGCTCCGGCCCGTACCACCACCGAAGCTGCAGGTGGCACCGGTAACCCGGGGCAACATTGAACAGGTCGTTGAAGCCACCGGAACACTGAAGCCCTCGCGGCTGGTGAGCGTGGGCGCGCAGGTATCCGGCCGCATCGAGGCCCTGCATGTGAAGCTGGGCGACAAGGTGAAGGCCGGCGATCCGATTGCCGATATCGATTCGCGCACCCAGCGCAACGCATTGCTGAGTGCGCAGGCAGCACAGCGCACCGCGCGCGCCAACCGCGATGCGCTGGCCACCGACCTGCGCCAGTTCGAGCTGACATTGCATCGACAGCAGCAGCTGGTGACCTCGCAGTTGGTGGCACGCGCCGACGTCGATGCGGCCAAGGCCAAGGTCGATGCCACCCGGGAACAGATCGCCGCGCTGGAGGGTGAGATCGTGCAGCGGCAGACCGACGTGGATATCGCACAGACCAACCTCGAGTACACCCGTATCACCGCCCCCACCGACGGCACCGTGCTGGCCGTGGTGGCGCGCCAGGGGCAGACCGTGAACGCGGTACAGAGCGCACCGACCATCGTGATGCTGGGCAACCAGGACGTGATGACGGTCTACGCGGAAATCTCCGAGGCGGATGTTGTGCACACGTCCGTTGGTCAGGAAGCGTACTTCACCATTCTTGGCGACGCGGGACGTCGCTACAGGAGCACGCTGCGCGACATCGCCCCGGCTCCGGAATCGATCACCCAGGAAGACGCCTCCGCCCTTGCTTCACCCGCGACCGGCGGTGGCAGCCGCACCGCCATGTACTACAACGGGCAGTTCGACGTCGCCAACGCCGATGGCCGCCTGCGCAGCTACATGACCGCGCAGGTGCGCATCGTGCTGGGTCGCGCCGACAACGTACTGACGCTGCCCTCCGCTGCGCTCGGTGCACGCGCGGCCGATGGCAGCTACAGCGTACAGGTGCGTGGCGCGGACGGGCACGCCCATGCGCGCCGCATCACCATCGGGCTGGACGACCAGATCCAGGTGGAGGTACGCAGCGGCCTGAAAGAGGGCGAACAGGTGGTGCTGGCGCAGGCCCGGGACGAAGCCGCTACCGCACACGCGCCGTCGAAATGAGCACATCCACCACCGCCCCTTTGCTGCGCGTACGCGGCATCCGCCGCGAGTTCGCGGCCGGCGAACAGACCCTGGTCGTGCTCGATGGCGTGGACCTGGACATCCACGCAGGCGAACTGGTGGCCATCGTGGGCCAGTCCGGCTCGGGCAAGTCCACGTTGATGAACATCCTCGGCTGCCTCGATCGCCCTTCCGCCGGTGCATACCAGATCGCCGGACGCGAAACCGCTCAGATGTCGCCCGATGAACTGGCCGAACTACGCCGCGAGCACTTCGGCTTCATCTTCCAGCGCTATCACCTGCTGACCGACCTGACCGCATTGGGCAATGTAGAAGTGCCAGCGATCTATGCCGGCATGGCGGGGGCCACCCGCCGCGCCCGCGCGGCCGAGCTGTTGGCGCGGCTGGGCCTGAGCGAACGTATGCAGCATCCGCCTGGCGAGCTGTCAGGTGGCCAGCAGCAGCGTGTTTCGATTGCGCGCGCACTGATGAATGGCGGCGCGGTGATCTTCGCCGATGAGCCGACGGGTGCGCTGGACACCCACTCCGGCAGGGAGGTGATGAAGATCCTGGGCGAGCTGCATGCCGAGGGCCATACCGTGGTGCTGGTGACCCACGACATGGCCGTGGCCGAACATGCCCAGCGCATCATCGAGGTCCGCGATGGCCGGGTTGTCGATGATCGCGCCACGGGCAGGGTCTCTGCCGTGGATGGGTCAGCGGCGGCCCCGCCGCAGCGCGGCGGTGGCAGCGGCTGGCAGGCGGTGCGTGACCGCTTTACGGAGGCGTTCCGCATGGCCCTGCGCGCAATGAACGCGCACCGCATGCGCACCTTCCTGACCATGCTCGGCATCATCATCGGCATTGCGTCGGTCGTCTCCGTGGTCGCGCTGGGTACCGGCGCGCGCCAGGCCATCCTGTCCAACATTTCCTCGCTGGGCACCAACACCATCGAGATCTATCCCGGGTCCGGCTTCGGCGACCTGCACTCGGCGCGGGTGGAAACGCTCACCCCCGGCGACAGCGTGGCCCTGGCCGGGCAGCCGTTCGTGGACAGCGCTACACCCGGCGTGGCCACCACCGGCACCGCGCTGCGCGGCAACCGCTCGGCCAGCGTGCAGGTGCAGGGCGTCAGCGAGCAGTACTTCCGCGTGCATGGCCTGAAGCTGGGCGAAGGTGCCTTCTTCGGCCCGGCCGCCGTGGCCGGCTACCAGCAGGTAGTGGTGATCGATGCCAACACCCGCGCCCGCTTCTTCGCTGCGGTGGACAATCCCATCGGCCAGACCCTGCTGCTGGGCAACGTGCCGGTGCGCGTGGTGGGCGTGGTGAAGAAGGACGCCGGCGCGGTCGGCGATGCCTCGCTGCTGCGGGTGTGGCTGCCCTACACCACCACCATGGCGCGCATGCTCGGGCAGAGCCACGTTTCCAGCATCACCGTGCGTGTCTCCGATGCCATCAGCATGGAGGCGGCCGAGCGCGCCATCGGACGATTGCTGGCACGCCGCCATGGCAGCACCGATTTCTACATGAGCAACAACGCGCAGATCCGCCAGTCCATCGAACAGACCACCGGCATCCTGACCATGATGATCAGCTCCATCGCCGCCATCGCGCTGGTAGTGGGCGGAATCGGAGTGATGAACATCATGCTGGTGTCGGTGACCGAGCGAACACGCGAGATCGGCGTGCGCATGGCGGTGGGCGCGCGGCGCAGCGACATCCTGCAACAGTTCCTGATCGAATCGGTCCTGGTCTGCCTGCTCGGTGGCGTGCTCGGCATCGGCGTGGCCCTGGCATTGGGGGCAGGGTTGGCGCTGGCCAACGTGGGTTTCAGCCTGGTGTTCTCCGCCAATTCGATCCTGGCCGCCTTCGCCTGTTCCAGCCTGATCGGTATTGGCTTCGGCTTCCTGCCAGCACGCCGCGCCGCGCAGCTGGACCCGGTCGAAGCACTCGTTCGATAGCCAGTGACGTTACCTGCAGTGACGGCAGGTTCGCGCAATGTCTGCGGGCTCTACTGGAGCTACCAACAATGTCCGCACAGGAGCTGGACGATGTCTCTGAAACCACGAAGAACCGCACTGCTGCTGGCAGCGGCTGCACAACTGATGCTGCTGTTGCCCTACTCCGGCGACGCGCATGCGCAACGCGGTAACCGCTACAACCCGCAGTGGGACCAGGACTACCGTGACCGCGATCGTGATGCATGGGAGCGTCGTGAACGCGAGCGTGAGCGTGACCGGGAACGTGAGCGCCGCCACGATGCCAAGACCACCGGTGTGGTGGTGGGCGTGGTGGGCGCAGCCGTCGTGGCCGGTGTGATTGCCGCAGCCGCCAAGCGCGAACGCGAGACCCGCGAACGCGCCGACTACTGCATTCGCCGCTACGGCAATTATGACCGCCGCAACGATACCTATCGCGGCGCCGACGGCTACACCTATCCCTGCCGCTGACCTGCACATCTCAAGGACATACGACCCATGAAGAAGACCGCTCTGTTGATCGCATTGTGCGCCGCTCCGCTGGCCTCCCAGGCCGCGCCGGCTGACCCGAAGCAGGCCTACATCGATTCCACGTTCACAGCGATGGACACCAACAAGGATGGGCGTGTCGACAAGGCCGAATACACCAGATTCCAGCAGGGGCGCTTCAGCAAGCAGGCCGATTCGATCGACGCCGCGTTCAGTGCCATGGACACGAACAAGGATGGCAGGATCAGCAAGGATGAAGCCACGTTGGTGCCGGAGATTGCGAAGTACTTTGCGGGCCTGGACACCGATGGTGATGGCTATCTGTCGCTGAAGGAGATGCAGCAGGCCATGGTGGCCGCGCAGACGGCAGACGCCCCGGCGAGGTAGCGCCCCGGTACTGGATGCCAATCCACATCGCCTTGGTGGGTGCCCACCTTGGTGGGCACGGCTGCGTCACCGCGCGCCAGGGCCAGAATGCCCACCAAAGTGGGCGGCTACCGCAGCGGTGAAATGGCATCCACCCAGGCGGACATCTACCCGGCTGGTACGCGTCGGTCGCCAAGCGAACTTAGCAATGCCCGCGCACCGAGTTGCAAAGACCGCGTGAGGCGAAGCTGCGACAGGCCGGGACCCTAGCCCATCCGTATCGCCGGGATGTCGCGCGCCTGCGCATCGACCTCCTGCTGGCGCTGCGCGTGTGCCTGTTCACGATCCGCACCGACTGCCTGCAGGGCCTGCAGTGACTGCTCGACCGGCGTCTGCACCGCCCGGTCCGTGGGCATGGCGGCCCGCAGATGCGCGGGATCGCTCATCTCGCCCTGCACCACGAACACGTTGCGGCCGGCCGGATGCTCGGCGGTCTGCGTGCTCAGCAGCACATGGTCGGCACGCTCAAGCTGGTTGCGACGGGCCAAGGCCATCACGCTCGCCACCAGGCGCTCGCTGTTCTCGTCGTGGGTACGCCCGGCGCCGGCATCGATCGCGGCCACGCCTTCGCGCACCTGCTGCATCAATGCGTACTCACGGTGGCCGGGTCCAATGTCGGCCAGACGGGTCGCTACCTGCGCGGGATCCGGCACGTCGTCCACGGCTGCGGTCAGCGGGCTGCGGGTGATGGTCCGGTACGGGTCGTCCGGGTGGAACTGGGTACGTTTTTCCTGCCGTTCCAGACGAACGTCCCGCGCGTCGTTGAGTTCAGCGATGCGGGCCGGATCGGTGATCTCACGCATCGACATGTGGCCACCACCCGCGCTGACACTGGCCCATTTCCTGTCCGCTTCGAAGTACATCGCGTAGTAGCTGTTGCCACCGATGACGTTCGGATCGACCGCCGAGCGCCCTTCCAGTGCCTGGGTGGCTTCCAGCACGCTCAACCGGGTCAGGTATTGCCCG
>Ga0308161_1002361_pt1 | contig 20076 bp, 14 predicted proteins | sample PhyFR2_FD_201034 | JGI IMG/M metagenome (GOLD analysis project Ga0308161, IMG submission 201034) | Phyllosphere microbial communities from UC Gill Tract Community Farm, Albany, California, United States - DLSLF.R2 | ecosystem: Host-associated > Plants > Phyllosphere > Unclassified | place: USA...
CTGCTCGGCTACTGGCAGCTCGGCAAGACGGTACGCCTGTCGGTGGACGTCAACAACGCCTTCAACCGCACGTATTACACGGGCTCGTGGGGCAACCTGTACGTCATCCCGGGCGCGCAGCGCAGCATCGTGGGCCGCCTGAAAATCGACCTCTGAAATTCGGGGTCAGAGCACATTTTTTGGCAATTTCCTGCGGTCCAATAAAAAAGCCGGAGTCACGCTCCGGCTTTTTTCATTTGCGGCATCTGCGCGGCTTACTTGCGCCCCGCCTTCGGCTTGGCCTTGATGGTCGACAGGATGCCCGGCTTGACCTTCGACGGCGGCGCCATGAACGGCGCCGGCTCGGCGCGGCGCTCGCCCCGTGCACCGCGGCGCGGCGCCACCTCGATCACGCGGCCCTTCGGCGCCTCGCTGCGCGGCGCCACCGGCGGACGACGCTCGCCGCGCTGCTGCTGCGACTGCGCGTCCTCGGCACCGGCCGGCGGCACCAGGTGGCGTTCGCCGTTGCCGATCAGGTCGCCCCGGCCCATGCGCTTCAACCCCTCGCGCAAAGTCGGCCAGTTTTCCGGATCGTAATAACGCAGGAATGCCTTGTGCAGCTTGCGGGTCTTGCCGCTCTTGGCGGTGAGGACTTCTTCCGAATCTTCCGTGACCTTGTGCAGCGGATTCTTGCCCGAGTGATACATCGTCGTGGCCATGGCCATCGGCGTCGGCGTGAACGTCTGCACCTGGTCGAGGTGGAAATTGTTCTTCTTGAGCCAGAGCGCGAGGTTCAGCATGTCCTCGTCGGTCGAGCCCGGGTGCGCGGCGATGAAATACGGGATCAGGTACTGCTTCTTGCCGGCTTCGCGCGAGTACTTGTCGAACAGCGCCTTGAACTCGTCGTAGGCGCCGATGCCCGGCTTCATCATCTTCGACAGCGTGCCCTCTTCCGTGTGCTCCGGCGCAATCTTGAGCAGGCCGCCGACGTGGTGCGTGACCAGTTCCTTGACGTATTCCGGCGAGCGCACGGCGAGGTCGTAGCGCAGGCCCGAGCCGATCAGGATCTTCTTGATGCCGGGAATTGCGCGCGCCTTGCGGTACAGCGAGATCAGCTTGCTGTGGTCCGTGCCGAGGTTGCTGCAGATGGTCGGGTAGACGCACGACAGGCGGCGGCACGTCTCTTCGATCTTCTTGTCCTTGCACGCGAGACGGTACATGTTGGCGGTCGGGCCGCCCAGGTCCGTGATGGTGCCGGCGAAGTTCTTCGTCGTGTCGCGGATCAGCTCGATCTCGCGCAGGATCGACGGCTCCGAGCGGCTCTGGATGATGCGCCCCTCGTGTTCCGTGATCGAGCAGAACGTGCAACCGCCGAAGCAGCCGCGCATGATGTTCACGGAATAACGGATCATTTCCCACGCCGGGATGTGCGCCTTGCCGTAGCTCGGGTGCGGCGCGCGCGCGTACGACAGGTCGTAGACGCCGTCCATCTCGTCCATCGCGAGCGGCAGCGGCGGCGGGTTCAGCCAGACGTCGCGGTCGCCGTGCTGCTGCACGAGCGCGCGCGCGTTGCCCGGGTTCGATTCCAGGTGGAACACGCGCGACGCGTGCGCGTACATCACCGGGTCTTCGCTGACGGTCTCGAAACTCGGCAGGCGCACCACGGTCTTCGCGGCCTTCTCGCGAGCGGCGGCCTGGCGCTGTTCGCGCGTCATGATGACGATGGGCTTGACGACGGGCTGCTCCGGCTCCGCCCCGGCATTGTCGATCGCACACTGCTTCGGGTCTTCCAGCGCCATCGCGTACGGGTTCGGCTGCTTGTCGATGCGGCCGGGCACATCCACACGCGTGGAATTATGCTCGGTCCACTCGTCGTCCGGCTTCCAGCCGTGCGGCACGAGGAACGCGGTGCCGCGCAGGTCGCGGATCGACTTGATGTTCTCGCCCGCGGCGATGCGGCGGGTGACGTCGACCAGCGCGCGCTCGGCGTTGCCGAAGATGACGAGGTCGGCCTTCGATTCGAACAGCACCGAGCGGCGCACCTTGTCCGACCAGTAGTCGTAGTGCGCGATGCGGCGCAGCGACGCCTCGATCGACCCGGCGATGACGGGCACGCCCGGGAACGCTTCGCGCGCCCGCTGGCAGTAGACCGTCACGGCGCGGTCCGGCCGTTTATTCGGCTCGCCGTTCGGCGTGTAGGCATCGTCCGAGCGGATCTTGCGGTCGGCCGTGTAGCGGTTGACCATCGAGTCCATGTTGCCGGCCGTGATGCCCCAATACAGGTTCGGCTTGCCGAGCGCGCGGAACGGCTCGACGGACGTCCAGTCCGGCTGGCTGATGATGCCCACGCGATACCCCTGCGCTTCCAGCAGGCGGCCGACGAGGGCCATGCCGAAGCTCGGATGGTCGATGTAGGCGTCGCCCGTGATCAGGATGATGTCGCACGAATCCCAGCCCAGCTTGTCCATTTCGGCACGGGACATGGGCAGGAACGGGGCGGCAGGCGCGCGGCTGGACCGTTTGGCAACGGTCGCGAAAAGATTGGCAGGGGAGTTCATTGGCCGGCATTTTACCGGAAAACGTCTCGTTAAGCTGCCGGCCCCTCCAAAAATGGCTTAATTTTCAATGGCTTGTCTCATCCATGGCACTTTGCCGCGGGGTCAGATTCCCATGCTGGCCAGGATATTGCCGAGCTCGCGCAGGGCAGGCTCCAGGTGCGGATGGCGGATGGCGAAGCGGGCCGTCAGTTCCTGCGTGCGCGAGGCGAGACCGTAGGTATTGGCGTCGGGATCGTCGTTCTTGCGGTCGAGGACGTGCTTGATGTCGCCGTCGAGCTGGCGCAGCAGCATCTCCAGTTCGTCGTCCACTTCGCCGCGCTCTTCGAGGCCGCGGTGGAGGGCTTTCAGGTGCGCTTTCAGGGTGTCTTCGTTATCGGGCAGCATGGCTTTCTCGCTTTAGAGTGTTGTGAGAAAGTTTATACCTGATGGGGGAAGACTGGCGCAAGGTGGTGTTCAAGGCGCAGGCAGGACGCGAACGCGATGAACCGCCACGTGTGTCGGCGCGTCGTCCCCGCGCAGGCGGGGACCCAAGCCTTGTGTACCGATCCACGCGACATTGGGTCCCTGCCTTCGCAGGGACGACGGCGTGGGGACGTTTACTCGCCCGTCAGACCACGGCGTTCCAGCAGCGGCTCGATCTTCGCATCGCGCCCGCGGAAGTTGCGGTACATGTCCATCGCATCCATCGTGCCGCCGCGCGACAGCAGCATCTGGCGGAAGCGGTCGCCGTTCTTGCGCAGCAGGCCGCCGTTTTCCTTGAACCAGTCGACCGTGTCGGCATCCAGCTTCTCGGCCCACAGGTAGCCGTAGTAACCGGCCGAGTAGCCGCCCGAGAACACGTGCGAGAAGTAGGTCGTGCGGTAGCGCGGCGGGACCAGCGGGAAGTCGACGCCGGCGTCATGCAGCGCCTTCGCTTCGAACCCCAGCACGTCGGACGGGATCTGGTCGGCGCCCAGCTGGTGCCATTTCTGGTCCAGGATCGACGCGGCCAGGTACTCGGTCGTGCGATAGCCCTCGTTGAACTTGGCCGACGCCTGGACCTTGTCCAGCAATTCCTTCGGCATCGCCGCGCCGGTCTGGTAGTGCTTGGCGTAGTTGGCCAGCACTTCCGGCCATGCCATCCACATCTCGTTGACCTGCGACGGGAATTCGACGTAGTCGCGCGGCACGCGGGTGCCCGAGAAGCGCGGGTACTTCACGTTCGAGAACATGCCGTGCAGCGCGTGGCCGAACTCGTGGAACATCGTGCGCACTTCGTCGTACGTCAGCAGGGTCGGCTCGCCGGCGGCCGGTTTCGGGATGTTCAGGTGGTTGGCGATGACCGGGTGCGTGCCCAGCAGCTTGTTCTGGCCGACATACGCATTCATCCACGCACCGCCGCGCTTGTTCGAGCGCGCATACGGGTCGTGCAGGAAGATCGCCAGCTGCTTGCCGTCCGTGTCGAACACGTCGAACACGCGCACGTCCGCATCGTAGACCGGCAGGTCGTGGCGTTCCTTGAACGTGATGCCGTATTCTTTGGTGGCGGCATAGAACACGCCGTTCAGCAGCACCGTGTTGTACTCGAAATAGGGACGCAGCTGGTTCTGGTCGAACGCGTAGCGCGCCTGGCGCACCTTGTCGCTGTAGAAGTTCCAGTCATAGGCGGCGGCCTGGAACTTGCCGCCGTCGGCGTCGATCGCCTTCTGGATTTCCTCGCCCTCCTTCTTCGCGTTGCGCACGGCCGGCGCGGCGAATTCGCCCAGCAGCGTGTTGACGGCGTCCGTCGTCTTCGCGGTCTGGTCTTCCAGCATGTAGGCGGCGTGGTTCGGGTAGCCCAGCAGCTTGGCGCGCTCGGCGCGGGCACGGGTCAAGTCCAGCACGACCTGGCGGTTGTCGTAGTCGCCGCCATGGCTGCCGCGCGCCAGCGACAGCGCCAGCAGCTTTTCGCGCGTGGCGCGGTTGGTCAGCACGGACAGGGGCGCCTGCTGCGTCGTGTTCACGACCGGCACCTTGAACTTGCCGTCCAGGCCATCCTTCTTCGCCAGCGCGGCGGCGGCATCGATCGCCTTGTCCGACATGCCGGCCAACTCCGCGCGCGTGTCGACGACGAGCGCCGACGCATTCGCTTCCTTCAGCACGTTCTGGCTGAACTGCGTCTGCAGCGCGGCGATCTTGCCGTTGTACGCCTTCAGCTTTTCCTTGTCGGCCGCCGACAGCTGCGCGCCGGCGCGCACGAAGTCGGTGTGGTAGCGCTCGAGCAGATACGCCGATTCCGCATCGAGGTGCAGCTTGGCGCGCTTGTCGTACAGCGTCTTGACGCGCTTGTAGAGCTTTTCGTTCAGGCGGATCTTGTCGCTGTGGGCGGCGAGTTTCGGCGCCAGGTCCTTGTCGAGCGCATCCAGCGTCGGATTGGTGTTGCAGCCGACCAGGTTGTAGAACACGGTCGAGACGCGGTTCAGCAGCAGGCCCGAACGCTCCATCGCGACGATCGTGTTGTCGAACGTCGGCGCCGAACGGCTGGCGGCGATGGCGTCGATTTCCTGCATCTGCTGGCGCATGCCTTCCTCGAACGCCGGCGCGAAATCCTCGTTCTTGATCTTGTCGAACGCCGGGTACTGGAACGGCAGGGTGCTCGGCTTGGCGAAGGGGTTGGTCGCCGGCAGCAGCGAGGCAGGGGCGGCATAGGCCAGGTTGGCGACGGCTGCGGTAACAGCGACGGCCAGGATGTGCGAACGGTTCATTGTCAGGGCTCTCCGGAGGGTTGTCGGATCGGCCTGTGCTTGTGCCACGGGCCGATCTCTTCTTGTACTGCGCGCACCCCATCCGTGCGGCGGCAGGTCGATGGGGGCCGGGAGAAGCGCAAACAGGCGGGACACTGCTGGACGGCTCATCGATCGTGCGGACACGCGAACGGGCGCCGGCGGGTCGAACCCGGCGGCAAATGCCCGAGAAGCATAGCAGGGATATTGCCGAATGCTACATATTTACGGCCGAAAAAGACTGGTTCGAGCTCGCCATCCCGGTCGCCCGGGCGTCCGTCCGGCCCCCATCAGCGTGATTCCGGAGCCCGCCGGCATTCTCCTGCCGGCCCGCCATCGTTCCCTCGGCGGGCGGCCATTCATTCCGCCTTGGCGTTCTCCGCCTCTTCCTGCTCGCTCTCTTCCACCACTTTTTCCTCGATGCGCCGGTCCGGAATCAGCCACATGATGGCCACGCCCGCATAGACGAGAAACCCCAGCCAGGCCGCGAACCACGACAACACCGCGCCGGTCAGATACAGGGCGATGGAAATCGCGCCCTTGCGGTCGTTACGCAGCGCCGCGGCCAGCGTCGCGTTCTTCGGATGATTCGCGATCAGGCCCTTGGCCAGCAGCACGTAGGCGATCGAGCACATGAACAGGACGAAGCCGTAGGCGGCGGTCGGCCCGGTCTCGAAATGGTTCTCGCCCATCCACGCGGTGACGAACGGGATCAGCGACAGCCAGAACAGCAGATGCAGATTCGCCCATAGTACGCCGCCGCTGACTTCCTTCACGGCGTGCATCATGTGATGGTGGTTGTTCCAGTAGATGCCCACGTACACGAAGCTCAGTACGTAGCTCATGAACACGGGCCACAACGGCAGCAGCACGCGGAAATCGGCGCCGTGCGGCACTTTAAGTTCCAGCACCATGATGGTGATGATGATGGCGATGACGCCGTCGCTGAAGGCTTCGAGGCGGGTTTTTCCCATTGCGGCTCCATTGGCTGATCCATCGATCTTCGTCGATCGATCGCGTTTAGTCACGCATCTTTTGGGAGGCGTCCGGCAATCCAGGCGCCCAGGACGATGGCCAGCCACGCGACGGCGCCTTCGAGCGCGGCGGACGCGATCCCTTGCGTGCCGGAGTCGCCCGAGACTGCCAATGCGAGCGGCATCCAGCCGATGGCCACGGCCGCCGCGACCGCATGCCGGGGGAAGAGCGAGCGAATAGGCAGTGCCGGTGCGACGATCAGCGCGACGATCGTCACGATGCCTGCGATGCGCTCCGCAGTCGCCAGGCTGCGGCCGCCATGCGCCAGTTCATGGGGGAGGAAGACACTGCAATACAGCCAGAGCAACGCGGTGGCGATGCCGACCATGATGAGTAAAACGGTTTTTATAAGCGTCTTCACACATGCACCGTCAAAGAGGACGTGCGTGCCGGCGGCGCCGACGATGCAGTCCTCAGCCCTGCGCCGGCTTCATATAAGCCTCATAGTTCCCGATGAAGTCATCGAAATTCGCCACCATCATCTTGCGGAACTGGTCGGTCAGGTAATCCATCGCCCGCTCCTTTTCCGCCGTCATGTTCTGCGCGCTGCCCGTGGTCGATGCGACGATGAAGGCGTTGAAGCGTGCGACGGCGTACAGCATCGAGGCGCTGACTTCGTTCGGATGGGCCGAGTCGCACTGGTCGTTCGCGGTGTTAATGAAGACGTTGGCGCGTGCAAAGAATTCGGCGTCGGAGGTGTTGTTGCTCATGATGTGGTTCGAATGAAGGGTGGAAGCGATTTGCCACTATAACAGCAGCGGCCGCGCGCGGTCCGGGACGGTGGCACCGCAAAAAAAATGGCCGCACGCGGCGGCCATGTAACGGATGAAAACAAGAATCAGGAAGCGCTCGGCACCTTCTCGCCCTGGGGCGGCGTCTTTTTGGCGGCCTGCTTGCGCTGCGCGTGCCATTTCTGCGCGCGCTTGACCTGGCGGATCAGCGCCTCGTTCATGCCGTCGTAGAGGCCGTGCGCTTTCAGCATCAGGGCCGTCGCGCTGCGCGGGCGGTGCAGCAGCACGAGGCCGCGCGACTTCAGCACGTGGGTCGAGCGGAATTCGGCGTTCGGCGTGCCGTAGCCGAAATCGACGTCCGTCAGCGTGCAATTGGCCAGCACGTCCTGCAGCGCCAGGTGGATCGCACTGGTGCCCAGCGACAGGTGCATGTACTTCTGCTGGCACGTAATCTTGTAGACGTGCCACACGGACGACGAGCGCGAACCGTACACGACGGCGACGTCCTCGTCGCCGCAGCGGATCACGTAGGACAGCAGCAGGCCATGGCGGGCCAGGCCTTCCAGGCGACCCTGCTCGGCATCGCGCGTGGCGGCGCTGGCGGGATTGAGCACGGCCATCGCGTCGAGCATGGCCGGCACCTGCGCCGGCTGGTCGATGCGCAGCACCTGCACGTTGCCGGCGGCGTCCGCCAGCTGGCGGATCTGGCGCGACAGGTTGTAGCGCTTCTTCGAGCTGAACTTTTGCAGGTAAGCATCGACACTCTCCGGCAGCGGCTGCGTATGGCATGCGCGCCAGCCGTTCAGCACGTACGACGCCACGCCCGCGACGCCGCCCAGCGCGGCGCCGTCTTCTTCCGGCACGGCCTGCAGGTACAGCGCGTCGCAGTGCGTGTAGCGCTTGAGCAATTGGTGCATGACGAACTCCGTCAAGCCCTTTTCCGCCGGATCCAGCAGCGGCACGCTGCCGAGAATCTGGCAGGCGCGCATCGTGCGCTTGAACAGGGTTTTCGGGCCGAGACGGAAGTCGAGCGCGCACTCGAGCGTACGCACGGGGATGAAGCCGACGATCTGGTAATCGACGCTGCGGCGCACGACGAACAGTTCGTAGTTCGCACTCTTCTTATGATCCATGTCGATCAGGTAATTGAAGAATTGCGGGGACTGATACATCTTTTCGGGGCTGGTCGCCTTGTCCAGCATGCGGTGCCAGGCGTCGAGGATGTCCGGACGGTCGTAATAGGCCGTCGCGACATTGAGTTCATACGGCTCGTGGCGCCGTGCCGTCCGCGCCGGAACGAGCAGTGACGCCGGCGCCGCCGGCGCGAGTTCGTTGGTGATCTCAAGGTTACGCGTGAACATCCTGTCATCCCTATGTGATGGAAGAAAGACCCGCGATTTAACCTTCCCGCGGACCACACCGCGCCGCCTGCAGCGCGTATTTACGGGATACTAATGCACGCTCATCCGTAACGTACAGTTAAATTTGATTACAGATTGGATAGGCAAATTTGAGGTGACAGGAAGGAGTAAGCAGTGTAGCACCTGGGAAACTATGTAAATTCACTGCATGTCGGCGAATATCAAATTTTATTCGGAATATTTTCAGAAATAAGAAATTTATCCTAAAACTATGCTTGATTGCATTTTAAGATGCTTCAAAGATATCCGACAAAAAATCATTTTCATCAAATATTCGCGTTGCAAAATAGAAACGTAGAATATATTTGTGCAATGATTTTTCATTCCCAAGGAGTTGGCAGACTAACTAGAAGTAAAATAAAGTTTCTGCCAACACTTGTGCGTTGCAGTAATTGTGAAACGACGCCGCAGGGCAGGGCTCAATAATGCGGCGGCCGTTCGTTGACCGGCCCCTGTCCGGCATCGCGCAGCGTGCGCAGATGTTCGGCCAGCTTGGCCACCATGGCTTCCAGTTGATCGATGCGGCGGCCCTGCTCGTAGACCGTGCGGTTGAGGGTGTCGACCAGGTTTTCCTGCTCGCCCAGCTTGATTTCGATGTCGATGAAACGGTTGTCGTCGCTCATGTCGGTTTTCCGGTTGAAGTAAAAGCGGCATCATACTGCGCCCGCGCAAAACAAAAAGCCGCCATGACGGCGGCTTCGCAGCGATCGGGCCGGACGGCGGCTACACGGCCTTGGGCGTGGCCAGCAGCGCCTTCAGGCTGGCAAGGCGCTCCTTGGGCGTGAGCACCTCGTTTTCCTTCGGCGGCGCGTCGCCCACGTCGAGCGCCATCTCCTTGATGAAGCGCGACGGGTCGCAATGCACGAGTTCGCCCGCGCGCTTGCGCTTCTTGCACCACGTCACGTGCAGGCTGCGCTGGGCACGCGTGATGCCGACGTACATCAGGCGACGCTCTTCCTGGATGCGCGCGGCGATCTTCTCGACCGGATCGTCCGGATCGCCCTTGTGCGGCAGGATGCCCTCCTCGCAGCCGACGAGATACACGTGCGGGTATTCCAGCCCTTTCGAGGCGTGCAGGGTGGACATGCGCACGGCGTCCGGCTCCTCGTCCTGGCCTTCCAGCATGGACATCAGCGCCACCATCTGCGTCAGTTCGAGCAGGTTTTTTTCTTCACCGTCGCGGTCGCGTCCGCCGCGGCCCCGCTCCTTCAGCCAGTTGAGGAATTCGAGCACGTTCTGCCACTTGCCCTGCGCGGCCCTGTCGTCGAAGTTCTCGTACAGGTAGTGCTCGTAGTTCATCTCCTTCATCATGTCGTCGATCAGCTCGGCGGCGTTGTCGCCGCTGCCGGACGGGCCGGGACGCGTCGCGCGCGACTCCAGCTCATCGATCCAGTTGCAGAACTCGCGCAGCGGATACAGCTGGCGCTCCTGCAACAGGGCCTCGATGCCGCCCTTGCCCGCCGCCTCGAACAGGGAGCAGTTCCACTGACGCGAGAATTCGCCCAGCTTTTCGAGCGTCGTCATGCCCACGCCGCGCTTGGGCGTCGTGATGGCGCGGATGAAGGCCGGGTCGTCGTCCTGGTTCGCGATCAGGCGCAGGTAGGCGATGACGTCCTTGATCTCGGCCTTGTCGAAGAAGCTCTGGCCGCCCGAGATCGTGTACGGAATGCGTTCCTTGCGCAGCGCCTGTTCGATCACGCGGGCCTGGTGGTTGCCGCGGTACAGGATCGCGAAATCCGACCATTTGTTCTTGCGCTGGAAATGGTCGGCCGAGATCATGATCGCGATCTGGTCGGCTTCCGTCTCGTCGTTCGGCATGCCCAGCACCTTGATCGGCTCGCCCAGGCCGTGTTCCGACCACAGCGATTTCTCGAACAGCTTCGGGTTGTTGCCGATGACGGCGTTGGCCGCCTGCAGGATGCGCGTCGTGGAGCGGTAGTTCTGCTCCAGCTTGATGACTTTCAGGTCCGGGAAATCCGTCTGCAAGGTGCGCAGGTTTTCCACCGACGCGCCGCGCCATGCATAGATCGCCTGGTCGTCGTCGCCCACGGCCGTGAACATCGGCTTCTTGCCCAGGCCCGTGACCAGCAGCTTGACCAGCTCGTACTGGCAGGTGTTGGTGTCCTGGTATTCGTCCATCAACAGATAGCGCAGGCGGCGCTGCCAGCGGTCGCGGATCGGCTCGTTGTTGCGGAACAGTTCCACCGGCAGGCGGATCAGGTCGTCGAAGTCGACCGCCTGGTACGCCTGCAAGGTGGCGACGTAGCTGCGATAGATGCGGCCGGCCTGCGCCTCGTCCTCGTCGCGGGCATCGCGGATGGCGTCCTCGGGGTCGACGAGGCCGTTCTTCCACAGCGAGATCGCGTTCTGGATGCGGCGGATTTCGTGCTTGTCGGTGGTGACGGCGAGGTCGGACACGACGGTATAGCAGTCGTCGCTGTCCATGATGGAAAACTTGTCCTTGAGGCCGACGCCGGCCGCTTCCTGGCGCAGGATCTTGACGCCGAGCGAGTGGAACGTCGAGACCGTCAATTGCTTGGCCTGCTTGGGCTGCTTGAGCAGCTTGCCGATGCGCTCCTGCATCTCGAGCGCGGCCTTGTTGGTGAACGTGAGCGCCGCGATCGTGCGCGGATCGTAGCCGCGGTGTTCGATCATGTAGGCGATCTTTTGCGTGATGACGCGCGTCTTGCCCGAGCCGGCGCCGGCCAGCACCAGGCACGGGCCGTCGAGATAAAGCACGGCTTCGCTTTGCGGACCGTTGAGGCCGAAGTTCGGGGTGGTGGACATGGGAATTTATCGATGGGTGAGCCCAGCATTGTAGCGAAGCTGGCAGCGCATGCGTGACGATCGTGTCGAAACGGCGACGCGCGCTTGAGTAATCGTCATGTCGTCACCACATGCGCTTTTTGCGCCAGTCCGGCCGGGGTGCGCTACCATGAACGGACAGCACGGCGACTGCACCACCGAGGAACCCACATGAAATTTGAACACCTGATTGAAATTAACGACCCGCTGAATCCGCTGGCGGACACGATGACCCGCGAACAGCTGTGGCGCGGTCTCGTGCTGCGCGCCGAGGATCCGAAGCGGTTCGTGCCGCACCTCGACGAATGCACGATCAGCGAGCGCGAGAGCGGCAGTTTCGCGCGCCGCCTGCGCTACGGCGAGCTCGTCATCGACGACAAGGTCATCCTCACCCCGCTGCAGGAAGTGCGCTACGAAGTGCCGGCCCAGGGCGACATTGCCCAGTCGCTGCTGACCATGACCATCGAGGCGCCGTCGGAAGGCGTCATGTGGGTCCGCTTCCTGTATGACGACGGCAATGCGTCGGCGACGGACGAGATGAGCAAGATGTACGAGGACTTCAAGAAATCGGCCTATCAGGAAGCCGACATCGACACGATCAAGATCGTGCGGCAGCTGGCGTCCGAAGGGAAGCTGGACGCGTCCTTGCTGAACTGATACCGGTTCGACCCGCGCCGCCGGCCCGTGCGGCGGCGCGGACGGGCCGCCTCCCGCCGTCCTACGTGCCCGGCTCGACCTCGTCCGGATCGATGTCGCTTTCACCTTTCGCAAGATTGGTGCATAAATCGCGCAGCGCCGTGCGCACGCCTTCCTCGATGACCGGGTGATAGAACGGCATCTCCAGCATCTGGGCAACGGTCAGCCGGGCCTGTACCGCCCAGCTCAGCAGGTGCCCGATGTGTTCCCCGCGCGGCGCGATCATCTCGGCGCCCAGGAAGCGCCCCGTGCGGTATTCGCCGTACACGCGCAACACCCCTTTGTTCTGCAACATCACGCGGCTGCGGCCCTGGTTCTCGAACGACACCTGCCCGATGGCGAATTTCGACCGCCCCGGCGCGCACAGCGCCTTGTAGCTGGCGCCGAGGGTGACGATGTTCGGTTCCGTGAACGCGGCCGTCAGCGGCGTGCGGCGCAGGCCGGGACGGATGTCCGGGAAGCGCCCGGCGTTGTCGCCCGCGATCTTGCCGTGGTCCGCCGCCTCCGGCAGCACGGGACGCTCCTGGTTGGCGTCGCCGGCGATGAAGATGTGGCTGTTCCCGCACTGCATGGTGCGCGCATCGAACAGCGGCACGCCGGACTCGTCCAGCGCGATGCCCGCATTCTCCAGGCCGAGGTCGTGCACGTTGGGCGTACGGCCCGCGGCCTGCAGCACATATTGAAAACGCTCCGTGACGGCTTCGTCGTGGCGGCCCGTCGTCAGCACGACGTCGTCGCCATCCTGCTCGGCGCGCAGGATGCGCGACTGGAAGTGGATGTCGAGTTCTTCGCTCAGCACGCGCGACGCCGTCTTGAGCACGACCGGATCGGTCAGCTGGGCCACGCTGCCGCCGCGCGCGTACACGCGCGTGCGCACGCCCAGGCGGGCCAGCGCCTGGCCGATCTCCAGGCCGATGACACCGGTGCCGATCACGGCCACGGAGCGCGGCAGGTCGTTCCAGTAGAACACGTCGTCGCTCGTGATGACGCCGGGGCCGGCGTTCTCCAGTGTCGGCAGGCGCGTCGGGCTGGAGCCGGTGGCGATGACGATGCGGGAAGCAATGATGTCCGTGTGGTCGTCGACCTGCAGGGTGTGCGGATCGACGAAGCGCGCATGGCCGCGGATCTTGTCCTCGTCCGGCATGGCGTCGACGCCGTCGACGACGAAGCCGACGAAGCGGTCGCGCTCGCGCCGCACGCGTTCCATCACGGCGACGCCGTCGATGCGCGTGGTGCCGGGATGGACGCCAAACTCGGGGGCCAGCGTCAGCATGTGCGCGGCCTCGGCGGCCGCGATCAGGAGCTTGCTGGGCATGCAGCCCACGCGGGCACACGTGGTGCCGTACACGCCGCGCTCGATCAGCACCGTGCGCGCACCCTGCGCCCTGGCGGCACGGTACGCCACCAGGCCGGCCGTACCGGCGCCGATCACTGCGACATCGACCTTCAGTTTCTTCATCTCGCCTCCGGGAAGTTCACGAGCGTGACGATACGCTTTTTTCGGGAACTCGGCTTGGCGGCTCGGCGGCTTGGCGGCTCGGCGGCTCGGCGGCTCGGCGGCCTGGCGCTCAGATGTCGAGCGGATCCACTTCGAGCGACCAGCGCACGCGCGACTTCATCGCCCGCAGCGCGTCGACCCACTCGTTCAGGAACGCCTGCAGCGCCGGGCGCGAATTCGACTCGACCAGCAATTGCGCGCGGTCGACGTTGTGCACGCGGGTCATCGTCATCGGAATCGGTTCGTTGATGACGACCGTGTCCGACGACACCGCGTCGCGCGCCGCCTCGAGAAATTCGATCGCCGTCGCCAGCTCCGGCGCCTCGGCGCGCAGCAGCGCCTGGTACATGTACGGCGGCAGCGCGGCCTGGTGGCGCTCTTCCAGCAGGCTGCCGGCAAAGCGGTCGTAGTCGTGCCGCATCACGGCGCCGTACAGCGGGTGCTGGCAGTAGCGCGACTGGATCAGCACTTCCGATTCCAGCCCCGCGCGCCCGGCGCGGCCGGCCACCTGCATCAGCTGCGCGAACAGGCGCTCGCTGGCGCGGTAGTCCTGCGAGAACAGGGCGGTATCCGGGTTCAGCACGCCGACGAGCGTCAGCTTTTTGAAATCGTGGCCCTTGGCGACCATCTGCGTGCCGATCAGGATGTCGACGTCGCCGCGGTGCACCGTGTCGAACGCTTCCTGCGCACTGCCCTTCCTGCGCGTGGAATCGGCATCGATGCGCAGGATGCGCGCCTGCGGGAACAGCGCCTGCAAGCCCTCCTCGACGCGCTGCGTGCCGCGGCCGAGCGGCTGCAGGTCGATATTGCCGCAGGTCGGGCACGCGTGCGGGATGCGCAGCTCCAGGCTGCAGTGGTGGCAGCGCAGGCGCCGCTCCGGCCGGTGCAGCACCATGAACGCCGTGCAGCGCGTGCAGTTGCTGATCCAGCCGCACGCTTCGCAGCACAGCACCGGCGCGTAGCCCCGGCGGTTCAGGAACAGCAGCGACTGCTCGCCGCGCTCCATGCGCACGCGCAGCGCCTGCATCAGGGTGGACGTCAGCCCTTCCTTCGGCTTGTCGCGCTCCATGTCGATCAGTTTCACGCGCGGCAGCACGGCGTCGCGCACGGCACGCTCGCGCAGCTCCAGCCGGCGGTAGCGGCCGGTCTGGGCGTGGTGCCAGCTTTCCAGCGACGGCGTCGCCGAGCCGAGGACGATGGGAATGCCCAGCTGACGCGCGCGCCATACGGCCAGGTCGCGCGCCGAATAGCGCAGGCCTTCCTGCTGCTTGTACGACGGGTCGTGTTCCTCGTCGATGACGAGCAGTTTCAGGTGCGGCAGCGACGCCAGGATCGCCAGCCGCGTGCCCAGCACGATGCGCGCGCGCCCCGTGTGCCCCGCCAGCCAGTGCAGCATGCGCTCCCCTTCCGACAGGCTGCTGTGCAGCGTCGCCAGCGCCACGCCGGGAAAGCGCGCGCGGATGTTCGCTTCCAGCTGCGGCGTCAGGTTGATCTCCGGGACCAGGATCAGGATCTGGGCATCCGCATCGCGCGCCAGCACCTGCGCGCAGGCCTGCAGGTAGACCTCGGTCTTGCCGCTGCCCGTGACGCCGTACAGCAGCATCGGACTGAAGCCCTCGGCGCCGCCGATGGCGTCCGCGGCCTGCTGCTGGGCCGCGTTCAATACAGGCATGTCGGCCGGGGTCGCGTCGTGGGCGTCGCCCAGCTTGGCCAGCTTCTTCAGCGCACGGTCGAGCGCGACCGTCGTCGACAGCCGCAGGTTCTTCGGCAGGCCCGGCATCGCCACCTCGCCCAGCGGGCGGTGGTAATAGGCGGCGGCAAAGCGCGCCAGCGCGATCCAGCGTCCGGACAGCGGCGACAGCTGGCTGCGCACGGCGATCGCATCCTTCAGCTTGTCGGCCGGGACGTCCGTCTCGTGCTTGACCGCAACGATCAGCCCGACCGCCTCGCGCCGCCCGAAATTGACGAGCGCCAGTTGCCCGACCTCCGGTTCGCTGCCGGGCTCGCAGGCCCAGCGGTAGTCGAACAGGCTGTCGAGCGGCGTGTCGATGGCGATTTGCAGGATGCAGTGGGACAAAACCGGACCTTGTCGAAAAGCTGTGGAAAACTGTGGAAAACTTTGTGGAAAATGGAAAAGTTGACCGTGGAGAAGGTTTACGCTAGCTCAATACGGGTGGAAATTTTCCAAGTTGACTAAAGAAATTACCTTATGAATTCAACGACTTATGTTTTTCAACTTTGTGCGCGTGAAATAGCCGGTCGCTCGATCGCTTCTGTGCATAACTTTGCATTTCCGGTGAAAAACTTGAGCGCAGCGCAGCAAAATCTTGATGCAACACTTGAAGAAAACGCGTAAACCCCGGTAAACCAAGCACTTTTCCAGATTATTCACAGAACCTGTGCATAACTTTGTGAACAATGGGCTGACAGCTTCGGTGGATAACTGCGTCCTGCCCGGAAAGCTGTCCTTCCCCAGTCCGCTACGCTGCCAACTAACCCCATGAAATCAAGCACTTATCACATTAGAATAGTCACTGTACATTTCTACAGTTTATCCCGGCCGGTGCCGGATTATTGTGAATAAGTGGGGTTTGCCCGCACCGTGGCTGTGCAAAACGGCACGGGCGTGCGCAAGCGTCAGGCGGCGCGCTGGCGGCGGCTGAAGTCGTGCACCGCGTCGACCATCGCCGTCACGGATTCCGGCGGCGTGAATTGCGAGATGCCGTGACCCAGGTTGAATACATGGCCATGGCCCGCGGATGGCGTGCCGTAGCTGGCGAGCGCGCGTTCGACTTCGGTGCGGATCTGCGCCGGCTCGGCGAACAGGATCGCCGGGTCGAGGTTGCCCTGCAGGGCGACGCGGTCGCCCACCTGGGTGCGGGCGCGGCCCAGGTTGACGGTCCAGTCCAGGCCCAGCGCGTCGGCGCCGCAGTCCGCCATCTCGTCCAGCCACAGCCCGCCGCCCTTGGTGAAGACGATGGACGGAATACGCACGCCATCCTTCTCGCGCTTGAGCTGCGCCACCACTTTGCGCATGTACGCGAGCGAGAACGCCTGGTAGGCGCCGTCCGCCAGCGCGCCACCCCACGAGTCGAAGATCATGACGGCCTGCGCGCCGGCGTCGATCTGGGCGTTCAGGTACTGCGCCACGGCCTGCGCATTGATGTCCAGGATGCGGTGCATCAGGTCCGGACGCGAATACAGCATCTTCTTGACGGTATGGAACTCGCGCGAGCCGCCGCCTTCGACCATGTAGCAGGCCAGCGTCCACGGGCTGCCGGAAAAGCCGATCAGCGGCACGCGGCCGTTCAGCGCGGTACGGATCGACGTCACGGCGTCAAAGACGTACTGCAGCGACGCCATGTCGGGCACGCCCAGGGCGGCCACGTCGGCTTCCGTGCGCACCGTACGCTCGAATTTCGGGCCTTCGCCCTCCTCGAAGTACAGGCCCAGGCCCATCGCGTCCGGCACCGTCAGGATGTCGGAGAACAGGATCGACGCGTCCAGCGGATAGCGGTCGATCGGCTGCAAGGTGACTTCGGTGGCGAAGTCCGGATTCTTGGCCAGGCCCAGGAACGAACCGGCGCGCGCGCGCGAGGCGCGGTACTCCGGCAGGTAGCGCCCCGCCTGACGCATCAGCCACACCGGCGTGTAGTCCGTCGGCTGGCGCAGCAGCGCACGCAGGAAGGTGTCGTTCTGGAGCGGGGCAAATTGTGGCATGGCTGACAATCCGGTCGAGAATGGAATGGGCAAACGCGTATTATCGCATCCCTGGGCTTTATGCAGCGCATCGATATGGGCATACCGGCCGGCGGCGGCCACTTATAATGCTTGTCTTCGCGCCGACCGTGCCCATTTCAGGATGACCATGACCGATTCCATCAGTAAACAGGCCGCGCCCTGCGGCGCCTGGACTTCCCCGATCACCGCCGCCATCGTCGCGGCCGGCGCCACGCCGCTGGCGCAGGTGCTGATCGAGGGCGACGACGTCTTCTGGCTGGCCGGCCGCGCCAGCGAAGGCGGCCGCAACACGCTGCTGCGCAAGCGCGGCGACGCCGTCGAGGAATTGACGCCGGCGCCGTTCAACGTGCGCACCCGCGTGCACGAATACGGCGGCGGCGCGGCGCTGGTGGCGGACAGCCACATCTGGTTCTCGAACTTCGCCGACAACCGTATCTACCGTCTCGACCGCGACGCCGCTCCCGGTGCCGATCCCGTGCCCGTCAGCGCGGGCGGCGACCTGCGCTGGGCCGACTTCGTGCTCGACCGCGCGCACGGGCGCCTGATCGGCGTGCGCGAAGACCATTCGGGCGGCGGGACGTATCCCGTCAATACGCTGTGCGCGCTCGGCGCCGACGGCGTCGAGACCGTCCTCGTCGACGGCAACGATTTCTATTCGTCGCCGCGCATCTCGCCCGACGGCAGGCACGTTGCCTGGCTGAGCTGGGACCATCCGCGCATGCCGTGGCAGGGCACGGCGCTGTGGCTCGCCGAGATCGGCGCGGACGGCACCCTGCTGGACGGCCGGCTCGTGGCCGGCGGCGCGGACGAATCGATCGTGCAGCCGGAATGGTCGCCGGACGGCACGCTGTATTTCGTCTCCGACCGCAGCGGCTGGTGGAACCTGCACCGCTACGTGCACGGCGTCGTGCACCCCGTCTGCCCGCGCGGCGCCGAATTCGGCGGACCGCACTGGACGTTCGGGAACAGCATGTACGGCTTCCGCTCGGCGAACGAAATCGTCTGCACGTACATCGAGGACGGCGTCAGCCGCCTGGCGCGCATCGACACGGGCTGCGGCACGCTCGCCCTCATCGACACGCCGTACCAGGAGATCCGCGAATTGCGCGTGCAAGGCGACACGGCCGCGGTGCTCGGCGGGGCGCCCACCCTGGCGGCGGAAATCGCCCGCATCGACCTCGCCACCGGCGCGCGCGACGTGCTGGCGCAGTCGATCGCGCTGCTGCCGGAGGCGGGCTACCTGTCGGTCCCGCAGAGCATCCGCTACCCGAGTGCGAACGGCCGCACGTCGTACGCGTTCTACTATCCGCCGACCAACCGCGACTTTTCCCCGCTGCCGGGCGAACTGCCGCCGCTGATGGTGATCGGCCACGGCGGCCCGACCAGCATGGCGGCCAGCACGCTGAAACTGGCCACGCAGTTCTGGACCAGCCGCGGCATCGCCGTGCTGGACGTGAACTACGGCGGCAGCACCGGCTTCGGCCGCGCCTACCGCGACCTGCTCAAGGGCCAGTGGGGCGTGATCGACGTCGAGGATTGCGTGACCGGCGCGCAGTACCTGGCCGACCAGGACCTCGTCGACCGCGAACGCCTCGTGATCCGCGGCGGCAGCGCCGGCGGCCTGACCACGCTGTGCGCCCTCGCCTTCCACGACGTGTTCAAGGCCGGCGCCAGCTACTACGGCGTGTCCGACCTGAAGGGGCTGGACGCCGACTCGCACAAGTTCGAATCGCACTACAACGAATACCTGATCGCGCCGAAGGAGCAGGCCGACCGCGTCTACGCGGAGCGCTCGCCGATCAACCACACGGACAAACTGCAGCGGCCGATGATCTTCTTCCAGGGCCTGGACGACAAGGTGGTGCCGCCGCCGCAATCGGAAGTCATGGTCACGGCGCTGCGCGCGCGCGGCGTGCCGGTCGCGTACATGACGCTGACCGGCGAAGGCCACGGCTTCCGCAAGGCCGACAGCATCGTGCGCACGCTGGAAGCGGAGCTGTATTTCTACCTGCGCGTGTTCGGCATTCCCGTTCCCGAAAACCTGCCGGCCGTCGAGATCGAGAATCTTCCCGCATGAGTGAAGAGGTCTTGCATGCGCAGGTGGAGGCGTGCGACGGGAGGCGGCGCCTGATCCTCGCGCTGCTGGCGCTGGCCGGCGAGCCGATGGGCCGGCGCCGCATCCACGAGCATCTCGCCCCGCTCGTGGACGGGAGCGAGCCGCCCCTGCACGAGGACGACCTCGTCGAGCCGCTCGAACGCCTGCGCGCCGACGGCATGATCGGCGAGCTGCCGTCGCGCGGCTATGCCATCGCGCCCGATTTCGCCTGGCCCGCGATCGCGTGGGCGCTGCGTGCGCGCGAGTTCAATCCGCTGCGCGACATCTACCAGCAGGTGACGCCGCTGCGCGTCGACTGGCAGGGCACGCCGATGCTGCGCAGCTACCGCCAGGGCGTCGCGCTGCTGCGCTTTGCCCTGCTGGCCGGCGAAGGGCCGAAGACGATCGCGCCCATCCTGGCCGCCTGCCTGCGCTGCCACGAGGCGGCGTATTTGCACCCGCTCGTCGACATCTGCGCGCGTCCGTTCGAACCGGACCTGATGGAACGCATCGACGGCCGCGTGCGCGACGACGTGTTGGCCGTGCTCGTGAACCACGTGCAGCGCGAGCCGACCGGCGCGCCGGCGATCCGCGCGTATGCGGAAGAACATGTCGCGCAGGGCGGCGCCTCGATGGCATTGCGCTCTTCGCTGGCCGAACACCTGATCCTGTGCGGCCGGCTGGACGCGGCGGCCGACCTGCTCGTCGACCTGGACGAATCCGCGACGCTGTACTACCGCAGCGTGCTGCAGCTGCTGCGCGGCGACGTCGAACCC
>Ga0308161_1002363_pt1 | contig 20072 bp, 16 predicted proteins | sample PhyFR2_FD_201034 | JGI IMG/M metagenome (GOLD analysis project Ga0308161, IMG submission 201034) | Phyllosphere microbial communities from UC Gill Tract Community Farm, Albany, California, United States - DLSLF.R2 | ecosystem: Host-associated > Plants > Phyllosphere > Unclassified | place: USA...
CCCACCACGATCACGGTGTTCAGGAACATCCCGCCGAAGTTGTTGTCGACCCAGGCGCTGACGTAGTTGTCGAAGTTCCAGTTCGCGGGCAGGCCGAAGGGGGACTTGAAGATCTCCTTCGTGGTCTTGAACGAGCCGATCAGCGTCCAGAGCATCGGCAGGATGACGATCAGCGACCAGATCACCATCACCACGTGGGAGACGCCGCCGACGACCTTGTCGCCGGCAGTCGACTTCGTGGTGCGCACATCCTTGCCGGAGGCCGAGTGGCGATCGATCGTGATTGCGGCGCGGGTGTCGGTGCTCATGCGCGTCCTCCTTCATCCTTGCCGCCGATCAGGCGGAACACGCCGATGATGAGTGCGGCGAACAGCAGCGTGAGCACGGCGAGCACCACGCCCATGGCAGTGGCGAGGCCGAACTGGCCCTTCTCGAACGCGGTGCGGAACAGGTACTGGCTCATGACCAGCGTGCTGTTGCCCGGGCCACCGGTCGAGTTCAGGCCCGCCATGTAGACGAACGCGTCCAGGGCCATGATCCCGAGGTAGATGTACGCGGTCTGCACGTTGTCGCGCATCTGGGGGAGCAGGATCGAGGTCACGGTGCGGAAGCGGCCGGCGCCGTCGATGCGGGCGGCCTCGAGGGTCTCTGCGGGAATGCCCTTGATCGCGGCGATGAACAGGATCATGTAGAACCCGACCATGCTCCAGACGATCACGAAGATCGTGGCTCCCATGGCGGTGTTCGCGTCGCCGAGCCAGGCGAACTGGCCGGTGTCGATGCCGAGCGCGCCCAGCGCGCCGTTGAGCAGACCGGTCGGCGCGTAGATCATGCTCCACAGGATCGCGATGACGATCGCGGGGATGACGTAGGGGAAGAACGAGATGACGCGGTAGAAGCTCGAACCCCGGAGCCCTCGCACCTGACCGTGGCTCGGGCCGCCGACGGTGATCATGCTGGCGAAGACGAGGGCGATGACGATGGTGATGAGAGGCACGATGAGTGCCAGCACCACGTTGTTGAGCATCGCCTGCTTGAAGGTGCTGTCGTTGAACAGCCGGACGTAGTTGTCGAGGCCGACGAAGTCCATGTTCGGCGAGAAGCCGGTCCAGTTCGTCATGGCGTAGTACAGCGCCTGCACGAACGGCGAGATGACGAAGATCAGGAAGATGGCCAGCGGCAGCAGCAGGAAGACCGCGATGAACGAGATGAAATCGAAGGTCAGCTTGCGCCCGCCCAGGCGGGGCGACATGCGTCGCCCCGCCTGGGTTGCAGTGACCGCGGCCGTCTGAAAGCCGGGTCCGCCGCTGGGTGTCGAATTGCTCACTTGATCTCGATCTTCTTGACCGAGCTGTCCTCGCGGACCTTGTCGGTCAGGGCCTGCAGCTGAGAGGTGATCTCGGCCACCGTCATGCCGCCACCCAGGAACGAGTTCCAGATCGGCAGCTGGTCGGAGTTCATTCCGTAGAGGTTGAACGACTTGATGGTGAAGACGTTGTCACCGGCTGCGGCCAGGAGCTCCGACTGCGAGACGAGCGCCGTCGAGCCGAAGCCGTCGGCGGGGACGGTGTCCTTGACGATGGTCGGCGCGAGCTTCGCCTTGGCGAACGCGGTGGCCGACTCCTTCGAGAGCATCGTGCGCAGCAGCTCCTTGCCGCCGGCCGGGTTCTTCGCCTTCTTGGGGACGATGAACGGCTCGCCGGCCTCGGCGCGCATGGTGCCCTTGGGGGTCGTCTGGTTGGCGTCGAGGGGCAGCTCCGCGATGCCCTTCATCTTGAAGCCGTCCTTCGTCGTCTTCTTCATCTCGTTCTCGATCCACGAGCCGGAGGGGTACAGCAGCGCCTCCTGGTCCAGGCTCCACTGAGACTGCGCCTGGGTGAACTGCGTGCCGCCGCCACCGGGCTTGACGTAGCCCGACTTGATGAGGTCGTAGAGGATCTCGAGGATGCCCTGGATGGCCGGGTGCGACCACGCCTTGGCGTCGAGGTTCTCCAGCGGCAGGCGCACGTCGTCGCCGGCCTGGATGACAGCGGAGTCCACCACCATGGTCTGGTAGTAGGTCGCCGCCTCCTTGCCCCAGAGGAAGAGGTACTTGCCCTTGGCCTTGGCGGCCTCGCCGAGGGCCTTCAGGTCCTGCCACGAGGTGGGGACGGTCCAGCCGTTCTCCTCGAACAGGCTGGAGGAGTACCAGATGCCGTAGACCGTCATGACGTAGTTCAGCGCCACGAACTTGCCGTCGAAGGTGCCGGGTGCCTTGACGCCGCCGAACAGCGTGTCGCTGATCTTGGTGCCCTCGAGGTTGTTGGAGTCGAGCACGTCGTCGAGCGTCTCGAGCTGGTCGAGGATGGTGTTCCATCCGATCGAGTTGGCGCCCGAGTTGTCGATGAGGTCCGGCGGGTTGCCGCCGACGAAGCGGGGCTGCAGCTCCTGCGCGATCTTGGTCGAGGAGTTCACCTTGACGGACACGCCGCCGAGCTTCTTGTTCCCCTCCATGATCTTCGCCGAGGTCTCGACGTAGTCGATGCCGTAGCCGCCGTTGAAGATGACCGCGTCGACCTTCGAGTTGGCAGCGACGCCGAACGGGTTGTCAGCGGTGACCTTCCCGGTTCCCGCGCCGCCGCCACCGCCGCCGCCGGGTGCTGCGCACGAAGCGAGGGTTGCGCCGAACGGCAGCAGGAGAGCAGCCGTGGCCGCGCCGCGCAGCAGGTTGCGACGGCTGATGGATGCTTCTTTGAGTTCCATCTTCATACCTTCCGTAGTGATGTGATCGGTGTACAGGGTTCGGGCCCTTCGACGAGCTCAGGGTCCCAGGGTGAGCTCTTAGGTCAAGCTCCCCGCCGCAGGCGGCCCGCGTAGCGGTCCTCGAGGACGGAGTTGTGCTCATCGCCGCCGGGGATGTTGGCGGAGATGTACATCGGTGGGGTCTCACCGCGCTCGGCGATCGTGCGCGCGACGCCGAGCGTCAGCAGCTGCGCGATGAAGGCCGCGGTGATGGAGGAGATCGCGCCGGCGCCGATGCCGTCCGTGATCTCGAGCGTGGAGTCGCCGTACGGGGCGAGGTTGTCGATGACGACGTCGGCGATCTCGCTGAGACGCTTCCCGCTGGGATGCTTGGGCTCGACGCGCGCGGTGTGCTGCAGGCTCGTCACGGCGATGACCTTGTGGCCGTGCTCCTGCGCCCACAGCGCGGTGCCCACGATCGATCCGTTCACGCCCGAATTGGAAGCGATCAGGAACACGTCGCCCTCACCGACCGGAACGGTGGCCATGAGCTCGTCCACGACCCACGGCTCGCGCTCCAGGGAGCCGGTGAGCACCTCGACGTCGCGGTCGCCGTGCATCACGATGTCGCGCAGCGCGAATCGGTTGGTGGGGATCAGCCCGCCGGCGCGTCCCGCGATCTCCATCGCGAACGCCTCGGAGTGGCCGGTGCCGAACGCGTGGATCACTCCGCCGTCGTCCAGCGACTTCACCATGAGGGCGATGGCGGCGTCCAGTGCGCCCGCCTCGGCATCCGCGGCGAGACGCTCGAGCCGGGAGGTCGCCTGCTGGAGCAGATCGGTCGGGGTGGCGGTCATCGGTTCTCCTCCGTGACGGGGGCGGGCTTGGGGACGCGCACCGGGCGACGGTGGGCGGAGACCGCCATCGCGCTGGCGGCGAGATGCGTGGACGCCTCGCCGAACATCTGCTGGGCCACCAGCAGGTACAGCAGGTCCAGCACCAGCAGCTGCGAGTGCTTGACCGACAGATCGTCCGGACGCAGGTAGTGCGAGGGCTCCGCGGTGGCGAGCGAGATGTCGGCGATGCCCGCGAGCCACGAGTCCGCGTCATGGGTGATCGCGACGGTGAAGGCACCGGCCGCGCCCGCCTGGGAGAGCATCTGCACGGTCTCGTCGGTGCGGCCCGTGCTCGACACGCCGATCGCGACCGAGGAGGCGTTCTGCATCACGGCACTGGTGAGGCCGTCGTGCACGTCCGACCAGGCGTGCGCGTTGACGCCGATGCGGTACAGCCTGCCCTGGAACTCGCGGGCGATGACTCCGCTGCCGCCCACGCCGTAGATGTCGACGTGGCGCGAGGCGGCGATGGCGTTCGCGACCTGCATGACGGCGTCGAGGTCCAGGCGTGCAGCCGTGCTCTCCAGGCTGGCGACATGCAGGGCGACGAGCGTCTGGAGCACCTTGCCCGGCTCGTCGGTGGCGCCGAACTCCTCGCCGATGTCGGCCTGCCAGCTCTCGTCGGCGTCGCCGCGCCCGATCTCGCTCGCCACGCCGACGCGGAACTGCGTGTAGCCGTCGAACCCGATCGCCCGGCAGAAGCGGGTGACGGTCGCGGGGGAGGTGCCGGCACGGTCAGCGAGCTCCGTGATGGTGAGCTCGACCGGGGCCGCGGGATGACCGGTGACCACGTCGGCGATCTTGCTCATCGCCGTCGGCATGGTGTGACGGCCGGCCGCGATGCGGCGCGCGATCGTCATTCCGTTGCCGAAGTCCTTGGTCCGTGGCACCATTGCCTCCTGAATCCCGCCCGGAGTATTTCTCGTTGAGATGAAAACTATTCTCACGCGACGAAAACGTCAAATAGGACAACATCACAAATGAGTCACGAACCGCTGCTGCTGGGAATCGATGCAGGTGGGACCTCGACCAGGGCGGTGCTGACCGACCTGCATGGCGAGTGCCTCGGATACGGCGTCGGCGGGCGCGGGAACCCCATCTCCGCAGGGCCGGAGCGGGCCGCGGACGGTGTGCTGGCTGCTGTGGGCGCGGCCCTCTTGCCGTCCGGTCGCACCCTCGCCGACATCGCGGTGATCGTGCCGGCGATGGCCGGGATGCGGGCGGCGGGCGGTGCGGACTGGCTGCTGGACCGGCTCACCCCGCAGGGGTTCACCGGGCGGCTGGTTTTCGAGTCCGACTTGCTGGCGACCTACTTCAGCGGGGCGGCCGCCGAGTTCGGGTACGCGCTGGTCTCCGGCACCGGGGCCTGCGTGATCCGCGTGCAGGACGGGCGGATCGACGGGACCGGCGACGGGCTGGGGTGGCTCCTCGGCGACAGGGGGAGCGGGTTCTGGATCGGGCACGCGATCGCGCGGGCGGCCGTGCAGGACCTCGACGGCACGGGACCGCGCACGGGGCTCACCGATCTCGTGCTGGCGCACCACGACCTCGTGCGCACCCGGGTGCGCCACGACGGGCGCTGGCAGGAGCTCGAGGAGCTGGTCGGAGCGCTGTACTCCCGGCCCCCGATCGAGCTCGCCGGGCTCGCGCCCTTCGCCTTCGAGGTCGACGACGCGGTGGCGCGCGGCATCCTGGAGGAAGCGGGAGAGCACCTGGCAGGCACGCTCTCCGCAGTGCTGCGGGGACCCGGGCCGCTGGTGATCGGCGGCAGCGTCCTCTCCCGCAGCGGGCCGGTGCGCGATGCCTTCCTCGGCCGGCTTGGCGCCGCGGCCGACGACCTGGAGATGCGCGCGGTCAGCGATGGTGCGGTCGGCGCGGCGATGCTCGCCATCCGCGCCGCGGGCGGCGTCCCCGATGACCGGATCCTGGCCCGTCTGACGGAGACGGTCGCCGCCTTTCGCTGAGTTCCGGGCCGGTAGACTTGTGGGTCTATGAATCCTGAAGCCCTCGCCGCAGCCATCCTCGCCGTCCTGACGCCGATCGCGACGTCGCTGCGACCCGACGAGGAGCTGGGGCTCACGGCATCCGACGTCGTGCTGGACCGCCCCCGCAATCGCGACCACGGCGACTGGTCCAGCAACATCGCCATGCGGCTGGCCAAGAAGCTCGGATCGAACCCGCGGGAGCTCGCGCAGCGCATCGCCGACGACCTGGCGTCCGTCGACGGGATCTCGAGCGTCGAGGTCGCCGGTCCCGGATTCATCAACATCCGCCTGGAGGCCGGCGCCGCCGGAGCCCTCGCGAAGACGATCGTCGACGCGGGCGCCGCCTACGGAACCAACGACTCCCAGGCCGGAGTCTCGGTGAACGTCGAGTTCGTCTCGGCGAACCCGACCGGCCCGCTGCACATCGCACACACCCGGTGGGCGGCGCTGGGCGACTCGATCGTGCGCCTGCTGCTGGCCAGCGGCGCGCATGCCGTGCGCGAGTACTACATCAACGACGCGGGCGCCCAGATGGAGCGCTTCGCGCAGTCGGTGCTGGCAGCAGCCAAGGGCGAGCCGACGCCCGAGGGCGGCTACCCGGGCGAGTACATCACCGAGCTCGCCCAGCGGGTGCTCGCCGCGCACCCGGGGCTGCTGGAGCTCCCCGAGGACGAGCAGCTCGTCGTCGCCCGCGACCAGGCCTACGAGTACCAGCTCGCCGAGATCAAGAACTCGCTCGAGCGCTTCAACGTGCCCTTCGACGTGTGGTTCTCCGAGCGCACCCTGCACGCCGCTTCCGAGGACGGCGGGCCCAGCCTGGTCGACCAGGCCGTCGACCGGCTGCGGGCGCAGGGACACGTCTTCGACGACGAGGGCGCCGTGTGGGTGCGCACCACTGACTTCACGGATGACAAGGATCGCGTCATCCGCCGGTCCAACGGCGAGTACACCTACTTCGCCGCCGATGCCGCCTACTACCTGAACAAGGGCGACCGCGGGTTCCAGAACAAGATCTACCTGCTCGGGGCCGACCACCACGGCTACGTGAACCGGCTCAAGGCCGTCGCCGGTGCGGCGGGTGAGGATCCCGAGAAGAACATCCAGGTGCTGATCGGGCAGATGGTCTCGATCAACGGGGCGCGCCTGTCCAAGCGCGCCGGCAACATCATCGAGATGGACGACCTGCTGAACTGGCTGGGCGCGGACGCGCTGCGCTACTCGCTGGAGCGCTCGCCCGCCGATTCGCCCCTGGACCTGGACCCGGAGCTGCTGCAGAAGCGCACCAACGACAACCCGGTCTTCTACGTGCAGTACGCGCACGCGCGCACGCACAACGTCGCCCGCAACGCCGCCGACTCCGGCGTCGACCGCTCGGAGTTCGCCCCGGAGCTGCTGGTGCACGAGACCGAGGGCGCGCTGCTGGGCGTGCTGCAGGAGTTCCCGCGCATCGTCGCGTTCGCGGCCGAGGTGCGCGAGCCGCATCGCATCGCGCGCTATCTCGAGGAGCTCGCCGGGCTGTACCACCGCTGGTACGACAACTGCCGGGTGATCCCCAAGGGCGACGACCCGATCGAGACCGTGCACCGCACCCGCCTCTGGCTGAACGACGCCGCGGGCCAGGTGCTGCGCAACGGTCTGGAGCTGCTGGGCGTCTCGGCGCCCGAGCGGATGTGACATGACGGCAGCGGCACCAGGAGCGGAGGTACGCCGTCGGCGTGCGCGCTGGCCCTGGGTGCTGCTGATCGTCGTCGCGGTGATCGCAGCTCTGCTCGTCGCCGCCGAAATGGTGGCGCGCGCCGTGCTGCCGGGGATCGTCCGCTCGCTCGTCGTCGAGGAACTGAAGCTGCCGGCCGACCAGCAGCTCGACGTGGAGGCGTCCGGCGTGCTGCTTCCGCAGCTGATCTCCGGAACGCTGGACGAGCTGCAGCTGTCATCGAAGCAGGTCACGATCGGCGGGATCACCGGCTCCGCGCACGTGACCGCCACAGGTGTGCCGACCCGCGGCGGCGCCCTGGGCTCGGCGAAGGGCACCATCGCCATCGATCAGAGCCAGTTCACGACGCTGCTGAAGAACTCGCAGCTGCCGATCACCGGGGTCGTGCTGGCAGCACCGGATGCCACCGTGCAGGGCGAGCTCAGCCTGCTCGGACGTGAGATCCCCGTGGGCCTGACGGTCACCCCTGGCGCTCAGGACGGCGACCTGCTGCTCACGCCCGTGTCCGCGACGCTCGGCGGCGCTGAGATCGACCTGAAGAGGCTCTCCGGGATGCTGGGCAGTCTCGGCGCGCAACTCGCGGCACCGCAGCGCATCTGCATCGCCGAGCACCTGCCGGCCGGCATCACGCTCACCGGCCTGCGCATCGAGGGAACCAGCGCGGTCGCCGACATCAGCGCCGACGGCCGCACCGCGGCGTCGGCGAGCGTCGTGGCTCCGAACCTGGCCGCCACGCGGTCGTGCTCCTCGTGCACCGACACCACGATGAACGCGCTCGCCAGCAGGATCACCTGCGTCGACAGATTCAGCCACAGCAGCAGCGCCAGCAGCGACGCGAACGACGCGAGCAGCGGATTGGCCTTGGCGCCGCCGACGAACAGCCCCGACAGCTCCTGCAGCACCAGCAGCGCCATTCCGCCGAGCACGGCGCCGGACCAGAGCGATCGTGCCGAGGCCGGCACGCCCGACAGCATCCGGAAGGTCGCGGCGATGAGCACCGCATTGAGCGCGAGCACGATGACGAGCGAGACGAGCCGCACCGTCCAGAGCACGGCTGCGGACTTCGGGGGAAGACCGAGGATGCCCGCGAGCCAGTCGACCACGAACTCGCCCGCCAGCGTCAGGGCGGCGGCGCCGGCGAACGTCACCGCGATGATCAGCGCGAGCAGGACGTTGCGCGCGATCACCAGATACCAGGCGACGTCGTCGCGCGCTGTGCCGGCCATCGACCTGACCGAGATGCGCAGCGAGCTGATCGCGCCGAGCGCCGCGCCGATGAGGCCGGCGAGCGAGACGATCCCGGTGATCGACAGCCCGGCAGGAGCGCGGATCTCGTCGAGATCGACGATGCCCTGGCCACCGGAGGTGCGGATCAGACCCGGCACCGCGGTGTCGACCGCGTGCACGACCGCATCCCACGCGGCGTCATCCCGCGAGAGCCACAGCGCAGCGGCCGAGAAGGCGAGCAGCACGGCGGCGAACACACTGAACAGGGCGCGGTAGGTCACCGCGTCCGCGAGCACCGGGCCCCGGCGCCCTGAATAGCGCAGGGCGGCCCGGACCAGCCGCCAGCGCAGCGCTCGGGCGATGACCGCGGCGGACGCCCTGGCGAAGGCGCCGGGACGCGAGGTATCGGTTCGTCGGCTCATCCGGCCACCATAGTCATGCCAGGGAACACAGGCCGAGGGGGTTGCGGAGATGACCTAGAATCGGGGCAGCCTCGTCGTGCGCTCCCCGCCCGAGGTCCCGCCCACGATTGGTGCTCTGTGCATTCAGCTGTCTCATCGCCCGCTCCCGAATGGCTGGTCGTCCCCGAGGACGCCAACGACCTCGTGCCCGCGATCTGGCCGGCGTCCGCCCACCGCGACGCGGACGGCGAGCTGGTCGTCGGGGGAGTGCCGGCCGGGCTGCTGGCCCGCACGTACGGCACGCCGCTGCAGGTGCTCGACGAGGGCGAGGTGCGGCGTCGCGCTGCAGCCATCCGCTCCGCCTTCGACGCCGCGGCCGAGGCGCACGGCACCACTGCGCGGGTGTACTACGCGGGCAAGGCCCTGCTGAACACCTCCGTCGTGCGGTGGGTGACGGAGGAGGGACTGAACGTCGACGTCTGCACCGGTGGTGAGCTCGAGGTGGCGCTGGCAGCCGGAGCGGATGCCGGACGACTGGGCTTCCACGGCAACAACAAGTCCGTGCCCGAGCTGGAGCGGGCGGTCGAGGTCGGCATCGGCACCGTCGTCATCGACAGCGAGATCGAGATCGAACGGCTCGCCGCCATCGTCTCCCGCACCGGGACCACGCAGCGCGTCATGCTGCGCGTCAACAGCGGGGTCCACGCGGAGACGCACGACTTCCTGGCGACGGCGCACGAGGATCAGAAGTTCGGGACCCCGCTGTCCCTCGCCCCCGGGCTCGTGTCCCGCATCCGCGAGATCGAGGGCCTCGAGTTCGTCGGCCTGCACTGCCACATCGGGTCTCAGATCTTCGGAGTCGCCGGCTTCCGCGAATCAGCCGCACGCGTTCTCGACCTGCACCAGGAGCTGCTGGCGGGCGGTGACGTCCCGCAGCTGAACCTCGGCGGCGGCTTCGGCATCGCCTACACCCGGGTCGACACGCCTGAGCCCATCGAGGATCTCGCGCAGGGCATCGTGGACGCGGTGGCGGAAGGCTGCGCGGCGCGCGGCATCCGCATCCCCGCCCTGTCGTTCGAGCCCGGCCGGGCCATCGTCGGCAACGCCGGCATCACCCTCTACGAGGTGGGCACGATCAAGGACGTCGCCCTCGAGCAGGGGGAGCGGCGCTACGTGAGCGTGGACGGCGGCATGAGCGACAACGCCCGCCCCGCGCTGTACGGTGCGCAGTACTCGGCGCGTCTGGCGTCGCGCGCCGGCGAGGACGCCCCGGTGCTCGTGCGGGTGGTCGGCAAGCACTGCGAGTCCGGAGACATCGTCGTCGACCACGAGTACCTTCCCGGCGACGTCGCCCCCGGTGACCTGCTGGCCGTGCCCTCGACAGGGGCGTACTGCGCGCCGCTGTCGAGCAACTACAACCACATCGCCCGCCCGCCGATCGTCGCCGTGCGCGACGGGGAGTCCCGGGTGATCGTGCGCGGCGAGAGCCTGGACGACCTGCTCGCCCGCGACGCCGGCATCGAGCGGTGAAGCCCCTGCAGACGTCGGGCGCGCATTCCGCGCCCGACACCCGACGACCCCGATGTGCTGAGGAGCGCTGATGACTGATTACCGACGACTTCGTGTGGCACTGCTGGGTGCCGGAGCCGTGGGCTCGCAGGTGGCGTCCCTGCTGCTCAAGCACGGCGACGAGCTCGCCGACCGCGCGGGCGCGCGGCTGGAGCTGGCAGGCATCGCGGTGCGCAACCCCGACGCGCCGCGCGACGTTGAGCTGCCTCGCGAGCTGTACACGACCGATCCGGAGGCGCTGATCACGAGCGCCGACATCGTGATCGAGCTGATGGGCGGCATCGAGCCGGCACGTTCGCACATCCTCCTGGGCCTGGGCTCGGGCGCCGACGTGGTCACCGCGAACAAGGCGCTGCTGGCCACTCACGGCCCCGAGGTCTTCGAGGCAGCCGACCGGGTCGGCGCCTCGGTGTACTACGAGGCGGCCGCCGCCGGCGCGATCCCGATCATCCGGCCGCTGCGCGACTCCCTCGCCGGCGACCGCGTGGTGCGGATCATGGGCATCGTCAACGGCACCACGAACTACATCCTCGACCGCATGGACAGCGAGGGCGCCGACTTCGCCGACGTGCTCGCCGACGCGCAGCGGCTGGGCTACGCCGAGGCTGACCCGACGGCTGACGTCGAGGGCTACGACGCCGCGCAGAAGGCGGCGATCCTGGCATCCCTGGCCTTCCACACCGCCGTCCCGCTCGACGCCGTGCACCGCGAGGGCATCACGACCATCACCGCCGACATGATCGAGGAGGCCCGTGAGGCCGGCTTCGTGATCAAGCTGCTCGCCGTCTGCGAGCGGCTGACCACGGAGGAGGGTGAGTCGATCTCGGTGCGCGTGTATCCCGCACTCGTGCCGCGCTCGCATCCGCTCGCCTCCGTGCACGGCGCGAACAACGCCGTCTTCGTCGAGGCCGAGGCGGCCGGCTCCCTGATGTTCTACGGCGCGGGAGCGGGCGGGATGCAGACCGCATCTGCCGTGCTCGGCGACGTGGTCTCCGCCGCCCGGCGTCACATGGCCGGCGGCACGGGTGTGGGCGAGTCGACCAGGGCGAATCTGCCGATCGTCTCGATCGGCCACGTCGTGACCCGCTACCAGATCACGCTCGAGGTCGCCGACCAGCCGGGCGTGCTGGCCTCGATCGCCGGTCTCCTCAGCGAGGGCGGCGTGTCGGTGGCGACGCTCGTGCAGACCGCGATCCCTGCGATCGAGGGTGAGCAGCGCAGCACCGCGCGCCTGATCATCGGAACGCACCGCGCCGCCGACAGCGCGCTGAGCGCGGCCGTCGCGCGGCTCACGGCCAGCGACGTCGTCGAGCACGTCGTCTCGGTGCTGCGCGTCGAAGGGGAGTGAGCATGACCGTCACCCTCGTGCCGGCGGACATGGAGCCCGTCGTCTCCGAGGCGCACGCCGTCGAGGGAGCGCTGCGCACGGTCATCGTGACCGTGCCTGCCACCAGCGCGAACCTCGGCCCCGGCTTCGACACCCTGGGCCTCGCGCTCAGCATCTATGACACCCTCACCGCGTCGTCCTTCGACGACGACCGCCTGGAGATCGAGGTCGAGGGCTCGGGCGCCGCCGAGATCCCCACGGACGCGAGCAACCTCGTGGTCCGCACCATCGCACACGTCTACGCCGATGCCGGGCGACGGATGCCCGGTCTGCGCATCCACGCCCTCAACGGCGTGCCGCACGGGCGCGGCCTGGGGTCATCCGGTGCGGCGGTCACCGCCGGCATCCTGATCGCCAAGGGTCTGCTGGCGGGAGACGTCGACCTCGACGACGAGGCGCTGCTGCGCCTGGCCACCGAGCTGGAGGGGCACCCCGACAACGTCGCTCCGGCGCTCTTCGGTGGTCTGACGATCGCCTGGATGGGCGAGCGCGGACCGCAGCACAAGAAGCTGCTGGTGCACCGCGGCGTCGCGCCGCTGGTGTTCGTGCCCGGGTTCACCATGTCGACCTCGCTCGCCCGCTCGCTGCAGCCGCCGCACGTTCCGCGCGAGGACGCCGTGTTCAACGTCTCGCGCTCGGCGCTGCTGGTGGCGGCGCTGACGCAGAGCCCGGAGCTGATGCTGGACGCCACCGCCGACAGGCTGCACCAGGACTACCGCGGCGCCGCTATGCCGGAGACCCTGCGACTGGTGCAGGCGCTGCGAGCCGAGGGGTTCGCAGCCGTCGTGTCCGGCGCGGGGCCGAGCGTGCTGGTGCTCGCGGACGGACCAGGCACGCGCCAGCGCGCGGTCCAGGTGGCGGATGCCGTCACGGACACTCCGTGGGACGCGCACATGCTCGCCGTCGACGTGCGTGGTGGTACAGTTAGGGATCGAGCGGAGGGCTCCACGTAACTTCGTGAATCTCGCCCCATCGCACTTCTGCGAAATCCGCACGCGATCCCCAGCACCATCCAGGTTCTGGCAGGCAGACGCTCTTCTGCGTCGGCGCGTGTGAAACGCGCAGCTTCTGCTGCGCACATCTGGATTGCTCATTTCCCACGACATATGAGGGAGTACTCGTGGAGACCTTCTCCGAGACCCAGAACGACCAGCCGACCGCTGAGGCGCCGGCTTCCGAGGCTGCTCCGGTGCGCAAGCGCGCCCCGCGTCGCGCCACCACGGCATCCGCCGCTGCCGCGGCTGATGCACCGGCCGCGGTGACCGAGGCGCCGGCCGCGCCGGCATCCGAGGCGGCGCCCGCTGCGGAGGAGAAGCCGAAGGCCGCGCGCCGCACCCGCGCGAAGAAGGCGGATGCCGAGACGCTCGACATCCCCGTCGCCGAGGCGCCCGCCGCCGACGAGGCGCCGGCGCAGCCCGTCCGCAAGCGCGCGTCACGCGGCGCGGGCAAGACGGCGACGGAGGATGCCGCGGCTCCCGCCGAGACCGCCGCCGAGCAGGCCGCCCCGGCTGAGGCCGCGGACGCCGCCCCCTCTGACGACTCGGCCGCACCGGCCAAGCGCCCCGCACGCGGGCGTCGCGGCTCGAAGGCCGCCGATGCGGGCGAGAGCGCGGCATCCGAGGCATCCGGTGACAAGCCCGCCGAGTCCGCATCCGCCGAGCCCGCACAGGGCGAGCAGGGCGCGTCCATCGACGGCGAGCAGGCCGACGGCGAGGGCTCCGGTCGCAGCCGGAGCCGCAGCCGCAGCCGCAGCCGCGGTCGTGGTGGCAAGGGCGAGAACGGCCAGAACGGTCAGAACGGCCAGAACGGCGGCCAGCAGGGCGGCCAGAACAGCCGCGGTGGCCAGCAGGACGACGCCCAGGGCGATGACGAGCAGGGCTCCGGCCGCACCCGCCAGCGCAACAAGCGCCGTGGCGGCGCGAACCAGAACGCCGACGAGTTCGAGACCGAGATCGGCGAGGACGACGTGCTGATCCCCGTCGCGGGCATCCTCGACGTGCTCGACAACTATGCGTTCGTGCGCACCACCGGCTACCTCGCCGGCGCCAGCGACGTCTATGTCTCGCTCGGCCAGGTCAAGAAGTACAACCTGCGCAAGGGCGACGCGATCGTCGGCGCCATCAAGCAGCCGCGCGAGGGCGAGCAGCAGGGCCGCCAGAAGTACAACGCCCTGGTCAAGGTCGACTCGATCAACGGCCTCTCGCCCGAGGACGCGGGCAACCGCGTCGAGTTCGGCAAGCTGACCCCGCTGTATCCGCAGGAGCGCCTGCGTCTGGAGACGGCACCCGAGAAGCTGACCCAGCGCATCATCGACCTGGTCGCCCCGATCGGCAAGGGCCAGCGCGGGCTGATCGTCGCGCCGCCCAAGGCCGGCAAGACCATCGTGCTGCAGCAGATCGCGAACGCGATCGCGCAGAACAACCCCGAGGTGCACCTCATGGTCGTGCTCGTCGACGAGCGCCCCGAAGAGGTCACCGACATGCAGCGCACGGTGAAGGGCGAGGTCATCGCGTCCACCTTCGACCGTCCCGCCGAGGACCACACCACGGTCGCCGAGCTTGCCATCGAGCGCGCGAAGCGACTGGTGGAGCTGGGCCGCGACGTGGTCGTGCTGCTCGACTCGATCACCCGACTGGGCCGCGCGTACAACATCTCGGCGCCCGCCTCCGGCCGCGTGCTGACCGGTGGTGTCGACGCTTCGGCGCTGTACCCGCCGAAGCGCTTCTTCGGCGCCGCGCGCAACATCGAGAACGGCGGCTCGCTGACCATCCTCGCGACCGCGCTCGTGGAGACCGGCTCCAAGATGGACGAGGTCATCTTCGAGGAGTTCAAGGGCACCGGCAACAGCGAACTGCGCCTGTCGCGCGCGCTGGCCGACAAGCGGATCTTCCCGGCGGTGGACGTCAACGCGTCCAGCACGCGCCGCGAGGAGATGCTGCTCTCGGCCGACGAGGTCAAGATCACCTGGAAGCTGCGCCGTGCCCTCGCGGGCCTGGACCCTCAGCAGGCCCTGGAGGTCGTGCTCGGCAAGCTGAAGGAGACGAGCTCGAACGTCGAGTTCCTGTTCCAGATGCAGAAGTCGATCCCGGCGCCCACCTCGACCGGTTCCTCGCACGCGCACGAGAACAACATCCGCTGAACTGCAGTCGGGACTGATCTGTGTTCGAGTCCGTCCAGGCTCTGATCGACGAGCATCGCCGGGTGCAGGAGGAGCTCTCCGACCCGGCGGTGCACGCCGATGCCGCGCGGGCGAAGCGCGTCAACCGTCGCTACGCCGAGCTGTCGAAGATCGTCGCCGCACACGAGGCATGGGTCGCCGCAGGCGAGGATCTGGAGGCCGCCCGTGAGCTCGCCCGCGAGGACGAGGCGTTCGCCGACGAGGTTCCCGAGCTGGAGGCCGGCCTGCACGCCGCGCAGGAGAAGCTGCGCCGGCTGCTGATCCCGCGCGACCCGGACGACGCCCGCGACGTGATCATGGAGATCAAGGCGGGGGAGGGCGGCGCCGAGTCGGCGCTGTTCGCCGCGGACCTGCTGCGGATGTACATCCAGTACGCCGCGCACCGCGGCTGGAAGACCGAGCTGCTCGAGCGCAACGAGTCCGATCTCGGCGGCTACAAGGACGTGCAGGTGGCGATCAAGGGGTCCTCCAGCGATCCCTCGCAGGGCGTCTGGGCGCACCTGAAGTATGAGGGCGGCGTGCACCGCGTGCAGCGGGTGCCGGCGACCGAGTCGCAGGGACGCATCCACACCTCGACCACCGGTGTGCTGGTCTTCCCCGAGGTCGACGAGCCGGAGGAGATCCAGATCGATCCGAACGATCTGAAGATCGACGTGTACCGGTCGTCCGGTCCCGGCGGGCAGTCCGTGAACACCACCGACTCGGCCGTGCGCATCACGCATGTGCCGACCGGCATCGTGGTGTCGATGCAGAACGAGAAGTCGCAGCTGCAGAACCGCGAAGCCGGCATGCGCGTGCTGCGCGCCCGGCTGCTGGCGCGTCAGCAGGAGGAGCTGGCGGCCGCGGCATCCGACGCCCGTCGCTCGCAGATCCGCGGTATGGACCGCTCGGAGCGCATCCGCACCTACAACTTCCCGGAGAACCGCATCGCGGACCATCGCACGGGGTACAAGGCGTACAACCTCGACCAGGTGATGGACGGCGCGCTCGAGCCGATCATCGAGTCCTGCATCGAGGCCGACGAGGCCGAGCGCCTCGCCGCCGTCGGCTCCGACGCCTCCTGACCCGCCGTCGGCGCGCGGCCGCTCAGATCGAGTAGTCGGGGACGGACAGCAGGGCGCGGTCGCTCTCGTCCGCGCCGCGCGGGCGCGCTTTCGCGGGGATGCCCACCAGCACGCTGTCCGGCGGGGCGTCACGGGTCACGACCGCGTTCGCCCCGATGACCGAGCGCGCGCCGATGCGCACCGGACCGAGGATCTTGGCTCCGGCGCCGACTGCGACGCCGTCCTCCAGCGTCGGATGCCGCTTGCCGTGGTCGCGAGTGCGGCCGCCCAGCGTCACGCCGTGGTAGAGCATCACGTCGTCGCCGATCTCCGCGGTCTCGCCGATCACGACTCCCATGCCGTGGTCGATGAAGAAGCGGCGGCCGATGCGCGCACCAGGGTGGATCTCTATGCCGGTCAGCCAGCGCGACACCTGCGAACCCATCCGCGCCGGGAAGCGGATGCCGCTCCGCCACAGTGCGTGCCAGACCCGGTGTGCCCAGATGGCGTGCAGCCCCGGGTACAGCAGGGCCACCTCGAGTCCGGAGCGCGCAGCCGGGTCGCGCCTGCGTGCGGCTGCGACGTCCTCGCGCAACCGCCCGATCATGCCCATCTCAGTCCTTCGGCTGGTCGCGCAGGTCCTCGAACAGCGCGGTCGAGATGTAGCGCTCACCGGTGTCGGGGACGACCGCGACGATGGTCTTGCCCGCGTTCTCGGGACGGCGGGCGATGTTCAGGGCCGCCCACACCGCGGCGCCGGCGGACATGCCCACGAGCAGTCCCTCCTTGGCGGCGAGGTCGCGCGCGGTGCGCAGCGAGTCCTCGAACTCCACGGGGTACACCTCGTCGATCACGTCGCGGTCGAGCACCGGCGGGACGAAGTTCGGGCCGATGCCCTGGATCTTGTGCGGACCGGGGTGGCCCTCGCTGAGCACGGGGGAGTCCTTGGGCTCGACCGCGATCACCTGCACCTCGGGCTTCACCGCCTTCAGCGCCTGGCCGACTCCGGTGACGGTGCCACCGGTGCCGACACCTGCGACCAGGATGTCGATGTTCCCGTCCGTGTCGCGCAGGATCTCCTGCGCGGTGGTCTCGCGGTGGATGCGGGGGTTGGCCTCGTTCTCGAACTGGCGGACCCACACGGCATCCGGGTTCTCGGCGAGGATCTCCTTCAGCGCCTCGATGGCTCCCGTCATGCCCTTGGTCGGGTCGGTGAGCACGATCTCGGCGCCGAACGCGCGCAGCAGCACGCGACGCTCCTTGGACATCGACGCGGGCATGGTCAGGATCACCTTGTAACCGCGCGCGGCACCCACCATCGCGAGCGCGATGCCGGTGTTCCCGCTGGTGGCCTCGAGGATCGTGCCGCCCGGCTTGAGCTCGCCCGACGCCTCGGCGGCGTCGACCATGGCGATGCCGATGCGGTCCTTGACGCTGGAGGCCGGGTTGTAGAACTCCAGCTTCGCGAGCACGGTCGCGTCCAGGCCCTCGGTGACGCGATTCAGGCGCACCAGCGGGGTGTTGCCGAATGCGGAGGTGATGTCGGAGTGGATGCCGGTCATGGCGGGCCTTTCGTCGAAGGGTGTCGAAGTGATCAGCGTGCTCAGCCTACGACCCGGATCCCCGACCCTCGCCGAATGTGTCCGAGCGCGTTCGACGCCTACGCTGGAGGGATGCCCGACTCCCTCTCCGCGCGTCTGCGCGCCGTCGCCCAGCAGCTCGCCGACGCCGGGGTTCCGGACCCGCTGGTGGATGCGGAGCTGCTGATCGGCCATGTTCTGGGCCTCGGACGCGGCGAGCTGCAGGCCGCGGTCGTCCGCGGTGACGGGCTGGAGGACGCGGATGCCGCTCGGCTGGACGCCCTCGTCTCGCGGCGCGCAGCCAGGGAACCCCTGCAGCATCTCACCGGCGTCGCCGCCTTCCGGCACTTGGAACTCGCCGTGGGGCCTGGCGTCTTCGTACCCAGGCCGGAGACCGAGACGGTGGTGCAGATCGCGATCGACGCACTGATGGAGAGCGCCTCGCCCTCGCCGATCGCGATCGATCTGGGCACGGGCAGCGGCGCGATCGCTCTCGCGATGGCGACCGAGGTGCCGCACGCGCGGGTGTTCGCCGTCGAGCGCTCGGCCGAGGCGCACGCCTGGGCCGCGAGGAACACCGCGGATGCCGAGAACCTGACGCTCGTGCTCGGCGACCTCGCCACCGCGTTCGATGAGCTGCGCGGCACGGCATCCGTCGTGATCTCCAACCCGCCCTACGTACCGGACGACGCGATCCCGCGCGACCCGGAGGTGCGCCTGCACGATCCGGCGCAGGCGCTCTACGGCGGCGCGGACGGGCTCGACGTGGTGCGGGTGATCAGCAGGCGGGCGCAGGAGCTGCTGCATCCGGGCGGACTTCTCGTGCTGGAGCACGGCGAGCTGCAGGGCGCGTCGATCCGGGAGCTGCTGGAGGCCGACGGGTGGCGGGCGGCGGCGACGCACGAGGATCTGACCCGTCGCGATCGCGCCACCACCGCGCTGAGTCGCTGAGCCTCCCCGGAAACCCGGGTCCGCCGTCCACGGCGGACCGACAGGCCACCACCGTAGAATGAGCACGCCATGTCAACTGTCTTCGATTGCCGCGACGACGCCCAGATCCTCGCCGGCATGCGCCACGCCCGTCAGGCGATCGCCCGCGGCGAGCTCGTCGTCCTCCCCACCGACACCGTCTACGGCATCGCCGCCGACGCGTTCTCACCTGCCGCCGTCCAGCGGCTCCTCGATGCGAAGGGCCGGGGCCGGGAGATGCCGCCGCCCGTGCTCGTCGCGGGGCCCGAGATGATGGCGGCTCTGGTGGAATCCGTGCCGGATGCCGTGCAGAAGCTCATCGACGCGTTCTGGCCCGGCGGGCTGACCATCGTGCTGCCCGCGCAGCCGTCGCTGACCTGGGACCTGGGGGAGACCAAGGGCACGGTCGCGGTGCGGATGCCCGACCGCCGCGTGGCCCTCGAGCTGCTCGCCGAGACCGGCCCGCTGGCGGTGTCCAGTGCGAACCTCACCGGCCACGATGCCGCGGTCATCGCCTCCGACGCCCAGGAGATGCTGGGCGACTCCGTCGCGGTGTACCTGGAGGAGGGCTACAGCGAGAACGGCATCCCCTCGACCATCGTGGACGCGACCTCGCTGGTGGGCACCGCGGAGGGGGAGACCCCAGCCGTGCGGATCCTGCGCCAGGGCGCGGTCTCCCGCGAGCAGCTCGAGGAGGTCCTCGGCGATCTGCTCGAGCCCGCCGAGAAGCCCGACGAGACGGTCCCGGGTCATGTTCCCGATGCCGCTCCTCCCGCGGTCGCCGCTCCTGCCGCGGACGCCGCATCGGCAGGGGACGCGGGAAGTCCGGTAGACGAAGAGTGAAGCAGTATCTGTTCACGATCATCCTCACAGCGTCGATCACCTTCGCGCTGACGTGGGCGGTGTGGCGCTTGAGCATGAAGTTCAAGCTCTATCCCGGCATCCGTGAACGGGACGTGCACAAGACGCCGAAGCCCCGGCTGGGCGGCGTGGCCATGTTCATCGGCATCGCCGTGGCGATCCTGATCTCCACAGCGAACCCGTTCTTCGAGCGGATGTGGTCGCCGCCGCAGACGCTCTGGGCGATCCTCGCCGCGGCCGCGCTGATCGCCGTGGTCGGCGTGATCGACGACCTCTGGGATCTGGACTGGATGATCAAGCTGGCCGCGCAGTTCCTCGCCGCCGGCATCATCACGGCATGGGGCGGTCTGCAGATCCTGTCGCTGCCCGTCGGGACCATGGTCCTCGTCTCGCCGTGGCTCAGCATCGCGATCACGATGGTGGCGATCGTCGTGGTCATGAACGCCGTGAACTTCATCGACGGACTCGATGGGCTCGTCGCGGGCGTGTGCCTGATCGCGAACGGCATCTTCTTCGTCTACTCCTACATCCTCACCCGCGA
>Ga0308161_1002366_pt1 | contig 20041 bp, 19 predicted proteins | sample PhyFR2_FD_201034 | JGI IMG/M metagenome (GOLD analysis project Ga0308161, IMG submission 201034) | Phyllosphere microbial communities from UC Gill Tract Community Farm, Albany, California, United States - DLSLF.R2 | ecosystem: Host-associated > Plants > Phyllosphere > Unclassified | place: USA...
GGGGCCATGTGAAGCCTCAGGACCCGCTGGTGGAGCGTGTGGCTCCCGGCCGAGGCCCAGCGGCCGCCGACTAATCTGGAGGGGTGATCCTCGCCGTCGACACCTCCCTGGGCACCGCCGTCGCCGTCATCGACGCCGACGGGCGCACCGTCGCCGAGGCCTCCACACCCGACCCGCTCGGACACGCCGAGGTGATCGGCGATCTGCTCGCCGAGGTCGCGCGCCCCGGCATCACGCACGTGATCGCGGGCATGGGTCCAGGACCTTTCACCGGCCTGCGCATCGGCATCGCGGCGGCGCGCACGTTCGCGCTCGGGCGCGGGATCCCGGTCATCCCGATCCCCAGCCACTTCGCGATCGCGCAGACGGCGGACATCCAGGGCCGATTCGCGGTCGTGACCGACGCCCGCCGTCGTGAGATCGCGGTGAGCGTCTTCGACGGAGCGGATGCCGACGGCATCCCGAACCTGGTGCTCCCCACTCGCCTGGAGAAGCGCGGTGCCGAACTCGCCGAGCCGATGCACGAGGTCGCCGAACTCTCGGCCTCCGCCCTCGCCGTCGTCGGCGCCCGCGCGATCGCCTCCGGCCGGACCCTCGCCGATGCCGAGCCTCTCTACCTGCGCTCGCCCGATGTCGTGCAGCCCGGCGCTCCGAAGCGGGTGAGCGCATGACTCTCCGCCTCGCGACCGGCGACGACCTCGCCGCGATCATGGACCTCGAGCGCCGCAGCTTCCCCACGGACGCGTGGAGCGAGGACACCATGCGTGCCGAGGTCGCCAGCGCTCACAACCACTACCTCGTCGACGAGGAGGACGGCCGCGTGGTCGGCTACGGCGGGCTGCGCGCACTGCGCGGCGGATCGGATGCCGACATCCAGACCATCGCGCTCGATGAAGCTGTCCGCGGGCAGGGGAGGGGTCGTGCCCTGCTGCGCGCGCTGATCGCCGAGGCGGTCGGCCGCGGTGCCCGCGAGCTGTTCCTCGAAGTGCGCGCCGACAATCCCGTGGCCGAGGGCCTGTACCGGTCGGAGGGCTTCGCGGAGCTGGGGCGCCGCCCGCGCTACTACCAGCCCGACGATGTGGACGCCGTGGTGATGCGGCTCGACCTGCGCGCCTGGACCGTCGGCGCCGCATCCGAGCAGGAGGCCTCCGCATGACCACCACCGAACCCCTGGTGCTCGGCATCGAGACCAGCTGCGACGAGACCGGCATCGGCATCGTGCGCGGCCGCACCCTGCTCTCGAACACGATCGCGTCGAGCATGGACGAGCACGCCCGGTACGGCGGCGTCGTGCCCGAGGTCGCCGCGCGTGCGCATCTGGAGGCCCTGCAGCCGTCGATCGAGCGCGCTCTCGCCGAGGCGCAGGTGACCCTCGACGACCTGGACGCCATCGCCGTGACCAGCGGTCCTGGCCTGGCCGGAGCCCTCATGGTCGGCGTGGGCGCTGCCAAGGGCCTCGCGGTGTCTCTGGGGAAGCCGCTGTACGCGGTGAACCATCTGGTCGGGCACATCGCCGCTGACATCGTCGCCGGGGATGCGGAGCCCATCGAGTACCCGACGATCGCCCTGCTCGTCAGCGGAGGCCACACCTCGCTTCTGCACGTGCGCGATCTCACGACCGATGTCGAGCTGCTCGGCGAGACCGTCGACGACGCCGCCGGCGAGGCCTTCGACAAGGTCGCGCGTCTGCTGGGGCTCCCGTACCCCGGGGGGCCGCAGATCGACAAGGCCGCGGTCGGCGGCGACCCGAAGGCGATCCGCTTCCCACGAGGGCTGTCCAAGGCATCCGATCTGGAGAAGCACAGCTACGACTTCTCGTTCTCGGGGCTGAAGACCGCGGTCGCCCGCTGGATCGAGCGCGCCGAGGCCAACGGCGAGGAGGTCCCCATCGCCGATGTCGCCGCCAGCTTCCGCGAAGCGGTCGTCGACGTGCTGGTGACCAAGGCGCTCGCCGCCTGCCAGGACCGAGGCGTCCCTCGCCTGCTGCTGGGCGGTGGCGTGATCGCCAATCGGCGTCTGCGCGAGGTGACGCTGGAGCGTGCCGCCGCCGCGGGCGTCACGGTGCGCATCCCTCCGCTGAGCCTGTGCACGGACAACGGCGCGATGATCGCCGGCCTCGCGGCCGAGCTGATCTCGAGCGGCCGTGGCGCGTCGACACTGGCGTTCGGGGCGGACTCGACGCTGCCCGTGACCGAGATCCAGGTGAGCCCGGCATGACCGATCCGCGCATCGAGGGACCCACTCCCGAGGTCGAGCGACCTGAGGGGAGTGCGGCGCTGCCCGGTGCGTCGAAGGGCTACGGCAAGCTGCCGACCGCGCCGATCCCGGTCGAGCGGACCAACCACGAGCCGGATGCCGAGGAGTTCGCGACGCGGTCGGGCTGGGAGCCGCACGCGGAGTCGGACCCGGTGCCGGTGGATGACGCCCGGCTCGCGCCGTGGGCCCTGTTCGCCGCGATCGTCGCGCTGGCGACGTCGATGTTCGTGGGGTGGGGGATACCGGTGGCGATCGTCGCCGTGATCTCGGCGATCATGTCGCTGCGGCGCCCGCTGGAGAGCCGCGCGATCGCGATGTGGGCTCTGGTTCTCGGACTGTGTGCCACGCTGTTCAGTGCGGGCTGGCTGATCTGGGCGACCATGCAGTTCGAGAGACTGGGGTGACGGATGCTGGAGGGGGCGGAAGCTGCACGACGACGTGAGCTTCAGGTGCGGGCCTACGCACCCGGGGGCTCGCTGACGGATGCCGAGGCCGCTGAGCTGCGGGATCTGGACGCGCGCAATCTGACGGCTCCCGTGATCGCGCCCCCGGTCCCCGAGCCGACGCCGACTCGCGATGACGGGTTCCGAGCCTCCGCGCTCCGGACGGATCCTTCCACTCTGAAGGGGTCATCTGTTGAGCACGCGGAGATGCCTCCTGCTTCGGAGACTCCGAACCTTCCGCCGGACGAAGTTCCCGCCGCTGGCCGAACGACGATGAGCCTCCGCAGCATCCCCCGCCGCGTAATCGTGCCGGTGGTCGCCGTGATCGCAATCGTGGTGGGATTGCTCGCGGGTCGGGCCATGTTCGGCGACCACGGGCCCGTGATGACGGCTGAACAGCAGGACACCTGGGTGAGGCTCCAGTCGATGACTCAATATGACGCCGGTTCTGTCGAGCTCGTCGGCAGCAAAGACGGCGTGGATGTCTGGAAAGCGACGCAGAACGAGGGTGCATCGGAGTGCCTGCTTCTGACGCGCGACCCGGGCTCTCCGGGTCTGCCAGGTGGCACGGGCGTCAATTGCCTCAACCCGAAGACCGCTTTGGGGGAGACCCTGGGTGCAAGCCTGACTTACGTCGAGAAGGGCACCGAGTATTCAGTATGGGCATCCTCGGCCGAGGACATCAACGGCAACCCGTTCATCGCGGTGCAGCGCCAGAGCATGTCTGAGGAGTGGGACTGGCACGTGCAATACGACAAGGCGGAGCTGAAGACGATCAGTGTGATCGAGGCCACCGGGATGGACGGACAGAGCCTCAGCATCCTCGGCTACGACGGCGACACTCCCGTGTGGCTCGGCTTCGAGAGCCAGCCGTGCATCGTGATCGTGCAGCCGCAGGACGTGGTCGCCAAGAAGTGTGGAAATCTCGCGCTCGGCTCGCCGCCGCTGGAACTGACCGTGGGGGACAGCACCTACTCGGTGCTCGCCGGCGACATGAACAGTCCCGGGAGCGGCAACGTCCTGACGATCTATCGCGCCGGGGGCGCGGCGGGGGGACAGGGATGAGTGCAGCGGATGCCACGCGCCGGCGCGAGCTGCAGCGCCGTCTGTACGCCCCTGGCGGTGCTCTGACGCAGGAGGAGAGCGTGGAGTTGCAGATGCTCTCGGCTCCCGCGGCCGTCGAGCTCGCGAGCCCGCAGGCAGCGGGCGGCGGGGAGCCGGGGCGGGAGGATCCGTCCACAGCCTCGTCAGCCCTGACCTCCGCCTCCGCGGCCGACGCGCCTGAGCTTCGCACATCGGAGGCGTCAGGCGGCTCGGAGCGGCAGCAGGACGGGAAGGCTCACGCATCCACGATCGACCCCACCCCCACCCGCTGGGGGCTGATCGCGATCGTGGCCGTCGCTGCACTCGCGCTCGGTCTCGGCATCGGTTGGCTGACGGTGCCACGGTCTGAGCGGATATCCGTCCCCGAGATGACCTCGGCGCAGCAGAAGTCCCAGCAGGCGATCGCGAAGACGGGAAAGGTCGATCCCGGCTCTCTCGAGTTCGCCGGCACGAAACATGGGGCGGCTGTCTGGACGGCCGCTCATGGCAAGGAAGCATGTCTCGTTCTCGTGCTCGACGGCCAGCGGAGTATCGGCTGCGCCGACCCCGCCAAGGGGATGTGGGGTGCGGGCATCATCGCGGTCGGTGCCGAGACCACTCTGGACGACGGCATCAGGCGATCTGTGTCTGCGACGATGATGAAGGATCTGCGCGGCGAGCGGGTGATCGGAATCGACTACTGGGACACCGACCCGGACGACACCTCCTGGGAGCAGCAGTATCCGCCGGAGGACCGGCGGCTCATTGGCGCGCTGAAAGAGGCCCATCTCGCCGGCCCGAATCTGATGCTCGTCGGCCGAGACGACGGCGTCGCCGTGTGGGCGTACTACCTCGACGACAAGTGCGTCGCGGTTGTCGATTCTGACACTCTCCAGGTGTCGAAGAGCTGCGAGCCCGGCGATACATCCCAAGCTGTGCAGGTGCGGTACGGCGATGCGACCTACAGCGTGAAGTGGACCGAACGAGGCGGAGCAACCTTGACGGTCTTCCGCGACGTGGCCGAGAAGAGGATCTGACCCGAGCTCGGCTGCAGGGCCGACCTGGTGGCTGACGGGAGAGACCGCTGATCAGACCCGGTCTGCGAGGATCGCCACGCGTCCGGCCGGTGTCCGGGTGAGGATCAGCGTCGCCTGCTGTGAGCCCTTCAGCGTCAGCTTCTTCCGGAACGCCGCCGGGTCGATGTCCATGCCGCGCTTCTTGATCTCGAGCCGGCCGATGTCGTTCGCCCTGAGCGCCGCGTTGATGGTCTTGGGATGCGCAGGCATGGTCTCCCGCACCCGGAACGACTGCACGAACGGGCTCGTCACGGCGGCGTCGCCGGTGAGATAGGCGATCTGCTCGTCGAGCATCCCGGCATCCAGCATCCGTGCCGCGTCGCCGATCAGCCGCGCACGGATCACGGCCCCGTCCGGTTCGTGCACGAATGCGCCGAGCTCGCGGACCGGTGCGTCCTCGGCATCCGCTTCCGCGGTCAGCTCGTGGGTCTGGCCGCCGGCCACGATCAGCGCCGACCGGCGGATGCCGTCGCGGGCGAGCGCGCCGCTCCACAGCACGAGTTCGACCACGCTGCCGTCGGCGCTGACCCACTGCGCCTCGACGTCGTCGGGGATGAGATCGCGGTCCAGCCCCGGTCCGAGCTTGATCCCCGTCGGGTGGCTGCGTGCGACCTCGAAGCACCAGTCCAGGGACGGCGACCAGTCGGATGCGGACAGCCGGCGCGTCTCGCTGTGCCCGGCGGTGCGCCGGGCGGGGTCCAGCCACACCGCGCCGTCGGCGAGGACGCCGTCCTCCGCGAGCCCCGTTCGCACCTGGGCGTCGTCTCCGAACGGCGCGAGGTTGTACGCCGCGACCCCGGCGGTCACCTCGTCGGCGTCCACCGCCGTCACGGTCAGCCCCGCACCCGCGAAGGCGAGGCTGTCGCCGCCGATGCCGCAGCCGAGATCGGTGACCGCGGTGATGCCGGCCCGTCGCATCCGCACGGCGTGCAGCGTGGCGACGTTCAGCCGCGTGGCCTGCTCGAGGCCGGCCCGGGTGAACAGCATCCGCTCGGCGAACTCGCCGAACTTCGCCGCTGCCTTCACCCGCAGATGCGCCTGTCCGACCACAGCTGACACGAGCTCGGGGGAGTGGCCGGCCGCGCGCAGCCGCGACACGGCGCGCGCGACGTCGCCGGACGACTCGACCGGCCCGACCTCGTCGAGCAGCGCGAGGCCGTCGCGGGTGAGCAGGGCGGTCAGCTCGGACATCTCCACCCGACCAGCCTACGGCGGCCCGCCCGATTGGCACTCGCATTGCATGAGTGCCAGCCGTCGGCATACACTGGAGTTAGCACCCTCAGCATGAGAGTGCTAACAGTCTTCTGATCTCAGTCACGAAAGAAGAGGTACACCGTGTCGGTTTCCATCAAGCCGCTCGAGGACCGCATCGTCATCCAGCAGGTCGAGGCAGAGCAGACCACCGCAAGCGGTCTGGTCATCCCCGACACCGCCAAGGAGAAGCCCCAGGAGGGCCAGGTCGTGGCTGTGGGCCCCGGCCGCATCGACGACAACGGCAACCGCGTCCCGCTCGACGTCGCCGTTGGCGACCGCGTGCTCTACAGCAAGTACGGCGGAACCGAGGTCAAGTTCGGCGCCGACGAGTACCTCGTGCTCTCGGCTCGCGACGTCCTCGCGGTCGTCGTCCGCTGACGCTGACGTTCTCCAGGGCCCGGATGCATGGCATCCGGGCCCTTCGTCGTTCCAGGCGCCACTAGGCTTGATCGGTGAGCACGAAGAGCGCGGGGACTCTGTACACGATCGGGGCGTACCTGCTCTGGGGCGTCTTCCCGCTGTACTTCCTCCTGCTCGACCCGACCGGCCCGTTCGAGGTCGTGGCATGGCGGCTGCTGCTCACGCTCGTGTTCTGCATCCTGCTGCTGGCCGTGACCCGCGGCTGGGAGAAGCTGCGCATCATCTGGCGTCAGCCCAAGCTGCTGGTGCTCACAGCGCTGGCCGGTGCCCTGATCTACATCAACTGGCAGGTCTTCGTGATCGCCGCGATGAGCGGCCACGTGGTCGAGACGAGCCTGGGCTATTTCATCAACCCCATCTTCACGGTACTGCTGGGCGTGCTGGTGCTGCACGAGCGCATCAGGATGGCCCAGTGGGTCGCGATCGGCATCGCCGCGGTCGCGGTGGGCGTGATCATCGTCGCCTACGGCTCCTTCCCGTGGATCGCCCTGTCGCTGACAGCGTCCTTCGGGCTTTACGGGCTGGTCAAGAAGAAGATCGGTCCTTCCGTCGACGCGGTCAGCGGCCTCACGCTGGAGTCGTTCTGGATGATCCCGATCGCCGCGGTCATCCTCGTCGTCGTGGCGCAGGACGGCCACGGCATCACGATGGGCACCGTCAGCCCGCTGCACACCGTGCTGCTGTCCTGCGCGGGCATCGCCACCGCGGTGCCGCTGCTGCTTTTCGCCGCCGGCACGCGGCGCGTCGATCTGTCGCTGATCGGCATGATCCAGTTCATCACCCCGATCATGCAGTTCCTGCTGGGCTGGGCAGTGCTGAGGGAGCCCATGCCCGCCGAGCGCTGGATCGGGTTCATCCTGGTGTGGATCGCGATCGCCGTGTTCGTCGTCGACCTGCTGGTGCAGAAGGGGCGAGGCCGCCGCGAGGCCGCCGCCGAGCTGGTCTGAGGAAGCCCCGGGATCGTTAAGGGACCGAGACCCGCGCGAGCTCGGACCGCATCCCTGACCGCATAGGGTAAAGGCATCCGAAAGTGGTACTCCACGTTCAGTTACGCAAGGGAGCAACATGAACGCATTGAAGGGCTCGCGTCCGGCGAGGATCTTCGCAGGGATCGCGCTGGTCAGCGCATCCGCACTGGTGATCTCCGGCTGCGCCAGCACGCCGGCATCCGAGAAGCCGACCGACGGTGGCAAGAAGCCGGCCGCGAACGTCACCCTCAAGATGGGTTCGCTGCTGCCGTCCACCGGAACGCTCGCGTTCCTCGACCCGCCCATGGAGGCTGGCGTCCAGCTCGCTGTGAAGCAGGTCAACGACGCGAATCTCGGCGTGAAGATCGAGCTGAACTCCGCCGACGAGGGTGATCTCGACAACAAGGCGTACGAGACCTCGATGGCGAAGCTGCAGAGCGAAGGAATCACCACACTCGTCGGCGCGGCGTCTTCGGGCGTCACCAAGCTGATCGTGGACGGGAACACGAGCGCCGGCATCCTAGCGATCTCGCCGTCGAACACGGGTGTCGCGTTCGCGGGCCTGAGCCCGCTGTACTTCCGCACGGCGCCGAGCGACGCGCTGCAGGGCGAGGTGCTGGCGAACACGATCGCCCAGGACAAGCACAAGTCGCTCGGGATCATCTACCAGAACGACCCGTACGGCCAGGGGCTGGAGGAGTCCATCAAGAAGGTGTTCGAGAGCACCGGCGGCAAGGTCGTCGCCGAGGCGTCGTACAACCAGGGCGACGGACAGTTCAACGCCCAGGTCAGCCAGATCGCGGCCGCCAAGCCGGATGCCGTGGCCGTCGTCTCCTACGACCAGTTCGTCACGATCGCGCCGCTGCTGAAGAATGCCGGGATCGACACCAGCTCGCTGTACCTCGTCGACGGCAACCTGGTGGACTACCCCGACCTGCCGGTCGACCTGACTGGCTCGAAGGGCACCAAGGCCGGTGCAGAGCTGCCGGAGAGCTTCATCAAGGAACTCAATGACGTGTGGACGGCCAAGGGCAACGGCGAGCTCAAGTCGCAGACCTACTCGGCCGAGGCGTATGACGCAGTCATCCTGATGGCACTGGGGGCGCTGCAGGCGGACTCGAACAAGGGCAAGGACATCGCCGACCAGCTGGTCGAGATCTCGGGCGGCTCGGGCAAGGGCGAGAAGTGCAAGTCCTTCGCCGACTGCGCCAAGCTCATCAACGACGGCAAGAAGGTCGACTACGACGGCTTCTCCGGTGACGTGACCTTCGACAAGGACCACGATCCGCAGGGCGCCGCGATGGGCGTCTACGAGTACGAGAAGGGCAACACCTTCAAGCGCATCAGCTGACGCGCGGCAGTATGAAGAGAGGTCCCGTATGCTCAGCATCCGGGACCTCTCTTCTGTCAGGGCGAAGACGTCAGGCGGCGTCCTCCTGGCCCAGTGTGCCCAGGTACAGGCCGATCACCTTCGGGTCGTTCAGCAGATCGCGTCCGGTCCCCTCGTAGGCGTCCCGGCCCTGGTCGAGCACGTAGCCGCGGTCGCAGATCTGCAGGCAGCGGCGGGCGTTCTGCTCGACCATGATGGTTGTCACGCCGGCCTTGTTGATGTCGGAGACGCGGATGAACGCATCGTCTTGCCGCACGGGGGACAGGCCCGCGGAAGGCTCGTCCAGCAGCAGCACGTGAGGGTCCATCATCAGGGCGCGGGACATCGCCACCATCTGGCGCTCGCCGCCGGAGAGGGAGCCGGCGCGCTGCTTGAGGCGCTTGCCCAGCTCGGCGAAGATGCCCGTGACGAAGTCGAGGCGCTCGGCGTACGCCTTCGGGTTCTGGTACAGCCCCATCTGCAGGTTCTCCTCGATCGTGAGGGAGGGGAACACGTTGTTGGTCTGCGGCACGAAGCCCACGCCGCGCGCGACGAGCTTGTCGGCTTTCAGGCCCACGATGCTCTCGCCGTTCACGGTGATCTTGCCCTCGCGCACGTCCACCAGGCCGAAGATCGCCTTCAGCAGCGTGGACTTGCCGGCCCCGTTCGGACCGATGATCCCGATCAGCTCGCCCTTGCGTGCCACCAGGTTCGCTCCGTTGAGGATGTTCACGCCCGGCAGGTAGCCGGCATGGACTCCGGTGAGCTCCACCACCACGTCGTCGGTCATGACTTCTCCTCCTCGGTGCCGGTGCTACTGGTGGCATCCGTATCGGTTTCCAGTTCGGCCTCCGCTTCGGCCTCGATCTTCTCTCGGATGCGGGCTGCGAGCTCCTCCGAGGCGGCGGCGGCATCTCCGTCGACGACGGAGAGCCGTCCCGTCACCACGCCCAGGTCGACGTCCTGATGCGCACCGAGGTACGCGTCTACAACGGCCTGGTCCTCCATGACCTCCTCGGGTGGGCCCTCAGCCACCACACGGCCCTCGGCCATCACGACGACCCAGTCCGCGATGTGCCGCACCATGTGCATGTCGTGCTCGACGAAGAGCACGGTCATGCCGCGGTCCTTGAGATCGAGGATGTGGTCCAGCAGCGACTGCGTGAGCGCCGGGTTGACGCCGGCCATCGGCTCGTCGAGCATCACCAGGCTCGGGTCGCTCATCAGAGCCCGCGCCATCTCCAGCAGCTTGCGCTGCCCGCCTGAGAGCGCTGCCGCGAAGTCCTTCTCCTTGGCGTCGAGCTTGAAGCGCGTGAGAAGGCCGCGGGCCTTGTCCTCGATCTCCTTCTCCTGCTTGCGCCAGAGCACCGGGAACAGGCTCTGCCAGAACCTCTCGCCGGTCTGGTGCGGGGCACCAAGTTTCATGTTCTCCAGCACCGTCAGCAGCGACAGCGCCTTGGTCAGCTGGAAAGTGCGAACCTGTCCCATCCTGGCAACCTTGAACGAGGGGACGCCGGCGAGGTTCTTCCCGTCGAATGACCAGGTTCCGGTGTTGGGCCTGTCGAAGCCGCACAGCAGGTTGAACAGCGTCGTCTTGCCGGCGCCGTTCGGGCCGATGAGCGCAGTGATGGCCCCGCGGGGGATCTCGAGGTGATCCACATCGACCGCGATCAGGCCGCCGAAGCGCCGCTGCACGGCATCCGCGATGAGGATCGGATCGACCTTAGGGACGCCCGGTGCGGCCGGTCCCTTCGTGAGGCCGGTGGTCTTGGGGCGACGGATGCTGCCGGTCACCGGCGCCGCCTCGGGAGTGTTCTCACTTGACAAAGGTCATCTCCCTCTTGTCTCCGAGGATGCCCTGGGGGCGGAAGATCACGATGAGCATCAGCACGACGCCCACGATGATGTAGCGCACGACATCGGCCTGGGTGCTGCTCATGGGCAGCATGCCTGCCGCCGACATCTGCGGGAGCAGGTTGCCGAGGAAGGCGAAGACCATCCAGAACAGCACTGCGCCGAGCGTCGGGCCGAATACGGTCGCGGCGCCGCCGAGCAGCAGGACCGTCCACAGGAAGAACGTCAGCGATGTCGAGTAGCTGCCCGGCACGACGGCGCTGGGCATGACGAAGACGATGCCGCCGAGAGCGCCGATCACGCCGCCGACCACGAGCGCCTGCATCTTGTAAGCGAATACGTTCTTACCGAGGGAGCGCACGGCGTCCTCATCCTCGCGGATGCCCTTGAGCACGCGGCCCCACGGGCTGCGCATCAGCGCCCACACCAGCAGGATCGCGATGGCCAGCATGATCAGGCCGAACACGCGGTTCCACAGCCCGACCTCGTTGAACGTCCACGGACCGAAGCCGTACTGGCCAGGGGGGAACGGGTTGATGTCTCGGAACCCGCCGTTGTAGCCACTGAGGCCGCCGGCGCCATTGGTCCACTTCTCGAACAGCTCCGTGAGGAACAGCAGACGCACGATCTCCGCCGTCGCGATCGTCGCGATCGCGAGGTAGTCCGCTCGCAGCCGCAGGGTGGGGATACCGAGGATGAGCGCGAAGAGCGCGCCGCCGAGCAGTCCGATGATCATGCCCAGCCACCAGGGCAGGCCGAAGCTGAGCACCGAGATCGCATAGCCGTATCCGCCTACGGCCATGAAGGCCGCCATGCCGAAGTTGAGCAGACCGGCGTAGCCGAAGTGCACGGCCAGGCCCGTCGCGGCCAGGGCGTATGCGATGGTGACGGGACTGAGAAGGTAGGCGAGAGTGTTCCCGAAGATGCTTCCGAAGTCCATGGTCAGCCCAGCCTTTCTCTGCGACCGAACAGGCCCTGCGGGCGCACCAGCAGGACGATGATGAGCGCGATCAGCGCGCTGGCGTACTTGAGGTCGGTGGGAATCCACAGGGTCGAGATCTCGACGGCGATGCCGACGATCAGCGATCCGATCAGTGCGCCGAAGGCCGACCCGAGGCCGCCGAGCGTGATCGCGCAGAACATCAGCAGCAGCATCTGCATGCCCATGTCCCACTTCACGCCGGGCCGGAAGTACGCCCACAGGATGCCGGAGACGGCAGCGAGCACGCCGGAGAGGACCCAGGTGATCCGGATGACTTTGTCGACGTCGATGCCGGATGCGGCGGCGAGCTGCGGGTTGTCGGAGATCGCCCTGGTGGCCTTGCCGATGCGCGTGCGGGTGAGGAAGTAGGCCATGCCGAGGATCGCCACGAGACTGACCCCCATCCCGATCAGATCGATGTACGACAGCGAGATCGGACCGAAGGTCATCGGTGCCGGGCTCGCGCCCGGCAGCTGCTCAGTGGCGCCGCCGATGATGTACTGCAGCGCGTAGCGCAGGGCGAGGGAGAGGCCGATGCTCACGATCATGAGCTGCACCACGCCGAGTCCCCGCTTGCGCAGGGGCCTCCAGAGTCCGGCATCCATCGCCCAGCCGAGCAGGCCTCCGGCGATCACCGCGACGGCGATCCCGAGCCAGAGCGGCAGCCGCAGGAGCGAGCACACGATCACCACGGCCACGCCGCCCCAGGTGACCATCTCGCCGTGCGCGAAGTTCGAGAGCCTCGTCGTGCCGTAGATCAGGGCGGCGCCCATCGAGGCGAGTCCCAGCAGCAGACCGAAGTTGATGCCGCCGACCGTGCGGTTCACCAATTGATCCAGGAACGAGACCGTGACCCGTTCGCCCTGGCCGAGGAAGAGGTTGACGATCTTGGTGCCGGTCAGACCGAACTCCGCTTCGAACGACCCGCTCGTCCCCGCGACGGGCTTCACACCGTCTGGCAACTGCGCGGCATCGACGATCACGCCCTTGGGCAGCGTGTCCTCGTCGATTGCGATCGTGTACTCGGCCTTCTTCGGCACGTACAGGCGCCAGGAACCCTCGGCATCCGTCTTGGTCTCGCCTTCGAAGCCGTTCCCCTTGACCGAGAGCTTCACGTCGGGAATCGGCTTGTCCTTGTACGTGATGTTCCCGGCGAAGTAGAACTGGGTGATCTCCTGGCCGTCGGGTGTCGTGGCGGCCTGTGCTGAACCGGCGGGTATGCCGAGCACGAGGAAGGCGGCCAGAAGCGTCGCAAGCAACGCGATCAGCCCGTTCTGGGGGCGCCGAAGCGCCATGGTTCTGAGTCCCACGCATCCTCCACATCGAGTGCTGAAGAACCGACACCGGGTAGTGGTCGGTTCTGGACGTCGCACTGAGCGTATCCCGCTCCAGGCCGCATCCGCACAACCGTGTCCGGATCGGAACGAAGCCCGGGAGTGTCGCACGGCCGCCGCCTGACAGGGCTCTCGGAATATCCGCAGGCGTCAGACGTTTAGAATCGGTACACGACGGACACCGCTCCCGTCCCGGCTGCAGTCGTCCCGCGCACTCTCGACAATCGATCGCGCCCCCGGCGCAGAGGAGCCAGTTTTCATGCCCCAGCACGACCCGTTCGGTTTCGTCGGACTCACCTACGATGACGTGCTGCTTCTGCCCGGGCACACGGACGTCATCCCCAGCGAAGCGGACACCTCCTCCCGCATCACGCGGCGCATCTCGGTCGCGACCCCGCTGCTCTCCAGCGCGATGGACACGGTCACCGAGGCGCGCATGGCGATCGCCATGGCGCGTGAGGGCGGCATCGGCATCCTGCACCGCAACCTCTCCATCGCCGACCAGGCCGCCGACGTCGACCGCGTCAAGCGCAGCGAGTCGGGCATGATCACCGACCCGATCACCACGACCGCCGACGCCACCGTCGACGAGGTCGACCAGCTGTGCGCCAAGTACCGCATCTCGGGCTTGCCGGTCGTCGACGACGAGGGTCGCCTGGTGGGCATCATCACCAACCGCGACATGCGATTCGTCTCGGGCTTCGAGCGCAGGACCACCCTGGTCAAGGACGTCATGACCAGCGAGAACCTGGTCACCGCTCCCGTCGGCGTCGCCGCCGGCGAGGTCATCGCTCTGTTCGCTCAGCACCGCGTCGAGAAGCTGCCGCTCATCGATGAGAACGGCAAGCTCGCCGGGCTGATCACCATCAAGGACTTCGACAAGAGCGAGAAGTACCCCCTCGCCACCAAGGACGACCAGGGCCGCCTGCGCGTCGGCGCCGCGATCGGCTTCTTCGGCGACGCCTGGGAGCGCGCCGAGGCGCTGCGCGACGCGGGTGTGGACGTGCTGGTCGTCGACACCGCCAACGGCCAGTCGCAGGGCGTGATCGACCTGGTCAAGCGTCTGAAGGCCGACCCGACCTTCGAGCACATCGACATCATCGGCGGCAACGTCGCGACCCGCGAGGGCGCACAGGCGCTGGTGGACGCCGGCGTCGACGCCGTCAAGGTGGGCGTGGGCCCGGGCTCGATCTGCACCACCCGCATCGTCGCCGGAGTCGGCGTGCCGCAGGTGACCGCCGTGTACGAGGCCTCGCTGGCCGCAGGTCCGGCAGGCATCCCGGTGATCGCCGACGGCGGCCTGCAGTACTCGGGTGACATCGCCAAGGCGCTGGTCGCCGGGGCGGACGCCGTCATGCTCGGCTCCCTGCTCGCCGGCACCGACGAGTCGCCGGGCGAGATCGTCTTCCAGTCGGGCAAGCAGTTCAAGCTGTACCGCGGCATGGGCTCGCTCGGCGCGATGCAGACCCGCGGCAAGCAGACCTCGTACTCGAAGGACCGCTACTTCCAGGCCGACGTCCCCAGTGACGACAAGCTCATCCCCGAGGGCATCGAGGGCCAGGTGCCCTACCGCGGCCCGGTCTCGGCGGTGGCCTACCAGCTGATCGGCGGCCTGCGCCAGTCGATGTTCTACGTCGGCGCGCGCACCATCGAGGAGCTCAAGTCGCGCGGAAAGTTCGTGCGCATCACCTCGGCGGGCCTGAAGGAGTCGCACCCGCACGACGTGCAGATCGTCGTCGAGGCGCCGAACTACAACAAGCGCTGAGAGTGCCCTGAAGAGGGCGGATGCCGCGGCATCCGCCCTCTTCGCATGTCCGCGAGGGGGGGTTCCGGATGTCGGACGCTCCGCGTAGCGTGCCGGTATGTGCCGCAGCATCCACACCCTTCACAACTTCGAGCCCGCCGCCACCTCTGAGGAGGTGCACGCGGCAGCCCTGCAGTACGTGCGCAAGATCGCCGGGACGACCAAGCCGTCCAAGGCCAACCAGGAGGCGTTCGATCACGCCGTCGCCGAGATCGCGCACATCACTCAGCACCTGCTGAACGACCTGGTCGCCACACGTCCGCCGAAGAACCGCGACGAGGAGGCGGCGAAGGCGCGTGCCAAAGCCGTCGCGTCGGGACGCTACGCGGCCTGAGCATTGCGCCGTGTGACGCGGCGTTGCGGGGTGTGACGGCACGCGAGCGCGGCATCCGGCCGCCGGGCTACCGTCGCCGCATGACACTTCTCAACGACCAGTTCACCGCCATCGCAGACGTCACCGCTGACGAGCGCGCCCAGCGCCTCACCGACGCCGGGACGACCTGGAACGAGCGCATCGCCCGCGACACCTCCAACGCGCAGCTGACCTATAAGGTCACTGGTCGCGGAGTCGGTTCCGTCGGCACGGAGATCCGGGCGGGCAAGCACCGCTTCCTCGTCGACGAGCCCGCGGCACTCGCCGGTGATGACGCGGCCGCCAGCCCCGTCGAGTACGCGCTCGGCGCGCTGATCTCCTGTCAGGTGGTGGTGTTCCGCCTCTACGCGCAGGCCCTCGGCCTCACCATCGACGACATCGAGGTCACCGCCGAGGGCGACCTCGACGTGCGCAAGCTGTTCGGCATCGACGAGTCGGGCCGCGCCGGCTTCCATGACGTGCGCGTGAAGGTCGACATCACGGGCCCGAACACGGCCGAGGAGTACGAGAGGCTCCGCGCCGTCGTCGAGGAGCACTGCCCGGTGCTGGACCTGTTCGCGAACCCCGTCCCGACCTCGGGCGCGCTGGTCTGAGGCATCCCGCTCGCCGTCGCCTCGCGGGTCGCGACAGGCCGCTTCCGCCCGTCTGAGGCGGCGGTCCGCGACCCGCGAGCCCGGGCCGGCTCACCACTAGAGTGAGCGGCATGGGTTCACGGTCGAATTCGCTCAGCCGCGGGCAGGTCACCCGCTACGCGATCGGTTCGCTCGGCACGGGCGGTTTCGCGACGCTCCCCGGGCTGGTCCTCGTCTATTACCTGACCGACTCGCTGGGCGTCACCGCGCTCGCCGCCGGCGCAATCGTGACCGCCGCGAAGGTGTGGGACGTGCTGATCGATCCCGTCATCGGCGGCATCAGCGATCACGCCCTCGCCCACACCGGAAGCCGCCGCCGCACCATGCTCATCGGAGGCATCGGGCTGCCGATCGCCTTCATCCTGACCTTCGCGGTGCCCGCCGGGCTCGGACCGGTGCCCGCGGCGCTGTGGGTGCTGGTGGCCTTCATGTTCGCCGCCACCTTCTTCAGCCTGTTCCAGGTGCCGTACATCGCGCTGCCCGCAGAGCTCACCGACGACTACCGCGAGCGCACCCGGCTGCTCAGCTGGCGCGTGGTGCTGCTGACCGTCGCCATCCTGCTGTTCGGAGCCGGCGGTCCGGAGCTGCGGGCGATGTTCCCGCAGGATCCGCTGCTGGGCTACTTGGTGATGGCGATCGTCGCCGCCGCGATCCTCGGATTCGGGATGCTGACCTCCGCCTCGGTCGCTCCGAGCCGGCCGCTGCTGCCGGTGCGACCGGGCGCGAGCATCGCCGAGCACTACCGCGACGGCATCGCGGTGCTCCGCGAGAGCCAGCCGTTCCGGGCGCTGCTGGTGACGTTCCTGCTGCAGGGACTGGCGACGGGGATGATGCTCGCGGCCGCGCAGTACGTGGCCCGCTGGGTTCTCGGCGACGAGACGGCGGTGACCCAGCTGTTCGTGGCACTGATCGCCCCCGCCCTTCTGATGGCGCCGGTGTGGAAGCTGATCGCCGACCGCATCGGCAAGGAGCGCGCCTTCCGGCTGGCCAGCGCGGTGTTCGTGCTGGCGACGCTCGTGCTGGGCGCGATGGTGTGGATGCCGGGCTGGTGGATCCTCGCGCCCGTCGCCCTCGCGGGCGCCGCCTATGCGGGCATGCAGACGCTGCCGATGGCCATGCTGCCCGACGTGATCGCCTACGACCGCACGCTGCGTGCGGAGGAGGGGCAGGGGAGCGGGGGTGCGAACCGCTCCGGCATCTTCGGCGGCGTGTGGACCGCGGGGGAGACCACCGGCATGGCTCTGGGCGGCACGGTGCTCACGATCGTGCTGGCCATCACCGGCTACCTGGAGACCACGGTCGGTAAGACGGTCGAGCAGCCCGAGTCGGCCGTGGTTGGCATCGCGGTGTCGTTCAGCATCCTGCCGGCGATCCTGATGGTCGCGAGCATGGTGACCCTCGCCCGGTACCACCTGCGTGAGCACGACATCGTGGGCACGTCGGCATGACCGGCGGCACCACGAGCGACATCCTGGAACGCCTCCGCGCCCTGCGCGCGGGGGATGCCCCGACGCACGGCGGTCGTGTGCTGTCCTACGTCTACGACTCGGGTCTCGAGGAGCTCGACGAGCTCGCGGACGCGGCGGCGCGACTCGCCCGCCCGCTGAACGGACTCGACCCGACCGTCTTCCCCTCCATCTCGGCGATGGAGCGCGACGTCATCGCCTTCACCCGGCGGATGCTGCACGGCAGTCGCTCCGTGGTGGGATCGGTCACGAGCGGCGGGACGGAGAGCTGCCTGCTCGCGGTGAAGACCGCGCGCGACCTGTGGCGCGAAGCGCATCCGGGCGGCGGTCGCCCGAGGCTGCTCACGGCGTCGACCGTGCACGCCGCCTTCCAGAAGGCCGCGCACCTGTTCGACCTGGACTGGGAGCCGGTGCCGGCCGGGATCGACGGCGCCGTGCGTGCGCAGGATCTCATCGACCGGATGGATGACGATGTCGCGCTGGTCGTCGTCAGCGCACCGGCGTACCCGAGCGGCGCGCTGGACCCGGTGTCGGCGGTCGCGGGCGCCGCGGCGGATCGCGGGCTCTCCTGTCACGTCGACTCCTGCTTCGGAGGGTTCGTGCTGCCCTGGTGGCCCGATCTGCCCGCGTGGGACTTCCGGGTGCGCGGCGTCACCAGCATCTCCGCCGACCTGCACAAGTTCGGCTACGCGCCCAAGGGCGTCTCGTTGCTGCTGCATCGGGGGCGACGCCGGCACCGGGCGCAGTTCTTCGCGACCACGCGCTGGGCCGGGTACCCGGTGGTGAATCCGACCCTGCTCGGCTCGCGGTCGGCGTCCCCGCTGGCCGCAGGCTGGGCGATCACGCAGCACCTGGGGTCGGACGGCTACGCGGAGCTGGTCGGCTCGATCCGACGCATCGCCGTCGCCGTGCGCGCGGCGGTCGACGGCATCCCGGGCCTGACGGTGATGGGCGATCCCGTGGGCCCCGCGATCGCCCTCGTCGCGGATGCCTCGGCCCCGGACGCGGCCCGGGTGGACCCGCACCGACTCGCCGACGAGCTGGCCGGGTACGGCTGGAAGATCCAGCATCAGCCCGGCCTCGTGCAGTCCGAGGGCGTGCGCATCCCGCATAGTGCGCATCTCACCCTCACTCCGGTGCTCGAGCAGCGGGTGGGGGAGTTCACGGACGCGCTGCGTGCAGCATCCGACGCGGTCCGCGGCAGGCCGCAGGCCGACGCCCGGATGCTCCTCGCGGGCATGCGCGTGCTCGGCTACGGCGAGGGCGGGCGCGTGCCCGGGCCCAAGGCCGCCTGGCGGCTGCTGCGCCTCGCCGGTGCAGGCAGCGTGTCCGCCGACCAGCCCATGTCGGTGCTGATGGCGTTGATCGAGGCGCTGCCACATCCGGTCGCCGAGGCGTTGCTGACCGAGCTGCTCGCGCGGCTGTCCGAGCCCCGCTGAGCGCGGCCCGGCCCCCATGGAAGAAGACAAAGGACGGTTCTGGGGTCGGATGACCGGCATAAGGCTCCTTCCATGGAGACGGAAGGTCAGGGAACGGGCGGCGGCGCACGCCTGCGCGTCGGGAAGCTGATAGCCTGGTCGGCTCGCTGCTCGACAGGGCGCGCGGAAGGAGCCCGCTGTGGGCCACATCGACGTCAACGCGATCGCGCTGACCCTCCCTGACGGACGACCCCTGCTCGACGACACGACGTTCCGCGTCGGCGCCGGATCCACCAGTGCGCTGATCGGGCCGAACGGAGCCGGCAAGTCCACCCTGCTGCGGATCATCCGCGGTGACCTCACCCCCGACGGCGGTGCCGTCGTGATCGACGGATCCCTCGGCGTCATGGACCAGTTCGTCGGACACGGCGATGCCGGCACGACCGTGCACGACCTGCTCGTGCGGGTGGCACCAGCTCGCATCCGCGCGGCGGCCGAGGCGCTGGAGGCCGCGGAGAACGCCCTCATCGAGGACGACACCGAGCGCACCCAGATGCGGTACGCCACCGCGATTGCCGACTACGCCGACGCCGGCGGCTACGAGCACGAGACCGTGTGGGATCAGTGCACGATCGCCGCCCTGGGCGTCCCGTTCGAGCGCGCCCGCTACCGCGACCTCGACACGCTCTCCGGCGGTGAGCAGAAGCGGCTCGCCCTCGAGGCGCTGCTGCGCGGTCCCGACGACGTGCTGCTGCTGGACGAACCGGACAACTATCTGGACGTGCCGGGCAAGCGCTGGCTCGAAGACCGGCTGCGCGAGACGCCGAAGACCGTGCTGCTCGTCTCGCACGACCGGGAGCTGCTCGCTCGCACCGCCGACCGCATCATCACCCTCGAGCCCGGGGGAGCAGGCGCCACCGCGTGGGTGCACGGAGGCGGCTTCGCCACCTATCACCGGGCCAGGGAGGACAGGCTCGATCGGCTCGACGAGCTGCGCCGGCGCTGGGACGAGCAGCACGAGAAGCTCAGGACGCTGGTCGCGACGCTCAAGATCAAGGCGTCCGCCAACGACGGCTTCGCGTCGCGATACCAGGCGGCGCAGACTCGGCTGCGAAGGTTCGAGGAGGCGGGACCGCCGGAGGAGCGTCCGCCCGCCCAGGACTTCGACATGCGCCTGCGCGGGGCCCGCACGGGCAAGCGCGCCGTCGTGTGCACCCGCCTGGAGCTGACCGGGCTGATGAAGCCGTTCGATGCCGAGATCTGGTTCGGCGATCGAGTCGCGGTGCTCGGCTCGAACGGCTCGGGAAAG
>Ga0308161_1002368_pt1 | contig 20039 bp, 18 predicted proteins | sample PhyFR2_FD_201034 | JGI IMG/M metagenome (GOLD analysis project Ga0308161, IMG submission 201034) | Phyllosphere microbial communities from UC Gill Tract Community Farm, Albany, California, United States - DLSLF.R2 | ecosystem: Host-associated > Plants > Phyllosphere > Unclassified | place: USA...
ATTTCCCGCTCCTTGCCCTGGCGGGTAGACAGGGCTCCGTCGGCCGCCGAGCAAGCAAGCTTGCCAGCAACCAAAAACAATCCGGGGGAGAGGGAAGCTGGCCGGTCACCTAAGCCGCCCCACACACCCCACGTCTCTGCAAAGGCAAAAACCATGAACGCAACACCCACGCTTGAAATGTTCGATCCGGCAACCCTGACCGTTGACATTAACGTCCGAAAGGACGCTGCCCTGACCGCCGATTTCGTCGCCAGCATCAAAGAGCACGGCGTGATGGAACCGGTCATCGCCCACCGCAAGGACGACGGAACCGTGCACGTGCTGATGGGACAGCGCCGCACCCGCGCCGCCGTCGAAGCCGGACGGCCCCTGATCCCGGTGATGATCATCGAGTCTCCCGAGGAAGCCGAGCGCATCGTCACGCAGGTGGTGGAGAACATCCAGCGCGCCGAACTGACCGAAGCCGACGAGGCCGACGCCTACCACCAGCTGTCCCTGATCGGTGTCTCGGCGGCCGCGATCGCCAAGAAGACCGGACGGACCAAGACCAACGTCGAGTCCGCCCTCAAAGCCAAGTCCACCGAGACCGGAGCCGCCGCCCTGGGCAAGGGCTACACCATCGAAGCAGCCCTGATTCTCGCCGAGTTTGAGTCAGACGAGGAAGCGACGGCCGAAATCGAGTCAGTCATCATGGACGAACCCGACATGCTCCTGCACGTCACCCAGCAGCTGCGCGACAAGCGCGACCGCGCCGCCGCGCTGGCTGCCTTCACCGCAGAGCTGGAAGCAGCAGGAACGATTATTGTTCCCGAATGCGGGTACGGGGAGGACAGCGAAACCCTCCGCGTCACGTCCCTGAAAAGGGCAGATGGGGAACCGGCCACCGATGAGGACGGCAACGCCGTCTACATCGAGACGGGCTATCGTGGCGAGCACTCCGCCGTCGCTGTCGTCACCGGTTGGAAAGACCTGGGCTTCACTCTCCGCTACTACAGCGGCTACGGCACATCGGCCCCGAAAGGCCCGATGACCGACGAGCAGAAGGCCGAGCGGACGACCCTGATAGAGAACAACAAGTTGATGCAGTCGGCAACTGTTGTCAGGCGTGAATGGGTCAAGAACCTGCTGGCCAAGAAGCAGGCCCCCAAGGGCTGGCAGTACTTCACCCTCCACGCGATCACCCACCACCCCGAAACCGCCAGCGGCTACGAGGGCAAGGTCGCAGCTGAGATGGTCGGAGCCAAGATCGAGGAATCCAACCAGTGGGCGTGGAACCCGCTCCGGGACCACGTCGCCAAAACGACCGCCCGCCCGGAGTTCGGACTTATCGCCCTGATCTGCGCAGGGTATGAAAAGACCATCCAAAAAGACTCGTGGCGCTCACCGTCCCAAACCCACCGGGACTACCTGAACCAACTGGTGGTTTGGGGCTACACCGCATCGGAAACTGAGCAGATCATCATCGACAGCGGCAAACCGGTCGAGGACGAACCAGCGGCATAAAGACCCCTTGCCGGGCGGCCCCCCACCGCCCGGCAAGGCCCCAGCCAATCACCACAGGGTGGGACGGAACCTTCCAGAAGTCGGGCGGTCCGCCGCCCAGGGCGAACCACAGCAACCACTCACCAGGCGGCGGACCGCCGCTTTCCGCCACACCCAGAACCCAGGACAAAAGCCGCGCTGCAGCAATGGAGCTGCACAGCCCGCGGCCCACCATTCAGCTAGACTGACCATAGATTTCTTTGCAGAGAAACCCGAAAGGAGCCGGCACACGCCGGCTCCTTTCCGGGTTAACGGGGCACCGTTCCCATGGTCCACACCATGCACCGCCGGCGCGAGGCTCGCTGTGGTTTGAGTTCCTTCAGCCGGGACGACACCCACCCACTCCCACATTCCACCCACGACCTGCACGTCACCGAACCTCCCTGGAGCCTTCCAAGGCACAGGGGGGCTGCCGCTGGAGGAACCGGCGGGGATGACCACAGTTGCCGGCGGCGTCACCAACCTTTCCTCGGTGGTGACCGGAGCTGTGCAGAGGACTTCTGACATCTGTGCAGTCAGCTTCTGAAATGGACCGAAATTCCCTTGCAATGGATTACACCTATTGCGCGGGTAATTCTTGGAAGCAAAAACCCCGGAAATAAGCGGTAAAACCCCTATTCTTTCAGTTGAATGAATGCTAGAATTGAGGTAGCAAGTCAGCCAGACGAACGAAACTTATTTGATACGAAACCAGGTGCTGAAAATGACTGCTTCGCCCACCGCTTACACGGTCTACACCAAGCCCGACTGCCCCAACTGCGAGAAGACGAAGGACTACTTCGACTCCAAGGGCATCACCTACACGGCCGTGGACATCACCGAAGTGCTGGCAGCGCTGGAGTACATCACCGCCGAATTGGGCTACTCTCAGGCGCCCGTTGTGCAGAACAATTTTGATGACCAGGACCACTGGTCGGGTCTGCGCCGCGACAAGCTCGTCCAGGCGGCCATGAGCCACAAGGCTGCGTGAGGACCGTGGAGAGAATGCGCCCGGTCGTGGGGTTCAACCTCCACCCGCGGATCCCGTTGGAGGTGGACCTGTTCAGGCAGGTCAACCCCAGCGGCAAGATTCCCTTCGAGGCTGTAGACCCCTACCGCGTGGAACCCGCGATCGTGGAACCGCTCAGCGAGGACCTGTACGAGGGCTATGCCATCCCGGGCCAAGCAGGGGATGACCGGTTCTTTGAGGCCATCAGCCGCCGCCAGCTCGGGGAGGGCGGGCTCTGGGACGAACACACCGCGAACCAGTACCAACCTAACGACCTCACCCACGACGAACCGGGCGGGACCGACCCCGCAGACCAACCCGCAACAGAGACTGAGAACATCACCAGCACGCGAGGAAAAGGAACCATCATGGCCGGCGAAACCACCATTACCGTCATTGGAAACCTGACATCAGATGCAGAGCTGAGATTCACGCCCAGTGGATCTGCCGTCGCGAATTTCACCATCGCTTCCACGCCCAGGACGTTCGACCGTCAGTCTAACGAGTGGAAGGACGGGGAGACGCTTTTCCTCCGGGCCAGTGTGTGGCGGGAAGCAGCTGAGAACGTTGCCGAGTCCCTGGCCAAGGGCATGCGCGTGATCGTGACAGGCCGGCTGAAGTCCCGTTCCTACGAAACCAAGGAGGGCGAGAAGCGCACCGTGATCGAGCTGGAGGTGGACGAGGTCGGTCCCTCACTCCGCTACGCGAATGCCAAGGTCATCCGAACCCAGCGCGGCAACCAAGGCACGCAGGGGAACGGCGTCCAGGGCAACGGTAACACCCGGCAGCAGACCGGGCCGCAGGACGATCCCTGGGCCGTTCCAGCCAACAGCAACACAGCCGGCGGATGGGGCAACGGACCCGACTCCGAACCCCCGTTCTAAAGCAGTACAACTGTCGGGGTCAGCCGATACGCTGGCCCCGACAGGCATCGCTCTCAACTTCCACGATGGGACCCAGAATGGCCGAAAATCTGCCCACTTTCGAAGACATGCGCTCCAGGGCGTTCGCACTTCTGGGCGACGTCGAAGACGAACTCCGCTCGGACTGGCGTCCCGGAGCTGGCCCCAACAATGAGCAGGCCGACGCCCTGCGGGACGCGCGCCGCGCCATCCGCGATGCAAAGGCCGCCCTCGACCGGGCCGCCAGGGCCGGCTACTAACCCAAGACCACAAACAAAGGACACAAAGATGACGCATGCAGATGACCTCCGCGCTTGGGCGCGAGGCACGTACACCACCGAGGCAGCCACGGAAATGTTGCTGAAGGCTTTTGGTGGCCGCTTCGCAGCGATCGGCAACCCCTGGGTTCACGCCGCCAGCACCAGCGATGAGGGCTACCAGGAACACGCGTGGATCGACTTTGCGTCCATCCCGGAGGAGGCCGGCGCACTCTCGGGCGGGGAGCGCCGTTTCCTGATGTTGGCCGCCTCCTTGGCTGAGGATGTGCCGGTGGTCCTGGGCGACGTAGTGCCGGGCCTGGACCGGGAGAACCTGGACCTTGTCCTGGCAGCGATCGCACACGCCGGCGGCAGCCACCAGCACGCCGATATCCGCTTCCACGAGGACGGAACGGTAACCAGGGGCAAGGGCTTACTGGACAGTCTCCACCCCTGGCCGCAGGCGCTGCGCGCCGTCTAAGCCAAGGCCTGCTGATGGTGAAACCCAAGAAGGTGCCGGCGTTCACGCCGTACTACACCGAGGATCAGGCCGGGCAGGTGCGGGCCGCGTTCAAGGCCGCCGGTCTGCAGGAGGGGGACGCCAGTGTCTCTGACCTCATTGTCCGGGCGACCATGCGCGAGGTGAAGCGGATGCAACGCAAGTACAACGGCGGCAAGCCCTGGCCTCCGGTGCCGGCGGGCGAGCTGCGGCGCGGGCAGCGGACGATGGATGAGATGCGGCAGCGGGACGAAGGAAAGTAGCTATGGCTCTGTGGACTGAAGAAGTGGACAAGGCGGGGACCGGGGCGTCTCTGCCGTTCCCGAAGATGCTGACGATTGACGAGGTCCAGGAGATCCTGAACCTGGGTAAACCGATGGTCTACGGGCTGTTGCGAAGTGGCGAGTTAAGGGGCGCGCAGTTCGGTCCGAGGGGCATTTGGCGCATTCGCTTGGATGACCTGACCGCGTACATCGATGCCGCCTACGAGAAGACAGCCGAACGTATCGCAGCCGGGCAACTGCCCGCAGGTGAAGCCGAGGAAGAGCAGTAGTGAGCCGGGGCCATAGGGGGCAGTCGTGGCCGGTTCCAGGCCTTTCGTGCGGGCGATGGACGGTTCCCTGGTTAACCGGACCATGACCGACTATGGGCTTGCCCTCTTTAGAGTCCACCCCACCCGTTAGGAGCGGACATGTTCATCATCGTTTTCCTCGCAGCGTTCGCAGCTGTGGCACTAACCGGTTGGATCATTTACGCGCTGACCCATCCCATCCTGGCCGGGCGGGGCGCACTGATCTTCCTCTCGAAGGCCGCGGGGTTCATCGCCCTGCTGACAGCCCTGGCAGCGTGGATTGGACAGAGCCTGCTTCACGCCGTGGTGCCGGCCCTGTTCATGATCGTATTCTTCGCGGCCGCGAACAAGCTCGAATCGCGCTGGCGTCGCTGGTGAACACACCGTGACCGGCTCCCCGGAGGACCGCTTCTGGTCCGAAGTCATCAAAGGCCCCCGCCCGGATGACTGTTGGTTGTGGACCGGCGCTGTCTCCGATGACGGCTACGGAAGGTACTGGATCCGCAACGAGGCCGGCGGCCAGCAAGCCGTCCGCCCACAACGTTACGCGCACACGCTTCTCACGGGTGAGGAACTGGACCCCGGGGTAGTCCTCATGCACTCATGCGACATTCCCTTGTGCGTCCGCTCCACCGGCGGGACCGACAGCCACACCTACCCAGGAACCCAGGCCGCGAACCTTCTGGACCGGGCCCAAAAGAGACGCCACGCCAACGCCCATACCTGGCGATGGCGTGGCGTCGGCCGCGCTAATTTCGCCGCTCAGTCACGCGAGCTCCGCGACGCGCTCAAAGCGCACGGCTGGGACGAGTCAGTGATCAGACCCCTCATGTCCGGCATCGACCCGGACGCCCCCACTCTCTTCTGACCCGGCAGCGGCCGTCTTCTTCTTCTTCGCTGCCGCAACATCGACGCTCCGCACGTAGGACACACTCACATCCAGCAGCTCCGCGACGCCCTGGCGGGTTTCCCCGGTGGCAAGCATCTTCTCAATCGTGGCCTTCGCTTCCTCAGCGGCCGCGGCCGCTTCCTGCTTCGCTTTAGCGATCAGCTCAGCGGCTTGACGCTCTGCTTCCTCAACGATGGCATCCGCCAGAAGATTTGAAGCGTGAAAGTCGGTGGCCAGAGACTGGAGCTCCGCTTCACGCTCGCGCCGCTTTGCTGCCAGCTCTTCGGTCTTCCTGCGTGCCTGAACCATCATCGAATTGCGTGTCTTACCAGCCATCACGGCCCCCCTTGGGTGTGCTGTCGAATCGAACGTGCCTCATCACCATTGTGCCAGAGCCTACCTGCCTCGAACCTAACGGTTAGAGGCCCCACCCGGGCCGTGCTTGCGGGTGCGACCATGACCGGGCGGGCAGCCTAACTCCAATTCCGCTTCAAGGCAGGAACGGCACCCCGTATGTGCCCAGTTAGGTTGCGTTCTAATCCAGCCTGTGGAGAACCGCGACAGCGCCTGCCCACAATCAAAGCTCTGCTTTTCATGATGGACAGCCGCATTCAAAGAATGGACAGCCCTCTGAGCTTTTCGAAAGCCGCTGCGCTCGTACCTCACCCAGCAGAAAAACTCAGAAATCGGTCACACCTCTTGCATTTCGAATAAACGAGGCCGATTCCGTTAGAATCGGGTGATGATGTCGCTGCACGTTCTCAGTGCTGGCACCGGTTACCTGTACTACACACAGGAGACCGCCAGCGGGGATCAGCTGCGCTCCAATGACCGCCAGCTGGGCGACTACTACACCGTAGAAGGCCTGCCGCCCGGGCAGTGGATCGGCAACGGCGCGGCCGCCCTGGGCATGGCCGGGAACGTCACCGAAGAGCAAATGGCCAACCTTTTCGGGCAGGGCCGGCACCCTGACTACGAACGCATCCTTGCCGAGAAGCGCGCCTCCGGACTCAGCGAAAAGGAGGCCACGAAGGCCGCCGATAAGGAAGCAAAACTCGGCCGGAAGTTCTACGAGTACAGCCCCAAAGACAATGCCCTCTCACAGGCCATCAGCGTCCGCGAGAGCGACTTTGAACGCCTCAAGCAGCGCAAGCCCACGCCCGACGAACGGCACCGCATACGGGCCACCGCAGGCGCTCTCATGTTCCGCGAATCCCACGGGCGCAACCCGGTCTCCAAGGAAGAACTCGGCCGGTACATCACCGCCCAGCTCCGCCCGCAGCAGGAAGCCGTGGCCGGATATGACCTGACGTTCACGCCCGTCAAAAGCGTCTCCGTCCTCTGGGCCCTGGGCGACGCCGACACCAGGACCCTTGTCGAATCCGCCCAGCAGGCCGCCCTCACCGACTCCCTGAACTACCTCGAACAGCACGCCCTGGCGACCCGTTCAGGGACCAACGGAATAGCCCAAACCTCCGTCAGCGGCGGCCTGATCGCCACGAGTTTCCGCCACCATGACTCGCGTTTGGGAGACCCGAACCTGCACCACCACGTGGTGGTTTCGAACAAGGTCCAGGACGACGCCGGGAAATGGAAGACCATCGACGGTAAGCTCCTGCACCGCTCCGCGGTCGCCGTCTCCGAGCACTACAACACCCGCTTGCAGGCCCACCTTGAAGCTGCCGGCGTGGAGTTCGAAACCCGTACCGTCAACGGATCCAAGCAGCCCGTCATGGAAGTTTCCTCGGTGCCCAGGGAACTGACCGCCCTGTTCTCCAAGCGCAGCGAAGGCATCCGCACCTCCCTTGCTGAACTGCGCAAAGCGTACGAAGAACAGCACGGACACGCCCCTGACTCTGCCGCCCTGATCAAGCTCGCGCAGGCCGCGACCCTGCAAACCCGACCCGACAAGGAAGCCCCGAAGACACTTCAGGAACAGGGCAAAGCATGGCGTGAGGAAGCGCGTACCCTCTACAGCGACGCCGAACTCGACGCCCTCACCAGTGCCCGGACCCTCGCACCACGGGAAGCAGCTACCGGTATAGACGTCCACGCCGCAGCCCGATCCATCGTCGCTGCCGTCTCCGATAAGCGCTCCACCTGGACCGCGCAAAACGTCATGGCAGAAGCCCACCGGTGGGCCAAGGAATACGCGAGCGTCCACGGCCCGGTACCGGCCGGGACCATCGAAGACGTGGTGTCCGCGTCCCTGGGCACCGCGTCCGTGCGCATCACCCCTGACCAGGTCCACGGCCGGTTTGAAGCGCTCACCCGTAACGCCGGCACCGCGGACTTCAACCACCGCACCGACACCCTTTACACCTCCACCAAAATCCTCGAAGACGAAAACCGGCTGCTGCGCGCCGGGACCCGCGACGTGATTCCGGCTGCATCCAACCAAGACTTCACCGCCGCCGTGGAGGCCTACAACGCCGCTGTGGCCGCCGGGGAAAAGGCGCACCCCCTCGATGCCGGACAGATCGAACTCGCCCGCGCATTCGCCACCAGCTCCAAGCTCCTGGCCGTGGGAATCGGTGCAGCCGGCACCGGCAAGTCGACGGCCATGGCCTTGGTCCGTTCTGCCGTGACGCATGCTGGTGGCGGGGTTATCGGGCTCGCGCCCTCAGCGGTTGCAGCAGCGAACCTGGGCGAACAGCTCGGCATCCTGGCGGCCACCACGGACAAATTCCTGCACATCAACCACGGCTCCGACCCGGCGAACCCGCCGGCGAATCCAGGACCGTTCACGGTCACCCCCGGCACCCTCGTGATCGTTGATGAAGCGGGGATGCAGGGCACTGGGAAGCTGGCAGATATTGTCCGGGAAGTCGAAGCCCACGGCGGCCTCGTCCGGTTGCTGGGCGATGACCGGCAGCTCTCGGCCGTGCAGGCCGGCGGGGCGCTGCGGCTGCTGATCAATGAGATCGGCGCGACCGAACTCGAAACGATCCACCGCTTCACTACACCTGAAGAAGCCGAAGCGTCCCTGGCTCTGCGCACGCCAACGGAGAACGAAGCAGACCCGTTCGCTTGGTACAAAGACAACGGTCGCGTCCAGGCCGGTGCCGCTGACGTTGTTGAAGGACTGGCCTTTGGGCTGTGGCAGGAACGCCTGAACGCCGGGGACCAGGCGGTGATGATGGCCCCGACCAACGAGAGCGCACAACGGCTCTCCGAACGCGCCCAGGCCTACCGGGTTGAAACCGGTGAAGTCGCCCGCGCCGGGGTGTCCGTGCCGCTGCGGGACGGGTCCACCGCGTGGATGGGTGACACCATTGTGACCCGTCAGAACGACTCAGCCCTGAAAACCAAACGCGGCCGCGACGTGGTGAAGAACGGGGACCTGTGGACCGTCGATGAAGCCCACCAGGACGGCTCCCTGTCCGTGACCCACCTTGGCCACGGCGGAACTGTGCAGCTGCCCGCCGCGTACGTCACCGAGCATGTTCACCTTGGCTATGCCCTGACCACGCACCGCGCCCAGGGCATGACCAAAGACGCCGGTATCCCTATCCTTGACGCTGCCACTTCCCGCGAAAACGCCTACGTCGCCGCGACCCGTGGCCGGGATGAAAACGTCCTGTTCGTTGTCCTGGACGAAGGCCAGGACCGGGACAGCGTCCTGTCCACCATCGCGGCAAACCACAGCCACGAAACCTCCGCGCACGAAGGGCTCAGCACCGAATACGAACGCATCAACAACCCCCTGACCCTCGCGGACCAGTACCGCTACGTCACCGAAGAAGCGAACAGGATCCGGATGGCCGCCCTCGCCCGGGAAGTCCTGGGAGAAGGTGCGGAAACGTTCGTGGCCACCGAGTCCTGGGGTGCCGTGGCTACCAACCTGGCTAAGGCCGAACACGACGGCTGGGATCCCGCCCAGCTGCTGACCCGTGCCGCAACTGAACGTGACTTCGACGGCGCTGAGGATAAGTCCGCTGTGCTGTCCTGGCGGATCGAATCGATCGTGGAGAAGGCCCCCGAAGTCCTCGCCGCCGCCGGCGCCCGGCCCCTGGCGAACCTCACCGATGAACAGCTTGCCGCCCTGAAAAAGGACGTTGCAGCCATCGGGGAAGACCGCGCAGCCTCCTACACTGCGGCGTCAGCCGTCCACGGCCCGCACCCGGCGGACCACTGGACCAACCGCCGCCACGGTGGCCTGAGCGACGCCGAGCTCGAACGCCGGATCTTCACTTCACGTTTCACGGCCCGGGAAACCGAATCAATCAACAATCCTGCCCTGGCGCGCAGGAACCAGTACCGCCTCCGCGCCCTGGTTGAAGAGCAGAAGATCCGCGCCGAACAGGCCCGCACCGGAAAGAACAGCACCGAAGCTGCCGAACGCGGCTCCCGGAGCCAGTACGCCGCCGCGCCTAATGTGGCGACGGAGCATAACCGGTCCATGAACCACCAGGTCATCGCAGCCCGCGTCAGGGCAGAAGAACGCCTCCGAGCCATCACCCCCGGCACGCCCGTCCGGGCAGAGAAGATTGACCGGCTGCCTGACTGGCTCGCCCCGGCCCATACGGTCGCCAGCGAATACCTGCCCCAGGAGTGGCGGGAAGAACTCATGGCCCGACGGGAAGTTCTCACCGCACGCCTGGACGAACGCGGCCACATGCTTGCTGCCGAGCCGCCCGTGTGGGCGCAGCAGCTCGGCCCCGTCCCCGCGGACCCCGCCGCTGCACAGCAGTGGCGGGATACCGCCGCCGAACTTGAACTCTTCCGCGCCCGCTACAACGTCCCCGACACAGAGCAGGTCCCCGTGCCCGAAAACCTCCGCACCAATGACATTGGCCAAGACCTCCACGACCGCGCCGTGACCGTCTCCAAACGTGCCCGGGCACTCAAGGACCACGCCACCGAAGCGGAAAAGCTCACAGCAGCAGCCGAGGCCCTGGACCGCGCCAAGGGAACTCACGCCCCCGCCGCACCGGCCCAGGACGCTACGGACAAGGACCGCGCCCTGAACGCACAGGAACCCACTGCCGTCACGCCGGCCCAAAAGGACAAACCACGCCTGCGGACCAAGCTCGAACGCATGATCGCAGAGCAGCAGGCAAAGAACACACCGGCCCGGAAACCGACAGAACAGGCAACGGAAACCGAAGCGCAGCGGCAAGCCCGCCTAGCCAGTGAACGCGCCGTGAGGGAACAGCAGCGGTCAGCGGACGAGATCCGCGGACCTGGGATTGGCCTATAACCCATCAGGATTGTCCCCGGCTGTAGGCAGCGGAACCAATGATCCAAAAAATCATTGGACAGTTGGAGCCGCCGGCGTGAGGGCGCAATCGTAATTGAAGTAGGAGACGATGCGGTGAACTACCCTCTGAAGTGGCGCAAGGATCTGCGCACGGGCGTCCGCACCGCGTGGTTTGCCGACGGAGACAAAGGGCGTTACCAAATCCTCCGTGTCGCTGAAGGCTCTTGGGTCCTCCACCTGCCCGACGGCGGGAAGGTGGCTAGCAGTAAATTGCGGTTAGCAAAGCACTTAGCATCCGCTCACGATGCGTTCGGACTAACGCTGTGAGTTACGACGTGTCAGGTTGAAGCCTCAGACCGTCACCATCTGGTGTCCGTAAGTCCGTTGCGAAATCTTATCCTGACGGTTTCAGGCGCACCGCCTGACGTCAGATTGGGGTGTACGGCAACCTGATAGTGGTTGAAGTGCTATCCATTCGAGCTTCGAGACGGGTACTGCTAGGTCCACTGCTTCAAGTGAGGTGTGGCCGCTCCGGAAGCCCTCCGAGCTACCCCAGCACCTCCAACTCCTGAAGCTTTCCAAGCGCCACACCCGCCATGAATTGTGCCTGATCAACGAGGATACTGTCGTCAAACACTGCCCTGGGCGAATGCATGGGAGCCCACTCCATGGGGTCGATATCTGGAGACCCAGCTCCGAGGTGCCCGTACGCTCCGGGGACCTCCACGAGGACCCGGGAGAAATCGTCAGAGCCGGTCCTGGGGGACGGGCTGGGCACGAACCGGTGCTCTCCGAAGAATGTCCGTGCTGTCCTGCCCCAGAGTTCGGCGTCACTGTCGTGATTGACGGTGGCCGGCATAACTGGAGTGAACGTTGCGTCGGCTGTCAGTTGATGAGCGGACGCCAGTTGCCGGATAAGATCCGGCAACTCCTGTGCGAGCCGTGCTTCGACACCGGGGCTGAAAGATCTGACGCTGGCCCTGAATTCCGCCGAATCAGGTATGACATTAGAGGCGGAACCACCATGGAACTGGCCCACGGAAAGAACCACGGGATCAAAAACGTTGAATCGCCGGGTGATGTACGTCTGTAGCGCTCCAAGCATTTCAGCAGCTACCTGTATGGGATCCAGAGCCTGGAAGGGGCGGGAACCGTGCCCACCACGCCCGATAACCTTGACGGACAGATCTCCGAAGGCTGCCATGTAGGAGCCGGCCCGGGTCGTGAACACGCCTGACGGCATGTCTGAAACGACATGCAGGGCGTAGGCAGCATCCGGTCGCCTGCCGGCTGCATTAAGAACGCCTTCCTCCAGCATGATGCGGGCCCCGTCATGTCCTTCCTCCCCCGGTTGGAACATGAAGATGACGTCGCCGGTCAGGCTGTGACGTACGGACGAGAGCAAACGGGCGGCACCAATCAGGCCCGCTGTATGCAGGTCATGACCGCAGGCATGCATTGCGCCATTGGTCGAGGCAAAGGGTATACCCGTTTTTTCTGCCACAGGAAGGGCGTCCATGTCCCCTCTAAGCAGTACAGTAGGACGGCTCCCAACGGGGGACTGGGTGGCCCCGCCCCGGAGTACCGCAACCACGGACGAGGCCGCTTTTCCCAGGCTTATTTCGAGGTCGAGTCCCTTGAGTGCCTCAAGGACCCGGGCCTGGCTGCGGGGCAGATACAGGCCGACTTCAGGATCGGCGTGCATTTCCCTACGGAAATCGACCAGGTCGCTTCCAAAGGCCGGGATCGCCGCCGTGGCGCCCTCAAGGAAACTCAGCGGTGAAAACCGCACCGTATCTGTCGTTGAAGTATCTGTCATTGAAGGGCTTTCTCGTCTCATGTTGCCAGGCCCTGGCCTGCTGCTTGCCCGAGAGGACGCGGAGCCTCCGCCTTAGCCAGGCGTCACGTTTCTGGAATGTCTGTCGCAGGCCTCGCAGGGCCTCGCTTACGCTTTGGTGGGGTCGGATACGCCGCCTAGAGCGGCAAATCCGTCCTGTCCACGCCAACCACGCGGTCGCCGGTAAAGAAGCGAACGCCGTACTGGGGACCGTGGCCTCCAATACCGCTGGTACCCCAGAAACTCTGCCGCGAATTGCCGGCCAGGTCGCTCATGAACGTGCCGTTGATGCGGACCTCCCCGGCACGAATACGGGATGCCACGTCGATGGCCCGTGTTTCGTCACCGCCGAATACGTAGGCATCAAGACCGGTTGCCGGTCCGTTTGCATGGCTAAGCGCCTCTTCAACGGAATGCACGGGATGTACCGTGACCAGTGGCCCGAAGAGTTCTTCCGCGGCGGCTCCGGCCGGACATCCGACGATCATCCCCGGTGCCAGGAACCAGCCGTTAAGATCTGGTAGATCGCCGGCAGTGACCAGCGTTCCCCCCAGTTCGACGAGTCGATTCACTGCGGCTACCAAACCATCACGCTGCCGCTCAAACGCAAGGGGACCCACTTCCGTTGTCTCATCCAAGGCATTTCCGACCCGAAGCTTACTGAGTTCGAACTTCATAGCTTCAACGAAACGGTCGTGAACCGACCCGTCAACCAGTATCTTGCCGGGCGCCTCGCACCACTGGCCATTGAGACGGGTCATGCCCTGCACAATGGACTGTGCCGCTGAGCTGACATCGGCATCATCCAGAATGATCACGGGATTGTTGGATCCGAGCTCCATCTGCATGACAGCCAGATTGGACGCCGCAGCCTTCGCGACCGTTCGGCCTGCCGAATCGCCCCCTGTAAACGAAAGAGCCTCGATGCGGGGATCCGAGGTCAGCAGTGATCCTGTCTCCGAATTCCCATGAACCAGTTGAAACGCAGCGCTCGGGTAATCGAGTTCGGTCATGGCGGCGACGATCGATTCGGCGAAGAGCTGGCAACCGCCGGGGGCGTTCTCGGAGGGTTTGAGGATGACCGGGCAACCAGCCGCCATTGCTGCCGCCACCTTGCCTACCACGGTGAAGGTTGGAGCATTCCAGGGGCCAACGATGAGGGCCGGGCCGAGGGGCTTGCGCAGGATGACCACAGGCCGATCACCGCCGTCAAGGGTCTCCGACTCGCCAAGCTGCTCCGCTTCAGCGATAGTTCCCCGGACTCTGTCCCCGAGTGCACCGGCAATCAGGCGAGTGGTCCGGATAGGGACTCCCGTGTTGATGCTGTCCTGCAGCGCGATTTCTTCGCTCTGGGCATCGAGAGATGCGGCTACCTTCGTCAGGAGCTCAAGACGGTCCCGGAGTTTGATGTCTTCAAGTTTCCCGGACTCGTGCAGTGTCGCCGCTGCGGCGAGTGCGCACTCGACGTCAGCCTTTCCGGTCTTTCGCATCGGCTGCCGCGGTTCGCCCGTGTTTGGGTTGGTAAGGTAGCGGCCGTTTTCGTCGAGCTGCAGCCATGCGCCATCGACAAAGGAGCGTTGCTCGACAAGGTCGGGGGTGTTAGCGGTCAGTTGTGCTAGTCCTTCAGCAGTCATTCAAGGTGCTCCTCTGATTTTCGTTGTTGTCTTTGTCGTCCAGGACCAGCGACGGCAGGGGCTGGGCATTGACGTTTGACCGTTTATGTTCGGGAGGATTTGCAGCGCCACAGTTCGCAGCTTTCGTTCCGGCGCTGGCCGTGGCGCAAAATCAGATCGTGATCGGCCTGACAGTCAGCTGCCAAACGGTCTTCAAAGTTGTCCGGATCACAGTTGCCTGTCGGTCATGTTCAGCACAACTCGGATCGTCGAGGCTTCCGCCATCGCTTCGAATCCCTCGTTGATACGTTCGAAGGGCAGTTCCTTGGTGACCATTGCATCGAGATCCAGTCGGTTGTTCAGGTAGTGGTCCGTGAACATGTGGACGTCGCTGAGGAACCTGTTCGCGCCCATGTAGGCGCCTTGCAGGTGTCGGTCGCCGTATACGAGTGCATCTGCGGGGATACGCAGTTCGGACCCTGTGGGCATGAGACCGAGGATGGTGGCGGTTCCGTTCGGGCGCAGGAGCGAAAAGGCGAGTTCCGCTGTCTGGCTGCGGCCCACCGCCTCGATTGCATGGCTGACACCTTGGGGAAGAAGTGATCGGACCTGGATGAGTGTTTCTGTCGGGTCGGATGATGAGACAACAGTGTCCGTGGCACCGAAGTTACGGGCGAGCTCCAGCTTCGCCGGCACAGCGTCAATGGCAATGATTCGTCGTGCCCCAGCCAACCTGGCACCTTGAATGGCCGCTATTCCGACACCGCCGCAACCGATCACGGCAACAGTATCCTCTGGTCCTACCTTTGCGCCGTGAATAACCGCGCCGACTCCTGTACTAATGCAGCAACCGAGAAGACACGCCACCTGGGGAGGCAGATCCGAGCCGACCACTGCAACGGATGCCTCCTTCACGAGGAAGGCCTCTGCAAATGCGCCGATACCGCCGAGCGACTCAACGCTTGATCCATCAGGTGAGAGCAGCCTGGGTCGCTGCCGCTCACGCATCGAGTCGACTCGTTCGCACTGGGTCGGGCGCCCGCTTATGCAGTTGCGGCATGCCCCGCAGGAGGGGGTGACCGTTGCCACGACCCTTTCACCAGTCTTAATTCTTGTGACTGCAGAACCGACGCGCTCGACAATGCCTGCGACTTCATGCCCGAGGACCACCGGCAGGGAGATATCCAGCGACCCCTTCAGATAGTGCAGATCACTATGGCAAAGGCCCACTCGCTCGGTCCGGATGAGAACCTCAGTGTCCTCCGGATCATCAAGCAGCAGTTCGCGGATCTGAAGAGGGGCTCCGGGCTTTTCCAGCACGGCGGCAAGAATCGGTGTAGTCACTTGGCTTCCTTAGTGGTTGAGGAGCTGGCAGATGGGTCGCTTCGACCATCTTCAGCCCTGGTCGAGTTTCAAAAGTGTGTGGACGGAACAGCCTTTACGAGCACTATGTGCAACCTGACCAGCGCGGACGTTAGAACAGCCGGGATCAGTGTCAGCTTCCGGTTCCAACTCGGGATCCATGCCGGTTCTCACCTACAGCGGCCCAGCGCTTAAGGTGACGTTCCATGGCGCGGAGGGCGTTTTCCAGCTTCGCCAGCAGTTCCCGTGTCTCCTCTTCAGTGATCACCAAGGGCGGGGACAGAATCACGGCATTGTTCAGCGGGGCGATCCCGGCCGGGTAGACAAGAAGCCCTTGGTCCAGGCATTCATCGACGAATAGGCCAGCCGCTCCCAGCGCAGGATCGGGTGCCTGCTTGCTTTCCTGGTCCATAACGAACTCGAAGCCCCAGAGCAGGCCCCGCCCACGGACGTCGGCGATGCAGCGGTACTTTGTTGCCAGGGAGAGCAGACCCTCTTCAAGCTGCTTCCCCCGTTGCCGGACGTTCGCGAGGATATCCTCGCGTTCCATGAAGTCCAGGACCGCCAGGCAGGTCGCTGCCCCCAGTGGGTTCCCCGAGAAGGTGTGCCCGAACGGAGCGACGCCGCTGCCCTCTCTGAGCGCCTCGACGATGTGGCTCCGCAGCAGGACGCCAGCAACAGGGGAGTATCCGGCACTCATTCCTTTGCCGATAAGAAGAAGGTCCGGCACGACGTCCTCGTAGGAACTCGCGAACCAGTCGCCCGTGCGCCCCATTCCCGTGATGACCTCATCGATGATCAGCAGCACGTCCAGCCGATCACAAATGTCGCGAAGGCGGGCGAAGTAGCCGGCCGGCGGCGTCAGGACCCCGCCGGCGGCTCCTACGATTGGTTCGACGATGACTGCCGCGACTGTGCCGGGGTCCTCGTTCTGAATGGCGTCTTCGAAGGCTTTCGCAGCCCGCGCAGCGTACACTTCCTCGCTCTCGCCTAGCAGGGCGAAGCGGTAGGCGTAGGCCGGCGGGGCGAAGGAGAACGCATGGAGCAAGGATCCGTAGTCGGGGCGGCGTGCTGCATGCCCGGACATCGACAGGGCGCCCATTGTCATGCCGTGATAGCTGATGGTCCTGCCAAGGATTTTGACTTTGCCTGGGAGCCCCCTTTCGCGCCAGTAGCTCACTGCGGTGCGGATGGCGTATTCGGATGCTTCGGACCCGCTATTGACGAAAAACGCCATATCGAGGTCCCCGGGAGCGATGTCGGTGAGCCGGCGGGCGAGTTCTTCAGCGGGCAGGTTGGTGAACTGGGTTCTATACGTGAAAGCTACGCGGCGGCACTGTTCTTTCACCGCCTCCGCAATTTCGTCCACGCCGTGACCAATGCTGGCGGTCATGGCGCCGCTTGAACCATCCAGGTACTGGCGCCCTTCCGTGTCATACAGGAAGATGCCTTCGCCGTAGGCAACTGTCGGGTACTTCTTGTCGATGATTTGCTTCAACAGTGCGCTGTCGGAAATGGGAAGCTCCTAAATATCGGCAGCTGCTCTCGCAGCTCACTATCTGCAGTGACGGGTGGGGAAATCTCTGGAAGATCTTTTGTCCATGGGCGCGAGTGGCCGGCCGCGCCTTGCGCAGCCGGCCACCATTACCGTCGTTCCCAAGAAGGCTCGTGCGACGGCGGCTACGGAGATGAGTCTTTGTTCCTAAATCCCTGCGGAACTTTCTTCGCTGCTGGAACCTGCCGGGATCAGTGCGGCATACGTCACCGGCCGCTTGGATCGCATAACCAGCGCGGTAGTCACGCCGCCCAGGAAGAGTGCAGCCATGAGCGTCAACAGTATTCCCGCCGCCAAGTCGCCGCCGACGAGAAGCCCGAAGTTCTGAAGGACCAGAAAGACAATTCCCCCGAGTCCGAGAAGGGCAAGCGCGGGGGCCAGCAACGTGCCCCAGACCTTCTTGTTGTGTGCATTCCTCCGGAAGAACACGATCACCGCGAGTGACGTGAGAGCCATCAGAACAACGATGCCCAATGTGGCCGAGCCTGAGAACCAGGTGTAAGCCTGCGTTACCGGGTCGAGCCCGATGATCGCCTCGACACCAAGCAGTGCTATCGCAACTACCGAGACGATCAAGGCTGCCCTGGATGGAGCGTGGTGACGTGGGTGGATTGCACCAAGTCCAGACGGAAGAACACCTTGCGTACCAAGGGTAAAGAGGTACCGGGTCAGTACGTTCTGGAAGGTGAGGATGCAGGCGAAAAGGCTGGTGATGAGGAAAACCTGGAGCAGGGTGGCAAGGAGCGGGGACACGTACTGTCCCGCGAGCCCTACAACAATGCTGGTGGGGTCGTTCGTCGCGACTTCGACTATCTGGCTGCTTCCGACTCCCGCCTGGAGTGCCCAGGCAGTGAAAGTGTAGAAGATGCCGACGCCGATAACGGCGATATAGGTTGCCCGCGGGATAGTGCGGTCCGGGTCACGTGCTTCGTTCCGGAAGACGGCGGTGGCCTCAAAGCCGATGAATGAGAAGAAGGCAAACATGACGCCCAGAGGCGGGACACCTTCACCCAAACGCGCGGGGGACAGCGAGTCAGCACTCAACCCTTCCGCGCCGCCGTGGACAATCACCCCGATGTTTACTGCCAGCAGAACGACTGTTTCGATGACCAGGACCACGCCCAGCACCTTGGCGGAGAGCTCGACGTCCCGGTATGCAAGAGCACCGCAGGTTGCCATCAGCACCAGACTGCACAGCCACCAGGGAAGTTCCGGACCGCCCAGATCGTGAACCGTGGTCTGGGCCGCTGACCCCAGGTATGAACACAGCGCAAGAAACAGCAGCAAGTATGTTCCGAGCGCAAAAGTGGCAGCCCCCATGCCAACACCTCGGCCCAGCCCCGTTTGGATGTAGGAATAGAACGCTCCAGCATTTTTTACAAAGGGCGTCATCCTCGTAAAACCAACGGCAAACAGAAACAGAATAGCGGTCGCGATAAGGAAGAACAGCGGACCGCCCGTGCTTCCCGATGCAGAAACGACAACAGGCCAGCCAGCCACGACAGCTGTCATGGGCGCAGCTCCCGCCACAACCATGAACACAATCGACCGGACTCCCAGGCCCCTGCTGAGCAAGCGGTCTGGGCTCAAGATTCCGTTGGGTCCCGCATCCACCGGCTCAAATTTAACATCTTTAGTTGCCATTCGTCCCTCCTGGACGTAGAAGCTGAGTGTCATCGCGATGCCTTCGACAAGGCGGAATTGAGCGGCATCGCGGAACCCACAATCGGGCCGGCCCCCTTGCCGAACGTCACTGTGAGTTGGATTACAGCGTAGGAGTTGCCCCAGAGTTTGCGATGTTGAGCCTGCACATACATCCGTCCTGCGCATGGTCTTGATGCACAGCTATTCGCTGGCAAAAAAATGGACGCAGTCCTATGAACGAGGAGTTTATGGAATGTGCACCGCGCACATACAGCTACTTATCGTGGTGCTCCCAGCACTCGCTGGCCGCAGTTTCCTCAGGCATTGTCGGAACTAACGGAGCTTCCCAGAGTCCATACGGGACTAGGAAATTTTCGACAAATCCCACTTCTCCTGAAGGAGCACCCGATTATGAACAGCGTTATTTCGGTCTACAACCCCGCTACAGAAGAACAGATAGGCGAGGTGCCCGCCTACGACCTGCCGGACGTAAATGCAGCGGTCGAACGCGCAGGGGCCGCCCAGCGCGCCTGGGTCCGCAAGCCACTGGCTGAACGCCGTGATGCCCTCTGGGCTATTGCCGATGCTGTCATCGCCCACAGCGACGAACTGGCCCTTCTCGAATCCACCGACGTTGGTAAGCCATTGGCGGCGGCCCGACAGGAAGTTCTTGGTGTCGCCGAGTGCTTCAAGTACTACGCCGGAACGGTGGACAAGATCCTCGGGGACACCATTCCGGTCGATGGCGGCGTCAGCATGACTTTCCGCGAGCCGCTGGGTGTTGTGGCCGTAATTGCCCCGTGGAACTTCCCTCTGCCTATCGCATCCTGGAGTATCGCCCCGGCTCTGGCCAGCGGTAATTCGGTAATTGTGAAACCCGCGGCCCTTACCCCCCTGTCAACTGTCCGATTTGGTGAGATCGTGAAGGAACTGGGCGTCGTCGGGGACGCGCTTCAGGTTCTCACTGGTTCGGGCGCCCGGATCGGCAATGCCCTCGCTGAACACCCGGATGTTAGCAAGATAAGTTTTACTGGTTCCACCGAGGTCGGCCGGTCCATCGTCCAGGCGGCTTCAACGACGATGAAAAGGGTTTCTCTTGAGCTCGGCGGGAAGTCCGCCAGTATCGTCTACAACGACGTTGACCTCGCCAAGTGTCTGCAGGCAGCCCCGATGTCGG
>Ga0308161_1002375_pt1 | contig 20002 bp, 15 predicted proteins | sample PhyFR2_FD_201034 | JGI IMG/M metagenome (GOLD analysis project Ga0308161, IMG submission 201034) | Phyllosphere microbial communities from UC Gill Tract Community Farm, Albany, California, United States - DLSLF.R2 | ecosystem: Host-associated > Plants > Phyllosphere > Unclassified | place: USA...
GACCGGTCCGCCGGGCCGGGCCCGGCTGCGGGCCGGTCAGGCCAGGGTGGCCGCGTCGATGACGAAGCGGTACCGGACGTCCGAGGACAGCACGCGCTCGTACGCCTCGTTGATCTGGTCGGCGCTGATGAGCTCGGTCTCGGGCAGGATGCCGTGCTCGGCGCAGAAGTCGAGCATCTCCTGGGTCTCCGCGATGCCGCCGATCGCCGAGCCGGCCCAGCTGAGCCGGCGCGGGATGAGCGCGAAGGCCGGGACCTCGAGCGGCTCGGACGGGGCGCCGACGTTGACCAGGGTGCCGTCGACCTGGAGCAGACCGAGGTAGGCCTGCATGTCGAGCTTGGCCGAGACGGTGTTGATGATGAGCTCGAACGAGCCAGCGAGCTGCTCGAACGTGGTGGGGTCCTTCGTGGCGAAGTGGGCCTTCGCGCCGTAGCGGAGCGAGTCCTCCTGCTTCGAGGTCGTCTGCGACAGCACGGTGACCTCGGCGCCGAGCGCGACCGCGATCTTCACGGCCATGTGGCCGAGGCCGCCCATGCCGACGACGGCGACCTTCGAGCCGGGGCCGACCTTCCAGTGGTGCAGCGGCGAGTAGGTCGTGATGCCGGCGCAGAGCAGCGGCGCGACCTTCTCGATGTCGAGCGACTCGGGGACGCGGAGGACGAAGTCCTCCTTGACGACGACGGCCTGCGAGTAGCCGCCCTGCGTGATCGTGCCGTCGGCGCGGTCGACGCTCGCGTAGGTGCCGGTGTTGCCCTCGAGGCAGTACTGCTCCTGGCCGGCGCGGCACTGCTCGCACTCGCCGCACGAGTCGACCATGCAGCCGACGCCGACGCGGTCGCCGACCTGGTGCTTCGTGACCTCGCTGCCGACGGCGACCACGTGGCCGACGATCTCGTGGCCGACGACCTGCGGGTACTGGATGGGCCCCCACTCGCCACGGACGGTGTGGATGTCCGAGTGGCAGATGCCGGCGTAGGCGATGTCGATCTCGACGTCGTGCGGGCCGAGGTCACGGCGGGTGATGGTGGTCTTGACGAGCGGCTCGGTGGCCGACGGTGCCGCGTACGCGTTGACGGTGCGCATTGGTCTCCTCGTGGTGGTGCTTCGCGGGCCGGGTGCGGCCCGCGCTCCAGTGTGGACGCGCGCCCTGGGGACAGGGAGGTTGCGATGGGGTCCCCCTGTCGTGCGGGGGCGGGCGTGTCACGGGTGGTGCGGTCGGTCGCGCCGGGTGGTGCGGCCCGGTCGCGCCGGGTGGTGCGGTCGGTCGCGTCGGCGCGGCGTGCCCGGTCGCGTCGGCGCGGCGTGCCCGGTCGCGTCGGCGCGGCGTGTGCCCGGCGTGGTCCGCGTTGCGCCCACCGAAGCGACAGATTCCGGGTGGCCGCGCCGGTCCTCCTCGCCGAAGCGACAGATCCCGGCGGATGGTTCGACGGGAACTGTCGCTTTCGCGAGCCGCCGCGCCCGCCGCGCCCGCCGCGCCCGCCGGAACCGCCCCCGCCGCGCCCGCCACGTCCGCCGGAACCGCCCCGGCCGCGCCCGCTCAGCTGACCAGCCGCGCCAGCCGCTCCCCCGCGATCGTCGCGAACCGCAGCGGGTCCCGCAGGGCGTCGTCCGGCTCCCCGGTCGTCTGCGTCGCGAGCACCACGAGCGAGGCCGCCGCGTCGAAGGCGTCGAGCGGGGCGTCGACCTCGCCGGCCACGAGCAGCGCCCGGGCCTCCGGAGCCCGCTCGGCCCGGAGCGCCAGCACGACCGACGGCACCTTGCCCGCGGCGCTCTGCGCGTCGAAGCGTCCCTCGCCGGTGACCACCACGTCGGCCCCGTCGAGCAGCCCGGGCAACCCGAGCAGCTCCGCGACCGCACGCGCCCCGGGCACGAGCGTCGCGCCCCACACGAGCAGCCCGAACCCGACGCCGCCCGCGGCCCCGGCCCCGGGGGTCGCCGGGTCGACCGACGGGAACCGGCCGGCCCACTCGGTCAACCGGGCCTCGGCGTCGGCGACGCGGTCGGCCGCCAGGCCCTTCTGCGGACCGAAAACGGCCGCGGCACCCGTCGGCCCGAGCAGCGGCGACACCACGTCGGTGAGCACGACGACGCCACCGGCCGGGAGCGGACGGAGCCCGGCAGTGTCGGATCCGGCGACGTCCAGACCCAGCGCCTCGAGCACCGGTCGTCCGCCGTCGGTCGAGGCGCTCCCGCCGATCCCGAGCACGAGTCCGGTCGCCCCGGCGTCGAGCGCCGCGGCGATCGCCTCGCCGAACCCGCGGCTCGTCGCCGTCTCCGGCCGCAGGTCCCCGCCGAGGAGCGGCAGCCCGCTCGTCGCCGCGAGCTCGACGACCGCGCGGCCGTCCGGCAGGCGCAGCCAGTGGGCGTCCACGGGGTCGCCGGCGGGGCCGGTCACCCGGACCGGCACCCGCTCGGCGTCGGGGAACGCCGCGGCGAACGCGTCGATCGTGCCCTCGCCACCGTCGGCCGTCGGTGCGGCGACGACGTCGTCGTCCGGACGCTCGGTCAGCCAGCCGGCACGGACAGCCGTGGCGACCTCGGCCGCGGTCGCGGTGCCCTTGAAGGAGTCGGGAGCGATGACGATGCGCACCGCGCCACGCTACCGGGACCGGAGCGCGAACCGGGGATGCGGTGCCCCGCCGGTGGCCAGGTCGGCGACGAGTTCGCCGAGCAGCGGCGCGAACTTGAACCCGTGACCGGAGAACCCGGTCGCGACCGTGACCGGCCCGCGGCGGTCGAGCACGAAGTCCTCGTCGGGCGTGGTGTCGTACAGGCAGCTGATGAAGGTGGGCCGGGTCGCGTCGACGCCGGGGACGTACCGGGCGACGTACTCCTGCAGCCGTGCGGCCTCGCCCGCCCGAGGCGTGTGGTCCCGGTCGTCGGGGTCGACGACCGGTCCGGTGCCGTGGAACCCGACCTTCACGCCCTCGCCGGGCGTGAGCAGCCCGTACACGTCGTCGCCGTCCGCCCAGTGCACGAACGACGGCCACGCCGCGTCCGGCAGGTGGCTGGGGAAGTGGGCGGGCTGCTCCTGGGTGACGCGGACGGCCGGGAGGCGCGCCCCGCGTGCCGCGAGCACGTCGCCCACCAGCGTGGGCGCCCACGACCCCACGGCGGCGACCACGGACCGGGTCCGGACCGTCTCGCGCTCGCCGGCTGCGCCGACGAGCGACACCTCGACGGTGTCGCCGCAGTCGACGAGCCGCTCGACGCGCGTCCCGTAGCGCAGTTCGGCGAGGCCCGTCGCGGACGCCCGGTCGAGGAACGTCTCGATCGCCACCGCCGACCGGATGCGCCCGGCGGTCGCGTGGGCGAGCACGTGCCCCTCGAAGGCGATGCCCGGCCAGCGCGTGGCGGCCTCGGCGGGGGAGAGGCGCTCGTTCGGGATGCCGGCGTCGTCGAGCGCCCGCGCGATCGCGTCGACGACCTCGGGCCGCCCGTGGTCGACGGCGCCGGTGCGGTCGAGCAGCGTCGTACCCGTCTCGTGCTCGAGCGCTTCCCACAGTGCGAGCGCGCGGGTCGTCAGCGCGACGTACTCCGGGTCGGTGTAGCCCTGCCGGAAGATCCGGGTCGCACCGTGCGACGAGCCCTCGTGGTGTCCGCGCGGGTGCTGGTCGACGAGCAGGACGCGCTCGCCGCGGTGGGTCAGGGAGTCCGCGGTCGTCGCGCCGACCACCCCGCCACCGACGACGACGTGGACGGCGGCGGGGTCGGTCGTGGGCATGGCGCGATCGTAGTGCGGACCCCCGGCACGGACGACCTGGCCCTCCCGGGTCCGTCCGTGCCGTGCCCGAGCGCCGACGTGCCCCCCTCGACGGGCTCAGCTCGTCGGGACCATCTCGGCGTAGAAGTCCTTCGCGGTGACCTGCGTGCCGTCGTTCCCCGAGGCGGCGACCCGCACGTACTCCAGGTCGAGGGTCGGCGTGGGGTCGGTCACCGAGAATGCGCACCAGCCCGATCCCGACTGGCCCTGGTCGACCTTCTCGAGCGGCGGGTACCCGGCGTCGCGCATGGCGTCCTCGATCACGGTCGTCGTGCCCTGCGAGGCGTACGACTCGGTGCGCCCGTGGGCCTTCACGCGGAGCGTGCCGCAGTCGACCGTCGAGTAGTACTTCGTGCCGGCGGTCACGGCGACGTGCACGAGCACCTGTTCGTCGTCGTCCCGGTCCGCAAGGCCCGACTGCGCCGAGGTCCACGGGAACTTCCGCACGACCTGGTCGGCCTGCACCTCGTGGCCCATCTGGTCGTCGACGATCTTGTCCGAGGTCACGGTGACGGCGCCGGAGGCGACCGCGTCCCCGGTGGCCGCGGGCGTCGGGGAGGGCGTCGACGCGGCAGCGCTCCGCGTCGTGGTCGGGCGGTCGTCGTCGGCGCGGTCGGCGGCGCCGGTCGAGCAGCCGGTCAGGGCGAAGGCGACGACGGCGATGCCGGCGACGGCCAGGGATGCGTGGTGACGCATGGTGTCCTCTCGGTCGTGGACGCCGAGGGACACGGTCCGCCCCCCAGCGGTGCCGCGGCCTCTGGTCGGGCAGCCGTGGCGGAGTGGTCGCGCGGCCGCACGCCCCCGCGTGCGCCCCGGCGCCGCCCCGCAGGCCGGCCGCGCTCGTGCTGACCGAGGCTCGTCGACGCTACCCCATCTCGGGGGTGCCGGTACCGCACGCCCGGTTCGACGGAGTACCGGTCGGGCAACCCTGGACGTGGAGCCGGTCAGTTCGAGGACGAGCGGACGAACAGGTAGTCGGGACGCGGCGCGTCCAGCGTCCCGACGAAGAAGCCGAGTCCGTCGCCCGTCGAGTAGCCCTGGCGCACGAACCGATCGGAGTAGTAGAACCGAACACCGGCCGAGTCTCCCTCGGCCACCGTCCACCGTCCGGAGAAGCTCGTCGGGCCGCGACCGTCCGCACAACCAGGAGGGCTCGTCGCCTCGTCCCGGGTCCGGCATGCGAGATCGATCGGGATGTTGCTCGCTGTGTACGTCCGGTCCGCCGACACGACGAACTCGGCAGTGTGGTCACCGTCCTCACCTTGGAGGACCCACGTGCCGGTGTAGTCCTGCTGCGCGGGCTGTGCCGGCACGGCGCACCCGGTCAACGCGAGGGACACGACCGCGATCGTCGTCGCGACTGCCGTCCGGCGCCTCGTCACCACTTGACCTTCTCCGTCCACGTGAACTCTTCTGTGACGCGCGAGAACGGGCCGTGGTCACCAGCGGCTCGGTTCAACGCACCGTAGTCGAGCCCGGGAATCCGCAACGCCGAACCGAGGGTGGTCTCGTTCGTCGCGGTGTACTCGACGACGGCGGTCCCGTCATCGCCCTTCGACACGACCTTCGCGTCGACGTCGTACGTGCCGAGGGCCAAGAGCGTGCGATCCCGCTCGGACGCCACCGGCCAGGTCACGACGGTGCGGAGGTCCCGGAGGAGGTTCTGGTTCGTCAACGACGCAGGTCCCGCCTCGTAGCCGTACCCAGTTGCCACACCGTCCTGCTTCAGGTCGTCGAGGATGTCCCGGCGCTGGTCGTCCGGCAGCTCGTTCTTCACGACTTGCGTCATCTTGCTGTCCGATCCGTAGAGCAAGGTCCGGGGCGATGTGCCCGTCGCCCACCCGAAGAGCATCTCACCTTGCCCGCTCGTGAGGACGGTCCCGGCGTAGAAGTCCGCTGCCATGCCGACGGGGATGCCCACGAACGGGAGGGGACTCAGCGCACCGAGGATGACGCCCGGGCCCGGCCTGCGGGGGTCGAGGAGCGACATGCCGAGGAGCCACGACAGGGCGTGCGACGCGTGCAGGTCCCCGTCCATCGAGAAGGCGCTGTTGTTCGAGAGGTGGTAGGAGATCCCGAGCAGACCCTGTCGCCCGGCTCCGTAGGCCGCGAGCTCCGCGTCCGTGATCGGTCGGAGCCCGGTCGGGTCGGTCTGGTTCACCGGGTCGTTGCCGGCGAACGCGTACGGGTTGTCCGCCCATGCCGCACCCGTGACCGGCGGTAGGGGATCGGTCGACAGGAACGACCGTACCGACGGGTCGTACACGCGGGCTCCGGTCAGCTCGAGCCCAGCGACCATGACGCTCCCGGTCGCGCTGACCCCGATGCCTTCAGGGATGCGCGGTGACGTGACGGCCTCGGTCGAGGACCACGGGTCGTGCAGCTCGGCGGACCGTGCCGGACGCCACCCTGAGCTCGTCCAGGTCCCGTCGACGCCGAGCAGTCCGGGAGCCGTGATGATCGGGACGTCGCCGATCGACAGCAGGGTGGGCACTGGTGCGGTGGGGTCCCAGCAGAGCGTCGTGCCGTCGACCTCGGCCAGCTCACCGAGTGCGTTCACCCACAGGTCCGAGCGCTCTGTGGCCGTGCCATCGTGGCGCACGACGGAGCGGAGGTGACCGCGCTCGTCCCACTCGTACGACGTCGTGTCGTCGTCCGACGTGGCTCGGATCCGTCGCCCGCAACCGTCGTACTCGAACCGGACGACATCCGACTCGTCGCCTCGGCGGTCGACCTGCAGGAGCGCTCCGGACGCGTCGTGCGCGTAGGAGGTCAGTCCGGATGCGCCACGTTCGTCGACCAGACGCCCGGCGTCGTCGTAGGTCCACGTCGTCACGCTCGTCCCGGAGGCGCCGATCAGCTGCGAGGCCTCGTCGTACTGGTAGGTGACGACTTCACCGTCCGGGGTGTGCAGAGCCGTGATGCGCCCACGCCTGTCGCGCTCGAGCGTGGTCGCGCGCCCGTCCGCCGAGTGTCCGACGACGAATCCGTCGACGTGCCGCCAGGACTGGGCAACCGGCCCCGCGACGACCTCGGTCAGTCGACCGTCGCCGTCGTGTCGGAGCGAGACGTCCGGGAAGTCGGGACGACGGATCCCGGTCACCAGGCCCGCACGACCGCGGTCGTACTCGGTCCGCACGCCGTCCGGGGTGGTCACCGCACGCTGGTTGCCCGCAGCGTCGTACTCCCAACTGGTCGTTCTGCTCGCGCCAGCGCGTGTCGTGGTGCGCCGCAGCAACTCGTTCCCGGGGCCGTACTCGAGCCGGTGGACGGTCTGCTCGCCGTCGGGATGGGTCATGTCGGTGACCGTGACCGACCGGTCCGACTCGTCCCGCGTGACCGCCGCAACGAGTCGGCCGTCGCAGCGGACCGCGGACAGGCGCCCGGCGGTGTCGTGGGCCCACGTGGTGATGTGTCCGTCAGGGTCCGAGCGGCTCGTCAGACGACCGGCCGGATCCCAGGACGACTCGACGGTACGGCCCATCGGGTCGACCCTGGACGCCACGTCACCGAGCTGAGTCCGGGTGGTCAGGGTGCAGCCGCCGGAGGGGCCGACCGTCCGGACGACCTCGCCGCAGGCGTCCCGGGCGAACGTGGTCGAGTGTCCGAGCGCGTCGTCGACCGCGACCACCTGACCGGCCAGGTCCCTGGTGATCGTCCGTCTTCCGTTCCGCGGGTCGTCGACCGAGGTGAGGCGTCCCACCGCGTCGTACCCGTACCTCGTCGTCCCGAGACCGGGGACCCGTTCCTCCACCAGCCGGGAGCAGGCGTCGTACTCGAACGCTGTGACGGTTCCCATGGGTTCGATGCGTTCCACGACCCGCGAGTCGGCGTCGTACCGGAGCGCCGTTCGACCGCCGTCCGCATCGGTCCACGCTGCGACACGACCGCAGGCGTCGTACTCGATGGTGGTCCGGTCGCCGATCGGCGAGGTCGCCCCCGCGACCCGCCCCGCGAGATCGAGTTCGAACGACGGCTCAGCAGCCGGAGCGCCGACCCGCTCGACGATCGATCGGACACCGGTCGGGTCGGTGCGGACCGTCGGACGGCCGACGGCGTCGTACTCCCGCAGCCAACGCTCACCGGCCGCGTCGACGACCTCGCGGAGTCGCGAGAGTGCGTCGTGCAACAGCTCCCAGCGCGTGCCGTCCGGGAGGACGACTTCGTCCAGGTTGCCGAGGCGGTCGTACCGGACCGTCGTCGTCCGTCCCAGCGGATCCGCGGTACGTGCCAGGAATCCGTTCGATCCGTACTCGCGGACCGTCCGTCCGCCGACGGGGTCCTCGACGACGACGACGCGACCGCCGGCGTCGTGCTCGAACCGCCAGACGGAGCCGTCCGGGTCCTCACGAGACGTGACGCGGCCTTCGTCGTCGCGCTCGTAGCGGGTGCGGTGGCCCATGGGCGTGGTGGTCGAGACGATGCGGCCGGCAGCATCCCGCGTGTGACGGGTCGTCCCGCCGAAGGCGTCCTGCACCGCGACGAGATCACCGGAGTGGTCGTGCTGGAAGGTCAGGACGACGCCCTCGGGGTCCTCGACGCGGACGAGCAGGTCGTCGACCCAGGTCATCGAGAATCGACCACCCCGTTCGCCGACCACGGCCGACGGTGAGACCGCGGACGGCTCGGCGTACTCGAACGAGACGGTGCGACCGTCGCGCTCGATGCGCCGTACCCGGTCGTGGTCGTCGTGGTGCACGGTCGTGTCCGTACCGTCCGGCGTGACTGTCCGGACGAGGCGGCCACGGTCGTCGTACACGTGCACCGTGACGGACCCGTCACGAGCGGTCGAAGCCACGAGGTTCCCGTGCTCGTCGTGGCTCAGCGACTGACGCCGACCGTCCGAGTCGGTGATGGCGACCACGCGTCCGTTGCGATCGGACAACCAGGTGTTCGCGTTCGCCCCGTCCTCGTCGGCAACTGAGGTGACCCGTCCCGGGAGGTACGCGAAGCGGACCGTGCGGCCGTGCGGGGTCGTCTGCAGGAGTACCCGTCCGTGCTCGTCGTACGTGTTCGCACACTCGACGATCCCGTCAGCTGCCGTCACCCGTTCGATCCGACCGTCGTCGTCCCACGTGTACGTCCGCGTCCCGCCGGGACCGGTCACCGACGTGAGCGCTCGGTGGCCGCCGTACTCGTACGTCACGACGCGGCCGTCGGAGGAGCGGGCCGAACGAACCAAGCCGTCCACGTGACGGAGGTCGACGAACCGCCCGCGACGGTGACGGAGCCGCACGAGCGCACCATCACGGTCCCGCTCGGCTGTGACCGTCGCCACGGCGCCCGTCCCGGCGGCGAGCCACACGCCGTCGGGTGAGAACGACCGCCAGGACCCTGCATTGTCACGGACGACGAGGATCGCAGTGCCGTCGGTGCTCGGGTCCGCCGGGTGCCCACCGGGTGTCAGCCACAGGTTCTCGCCGACCGCACGGGCAGCGGTGTCGCCTCGGATGGGAAAGGTGCTCCGTCGACCGTCGGCGTGCACCAACTCGACGTGGTCGGCGTGGATCTCGAGGCGCTGGTCGAGCACCGACGACCAACCCGGGCCGAACACCCCACCGACGACGTCGAACGAGTTGTACGTCCGCGCGAGTCCGAAGCCCTCGGCAGCTCCAGCGAAGGCGAGATCATGTTCATGTTCCACGAAGTTGCCGGTGGCGGTGTTCACGGGGTCGGCGGCGAATCCGCTCGTCGGGACGGCGCCGAGCAGGGACGGGGCGCCGAAGTCGAGATCGGACCGCGCCCGCGTCACACCCGCTGCGGACAGGGCGGCTGCCAGCGAGCTGTCGTCGAGCGAGACGACGTCGCCGCGGGCACCGGCTGCCTCGAAGGCGGCGGCGATGGTGTTCGCCCAGCTCACGTCCCCGTCGTTCGCGGTCGTCCAGGCGCGGAAACCCGTGAGGAGCTGAGACAGATCCACGTGACCGAAGTCGCAGCGCTGGGTGAAGGCCGCCAGGGCACGCTCGATGCGGCCGGGCACATCTCGGAGTGCACCGTTCAGGCCGGCGGACCCGGAGGCGAACGAACGGAGGTCCTCCGGTCGTGCGGACGAGACGCCGCCACCGGACCCCGGAGCGGACCCGGGCGCCGGTGTACTCCTGGCGCGAGCCTTGTAGGCCGTGATCGGGAACGCCGGGACGTCGACCTTGCCGCTGCTGGGTGGGGGCTCCTCACCGAAGATGGCATCCCAGGTGCTGTCGACGAGGTCCGCACGGCGTGCGAGGACGCGGTCACGCCACGCGCGGGCCGTTCGCCGCCGCGTGTTCTCCTCGCGAGCTGCGTCGCTGAGGGCACGGATGCCGCTCGCGGTCTCGCCGAGCTTGGTGGCGAGCTCACGCGCGTCCTCCTGCGCGATCGCCGCATTCGCGCGGAACGTCTCCGCGAACCCGCCCGCGAAGTCGGCACTGGCCTGGGTGACGAGCGCTGCTCGCGACGGCGCCTGGAGTTGCACCGTCGTCTTCGCCAGGTCGCACTCGTGAGCGAGGTCCTCGGCGGCAGAGAAGTCGTACGTCAAGTCCGGCAGCGCGTACGCGGTCAGGTCGGTCGATCCAGTCACCGTTGTGTTCCCCCCATGGAAAGCGGTGTTGCCCCTGAAGAACCTAACGCAGACGAGCCGCGTGCGTTCTTCGCAGATCGACCATGCCGTCCACACGAAGCGGGGAGGACAGGACGACAGACCTGAACGGAGAGGAGAAGAGAGCGAGTGACGGGAATCGAACCCGCGCTACCAGCTTGGGAAGCTGGAGTTCTACCATTGAACTACACTCGCGCATCCCGTCGGACGGGACGCAGCAAGCCTAGCGGATCCCGCGCTGGATGCCAGCCGAGAGCACCCCGCGCGTCGCGCGGCGGACGCGAGCCGCGCCTCCCGACCGGCCCCACGTGGCCAGGGTGCGCGACACGTGTCGCCGCTCACGCGACTCCCCGTGTCTCCCCTGTGAGGTGCGCAGCTCGACGGACACCCCGGCGGCCCGTGTGTACCGTCCAGGGGGATCGAGCGCCCTACGCGAGGAGGACCCGGATGGTCAGGCATCCCCTCATCGACGACGTGGTCGGCCCCGCCATCGTGGTGCGGTCCGCGTCGCCGGTCGTCTGGTTGACCGAGTCGCTCGCCTCGCTGCTGCGACGTGCGTCCGAGTCCGGACGCACGGTCGTGCTCCGCACCGGCCAGGAGGCGGCGCTCACGCCCGCCCTGCGGCACGCGCTGGGTGCACACGGCGCCGCATGGCTCGTGGACGGTCCCGGCGGATCGCTGCGGGACGGCAGGACGGGCGTCGCCGCCTCCGGCGTCGAGGACGTCGTGCACCACGGGCCGGAGCTCGTCGGACCGCCCGCCCCGGAGCACCCGACCTCGACCGGATCGGTGCGCCAGATCAGCATCGACCTGACCCTGCGGCACCACGCGGACCGCGCCGTCGACATCGGCGCCGCGATCGAGGCGCTGTGCGACACCACCGGGTCCTGCCCGGCGTGGTGGGGCACCAGCGAACCGCTCGCCGTGCCGTGGGACCGCTGGGTCGTGACGCAGTACGCCAAGCACGAGGCACCGGACGTGTCGACCTCGTACGCGGTCGGCGACGGCTTCTCCGCGACGATGACCGCGCACCTGACCGACGGGGTCGTCGTCGAGACCATGTCCGCCGTGCTCACGATCCCCGAGGACGGTGCCGACCCCGCGCTCGCGTCGCGGCTGCTCGACGCGGTGCACCGCGTGGCCGACGAGGTCGACCCGGTGTTCGGCGTCGTGATGCAGCGGCGCGGGGACGCCGACCACCTCGTCCGCGCGGTCGCACACGCCGAGCCGTCGCCCCTCGCGGTCGTCGTCGGCGCCGAGGCGACCACGTTCCTCGACCGTGACGGCGAGTGGCCCCCGCCCCGCACGAGCACCTCGGTGTTCGGGGGCGGTGGGCTCGTGGTCCGCTTCGACGACGGGTGGGAGGCGCTCGAGTCGTTCCTCGACCGCATCGACGAGGACCGCTTCCTGCAGCTCGTCGGCGGTGCCCCGCTCGACCCCGCGCACGACGACGGCGCGCTCGACGGCCACGACCGCGGCACGCACGCGGGCTCCGGCGTCCGCAACTCGGCGCAGCGGGGCGGTCAGGGTGCCGCGTGACGTGACGCTGCTGTGCCGCGGTCCGGTCGAGACGCGCGACGTGGCGGAGGCCCTGCTGCTGCACGACGACGCCTGGGGTGTCCGCGCGCTCGACGACGGTCCCGTGCTCCAGGTGTGCCGCGACGCGACGCACCCGGTGATCACGGTGCTCGGCGTCCGTCGTGTGGACTCGCTCGACGAGGTCCGGCGGATCCTGCCCGACGCCCCGGAGATGGCGACGCCGCTGTGGTGGGTCGACGCGGTCGCGCCGATCGGGGACGCGGGGGAGCCGGGCATCGACGCGGCACTCGAGGCCTCGTTGGACCTCGACGCCGTGTGCATCGTGCACGGCGACTGAGGCCCGGCCAGCAGGTCAGTCGCGGTCGTGCATCGCGGCGAGGCGGTCGTTGTACGCCTTGAGGTCGGCGTCGCCGTCGCGCTCGGCCTTGCGGTCGAGGCGCTTCGCGTCGCGCTTGTCCGACCGCACCCAGTTGCGCACCACGAGCAGCGCGACGAACACCATCGGCAGCTCCGAGGCGCCCCAGGCGATGCCACCGCCGGTGTGCTGGTCGTCGAGCAGTGCGGCGTCGTTCGTCTGGCCGAGCGCGTGGAACCAGTCGATCGCGAACACCGACTGCGAGGTCATGACCGCGACGCCGAAGAACGCGTGGAAGGCCAGGGTCGCGAGCAGGGCGATGATGAGGATCGGGTACGCCGGGCGCTTCGGGCCCGGGTCGACGCCGACGAACACCCAGAAGAACAGGTAGCCGCTGAACACGAAGTGCACGACCATCGCGACGTGCCACTCGTGCGACTGCATCGCGTACTGGTAGGCCGGGGTGAAGTAGAACACCACGAGCGAGCCCGCGAAGATCACGCCGGCGACGGCGGGCTTCGCGAGGAACTGCATGTAGCGGGAGTGCGTGAAGAGCATCAGCCACTCGCGGGCGCCGCGGGACCCGTCGTTCCGGACCGGCAGCGTGCGGAGGGCGAGCAGCACCGGGCCGCCGAGCACGAGCGGCAGCGGCACGAACATCATGAGCAGCATGTGCTGGAGCATGTGCGACGAGAAGTGCACCATGCCGTAGACGGCCGGTCCGGCCGAGGTGGTCCAGGCGAACAGGGCGCACCCGAGCAGCCATGCGATGGTGCGGCCGACCGGCCAGGAGTCGCCGCGCTTCCGGAGCGTGCGGACCGCGAGCAGGTACCAGACGGCGCCGACCACGGCCAGCGCGAGCCAGACCCAGTCGATGTGCCACTGCGTCAGGTAGGTCTGCACGGTCTGCGCCGGCGGGTAGGGGAAGCCGAGCAGCCCGGAGCGGGTGTCCTGACCGGTCTCGGGCGTCTGCGGGATCGGCGGCTGCGAGCGCGACACCGCGACGGAGACACCGATCGCCACCGCCATGAACACGATCTCGGCGAGGGCGAACCGCACGAACAGGCGTCGGTCGAGCGGGGCGCGCAGGAGCCCGGGCACGAGCTTGCGGCGCTGCACGACACCCGCCAGGCCGAGCGCGACGAGCACGACGGCCTTGACGGTGATGAGCCAGCCGTAGCTCGTCGTGACGAGGTCGAGCGGCCCGGTCAGCCGCAGCGAGGCGTTGACGATGCCCGAGAACGCGACCGCGGCGAACGCCCACCCGGCGAGCGTCGAGTACCGGGCGACGACCCGGCCGGTGGCGCCCTTGGTGCGGGTGCGGAGCACGACGACGGCGACGAGTCCGCCGGCCCACACGCAGACCGCGACGAGGTGCACGGCGAGCGAGTTCACCGCGTTCGCGTGCTCGAGGGAGCCGGCCGCGTGCCCGGACAGGGCGAGGGGGAGCAGCGCGAAGAGCCCGAGCACGGTCGCGACCGCCAGGGTGGTGACCCGGGTGGCGAACGCGGCGACGAGCGTGGCGAGCAGGATCGCGACCGCCGACACGACGAGTGCCTGCCCGATCTCGACCTGGAACGCGAAGAGCAGGAAGTTCCGGGCGAACACCGGGTCCGTCAGCGGGACGCCGAGGGTGTTCGCGCCGGTGAGCACGATGCCGACGACCGCGGCGAGGAACCAGACCGCACCGGCGGCGGCACCCCAGCGAGCGGCGCGGTGCTGCACGCTCGACATCGCGCCGTGGTCCTGCTTCTTGGCGGGGAGCGCGAACGCGGCGACGACGAGCAGGCCGATCGTGAGCGCGGCCGTGGTGTCGTGCACGACGCGGGCGACGGGCAGGCCGTACTCGACGAGGTCACCCGCCGAGACGAGCTGCTGGCCGGCGGTGAACGCACCGGTGAGCGTCATGCCGAGCACGGCGCACGCGACGGCGAGCGGGATCGCGATGACGAGGACCGTCGCGACGGTGGTGTTCCGGGCGGTGACGGGGGCGGGGTCCGGTGCCGTGTCCCCGGGCTGCGTGGCGGCTGACGTGACGGTCATGACCGTCCAATGGTAGGTGCCCCACCTGACACCCCGCCCCCGGCCCGACACCGCCCCCGGCCCGACACCGGCCCTGGACCGACACCCCGCCCCCGGTCCGACACCGGCCCTGGACCGACACCCCGCCCCCGGTCCGGGTGCCGTCGCACACCCGGGCCCCGGTGGTCAGTCGCGGTGCTCCCAGATCCCCTCGCTACCCACCCCGACGAACCCGACGGCCTCGTTGACGTCGAGCATCGGCCGGTTCTCCTCGGCGTTGAACGTGATGATCGACGGCCGACCGGGGTGGTCCCGCTCCACGGTCTCGATCCCCACGACCTTGAGCAGCCACCCGAGCCGGTGCCCGCGGTGCTCGCGCAGCACGAGCGTGTCCCACTGCATGACGGCTCGGGACGGGTCGTGCGGCACCTTGAGCTGGCTGAAACCGGCCAGGGTGGTGCTCGCGACGTGCTCGACGGCGATCGTCAGCATCGCGTGGGGCCCGCCGGCGAGCTGCTCCTCGGACTCCCGCACGCGGTCCGCGGTCCAGACGTCCTCGGGCTCCGCCATGTTGCCTGCGGGGGCGTCGGTGCTCATCCGGGTGTGCAGGACCGCGACCCCGTCGAGCCACGCGTCCGGTGTGCGGTCGGTCCACGTGTGCACGCGGTACCCGGGCCCGGCGGCGGCCGCAGCGCGGTCGTGCAGGGCGCGCACGACGGACCGGTCGGCGGGGAGCCCGAGCCGACTGATCCGGTTCACCTGCCCGAAGTGCCAGCCGCGGCCGGTCAGGAACCGCACCCCGGCCTCGTCCTCGGGGACCGCGCCGAAGCCCGTCGGCGCCGGGACGAACCCCGGGCCCGTCGCGGGACCGACCTGGCGGGAGACCGCGTACGTCTTGCGCTGCGTGCGGCCCTCGGCCCGGGCGATCCCCTCGATGTGGTCGGCGAGCAGCGTCCCGATCCCGCGGCGCTGCCGGTCCGGCCGGACCCCGACCGCGATCCAGCAGTTCGTCGTGCCGGGCTCGGACTTCGTGTCGTACGAGCCCGACCCGACGACCGAGCCGTCCGGGTCGCGCACGACGAACAGGCGGCTCGGCGACCCGGGCTCGTGGCACATCGGCAGGTACTCGGCCGGCTTCCAGGACAGCTCGGCGAGCCCGTGCACCGCGACCTCGGCGGCGTCGGAGACGGCCAGCCAGTCGCAGAACGCGCGGACGCGCTCCGGGTCGTCGTCCATCGTCGTCGGGACGACGAGTTCCTCGACGACTGTTCCCTGCTCGGTCATGGTGCCCCCGCTGTCGGCCGGTCGGACGGCCGTCCTCCGCCACCCGGTGGGCAGCCGACCACCATACCGACGCCGCACCGCCTGCCGCTAGGCTTCCACCCGTGCTGCTCTCCGACCGCGACATCACCGCCCAGCTCGCTGCAGGCCGGATCGGCCTCGACCCGTACGACGGCTCGCTCGTGCAGCCGTCGAGCATCGACGTCCGGCTCGACAAGTTCTTCCGGCTGTTCGACAACCACAAGTACCCGCACATCGACCCCGCGGTCGACCAGCCCGACCTGACCCGCCTGGTCGAGACCGACCCGGACGAGGCGTTCGTCCTGCACCCGGGGGAGTTCGTCCTCGGCTCGACGTTCGAGGTCGTGACGCTGCCCGACGACATCGCCGCACGGCTCGAGGGCAAGAGCTCGCTCGGGCGCCTGGGCCTGCTCACCCACTCGACGGCGGGCTTCATCGACCCGGGCTTCTCCGGCCACGTCACGCTCGAGCTGTCGAACGTCGCGACGCTGCCGATCAAGCTCTGGCCCGGGATGAAGATCGGACAGCTGTGCTTCTTCCAGCTGTCGAGCCCGGCCGACAAGCCCTACGGCTCCGCCGAGTACCAGTCGCGCTACCAGGGGCAGCGCGGGCCGACCCCCTCCCGGTCGGCCATGAACTTCCACCGCGCGGACGTCTCGCAGCGCGACCACTGACCGCGGGATCCGCACGGACGGGGTTCGAGCGACCCCCGCGTCTTCGTCATCTGGAGACGCTGGACGAACCGTTCCACCGTATGTGACATTCCGTGTACGGTGGCGGCATGGCCCCAGCTCCATCCCGTGTCCCGGTCGACGCGTCCCAGCTGCTCCGCCACGCCCGACGGCGAGCGGGACTGACACAGGTGCAGCTCGCCGAGCGGGCCGGGGTGACCCAGAGCGTCATCAGCACATACGAGAACGGGCGTCGCGAGCCCTCCCTGGCGGCGCTGCAGCGGCTGCTCCACGCCGCGGGTTTCGACGCGGTGGTCGACCTCCGGCCGGCGCCGGCCGAGCCCTCGCTCCGCGACCGCCTCGCCGCCGTCCGGGACGACCTGCTGGCCGTCGTGGCCGAGTGCGGGGCGTCGAACCCCCGCCTGTTCGGCAGCGTCGCGCGCGGTGAGGACGGACCCGGCAGCGACGTCGACCTCATGGTCGACCTGCCGCCCGACTCGGGCATCTTCTGCCTGCTCCGGATCCAGGACGCCGCGGAGCGCCTGCTCGGCGTGCGCGTCGACGTCGCGGACGCCGCAGGGCTGCGTGGCTCGGCCCTCCGCGAGGCCGTGCCGCTGTGAGGAGCAGGCGCGGTCACGTTGGCGGTGCGGTCCCGCGGGAACTCGCAGACCGGCTGGACGACGTCGTCCGGGCGTGCGACGCGGTCCTGCGACACGTCGCCGACCCGACGCTGCCCGAGGAACTCGTGCACGACGCCGTGCGGATGCGCCTGGTCGAGGTCGGCGAGGCCGTCCGCAGCCTGCCGCCGTCGGTCACGGCCGGCGAGCCCTCGATCCCGTGGTCGCGCGTCGCCTCGCTGGGGGAGCGCCTGACCCGCCGGTACTTCGACACCACCCCGGCGATCGTCTTCGGGACGGCCCGCACCGACGTCCCGACGCTCCGCGACGCGGTGCGACGTCTCCGCGCCGCGCACTGCGCGTCGGCTGCGGGGGCCGACCCGACCGGCTGACGGACGGGAGGCCCGTGGCGGCCCCGCCCCGCGCCTCCCGTCCGGTGGACCGACGGAGAGGAGGCCCGTGGCGGCCCGGCCCCGCGCCTCCCGTCCGCCCCGCCCTGCACCGACCGCGCGCGCCCGTCGGACGGGACCACCCGCGGAACGCGGGACGGCCCCGTCTCGCCGAGGCGAGACGGGGCCGTCCAGTGGTGCGGTGCTGCGGAGCGGGTGTCAGCCCTGCTTCGCGAGGTCCTCGAGGGTGCTGTTGCCCTTGTAGGCCTCGACAGCGTTCTCCTTGGTGACCAGGACCGGGGTGAGCTCGACGGCCGGCACGATCTTCTTGCCGTTGTCGTTGTTCTTGTCCTCCTTCGTCTCCGGCTTCTTGCCGTCGGCGAGGTCGGACACCAGGTCGATGGCCGCCTGGGCCTCTTCGGTGGTGTTCTTGTAGATGGTCGAGTACTGCTTGCCCTGCATGATCAGCGGGATCGACGCGGTCTCGGAGTCCTGACCGGTGACGATCGGGTTCGGCTTGCCGGCCGCGGCGGTCGCGGTCAGGATCGCACGGGCGAGGGTGTCGTTCGGCGACAGGACGCCGTCGAGCTCGGTGTTCGTGTACGACTTCGTCAGGATGTCGGTCATGCGCGACTGGGCGTTCTGCGCGAGCCAGCCCTGCGTGTTGGTCTCCGAGAAGCTGGTGCGACCCGAGACGACCTTGACGGTGCCGTCGTCGATCTTCGGCTGGAGCACGTCCATGGCGCCGTTGAAGAAGACCTTCGCGTTGGCGTCGTCGGGCGAGCCGGAGAAGAGCTCGATGTTGTACGGGCCGCTCGGCTTCTTGGCCTTCATGCCGTCGAGCAGGGCCTGGGCCTGCAGCTGGCCGACCTTGAAGTTGTTGAACGCGACGTAGTAGTCGACGTTCTCGGTGTTCAGGATGTTGCGGTCCCAGGCGATGACGACGGCGCCGGACTTCTTGGCGGCGGCGACCTGCGTGCCGAGCTGCGAGCCGTCGGCCGCACCGATGATGATGGCCTTCGCACCCTTGGTGACCATCGACTGGATCTGCGCCTGCTGGTCGGGGACCGGGTTGCCGGCGTTCGCGTACTGGATGTCCGACTTGAAGCCGGCGTCCTTGATCGACTTCTCGAACGCGGCACCTGCGAGGACCCAGTTCTGCGAGGTCTTGGCGGGGAGCGCGACGCCGATGAGGGCGCCCTTCTCGATCTTCACGTTCGACGCGCCGTCGGACGAGCCGGAACCGGAGTCGTTGCCACGAGCCGAGCAGCCGCTGAGGGCGAGGCCCGCGACCAGTGCCAGACCGATGCCGGCGATGAGCTTCTTGCGCATGAGATTGCTTTCTCTTCGTTGAGGAGTGGTGCTGTGTGGTGAGGGATCGTGCGGCCGGCCACCGGGGTGGCCGACCGCCACGCGTTACTGGATGTTGACCTTCTCCGGCTGGTCCTCGATGGACCGCGGCTGCTGGGCGGCCACCGTGTTCTGCTCGGTGTCCTTCCGCTGGAACTGCTTCAACATCCCGCCGATCAGGGACGGTCGGCCCTGCGACTTCGAGTAGACGTCGAAGGCGACGGCGACGAGGAGGACGAGACCGCGGATGATCTGCACCTTGTTGGACTCGAGGCCCACCAGGGAGAGACCGTTGGACAGGAGCGCCATCACGAGGCCACCGATGATCGACCCGGAGATCGTGCCGATGCCACCGGCGACCGCGGCGCCACCGACGAACACGGCGGCGATCGCGTCGAGCTCCCAGCCGGTGCCGTCGGCGGGGCCCGAGGCGCCCGAGTAGCCGACGAAGACCATGCCGGCGATCGCGGCGAGGATCGACATGTTCATCATGACGAAGAAGTTGACCTTCTTCGCGCTGACGCCGGACAGGACCGCGGCGTTGGCGTTGCCACCGACGGCGTAGACCTGGCGACCGAAGATCGTGTTCTTGGTGAGGAAGCCGTACAGGATCGTCAGGACACCGAGGATGATCGCGACGATCGGGATCGACGTGCCCGCGGGGCCGTGGCCGAACAGGTACGTGGCGACGAGGGTGACGGCGACGAGGATGCCCGTGCGGACGATCGAGACCCAGAGCGGGACGACCTCGGCCTGCATCTTCTTGCGACGCTGGCGGCCGCGGAACTCGAGGAAGACGAGCACGAGGCACGTGATGATGCCGAGGATGACCGTGCCGTTCGAGAACCCGAAGTCCGGGCCGAAGTCGGGCAGGTAGCCCGAGCCGATCTGTGCGTAGTCGTCCGGCACCGGCTGCGAGGTCGAGTTGCCGATGATCTGGTTCGCACCGCGGAAGATGAGCTGGCCGGCCAGGGTCACGATGAAGGCCGGGACCTTCACGAACGCCACCCAGAAGCCCTGCCACGCACCGACCGCCGCACCGACCGCGAGGCCGAGCAGGATCGCCGCCCACGCCGGGAAGTGCCACTGCGCCATCGACTGCGCCACGATGATGCCCGTGAACGCGGCGACCGAGCCGACCGACAGGTCGATGTGGCCTGCGATGATCACCATGACCATCCCCAGCGCGAGGATGAGGATGTAGGAGTACTGCAGGAACACGTTGATGATGTTCGTGGGCTCGAGGATGAGCCCCTTCGTGAGCACGGAGAAGATCACCAGGATCGCGACGAGCGCGATGATCATGCCGTACTGGCCGATGCTGTTGCCCTTGCCGAACAGCAGTTTCAGGTTCTTCATGAGACGGTGGCGCCCTTCCGCGCGGAGGTCATGCTGCGCATGAGCGTTTCTGGATCGGCCT
>Ga0308161_1002377_pt1 | contig 19998 bp, 20 predicted proteins | sample PhyFR2_FD_201034 | JGI IMG/M metagenome (GOLD analysis project Ga0308161, IMG submission 201034) | Phyllosphere microbial communities from UC Gill Tract Community Farm, Albany, California, United States - DLSLF.R2 | ecosystem: Host-associated > Plants > Phyllosphere > Unclassified | place: USA...
GAGCGCAAGGTCGTGCGGAATGGAGAAGGTAGATGAGGTGGTAGCGGATGGGCTGAAAGTGCGAACCGACGTTGACAATGGCGGAGAAAAAGAGCGAAGAAGCTGTCGGTCAGTTCCACATGAAACTCCTGCAGTCGAATGGAAGCGCAGGTTACTCACCCTCATCTCTCGCTGTCCAATCTCGTAACATATCTGCCTCTGCCTCCCAACCCAGTATTTCGAGAAAACGTTGCACCTCTCCAGGGTCGTTGTGCGGTCGAAGTTCGAGGACATCACCAGGCGCGTACGAACTGAGGATAAACGAGTGAAGCAGGGTAGACCAAGTCGCAGAGTCGAGGTAGCGAGCAGGATGGTAGGATCGAAACGCTTCTCGTCAGTATCGGCAAGCACACGAGAGCAGCGATGTCGGAGATCGGAGGCGAGGCTTACAATTGTTCTTCCTCTACTGTTTCATCATCCTCGACCTCAATCTCGATCTCTCTCACATCTTGCCACCATCCTTTCTTTGTCACTCTCTCATTCTTGATCAATCTTGCCCACTTGCAGTCCGATGCCCACTTGACTTCAATCTCCATTCTTTCGTGAGTACTGGTCCCAGTCGCTTGATCTGCAGGCGTAGTCGAGACACTTTCGAGGAGAACAGTTGAAGGAGGTAGGGAATCGTCGGGGAGAGGGAGGAAGTCTGGCGAGGGGGGATACAAATTCTGCAATTGTTCGAACAGCTGTTTTGACCATTGTGGGAAAGTCGATTCGACACTAGCGACAACACTTTGATCAAACACGATTCCTCGGGGACGAGAAGTGCAACTGAGAGACGAAAAGAGAGAGAGAGCTCACCCAAATTCGTTCTGATCGTCTCCTTCTCCCCTCTGAAGAATCTCGCTCGCTCCGAGACTGTCCATCCTCCTCGAGAATTTCTTCGAGACCCAGTTGTACTTTGGATAGCTCGAATCGCCCAACCCAAACACTGCATATCTCAGATCTTCGAGGAAATCTGAAGGCAATTCTGGATGGAGGAGTGCATTCCAGAGAGGTAAGAACGCTGGAGGAGCTGTGCCGTTCCCGGTGGTAGGTAGGATGAAGATGATAGGGTCATCGCTCGATAGCAGGGAGGTTGGTGGGAAGAGAGAGATTGATCGAACTTGAGGAGAGAAACCGAGTCGATGAGCCTTGAGAGCGAGTCGGGACGCCAAATCGAGAGCTGTACCCGTTATTGAGGCATGTAAGATGACTATCTTCCTATCTTGTGGCATCTCGAATGAATGGAAGGAGAGAGAGCAAGGGGGAAAACTTCCCTTTCCTTTCCCTCCAGAATCTCTCGACATCGCACAACTAGATCCAAGTATCCGAAGACATTCAAGTGATCACCGATAGTATCCGACACATCACCTACAGGTGATCAGCAGCATCCCTCCATCGATTTCCTTTCAATCTCTCGCTTCATCTTCAACAGCTGTTTCCCTTCTTCCCTCACCTCTATTCGGACCCAAGATACCCGTGAACAATCAAGATGAAGGTCATCGCTCTTCTCTCGGGAGGGAAAGACTCTATCTACAACTTACACCATTGCATTCTCAACGGTCACGAACCGGTTTGTATCGCATCCCTGGGACCTCCAGAAGGACGAGATGAATTGGACAGTTTTATGTATCAAACTGTTGCTCATTCGGGACTCGCTACTATGGCTCAAGCCCTCGATTTACCCTTCTTTACGACTTCGATTACTGGAAAAGCGATCAACCAATCCTCCGAGTATGGTTCGAGAACCACGTTGGAGCGTCAGAAGGATAGGAGCGTTACTGAGTGCGGGTCGGAGGGTCAGGTGGAGGAGGAGGAGGTGGAAGCAGAAGAGCAAGATGAAACAGAAGATTTGTACAGGTTGTTGAAAATGGTCAAAGTCGAGTTGCCCGAAGTACAAGGAGTTGCTGCTGGTGCAATCCTGTCAAATTATCAAAGAGTGAGGGTAGAACATGTGTGCGTTGTTCGGCTTTCGAGACTGTGTTGACGAATCCGTAAAGAGCTGATAACTGCGCGACGAGTTTCGAATCAGCTGTTCTCGATTAGGATTGACTCCGATCGCGTACCTGTGGGAGAGAAATCAGAAAGAGCTACTCGGCGAGATGGTCGAAAGTGGTCAAGAGAGTGTCATTGTGAAGGTTGCGGGAGCAGGGTGAGCGTTCTTCTGTCTTTCGCAAGGTTTACGCTTGCGTCTCGTCACATTGGAAGCGATCCGAGAGCGATATCTGATGTGGGAGCAATATCGTCTATAGGTTGGGAGTACAACATCTCGGCAAGACGCTAGGCGAAATGCAACCGATCCTTCACAAGCTTGTAAGTTTTTCTTTCGATCTGGCGCTCGTAAAGAACTCGTCCTGACAGGCTTTCGCTCCGCTCCAACAGAACGAGCGGTTCGAGACGCATATCTGTGGTGAAGGAGGAGAATATGAAACTTTCACTCTCGACTCTCCGATCTTCAAGAAGAAACTCGTGCTGTAAGAGCTCCCGCATGTCGCCGAGTGTGTTGCTTCACTCAACTATGTCACCTTTTCACTGCCGCGATAGGGAAGAAACACAGACGATCGTTTCGAATCCGGATCCTCATGCGACAGTCGCTCACCTTTACCTCTCGCGCCTCTCCCTGGCTGCGAAACCAGGTCATCCGATCAACGAAACTTTCCAGGCGCTCCAACAGAGATTGCGAAGATGCGTTGCGACTCCGAGAACGCTGAGCGAGGAGGCGGAGGAAGTGGAGGAAAGCGTCAGAACCTCATGGAATCGATCCCCGGAGAGCGCTCTGACCGGGTTTGAGGGGCTCTCTCTAGTTAAGAAGAGCGATGGATATCACGGGGCGAAGTATGCACTCCCAGAATCGATAGCATCCCTATGCGATGGTTGGGTGAACTTTTCGGCGATATCTGCTTATTCGGAAGACGGAGAGACATCGTCGGCAACGATGTCCATTGAGGAAGAGGTGACGAAGTGCTTCGAGTCTCTGACTGGTTAGTGCGATCGATTCAACCGTTTAATCCTCGACTTGACCCACCCTTGACTTGTCCGCAGTGCTCCTCGAACGGAACTCTTCCTCCTTGATGTCCTTAGCTCATCTCAATGTTCTGCTATCTGCCGATTCAATGTCACTGTTTCCTCGACTCAACAAGATCTACTCGACACATTTCGGTACTTCTCCTCCGACTCGAGCTTGCGTTGCAGTGCACTTCCCTCCGGGCGATCCATCCCGAATCAAACTCGATGGTGTTGCGAGAGTCGAAGCTACTGAGACAAGGACGGCACTGCACGTGCAGAGCTTGAGCTATTGGGGAGCAGCGAATATCGGCCCCTACAGTCAAGCTATCACGGTTTGTCCTCCATCCTTCGCTCTCGCTCTCGCTCTCGTGATTTCCGAGTACTGATGTCATTCACGAAGATCTATAGGTTGCGAATCGATGTTACTTGGCAGGTCAAATCCCTCTTATTCCTGCGTCTCTCTCGCTACCTTCGCCAGCAGATTTTCCCACCGAAGTTGCGCTGAGTTTACAACACGTACGAAGGATTGTGACCGCAGCCAGTGAAGGGAGATGGAAAGGTTGGATGGAGGGTGGTATCGCTTGGATCCAGGAAGAAGTCGACGAAACAGAATGGCGAAAACGGGCGATAGGTGCGAGACAAGGGTGGAAACTATGGAATCAGCAGCAAGCGGATCCGCAAGAAGTGAGCTTACATCTCCTCTTTCTCTTTGGAATTCGAGTTAAGGATGAGCTCGATCAACGACAGGTTCAACCGCCTTTGCTTCTCGTCTCAGCCGCTCAACTTCCACGATCCGCGAGCATCGAATGGCAGGTAACTTGGCAGACAGAACAGGTTCCTTGGAGTGCTGACGAAGACGAGGCTTCATCGGAGGATGACGACAATCCGAAACCGAACAAGATGAGGAGAATCGAAACGAAAGCAAACGAGCTTTTCGGTAGGTCGGCCAGCTCCACTTTCTGTGAACCCTGCCGATCTGACGAGTTGCGACAACACAGTATCCTCTACGTCTGGTCAACACATCAGTTGGCAATGTTCAAGAGTCAACGGAATCGCAGACACGGTCGTCGGAATTCTAGGTTGCTCTATCGGTACGCTTTCTCTGATACACGATTTCGTGGACCACTCTGACGATCGACATGTGACCAAACAGATGAGAGTAAGGCGTCGGTGGTATTCGACAAGCTAGGACAAATACACTCGGTAAAAGTGTTCTACAGACCAAACCTATCGTTGACTAGAGGTAAGACTCCGCTCTATGATCCCGGATCGGGACTACGCTGATTCCCCTTCACCGTGCAGTCGAGGAGCTACTGAATCGTATCTTGAAAGAGTCGAACACACAATTGCGTCCGACGACCACATATATAGGTTCGACATTTATAGAGACGAGGGAGAATAGCGGAAACCACGATGTTGCATTTGTCGTAGTTGCATCGGTGTTGCAGCAATAGAGAGAGTCGATTTGAATGACGAATAAGCTAGACCTTTGTTCTTGACGGAGGAACTGTCGAGAATGTGTGCGAGATGCGATCAACTCGACAATCTTCGAAAGCAAGTGGTTAAGATAGACAATACTGACCTCCCCAACCGGGTTCCGTTCCAAACTTGTCTTCACACCAGTCTAAAACTCCAGCGTAACTTGCGAGAGAATTGAAGTAAATCCGCTCTTTCCTCGATGTGAACCGAGATTCGAGCATGTACGATAAATGGCGATGAAATAGCGAGAATATGAGGGATTGCGCTGTCGAAAAGTAGATGAAAGACTACGAATGAGGAAAAATCAGCCTCTTGGAAGGAGTGAGAAGCGAGGACAATCGAACTCACGTAGATCGCTTCGAAAGGAGTTTGCGTATATCCCGAAAAGAGAGCCTGCGTAGCATGACAGAATAATCAGAATGATGACGAATGGCGTTGGTCAAGAAGCAGACTAACCGGGTTTGCCAACAAACCTCTCGCGCTCATGACTCCCTCTGCACCAGTTTCTTTCCTCGTTCTCTCCACATCCGCCATATCGAATACATCTCCATTTGCTATCACCGGTAGCCGTCCCTTTGCACAACTGCGAGCGAACTTGATCGAGGCGAGATCTACGGGATAACTTGACGACGACTGGTGGCGAGTTCGACCGTGAACCGTGATCACATCAGCCCCCGAAGCGAGGATATTCGAGACCAACTGTTCTGTGCGACTATTTGAAAGCCATGTGCGACATCAGCTAATGCGAGAGGAACGGAAAGTTCGAGTGAGGAGAACTAACGATAGATCGTTGTCGACTCGAATCTTGACACAAACTGGAAAGTCCCATCCCAATCGCTGTTTCGTCGTTCTGACCAAGTCTTGCACGAGTTCTGGTTTCCTAAGTAATGCGCAACCTATCCCTTCCTGATAAGCCCATTTTTGAGGACAACCTATCGAAGAGAAAAAGTCCCATCAGCGAGAACGACAGAGTCGAGGTCCAGAGAGGGTTTATCGCTTTACCACAGTTGAGATCAATCGCGTCGACGAAAGGGCTCGCCAACTCGGCAGCATCAGCGAGGTGAACTGGATCGTTCGCCGCAAACTGAATGATGAGTTTCCCTCGAACTCGTCTCTTTCGTCTCCCTCTGGCGTGTACTCCTCTCGGTTCTGGCGTATCGTCGTACTCTTGCACTGTTGCTGAGGGTGATGTCTTCTCGTCGAGGAGAAAAGTCCCACGTTCAGAAGAGTTTGTAGAGAAATCTGAATCTCGAGCAGTTTGCGAACGAGAGAATTCGGTTGCACTGAAACAGGGTGGCCGAGAGTGAGCGAGCTACAGAGCGAGTTTGGGAAAGCATATCAAATCTCACAGCATCATAGGAGTCCAGACGAGCGGGCAATTGTATCTCGAAACAACTTCTCTGAAAGCTAATTTCCCATACCGAACCATAGGAGCTGTGTACAAGAGGGATGTGCATAACAGGTTCGTTAGTCAGAGCGTGGGAGTACAGACAAGACCGGACGAGCGATTCCCGAAGATGGCGGGGGGGAAAGAGAAAGAAAGGGAGAGGAGAGGAGAGGAGATTGAAACCGACCACAGGCATTGATTCCTTCAAATTGATTCAAAATATCTTGTGGGCTGAGCTCTAAGCGTGCATCCTGCATTCTTCTGAAGTGGGGAGTCGGTGGACGGAAACGCCTCAAGTTCGTGAGTTAGACTTAGAGTTAATTCAATTTTGCTACCTACATCCCGACCAAATGTATTTTAATTCAGACTTCTCTCGATTGACTTTGACGGTTGTCTCGCTTCCCAAACGGCACTTCGGTATCCGGGTCGAGATAGACGACGAGCTCTCAACTATGGCTGACCCGCGCAAAGCGATCCCTAATTGAAAGCGAGAGAGAGGCCCAGTCGAAGTCGCAGCTTGGCTTCTTGGATTGCGAAACTCAATTCCTTTTTTGACACGACAGAAAGCGATCGAAGCGAATAGGACCACCTTACTAGTCTATCACTCCTTACGAGAGTGCTTCGGATGGTTATGGGTTTGAAGATCAAGCGATAGAAGAGTTGATGTCGAAAGTTCTGTATCCGTGCAAGAAGATTTCGTTCAAAAAAGTGCCGGCTACTGTATCATGCACTCCCACGCCGTTTCGGGAAGTGTGCTTTTCTTGGGAGTGACGAGCAATTATTCAAGGATGACCCCCACTGCACCCTTGTGGGTAAATCGCACAAAAAAAAACGAAGCGAACTACTAGGTTAGAAATCGTCGTTCCCTCTTCTTCTTCAGCTTTCCCCCTTCCTTACACACTACCTCGTCGATTCGAGACACACGCGACACTCGTCAACCATGGGACTCAGGAAGAACGCAAAACTACAAAACGAGAAGAATGGGTTCGAGGGAGAGAATGGTTCGAACGCAGACAGCGGATCGCAACAACTTGAGTGGACTGGAGCAGGAGAACTTCCTGCCGGTGCAGCGTGAGTTCTATCTTCCTCGAGCGATTATTATATCGTCAAGCTGACTCGCAATGCCTCCCTTTGCCTCATTTTTCCCTTTCTTCCCTCATCCTCGACTCTAATGACAGTGTAAACGCTCAAGGACATCCGACCTACATGGGAGCGACTGGTAACAAGCTTACTTGGTTGATTACCCTCGCTGCTTCAGCTGGTTTCGGTCTCTTTGGTTACGATCAGGGAGTTATGTCTGGTATCATCGGTGCTCCTCAGTTCTTCGAAACCTTCCCCGCTGTCGATCCTGAAGGTCAGTCTTATCATCCGCTCCATACAGCAAAATACGAATACTGAGTCTGTTCTTTTCGCTCGCAAACAGTTCAAGGATCTTCTCGCGCCTCCATTCTCTCCGCTTTCTACGTCTCCATCTACGAGAGTGAGTTTCTCTCCTCTTCCCACCAGCGAATGCGCAAGACCTTGGTCAAATTCGAACGAGCCCATCTCTTTGCGACGAGCTAACCTTCTCGTTTCCCCTTTTTGCCTCTTTACCTCTTTTCCCCTACAGTTGGTTGCCTCGGCGGTGCCATCTTCGCTCTCATGTTCGGAGACAAGTTAGGTCGTCGCAAGATGATGTAAGTTTAATCGTTCTCCCGATGATTCGTAGCGGAAGTTGACTTTTTACTATCTTTCCTCAGGTTCTGCGGTTCCTACATTCTCTGCATTGGTGTGCTCATTCAATGTACCTCGTTCGCTGGATCTTGGGCGGGTGAGTCTTTCATTTCTCTTCGTCTTTCTCTCCTCGTCTTTCTCTCTCGGGTCTTTCTCTCCGTCCCTTTCTCCCCGACTTGATCTGACTCTCCCGGATTTCTTCACAGGTGGCCAATTCATCATCGGTCGTACCATCACTGGTCTCGGTACTGGTTTCCTCACGTAAGTCGTACCTTTTCTCTCTCCAGTCTTTATCCGATTCGCATTTCTCATCTTTCGCTCGCTCCAACGTAGCTCAACTATCCCGACATGGCACGCCGAGTGCGCTAAAGCCAAGTCTCGTGGCTTCGCCGTGTTCATCGAAGCTGCCATGATCTCTACCGGAACGATGGTAAGTAGATAAACTTCCCGCCTCTCCCAGATAAAAGTCCTGATCGGGCTTGTACTACTGCCAGATTGCCTACTGGGTCGACCTCGGATTCTCTTACTTACCTGGTTCAGGTTCATGGCGTGGACCGATCGCCCTTCAATGCATCTTCGGTGAGCTCAAAATTCGGCTTTTCCCTTGATTTCGCAGAAACTGACCTCGCAAAAATACTGTGTACAGCTGTCGCACTCGTCGGACTGATCTGGTTCTTACCGGAATCACCTCGTTGGCTCATCTCGAAAGGCCGTCTCGTCGAAGGTCAACGCGTTGTCGCAGCTCTCGAACCCGATCATTACAACAGTGAAGCTGTTATCCTCCAAACCCGTGTTATTCTCGACTCTGTACAAGGTCGTACACACGCTAAGAAGTCGGACCTCATCACGAACGGCCCTACTCAGCACTTCCGTCGCATGCTACTCGGTTCTTCGTCTCAGTTCTTCCAACAAGTTGGTGGATGTAACGCAGTCATCTACTTCAGGTACGCATATTACTACTCTGTCCTCTTTCAGACATCTTGACTGATCCCGTCGCTCGCTACATCGATAGTACTCCCATTTTCCAAGATTACCTCGGACTCGAACGTCAACTCGCCCTCATCCTCGGAGCTGTCTTGGCAACCGTCTACGCCCTCTCGGCCTGTATCTCTTTCCCATTGGTCGACCGCTTCGGTCGACGCAAGCTCTTCTTCATCGGCTCCTTCGGTCAAGCTTTCTCGATGTTCCTCATCATGGCCTGCCTTATTCCCGGTACTGAGAACCCTGCTATCAACGGTTCCGTCGTCGGGTGAGTTCATCTCGTTCGTTTCTATGCACCAAGCTCTTCACTGATGTGTCTTCTCTGCTCGCAGTATCGTGAGTTTTGATTTTCGAAATTTTCGTATTCTTCCTTTTACGCTTCGTTCTCGAGCTGACTTTTGTTCTCTACTCTTCTTCGCGATGCAGTTTTTGTACCTCACTTTCTTCGGGTGCGTTGCTAAAGCTGTCTCGCACCGTCGTCGTCATCAGGAGACTAATCCTTCGTTTTTCTGGCGCAACAGATTCACCTGGCTCGAGCTTCCTTGGTTGTACCCTGCCGAAATCAACCCTCTTCGTACTCGTACTATGGCCAACGCTGTATCAACCATTAACAACTGGCTTTTCAACTTTGTGAGTCCACGCTCACAAACTCCTTTTCGCACTAATTCCTTTAATCGAAGCTAACGGATCGTCTCGCCGACTAGACCGTCGTCATGTTTACGCCTCCTTTCCTGGAATCGAGCGCCATTGGAACTTTTGCTTTCTTCGGTGCCATCAAGTGAGTCCTGCCTCTCCTTTTTACTTTCACCTCCGCTCTCCCGCCTTTCTCCAACTACTCTTTGAACTCCTCATTCCACCTCTTCGCCGCCCCCACGCTATCTTCAGAAGTTCCGTCGCTGATGCCCTCTTTCTCACAGCTTGTGCTTCGTTCCCGTCATTTACTACTGGTACGTTCCTTCGTGCTCGTTCGCACTCCCACGACCTTAATCTGACGCCTTGACTCTGTATCGCAGGTACCCCGAGACGGCAGGACGATCACTCGAGGAAATCGACATTATTTTCGCTCGAGGATACCACGAGAAGAAGGAGATTGGATCAAAGTTACGCTCTTCCTACGTGAAAGTAGCTGCAGAGATGCCCTCTCTTACGAGTGCAGAAATTGCAGGAGAATGGCAAAGGTACGCCCAAAATCACCCTTCGCCGTCGTCGCAAAACTTGCACTCAACCAATTTTCCCTTTTCTTTTTCACAGATTGGGTTTGGGCGAAATGCCAGACCCCGAACTCGCTGCCGCTCACTGATCGACTCACCGGACTGTCACCCTTTCCTTTCACCCCCCCCTCTCTCTCTCGCTCTCTCGCTTATTCAACTCTACCCGATGTCCGCATTTTTCTGTACATATCGCCCAATCGCTTATAGAATTCTCCCTCCTTTCCCACATCTCTTCGGTTAGTCGTCCACACTTCCTGCACACGAGAGAGTCCTCTCCTTTGTCGCCCATCTTTCGGTTGCGCTTCTGCCTCTCAAACACAAGAAGATGCATCTTTGCGCCCACAGCTCTTGCTTCTTTTCAATTTGCGGCATGCTCATTCGCGAACCCCTTGTGCTGCAACTTGATACCAAAAGAGGTTACTTTCGATGTCATACACTTGGCTCCCATCTTCCGACTTTCCAATTTCTTTCCTTCCTCGCATGTTTGTTTAACCTTCTCACGTTGTAATTTCGCATGTTCAATCAGTTTCTCGACTTCCCACGCTCAGTTGTAGCTCTATCTTTAGATATCTCCACCTTCGTTCGAGTCAACCCTCAGCTGTTCAATGTGAGAGAGCATCGTCCAGCAAGAAGGTTGCGAAGGAAAAAAGAGAAACAGTCCCTCCGCGTCACCGAACTAATCCTCCGCGCTTCTTTTCCTCGGTTGATGTGGACGCATCCGGAGATGAGGAGATCGAGTGGGTTAAAAATGGGGTGCCCCTTGAACGATATTTTCGTTTTGACGAGGTGTTCGTTTTTTTGTTTCCTTCTCGTCCGCCTCTCCTCTCTCTCCCTCTTCCACTCTTTACACCTACCCCTCTCTTATTCTGCTTCGATCGAATACCTCACAAGGTTCAACAGGGCAAGATGAGTGTCTTCAAGAGAAACACAAACAAAGAAACGAACGAGAAGAATGGTGGATTCACAAACAACTCTTCTCCTGAAGGTTCACAACTCGAGTGGACTGGTGCAGGTGAATTACCTGAAGGTGCTGCGTTAGTCTACTCTTCCTATTCACTCTCCATCGACGTCGAAACTGACTATCTTCGTCGATTCCCCCCCTCTCTTCTCCCTCCCTTCCTCTCCCTCGGACCTCTGTCTAACGCCCCTCGCCTGTACTCGCTCGTCTCCATTCCTCTCTCAACGATAATACACCGCGATTCCAGCGTCAACGCCGATGGTGTTCCGACTTATATGGGCGCTTCCGGTACAGCGCTGACCTGGTGGATCACCGTTGCTGCTTCCGCTGGTTTCGGATTGTTCGGTTACGATCAGGGAGTCATGTCAGGTACGTTCGCACTGCATTGATCTGCGTTTTCTTCTGGATGCTGATCGCAATCGATTCCCTTTCTCCCCTCTCTTCCTCACTTCCTATATGTCTTCCGCTTCACAATGCACTCATAGGTATCATCTCGGCGCCACAGTTCTTCGAGACATTCCCAGCGTGTAACCCTGCCGGTAAGTTGAAACCCCTCGCTTTGTTCGTTTTCGTTTCCGGCACTGATCGCTCTCGTTTCCGATTGGAACAGAACAAGGAGCCTACAAAGCCTCTATCTTACAAGCTCTTTACGTCGCTATCTACGAAAGTAAGTCATAGACCCTCTTTCGTTGTCGACCAGCACTGAACTAATAGCTGTTTATTCCCTCAGTCGGATGTTTGGGAGGAGCTATCTTCGCCCTCATGTTCGGAGACAAACTCGGTCGTCGCAAGATGATGTTCACTGGTGCAACGGTCCTTACTCTCGGTGTAGTCATTCAGGTTACTTGCTTCGGCGGATCTTGGGCAGGTGTGTTTTTCTCTCTCCATTCCAACCTCCTTCCTCTCCTTATCTTTCTTATTCCAGGTGGACAATTCATTATCGGACGTATCGTTACTGGACTTGGAACTGGTTTCTTGACGTGAGTTTCAGACTCCTTCGTCTTTATCCGAAGCGATTTTTCTCATTCTTTCGTTTCCTGACACAGTTCAACCATTCCTACCTGGCACGCGGAGTGCGCAAAGGCTAAATCTCGTGGTTTCGCCGTGTTTATCGAAGCCGCCATGATCTCATCAGGAACGATGGTCGTGAGTCCCCTTTCCCTTTGTTTCCGGTTCGCAACGAGCGAAACGTACTAACTCTTGTCGCTGTCTTTCTGTCCAGGCCTATTGGGTCGACCTCGGATTCTCCTATCTCCCTGGCTCAGGTTCATGGCGTGGACCCATCGCGATCCAAGTCATCTTCGCTTTCATGGTCGTTGGTTTAGTTTGGTTCCTCCCCGAATCTCCTCGTTGGTTGATCTCAAAGGGTGAGCCCACCGTCTCTAGCAGTCATCGATTACCCGATACTGATGATTCTCCGTAGGTCGCATGCGTGAGGGACAAAGAGTCGTCGCTGCTCTCGAACCTGCTCCATACAACTCGGAGACCGTCATCCTCAACACTCGTGTCATCATGGACTCCCTCGATGGAATGACGAGAGCTTCCAAGAGAGATCTTATCACGAATGGACCTACACAGCATCTCCGACGAATGCTTATCGGTTCTTCTTCGCAATTCTTCCAACAAGTCGGAGGTTGCAACGCTGTCATCTACTTCAGGTGAGTACTCATGTTATGCATTTCACGCTCGGTGAGATCTCTCGACTAACCATGTTCCCTGTCTCGTCCAGTACTCCCATCTTTGAAGAATATCTCGGACTCGAACGAAAACTTGCGCTTATCCTCGGAGCCGTACTTTCGACTGTCTACGCCCTTTCCGCCTGTGTATCGTTCCCTCTCGTTGACCGCGCTGGACGACGAAAGCTCTACTTCATCGGTACCATCGGACAAGCAGTTTCCATGTTCATCATTATGGCTTGCCTCATTCCCGACAACGAGACTCACCCCAACGTCGTCAAAGGATCTGTCTTCGGGTGAGTTCATCTCGTCCTTATCTGTGCACCAAGCTCTTTACTGACGCTGTTCTATGTTCGCAGTATCGTGAGTTTCCCGTTTTTCGAACTTTTCAGTTTCTTCCTTTTACGCTTCGTTCTCGAGCTGACTTTTGTTCTCTACTCTTCTTCACGATGCAGTTTCTTTACTTGACCTTCTTCGGGTGCGTTGCTAAAGCTGTCTCGCACCGTCGTCGTCATCAGGAGACTAATCTTTCGTTTTCGACGTAATAGATTCACCTGGCTCGAACTTCCTTGGTTGTACCCTGCCGAGATCAACCCTCTTCGTACTCGTACTATGGCAAACGCTGTATCGACCATCAACAATTGGTTGTTCAACTTCGTAGGCCAACTCTCAAACTTCTAAATCCCTAAATCTGGTCACTGACTCCCACTTTTCCCCTCAGACTGTTGTCATGTTCACCCCTCCCTTCCTTGCCAAGACTGCCATCGGAACCTTCGCTTTCTTCGGAGCCGTCAAGTAAGCATGTAGTTTTCAATTTTTCGCTTTGACCCCTTTACTGACGCACTTTTTCTCCCTCTCTTCCTCGCTCCTCCTCTCTCTCCCCACCCTCTCGCTACCTCCTTCTTCCTCTCCCTTTTCTTCCACCTTCTTCTACCTCTACCTTGCTCGCTCACAGCATCTGCTTCTTGCCTTGCATCTACTTCTTGTAAGCTCTGATTCACATGCTCACTACTATCACAGCTATAGCTGACGCTCCTTTATCTTCTCAGCTACCCCGAGACCGCTGGTCGATCGCTCGAAGAAATCGACATTATCTTCGCAAGGGGTTACGTCGAGAAAGTTAGCTATGTAAAAATGGCCCAGAGCATGCCCGCCCTCACCTCGTCGGATATCGCGGCGGAATGGGCTCGTCTTGGTCTTCAGGACATCCCTGAGGCAGACGCTGCAGACGCCCACTAGGTTTTGAACGTTTAATCATGTATTATCCCCTTTCAACTTGTCTATATCGTTTCTTCCTTGCTTCCTTTCGCTCTTAGAACCATTCTCTGTCCCCCCTACTTATTCCATAGACTTGAAACGAGTAGACGTGTCCTTCAATACCTAATAATCTTCCGCCTCCCTTGCGTCTTCGTTGCAGAATCGCCTTCGCGATGCTGTCAATCAATCGAATGGAGCACTTTTTGTTTGTACTACTTGGTCACCCTGATGACTGTATGACTCCGTTAGATTGAATCCTTCGTGCCGAAGGTTTCGTGCGGTTGTCGTCTATTGCGAACTTCGACTTGAAACAAATCTTTCGACTTGTTTTGACATCTCACATTTCCTCGTCATCTCGATTCGACTCGCAAATCACTGTTGGACTCGAGAGAAGCACTTCATAAACTCAACTACGCGGTCACCGACTGCTCCCACGGTCAGCTAGCCTCAGAATGCCTTCAACAAACAGACCGACAAGATCGACTCGTCAAACTCGCACAACCAGACAAGCTAGCAGCATAGCAGATGAGGATGTACACGCTACGCCCAAGAAGGCTACTCGCAAACGCGCAGCTCCCAACGCAATCGCTTCCTCGGCTCGATCAAATCCTCAAACTCCAGTCCCCTCCTCAACTGCAACAAAAGTAGGCTCTGCTACTCCTCGCGGCCTCATATCATCACCAGCAAATCAGAGGAGGATAAAGGGTGGATCGATACCCGAGGAGAGTCTCAGTCAACCCGCTCCTTCGATGGAGGAATCAATGGAGGAATCGATGGTGAGGGAACCGGCAAAGATAGCGCTGGGAGAGATGCTCAGTGATGTAGATTCAGGACTACCCTTGACAGCAGCGCAGAAGAAAGCTTACGAAACTTTCGAGAGTGAGTTCTCCCTTTTCCACGAATCTCGTTCGCTTGCTGACGAAGCGATCTGTCAATGCCTTGCAGAAGCAAAGTCGCGTCAGTTCAAGACATCCGACTTCCTCGACAGACACACTTTACCCGACCAATACCGCTCAGCACTTTCTGTCTCGACATCTACTTTCGCCTCCCTAATCAAGCTCGCCAATCTCACCTCTTTCGTCCATCTGGTACTCTCGTCTGCCCCCGACCCACAAACCAAGAAACGTTCAGCAGAAAGCGCTGAGAATCTCAAGAAAGCTTCGCTTCAATTGATGAAAACGGTTGTGCCAGAAACGGATCAGATTGATGAGCGAATAATCCGTTTAGTCGTTGATCTCAAATGTCAAGTAAGCACCGTCTACTCATCCATCAGTCTTCTCGAGTCTGACCGTGTATCTCGTTCCGACAGGCCTACCTTGCTACCAGTGCCGACTCCGCTGTTCCCGCCCTCGACTTCTTCAAGGACCCGTTACGATCCCACCGCCCCAGCCATGATCCCTCGCTTCCGCTCAATCTCCGCCCCAAGCTCACAGCGATGAGTAACGAAGCATTGAACTTGATCGAGAGCTCAGCGAGCGATCGTCCTGCGCTTGAAACTAGGTGGAAATGGAACGAATTTGCGACAAGTTGCAAACGATGGGCACAAGAGCGAAAGACGGGCGCACCTAGTGGGATCTATGAAAACCCGGAGGAGGAGGAGGCTGAGACTAGCGAAGAACCATCGGAACGTCTATCGTCGAGGAAGATCAATGTCGATTCGGATGACGAGGAGGAGGAAATGGTTCGCATCCAGTCTTGCTTATACTCACATAGAAAGCTATCGCTGATCCTCGACTTCAACCATTTCTTCGATAGATTACTCAAGAATCGAATCGATCTCAGACGAACGATGTCAAGGAAGGGAGCAATCCTGACGCCGAGCGACACGAGGTTCCAGATCTATCGAGCGATTCAGAGTCGGAAGAAGAAGCTTCAGCTGGAGAGCAAGATCAGCAAGAGGAAGAAGAAGTGAATCGATCACAAGCTATCTCGAGATCTCCTGCAAAGTCCTCGAGGTCTCCGAAATTGCAAGACCAAGAAAGTGACGACACCAGCGATTTGGGGTAAGTCTACTCCTCGATGTCGTCTCTATCGCCGTGACTGATTGAGGGTTTGCTCCTACTCAGCGACCTTGATCTTGGCACTACCGGAAACGTCTCTGAGCAAGATGCTGCTGAAGTACGCGAACCGTTAGTACCTTTCTCATGTTTGTCCTCGCCTACATTGAAGGCGCTTGATCTGATGAAGCAATTCCCTTCACGGCAGAAGTTCCTCCATGAGCGACGATGCGCAAATAGGCGACGCTGCTGTAGCAACGCTCGAAGACATCAATCGCTCGAAGCCACCAGCTGAAGTCAACGAAAGGTTACGATTTGATCGCAAATTCCAACTTCAGAAAGTGACGAGTGCTCGCCACAAAAGGTCAGTCACCCTTGCGAACCGAGTCGCTCATCTTCCCTCCCTTGTTGACCTTGAGGAGCTGACAAAATTGCTACTCTCATCAGCTCCATTCTCGATCGACAAGAAGACGCCGTCAAAATACCGTTCGACTCGCAACCCGAGGCTGAGAAATCTTTCGATCATCGACGTTCACGAAGTGAGATCGACAACGAGAACGACGAGAGCAAGCCAAGGAGGAAGAAAGGCAAGAAACCTTCCGATAAGCAGAATTCACCTCCCGCTACTGGGTCCTCCCGCGTTGGCAGTACGTTCTCCCACGAGGATCAGGATCAGTCGGAATACCTAGCTCCTCGTTCGACCAAGCGTTCTCCGGCGCCACCTTTCGATCGAAACTCGGAACCTCTCCCCGAAGAAACAAGATACTCTGAACCCGAGCGCGAGTACGGAGGAGGATTCGACGACGATGACGATCAGCAGAATGGAGGCATCAAAGTCGTTACTCAACCTTCACCATCCAACGCTTCGCTCAAAACAGCAGGAGCTGCTCAACGAAAGCCCTCTGGTTTCGGTTCTGGTTTCGGTTCGAACTTCGCTCCTCCTCGTTCGAATCTGGAAGCGTCAACTTCATTCAGTCAACCTCGAGCTTCAACCTCGACTGATCAACCTCGTCCTTTACCTGCTTCCTCCTCGAAAGTGCCGGCAAAAAAGAATCCTCGCAGGGCGCCAAAACCAGCATCCGACAGCCACTTCGACTCGGTCAGCGAAGACGAAGACGATAAGGAGGAGGAGGAGGAGTACCGCCAGGAGGAAGAAGAGGACGAACATCTTGAAGAGCGAGGTGGAGTTTACAAGAGTAGGAAAGGCAAGGAGAAAGCTGTCGAAGCAGAAAGTTCACCGAGAACGAGCTCCCCCGACTCTTCAAGAGGTTCAAAGAGGAGACGAGAAGAGGAAGAGGCGAGGGAGGCAAGGAGGCGAGCTAAAGAGAAGAAGAAGCGACGGATGGATCGAGAGGAAACGGGCAGGTCCGATGGGGAGCGAGCGAGGAGAGTCGATCAGCGTCGCGTCGAGGAGGACGATACTCCGATGCCCATGGTTGCGGGACAAGGCAATCTCTATCATCAAGATCGTAATCAATCGGGAGCGAGGATCCCTTGGACCGAGGAGGAAACGGACCTCCTCAGGAAATTACTGCACGCATACGGTCCTGATTGGAGAAAGATGATGGAACTTCACGGAACAAAGGGCAGTAAGAGCGCAGTGTTCCGTGAACGAACGAATGTATCGCTCAAAGACAAAGCGGTCAATCTCGCGAAGAATTTCATCAAATCCGGTCAACCGATTCCTAATTACCTTCACGGCAGTCCGTTACATCTCTCTCGCTCTCTCTCATCTGGAGCTGTTGACTGACGACAACTCGATTGACAATTGACAGTCAGAGTTCCGAAGAGCAAACTTCAGCCTCCTGCTCGCAAGGCACCCATCGTCAATCAAACTGATGACGAAGACGATTAGTAAGGGAAGGGACTAGCATCTAGGGCTGGAGATCAAGGATTGGGCTCGAGTAGTGAAGAGTTTGTGTACTTGCAAGTTTTCGGATTTAATCGTCAGAGCTTGCGGGATTCTCTACCTCCCGCTCACTGTCATTTGTTTCGGTCTTCGCTTCAGCCGAACACGCAATGAGTGATATTGCACTCAGTCCGGTAACTTCAGGACGAGAACAAACATGGCTAGATAAAGAGCCGTACAAGTCAAAGAAATGAGCACCACCATATCTCCGCTCGTCCTGAAAGCTCTTCCCCACACACGATCCGCTGCTTTTGGCAGATCCCGCACGTTCATGTTCGATTCGGCTCGATGCATATCACTGAAATCGTGATCGCTTCGCCTTCGACGGTACTGAGCGATGAGCAGGAGCAGGATCGAGAGGATCACGTATAAGAGACCGACTAGAACAACCTGAAAGTCAGATTTTACATTGCGTGACGGAAGGAGCACGACTTACTCTTTGCGAAATCGGGATTGAAGATCTTGAGGACGAGTAAAGCGTAACCGAGATTGCCTGTGCGAGCCAGTTCAGAAGAACTCAGCTTTGTGCGGGAGTAGAGCGACGAGACATTTCATACCTAGTGCCGAGCGCTCATATGCACCTGTGAGGAAAGTAATCGGAAGGGAGGGTCAACTTTGAAGACGCTCGTTTCGGTCTCAGACTTACCACCGAATGTCCTCTGCCTTGCTCGTAGTTCGATCAGCTCGTCTAGATCCTCCTCGATGAAAGAAGCCCTCCGATGCCCTGCGAGGGAAGGCTCGGATCAGTGCGAGTTGCCGAGTCCGAAAGAGTTGGACGAACCTCTGTAGGTCCTGTGTGGATGTCTCGACTCTCGATTCCCGTCATTGAGTCTAGTTTCATGATACTCATGAATGTTTCGGTCTCCCTGTGAGGCTGTCGTAGGCTCCTCCATCCCACTCGGAGATCAAGTTGAGCGAAATATGAGAGCTGTACGAGGCGAGTAAGGATCGACTTGGTTCGAGAGTGTGTGCGAGGTCAGATGGATAGTATAGCGTCGCGAACGTGTAGCGGTTAGACGTGTAGAGCGAGATAGTGAAGAGTAAGAGTCTAAGAGAGATGAATCCAAGTTGAAGCGATCTGTCTCCCCCTCTCTCTCTGCAACACACAGATCAGTTATCGACTCACCCAAACTACTAGTAGATACTCAAGAACCCTTACGACTCGCGGCGTGTCGATTTCCAGAGCCAGCTCCTCCACTCGATCTTGTCTCCTGTCTTGAATCTTCCCTCCTTCCTCTCTCATTTCTATCCACCATTGGCAGTATGTCATATCATCCACAGGTAAGCTAATATCCAGCTCAAGCCTCCCGAACGACCATAGACTGACTCGTCCAGTGTATTGGCAGCCCTCGTTTCAATACCAACCCAATACTTTCTCTTCACCGCAACAACAGGCTTCAATGCAGACCATACTCAATCAACAAGACAACTATACCATGACCTCTCAGCCTCAGCAACAACTCGTCGGAGATGATGAGTACAAGTAAGTCCTTTCTTTTCGCTCGAGCCCTCCTTCAACCGACGAGACTCAGGACTTGAACCTCTCTTCACAGCCGATTATTGAAGAATTACAAGCTGGCACATCTGCGAATCGAGGAACAGAGAACTGCGATGTTGGAGCAGGAGAAACAGGTGCGATTCTGCTCATTTCGTCGCATTTCGATCCTTTTCGACTGAGCCCATTCGACTCTCAAATAGAATGCCGGACTTCGCAAACATATCTCTTTATTGGAAGGGGGAGACGCTCAAGGCGCATCGGTCGTCGGGGTACATTCAGCGGGAGGTGGAGGAGGAAGTACAGTCGATGATGTGAGTTTCTCCTGATTTCGTTCTCTCCTCCGAGAAGCAGACCAGCTAATATCACCTTCCTTCGCTAGTTCACAATCAAGAACTCCTCCTCAGGTCTCGAACGTCGAATCAATCGTTGGGCAGCAGACACTCTCGCAGCTCATTTGAGATCAGCTCCCCCTCCTCCTCCAGGAACTGATCCTTCAGCTTTCCAACACCTCGCTCTCGTCCCTCTCGCCGAAGCACTCTTCCAAGACGTCGATAACGTAGCGGCTTCTCCTTTCCTCGTCGGGTTGAGTCAGATGGGTTTCGATTATCCTGGATTAGGGATCGTCGTTCAAAGTTTGTTGAGGCATGTCATGAGTCAATTACTTTGCGAAGGAATCGTCAATCGGTTACTCGTGACCAACTCGGAGGAAGCGAATCAGTACGTTACTTTCCCTGTTTCTCGCCGTTCGAACTTTTGATTGACCGCACTTGACTCCTCCTCAGGGAATTGACGAAGCTCCACGAACAACTCTTCCATCGTACGTGCAATAGCTTTCTCTCATCTCCTCCCAATTACGACATTGATAATAGCGGGTTGCCTCGATCAGGGGAACCTCTCGTCGCATCAGT
>Ga0308161_1002382_pt1 | contig 19949 bp, 11 predicted proteins | sample PhyFR2_FD_201034 | JGI IMG/M metagenome (GOLD analysis project Ga0308161, IMG submission 201034) | Phyllosphere microbial communities from UC Gill Tract Community Farm, Albany, California, United States - DLSLF.R2 | ecosystem: Host-associated > Plants > Phyllosphere > Unclassified | place: USA...
AAGTTGAAACCGTTGTTTTTAATTCAAGATGAATAAAGGAAATATAAACCAAGCCCATCCATTTCCCTACATTCTACAATAAGCTTTTTGATTCTCGTTTTAACAGTCACAAATCTTATGAAAAACGGTTTAAGTTGATCATCTAATCTACTGTTTTGATTATTAGAAGATGCCTTGTTTCTTGAAATTACGAAAATTCAGACAAAAAATAAGCCCTTACAATAACAAGGGCTTATTAAATTTATCGTAACCGTATCAACAGTAAGAAATCATGATTTGCTTATATTTGAATCGCTGTACCATATTTTGCCAGACATACCCAATTCAACTGTTGATCTGATAGCCATTGATTCATAGACTGCTCAAACTTAGGCTGAGTTTCACTGTGTTGACACGTATGAATATAACCTGCCCACATCAAAACCAATAAAATTTCTGTAAGCTGTTTTAAAGATAGATTCTGTTTGAGCAGGCTGGACAACTCAAGCGTTGAAAGCGCCTGTTTATTAAGCAGCTCAAGGATCTTTTCAAATATCTGGATGGCATCTTTTATTCTACCGAGCTTGGCATCCAGACTTAAATCTTTTCCAACTGGAGCCGCAGGTAATAGTCCAAATTTCACCGTTGAATAATAGTTTTCTAACTGTTGTTGATTAAGTTGAGTTCTATTTTTTACATAGATATCTTGTCTCTGCAAGGTATAGCGCGCAATATCCTTAACGGTCTCTTGTAAAGTAATTAAGGGTAAGCTTTTTACCACTTTTTGAACTTCTGGTGGCAAACTGATCTTATCTAAATTTTCAATAATCCCAGCTCCCCCCACATAAGAAAGTCCTAACTTTCCAAAGCGTTGGATCATATCGGCAGAATGTTGAGGTTGCCAATGTTCCGATAAAAAATCATGGGCAATATAGTTTGGCTTATCTTGGGCAAGTTCAGATAACTCTTGATTCAAACCTGGAATTTTTTCAAATAATCCACTCTTCGCTGCACCAATTTGCCGAACTAAATTCAGGCTTTGGATAGCTTTGGTGGCTGAGTCACCTTGCAAATTCTTAGACGTTTCCAACATTAACTTCTGCACTGATACCAAAGAAGTGGCACCTGGATGACTCATATAGCTACAGTATAAAACCCCGTCTTTTTTTAAAAATTTATCAACAATTTGCGCAACAATATTCTGGTTCTCAGATGAGATCCAAGACCAGACCCCATGCGTTACAATAAAATCAAATGGCTCTATGTCAGCATTTAAAAAGCTTTCAAAATCCGCATGAATAAATTCAATATTATCAATACTGGTCGTTTCTAAACCTTCTTGTGCAACCATCAAATGCTGTGGATTAAAATCAACACCAACAAAATGACCCAGAGGATTTGCAGCAGCTGTGAGGTGTAAATGAATTCCCATTGCACAGCCAAGTTCTAAATATCGATAGGGTTTTACAAGATCAGGAGCACAAAAGCCTTTTGATTGAACAACCATATTCAGCCACAACGGCATCGTTTGTCTATGTACAAATGTTGGATAAGGTACATCTACAATATAACCGTCTTGCAAAGAGTTCATTCAATTTACCTAAGCAGAATAATCTAATAATTCAAAAAATAGATCAGCCCATTACTGAAATAGGCTGATCTGTTTCATGACTCAAATATCGATCTAGAATCGGGTGGTGAAACCTACGTAATATGTCGCTGGCGGAGCATCGCCATAATCAACACTTCCCTTGTTGACTTTGTCACCACCGATATTTTCAACGCCCGCTCTCAAGCTGAGTGAATCACTATAATCAAAATTCACCCCCACGGCTCCCGTTGTTGTGGCATTTGAGAAGTATAACTCTTTACCTGCTGAACCCGATCCTGCAACGAGATCGGCTTTCGTAAATGCCTGTTTACCCAGATATTGTACACGGGCAAATGTATTCAGACGATCAGTAACATCCCAATAAACCGCCAAGTTGGTAGTAAACTCAGGAACTTGAGCCAATGATTGACCTGTTGCTTTATTTTCTGACTCTATCATATAAGTGGCATTACCCGTCACTCGTAGATAATCATTCAATGGGAATTTATAAGTCAGTTCCAATCCACTTGTACGTGCCTTTTCAACATTCGATTGACGTGTATACCAGATCCCGTTAATTCGCCCGTAGTAGTTATTTACGATCATATCTTTGTAATCACTGAGGAAGTAGGTGAAATCAACACCATACCCATCTTCTTCGTAACCAAAACCAATTTCATAATTGGTACTGGTTTCTGGATCAAGATCTGGATTACCTAACATGTAGCATGATTGTCCCGATTGCCAACCATAAGGGGCTAAACTGGTACAGCCCATTCCCATTGAACTTGTGCCAGATGAACCTGAACGTTCTTTTAAATTGGGCGCTCTGAAACTACGCGAAACACCACCTTTGACAGTCCAGGCATCTGTTGGATGATAGACCCCGTAAATACGTGGACTAAAATTAGGATCATAATCATTGCTGCCGTCAACACGGCCGCCAAGAGTTAAAATAAAATTATCTTGTAGATGGATTTGGTCTTCAGCAAACAAAGACCAAGAATAATCATCTGGATTCTTATCCGGTGTCTGGATATTGCCATTTTCATCAGGAACCAATTGATTCCCGATGTTTGATGCATTAGAGACCTGTTCATATTTTCCTTGTGCACCAAGGGTCAGATCATTTTTACGGCCCCAAAGATCTAAAGGTTTATTGGCTTTTAGATCCAGAACTGTTTCACTACTTTTAGAACCGCCGTCTACAGCAAATGCAGGTGTCTTATTTTCATATTGATTATAGTAAAGGTCTGCATTTGTGACTAAACCATCAGCAAAACGCCCTTCATGGCCGATACCCACATTGTAGTGCTCCATTTTGTCAGCACCAAAATGTTCTGTACCTAATTCAGCTTGCTCAGCCTCACTCAACTGTGGATTCTTCTCAACGCCGTAACCTAGATCAAAGTTAAAATCTTGGTTATCAGAAATTTTCCAGTTTAAACGACTCGATATATTTTGCTCTTGATTCTCGCCAGTACCATTCTGAATACCTTCATCGGCATTTCTTTTTTTGATGTTGCCGCCAAGTCTAAAACCTAAATTATCCGTAATTGGCCCTGCAATGTTTGCAGCTACATTAATGGTATCACCTCGAGAGCTACCATCAGGCTGGCTATAATCAGTTCTTAATGAACCCGTAAGCTTATTGGGAATCTTCTTGGTAATAATATTGATCACGCCACCCGCAGCTTCAGAGCCGTAAAGTGTTGACATTGAACCTCGTACCACCTCAATTCGCTCAATCATTTCTGGAGAAATCCAGTCAATATCTTGCGAGATTGTATCAGGACGATGGCCTAGCAACGATGAGTTACCAACTCGCTTACCGTCGACCAGAATTAAAGTATATTTGTCAGGGGCACCACGAAATGCAATTTTTGAACCCGGCCCAACATTTGAATAACCACCCACTGCCCCTGGTAATTCACCGAGTAAATTCGCAATACTAGAAACAGGACGTTTTGCTATTTCTTCAGCGGTAATTACACTAATCGAAGCTGGAGCATCTTTAACATTAACGCCAGATCCACTCGCAGTCACAACAATCGTTTCTAATTTAACAGTTTCATCTGATTTATCGAGTGGTTTACTCTCTTCATTTGTCATTTCGGCAGCATGGGTAAAGGCCATCATACTACTTAGGACTGAAACTGCGAGTAGAGATTGTCGAGCTATGTGTTTGGCCATTTTCCCACCTAAAATCAGACTAATATTAAAATTTGCTTAAAAATGCACGTGAATTTTAACAAAAGTTAAATAAAACACAATCAAAATGATAATTATTATTGTTTATATGGTTTATTCAATCTTTTGCTTTGAAATTTTACAGCTTATAGGCAATACGATTTGAGTTACTTTCTCTTACCGCTTTCATAGATGTCATTATCAGAATTTTTACACTTGACGCTATGTAGAGGAAGCCCTCACATATCTAGCAAAAGCCACATAAAGATATATGTACGATGGCTTTGTGTTCTACAATTTCCTCTTTACATCAATCTGAACTTTAATTCTTTTCAAATTCAGGATGGAAAGTAGCAATCAAAACTAATCACTTCCAATCTTCTGAAATATTTAAGAAATAAAATGCAAAAGACAATTTAATGTAATAATATAACATTACATTTGATTTGTATGTGCTTACTATGCTTTCCAAATTTTATCTAATCTCTTCATGTTCATTACTGTCAAACTTTGTTTGGGCACAAACATCTGATTCGACGACATCCCTTCCAACAATCGTCATACAAGCACAAAAAACAGATCAAGATGTCTTAACAACATCTGCATCGACGAAATTTACGCATGATGTACTTGATACCCCCTCTAGTCGTAGCTTTCTTTCTCAGGAAGTTTTAAAACAGCAAGATGTACAACGTATAGATGACGCTTTAAATCAAGTCAGTGGCGTGTTCAGCCAAACCAATTATGGTGGTGGCTTCTGGGATAATTTTTCATTTCGTGGATTTAGTACTGATCCGAATATCGGGCCGCAAATTATCCGAAATGGATTAAGTGTAAATCGGGGTCTCAGTGCGTCTCGGGATATGGTCAATATTGAATCGCTAGAGTTTCTCAAAGGCCCAATGGCTGCACTATATGGACGAGGAGAAACAGGTGGTTTACTCAATATCAATACGAAAAAGCCAGCATGGGAATCATCTAGTGAAATCAATTTACGAGCGAATAGTCTAGAAAAATATCGTGCTAGCTTCGAGCATACCGCCCCGATTAACGACCAATTAGCATATCGTTTTGCTATTGCACATGAAGATAATCAGAGTTTTCGGGACTATGTGAGTAATTCACGCTGGTTTTTTTCTCCGCAATTAAGCTGGAAGTTATCTGATCGAACTCAATTGGACTTAGACACAGAATTCACTCGTGTAGAAGGATTATTTGATCGTGGTATTAGTGCTTATCAGCAGAAAATTGTGATGAATCCAAAAACCTATACAGGTGAACCAAGCGATGGAGATCATTTACAAACTGATAATTTTTATCAAATTCGGCTCACGCATGAGCTAAATGACGATTGGAAGGTCAAAAGCGCTGTGAGTGTGAAAGATAGTTTGTTAAAAGGTTTTTCTAGTGAACCTCGTCGTATACAAAGCGATGGTCGTACTTTAGAGCGGCAGCGACGTTATCGGGATAATAAAAGTGATGATGTGTTATTCCAAACAGAAATGTTAGGCACGATCCAGCAAGACTGGGCAAAACATGAAATATTGTTGAGCGCAGAAACAGGACAAATGAAATATCGCCAATTGCAGCTACGCCGTAATCACAGTTCAGATATACCCAACGTCATTGATATTTACCAACCTGCCTATGGAACATATTTACCAGACCTTCCCCTATTTATTGACACTGAGGATCGACAAAAATACTTCGCCTTCAATGTCCAAGATCAGATATTTTTAAATGATCAATGGAGTGTTTTACTTGGTCTACGCTTTGATCATGTCACACAAGAGTTTGTGAATAAGATTGCCACGACCTCAAATCAAAAAGACTTACAACAAACCAGTCCACGTTTTGGTTTGAACTATCGTTTAAGTGATGCATGGTCAGTCTATGCCAATTATGGCCAATCATTTGCAATTAATAGTGGCATGGATCGCAATAATCAAACCTTTGACCCAGAAAAAGGTCAAAGTTATGAGATCGGCAGTAAATACCAACTTAACCCACAAAGTCTGATCAGTGTTGCATTATTTAAAATGGATAAGGAAAATGTGCTCACAACAGACCCAATAGATAACAACTTCCAGATAACTGCTGGAGAAGTCTCTAGCCAAGGGATAGAACTAGATGTCGAAACACAACTGAATGACCAGTTATCGCTCCGCGCCAATTATAGTTACACAGATGCTCAGGTTGAGAAGGATCAAACACTTGCTAAAGGTTCGCGCTTAAGCAACGTTCCCAAACATAGCGGTTCAATCAGTACAAACTATGAATGGATGCTATCTGACAACTCAAATATAGGCGTTGGGGCAACAGCTGTTTATGCTGGGAAGCGTAGTGGTCATAGCACTGATAACGGATTCAATCTTCCTGAATATACATTAATTAATTTAAATGCTTACTATGCGCCAAGTGAACAAATACGTTATCAATTCAACCTGAATAATCTTCTCGACAAAACCTATTACACGGCGAGTTATAGTGAGATGTGGATTCAGCCTGGTGAACCGTTGAATGCATCATTGGCAGTGCAATGGAAATTTTAAAAATGTTTGAATGAATGCGTTAAGGCTAGCTAAGCTGATACAGCCTTAACCATTAAACTTATGAAAGTGTAAACATATTGTCAGTATCGAATATAACCGCGAACCTTATAATACGCATTAACATTACCTTGTCGTGCTATAGGGTTTAAACAGTTATAATTTCATCCCCCCCAATCGCTCATCATTAACTTCTGATTGCCATGCCCCAACAACCTTCTTATTGGCGAAATCTATTCCGCTTAGTCCATATATATGCAGGGATATTTGTTGCGCCATTTATTTTTATTGCCGCATTTACGGGTTTTCTATATGTCAGCAGTCCGCAATTAGAGCAATATATTTATAAGGAGCAGTTGTATGTACACAGTGAAAATCGCCCTCAACAACAACTGAGTCTGCAAGTTCTTGCAGCTCAATCTGTAATGGCAGAATCAGCAAGAATTACTGAGCTACGTCCAGCACCTGCATCGGATCAAACCACTCGGGTTATTTATGCTGATCCAGAAAATAAACTCAATAACCAAGCAGTTTTTGTGAATCCGTATACATTAGAGGTTATGGGGCAACTACCTGTTTATGGTACGAGCGGTGTACTTCCTTTAAGAACGCTAATCGATCAATTCCACAGCAATTTACTACTGGGTGACGTTGGAAGACTCTATAGTGAGCTTGCAGCAAGTTGGTTGGCCATTCTCAGTCTGTCAGGACTTTATCATTGGTATATACGTAGAAAACATTTTAATCAGAGCAAGACCATCCGCAATAAAGTTTTAAAATGGCACAGCTCAATTGGAATAGTCTTGCTCCCATTATTACTCATTGTTGCGATTACAGGACTAACTTGGTCTAAATGGACAGGAGAAAATATCCGCATACTTCGCCAAGCCTTGAATTGGCAAACACCAGCTCTCGTTAGCTCTCTTTCGGGTACGCATTCGATTGATAGTCATGCACATCATCATACCAATATGGGTCAAATGAACCATCAGCCACTTATAAAAGCAGAAGATTTTGATCAAGTGCTACAGCTTGCCAGACAAAATGGTATTCGCAGTGCTGAACTTCAAATAAAACCACCGACAACGATAAATACAGCATGGACAGTTTCTGAAATACGTCGTCGTTGGCCTACAGAAGCAGATAGTATCGCTATTGATCTTAGAAATAATAAGGTTATTGATCATTTACACTTTAAAGATTTTCCAATCGCGGCAAAACTCACACGCTGGGGTGTTGATGCGCATATTGGTGTTTTATTTGGTTGGGTCAATCAATTGATCTTAATGATCTATGCACTTGCTCTATGCTTTCTGATTCTTTTGGCTTTCTGGCTGTGGAGCAGTACATTTAATTTAAAACAGACAACCTCCAATTTCGTAAAGCAGAGCTTACAACTTTGGCGAAATGGCAACATAAAACAGAGATTTTTTCTTCTTCTGTCTCTGTTTATCCTTCTAATTTGTTTGCCAACCTTAGCAATCAGTATAGCCGTGGCTATTGCTTTCATCATGCTTAAACAGTATCAATGCAGATTGTTATAATTGGTTGGCTAGGCACTAAAAATAGTGCCTAGCCACTCTATTAGGCAATTTTATCCAGTTGGAAATCTTCAAATAGCTGATAAGGTAATCCCGTCTTCGTCTCTAAAACTTCTACATAACCATGACCTAAAATTAGCTGATTTCGCTCTTTCACACTTTGTAATTGGATTTTTACTTTCCCATTATCTAAGAAACTAAAATTTCCTGCATACAACTCATGTTTATTATGATCGCTATTACTTGTCCGCTCTAACCGAAAAGTCTGATCTGCATAAATTTTTAAATCTACATTCATACCTTCACAGCCTTCACAAAATGCCGAACATCCAGCACATGGAAGTGCTCCTTCATAATGCCCAACCCATTTTTGCAGTTGGGCATCAAAATTTCTTTTAACTTCCGAATTTGCTTTCTCATCCTTCACCGCCTGATCATGCTGACCACAGCCCATCATTACACTGGCGAAAATGAAAGAGCTCAATAATCTTTTCTTCATCACTGTTCAACTTAATCTGTTTAATTTCACTCAAAAAATCAGAAAGACCAATCAAAGCGCAGGGTCGCTTTCAATGGTTCGCCAGGCTGTACCCAGAAATTTGTATAGCTCGCAACGTAATAATCCTTATCGAAAAGATTATCGATATTGAGTTGGGCTCGTAGATCAGGACGGATCTGTAAATAGCCACCAATATTCACTACCGTAAATTCAGGTAAAGTTGTTCCATTATCAATATAGTTCGCGCTACGTTGTCCGTAATAGTTAATGTTTCCAACTAATCCAGCCTTACGTCCAAAAACGTTCAGTTGATAATCAGCACTGAGATTTGCTGTATGTTTAGGAATATTTTTAAGTCGGGATCCAGTTCTATCTACTTCACTTTCAATGACAGAAGCATCCGTGTAGGTATAATTTGCATTCACCCGCAGGTTATCATTAAATTGATGTTGCAGTTCAAGCTCAATGCCCTTACTTTGCACATGACCATTATCAACATAACTATCTGTAATACCTTCGGTGAGCAAATGGCGCTTATCTAAATCAAAAAAAGTTAATCCAAACCAACTCTGCGGTTGAAATTGATATTTTGTTCCAACTTCCCAGCTCGTTGTCTTTTCAGGTTCATAGAGGTCATTATCCTTATTCAACCCAGTGTTTAGTTCAAAGCCCTTCCCCCAGTTACTGTAAAAAGACAGCTTTTCTGTCGCTTTAAAATTAATAGCAGCTCTTGGTGTAAATGGCATAAATAGCTGTTGAGATGATTTTCCTGTTTGATGGTTTTCAATTCGCTGCTCTAAACGATTAAAACGACCTCCCAATAATATATTCCACTGATCATTCAAGAAAATCTGATCCTGAATGTTCAGTCCCAGCATATCCTGAGTTTCCGTAGTATCTTTAGTGATTCGGGTCAAAGGTAAAAGATGTTCACCGTAAATCGGATCATAAATATCTATTGGGCTGTTAGTGCCGACAGCATTCCGAAGCTGAGTCTGATCAATCGTATAATGCCCAGCTTCCACATTGGTTACCAATTCATGTTGAAGTGAGCCAGTACTAAACTTGCCTCGTAAAATTGACTGAAAATGTGTTGTTTCCGTCTCAAATTGACGAGCTCGTCGGAAACGATTTGCGGTTCTGCCATCTTCTGCAATTGAACCAATCTCAGTTGATGTACCTTCACGCTGCCCATGATTGTAGGTAATTGCAGTCGTATTATTCCAATTATCATCAAACTCATGATTCAAACGTAACTGGTACATCTGATCTTTAATTTTAATATCGCCATCACTTGGTTCTCCCAAGAACGTTTTTTTATTTACCGTAACCCTGTCATCAACCATTGGAATACCACGATCAAAAACACCTTGGTATTCAGCAAACTCCGTATCAAGATTCAACTGAGTTTGTTCTGAAATTTTCCAAGCCAATTGTGGTGCAAGATAATAATGCTGGTTATCTACATGATCTCTAAAACTCTTATTATTTTCATAAGCTGCACCTAATCGATAGGCAAGATCATCACTGATTGCATTGGTTGTATCAAGCGCAAACCTATATTCATCTAAAGTACTGCCACTTAAACTTAAGGTATTTTTAGACTGCCATTCAGGTTGTTTAGTGGTGATATTCATAATACCGCCAATTGCGCCCTGACCATACATCGCAGCCATTGGCCCTTTTAAGAAATCAATGGCTTGAATACTTACCATGTCTCGTGGAGTATGAATCCCACTCACCGAACTTAAACCATTACGCATATAGATCGTTCCCATATTTGGGTCAGTACTAAATCCTCGAAATGAATAATTATCCCAAAACCCACCACCGTAACTGTCTTGGTAGACCACGCCATTTACAAATGCCAAGGCATCACTAATACGTTGAACATTATGGTTTTGAATATCCTCTCCCGACACATGAGACTTGGTAAAAGGTACTTCTAATAAGTCATGATTAAATTGTGTAATCGCCTGAGAGGAAGTATGCCTCTCATCCTGTTTCTCAGCCGTAACCGTTATGGTGGGTAACAACTCTACTTTAGGATTTACACTCGACTCATTTTCTGCTGCAACAATGTTTGTTGAAAAGTGAGGGGCTTGTTGTGAATCATCTGCAGCAAATGCAGTTGAACCAGATATTCCATAGGCTAATAACGTAATACTCAAACGATAAGCAAAGCGAGCATTTATCAATTTTATCTGTGGTACGACATAATTTGAGACAATAAAACTGCTCCCATTTAAGAATGGGTTTAACTTGAATTGAGACATTTCAATTCCTTTAAAGCATAAATTTCCGCTAAGACATTGCAGGAATGTCCATAAATATAAAAACTTTGGAGTTTAGGCAAATAAAGGAGGCGCTCTACCCTGTGGAAGTAGATATAAACGTTGTAAAGCAAAATAAATATGCTGAAAATGATATTCAAATGCCAACATCCGCACAAAAAGGCGGTCAAGTACCTGATCAAGATTAAAGTCCAGACCTGTAGTTAAATTAGCAAAAACCATACAGTATGGACATTCATGTCCAGCTTCATGCTGGTGGGTGCTTTGAACAGTCTGAACTTTTTGATCTTCCTTCATCATATGGTGCTGATGAGAGTGATCAGATAAATGATGGGAACTATGTTGTTGAGTAGCACTTATGGTATTGGAAAAAGCATCAGAAATGGTGACACAGACCAGTGCAATACGATATTGTTCTGGTAAAAGTGGTTGTATAAATACAACGGATTGCAGGAACATTGCCATGAAGGCAAAGACTAGAGCAACTCTCAAAATAGGCTTTTCAATATTGAAACGATGGCAATTTAACACAGCCCGCGTAATGTGAGCAATTGTTAATATCTTCATTAGATTTAGGATTTAGTCTTACTCATAAAAATAATGTGAGACTATCGCCATCGCGAGTCGTCTAAAGTGAAACAGAATCTTCCTTAAGGTTCATATAAGCTACTGAATCATTCCGACTATGATTTAAAGCATATCAAACCGCTTTTCTATAAACGGACACGAGCTAAATCTCATGGATAAGTGACTTCAGGTTGAGAGTAGAATTTCAAACTGGCAATTAACTTTTTCCTCTTTATTCTTTACTAGTCCTATCCCATGTAATAATAAATATTTAGCTAGACAGTTAGCGGAAGCGGGGATATTCAAATTAAAAAATAAACTGTTGATTAAAAGTTTTAAAATTGCATGACTTGATTTTACTAAAAGACATTAACCTATTATTTTTAGAGCACTTTGTATTTGATAATCACATCAACGTAATTTCATATTTGCTTCTGATAAATAGGCTTTCTTGGTGGTCTTATTCCACAAACAGAGCTCTTGTCCCATTTTATTTTTCATGTGCGCTTGCGGATATTGACCTTGAATCAGAAGCGCAGAATATCCAACGCGATCATCAAACAGCATAATATTACTCACTACCTTGGCATTTTTAAGCTGGCTGACTTTTATACAAGCCGATTTAATGTCCTGATCATGCTTTTTCCAAGCCTGCTCCGAACTGGCGAACGTCACACTTGTAATGACAGAGCTTGCTACAAAACCCAAAACAGAAAGATATTTTAAAAAGATACGATGCGTCACTGCCATGATCCTTGTCCTGTAAATTCGAATGCCTTAACTTAATCTATACTGAAACAATCTTATGGGAGAATCTAGCAATTTATACATGTTGTAACAGCACCTCTTCAGGATTACACATATCTCTGAACAGGGATTCGAACACGAAATAGAATTCATTTTTTTGTTATGCCAAGGCTATGAGATATTTGAAAAGAATCCCATTGAAGGATTTTTGCAGACAAAAAATAAGCCCTTGTAATAACAAGGGCTTATTTAGATATTTGGCGGAAGCGGTGATAGTCACATTAAAAATATAATCAATTGATATTCATAACTAAAATAATTTATATTTAATTTTTTACTGCAATTTTTACTACTATTGATTTCTTTCTATCATTTGCATATTTAATGATCTCCTTGCTGTAACACTACCACTGTTGAGGATACAGGCAAATGACATCCTTAGATACGAACAATTGTAGTTGGGGCAAAAATCATTGAAGTAGCAGTTTCTACAGATCAAGGAGTCTGGAAGTTCGGCTCATAAACATAATGTTTCGTATAGCTGCTCTCAGGATTCTCCGTGCTTCTTTTTGATTCCCAAATCCCATCTCACCACTCCCACCAAACAGGCACAAAAAATAAATTCACTCGCACAAATCATCACCCCATTTATTATAACTATAAGATATAGCATCAGAATTATAGTCTGTTATATTTAGCTTTCCTCCTTGAAAATCATAAACACCCATTGTACTAGGACTCACAATGTTAATACTATTATTAACACCTAGACAGTAGGTATCCACTCCTTGCCCATGTCCTTTTAAAACCCAATCATCTTTTTCTAACTGGCTAATTACTCTTTTTAATTTTTCAAGGTCTTTTTCAAATCTAAAAGAGGAAATTTGAACTTCTGCTTTACGTAATGAGTCTATAATTTCTATATCATTACCTAACAATTCTTTCATTCTATTTTCAAATGGATATTTATCTGAAGGCTGCTCATAATTTTTTTCAGAACAACCTATTTGCAAAAACAGGGTAGATAAGACTATGGATTTAAATAAATTTCTCACAAAATCACTCACACATATCCAACCCCCATTTATTATAACTATAAGAAACACCATCAACACTAAAGTCTGTTATATTTAGCTGTCTTCCTTTGTAATCATAAACACCATTTGATATAGGAATTACAACATTTATTTTATTATTATAACCTAAACAGTAGGTATCAACCCCTATTCCTTGTCCTTTTAAAACCCAACCATCTTTTTCTAGTTGATTAAGCACTTTGTCTATTTCATTAGTTTTTTTGGGTAAATCAAAAGAAGAAATTTGTACTTCTGCTTTACGCAACGAGTTTACAATTTTAAGATCATCCCCTAATAATGCTTTCATTTTCGCTTCAAATGGATACTTATCAGAAGGCTGTTGATAAACACCACCGCCACCACATCCAGTGAATGTTAAAAGAATAAAAATACCTAAACCAAATTGAATTAATTTCATTGCTAATCCTTAATAGTACCAGTAATGGTTCGACCTTGGGCTTCGACGCCATATCCAAAATTAAAATCTGCTCCTGGTGTACCAACACCTACTTCTAAACCTTTCATTGTATTTGAAGTAAAATAATTTGCGATCTTCTCTCCCACAGAACTTGAACCCGTATCAATTGGCAGTACGACACCAGCTCGTACCCCCCAGATTCCACCACTCGCACTTCCTGCTAAGCCAGTTAAAAACTGATCGGTACTGTCTGCTAGTGCTTCTTTAGGTGGTTTATTAAAAATATAACCCGCCATACAACTTGCAGAGAACTTACCTTTCAACTTAGAAAGATCTGATGCACCCAATTTTCGGCTACCATCCATCACTGAAATTGCATTGCGTCCAATTGCTTTAGCCCCTTTTGCATCAGGCGTTGAAGCAGCACCCACTTGGAAAACCTTACCATTATGTAAGTTGGTGATCTCTGCATAGGCAAAAGGACCTACACCTCCTGAGCAATACACATAATCGAATAAAGGGGCAGCTTTAAGCCTACACATTTCTCCTGTTTTTAACCAACAGTCGTAATTGCGATAAGCTTCATACTCTAAATTTGATGCAGCTTGTGGACTCAGCCCAATCAATTGTCCTCCATAAGTCGGAGATAAACCAAGTGCATCTACCCACAATGTCGGATTAATCACATAAGCGTGATGATTCAATCCTGCGTATAAATCGATTGGATCCTTACTCACATATCTTGCACTATGTGGCTCGTAATATCGGTAACGGTTATAGTGGAGTCCTGTTTCTTGATCGTAATATTGACCTTGGAATCTCAGATTACTCTGCTCGAACGGATTATCTTGATTAACCGATTTAATTTCCAATGCAGTACCCCATGTATCTTGGGTGATTTCCCAAACACATTCACCTCTTGCATTGGTCATAGTTTGTGGCGTACCTACCTGATCACAATGATAAAAAGCGAACTGTTCTAAATCCACTCGATTTTTACGGGTATCATTGCGCCATACAGGGTCTTTATAAACTGAATATGGTTTTGTTTGATATTCACTATAATTAGGCGTTTCAATCAGTTGAATAAAACCTCTATACCCAGCTTGTAATAATGGAATAAAGCTATCAGGCTCATAGACATAATGTTTGGTGTAATTCTTACTTAGATTAGGTGTTTGGGTCGACTCCCAAATCATTAAATTGCCTTCCCACCCAAACAGAGTCAACTCATCATCAGTTTTTTTGTAGAGTCTACGACCGAATACGTCATAGCCATAATCAGTCACTTTTCCATTATTGTCACTACGAACCAACCGATTAAGATTATCCCAAGTTAGCTTAAGTGTTTTACTAGCTTCACGACTTTCTATGACATTACCTTGTGCATCGTATTGGTAATGTTTTCCTTGATAGCTTCTGACCAGATTGTTTTTAATTTGTGCCGAACTGGATGTGGAGACAGGGTCGATCAAATTACCCGCAGGGTCAAAGTTAAAGTTCTCAGTTTTATACGGACTTTGCGTTGTGATTAATCGCCCAATTGGATCGTATTGATAATTGAATTGTCCTAAACGGCTATCTTCGATTCGAGTTAGCAAATAATCTTTACCATATTGGTAACGTCTATGGGAGTGAAATTGCTTTAGCGTAGATGGTATTTCTTCTTCAGGTTGAATCTGCTGAGAGACAAGCAAACCAATATCGTTATAGCTTTGTGTTTGTATTAACCCATTTGCAAAGACCCTTACAGTTTCTCTATGAAGATCATCTCTCTGAAATGAAACTATATCTTGTTTATTAAAAGCAACACCATAAACATGCCCCGTACCATATAGGAGATTGTTTTGCTCATGCCCATCGGGTCGAATAGTTTTGCTCAAATTACCAAGCTCATCATACTCATAACGAAGTACCGCCGTGGTAGGTGTTAGGTTTGGTATTTTATAATGCTGGTGTTCTCTGACCAATTGACCAAGTGGATTATGATAAAAATCTATTTGGCTAAGCGCATTACTCACACGAATCAGTTGATTATTAAGGTTATAATCAAATTGTTCTGTTTGACTTTGACCAGTCTGTAAATGAGTAAATTTCTTGGATGCAATTTGCCCATCCGCATGGTAGCCAAATTTTGTTAATAAATCACCTTGTCGAGTTTCATCCACATAGCCTTCTTCAGTGTACTTAAAATACCGCTCTTCACCGTCAAAGGCTTTTTCTCTCATCAATTGACCATATTGATTATAGTCAAATAGATACTCTGCATTATTTTGATTGAACAGTTTCAGAATACGCCCTTGTTTATCCCATTGATAAGTAATGCGATGTCGATTTGCATCAATTCGTTGTTCAAGCAACCCCGTAGCGTTGTAATGATATTGAGTAATTTGCCCTTTCGTATCAGTGTATTTAAGTAAACGGCCTTCTTCATCATGTTCGAAATGTTCTTTTAGTCCATCCGGATAAACAACAGTTCTTAGTTGTCCCTTGTCCTTACCTTTAGTACTGTATAGAAATTGTACTTCTTGCATGTTAGCGGAATTTTGAGCAAGTAATATTCCATCTTCATCGTATTCCCAAGTATTGCTTTTACCTGAACAATCGGTATACGAGACTATCTGCCCCAAGTCATTGTATTGGATATTCTTAACACCACCCTTGGCATCGATTACTTCGATCAATTGATTGTCATTGTTGTATTTATATTGCGTAATCTGACCTAAAGGATTTGTTTCTTTGCTGACATTACCCTTAACATCATATTCTCGTTTCCAAATATTGCCTTCAGGATCCTTAATTTCAATTGGCTTGTTATTCTTGTTATATGCAAAGCGAATCACACCGCCATTTGGCTGAACGATTTTGATAAGCTGGCCTTTGTCATTATAATCTTGTTGTGTCTCTCGCCCTTCAAAATCGATTTGACGTGTAATACGTTTTTGAGCATCACGGCTGTACCACGATTCACGTCCATCGGCTAAACGAGTACGATAGGTAAAGCCATTCAGATCGAAATAGTAATAAGTCGGGACACCGTAGGCATCGTAAACTGCAACTTGACGTAAACGTGGATGCCATTTGAGTTTGGTGTGATAACTACCATCATCTGCCCATTCTTCAATCGCTTTAGCTTTGGCTTCAGTTGATTCATAGCGAATATTTTGCCCACGCCCTGTACGATCCGTATAGCGCGTTAACTGATGAAAATCGTTATATACATAGCTTCGAACATGACCATTTTCATCAGTAGCTTTTATCAAGTTGCCTTGTGTATCGTAGTGATAGCGCGCTAAAGGTTCGACCTGCTCATCAATAAACACGGCAATGATTTTAACCTGTTCGTTAAAAGCAAATTTTAACTGATGATTTGCTTTTTTTAATTTAAAGTTTATCGTCTGCAAATAAGCCGAATCGCCTATTAGTAAATAGTCCAATAAAATTTGTTCTTGAGTCTTTTCATTATTTTTTTTGACTAAATAGTAATTTTCTCCCCCATCATAGCTATGAAATAGTGAATTCCACTCTCCTCCCGAATTAAGGACAAGGTCTTCATTTTCTGTAGGCTGAACAGTTAAACCCTCATATGGTACTTCATAAGCTTCAAATGCAATTGAAGCAGGGAATTGATGTTTTCGCCCTTTACTGTCTATAAATAAATAGCCTTGAGCATTCTTTTGAATCATATTGGAAAATGGCATCATCCAACGCGCGCCAATCATACTGTGATCAAACTCATTTATTTGTGAGTTGTATTGGCGAATGAATGAGAAACCGATTTTTGGTAAATAGAAATCAATATGATGAATACGTTCTGCGCCAATTGAATAGCTAATACTTTGCCCCGTATCTGACCCTTCGCCCTCACATGTAGGTGCATTTAAAGCATCAGCTTGTAAACTCACAAACTCTAAAGTGTCCCCTTTGGTATGGCGCTCATATTCTCCCGTCTGGTTAATCGGCACACTGGCATTGCCTTTATTTTCGCTGGCCTGAATCGCAGTTAAAGTTTGCTGTAATAACCAGGCCAAGCTGTATTTCTGCCCTGCATTGGCTTGCTGCTGCAAGGTCTGGCTTAAAGTTGCAATTGCTTGTGTTGCTTCTTGTTGCAGACGTGTTTGAATATTGGGTTGTAGTTTAGGGGTTAAATCTGCCTGACTCGGTTTACCGATTAAATCAATCAGTGGTGCAGCCCAATTGCTAAATTTAAGTTTGGGGTCTCTTTTCTCGGCTGTCGCACCTGCCGACGTTACAGTCATGCTCGCACTTATTGGTGTCGCAGGCACGGACAAACTCGTAAGAATACTGCTTCCTAAAATCGTTGCCTGTGAGAGCAAGGTCGCTAATTTGGCTTGCGTTTCTTGTAAAAACTTTTCTAAATCACCTGCGACCATCGCATTCAGATGCAGGCCCAAGCGTTTAATATCCGCTTCTTTAATCTTTCCATTTTCTGGATATAAACATTGTGACATTAGACCAAACATCGGACGTAATGCGATACGCGCATGTGCTTCATTGCTCGGTTCCGCAAATAAACCAATTAAATTTGCAGCGAGCAATGCCCCCTGTTGTACCGCAGCATCCTCTGTCTTGCTGTCGGTCGCGTATAAAATTAAATCCAGCACACTGCCTGTTAAAGCAAAAATATTGGCTACCGTTGCAGTATTTGCACTACCTTGTAATTGTTCTAAACTAGTATTTCCACATACCTGTAAATAAAGCTGGATTTGCTTGGCAATCATTTGCAGGTCAGTTACCGTGTGTACGCTGTCCAAATTAAAAACAGCAAGTTCAACCTTCGACGCTTTTTGATCTGTTGCCTGTTGTGTTTTTTCCGTAGCCATCAATCTCAAACCCTTAATTTATTTCAATACATCTATTTTTTAAATTGCTGCGTGTGAATTAAAATCTGTCCTAACCATTGTTCTGACCATGAAAACGATCAACGATGCCTTGTTGAAAAATCGAATCCATTTGGGCGGCCTCCGCCAATTTTGTAGCAGCCTGATCTTTTACAAAACCCACACCCTGTGCTTTGATCATGTCAACCGACTGGCTCGGATTCATGGCGAGTTGCGCCAAGCTTTTCATTTGATCTGGAGAAATATTAAGGTTCAGTTGCTTTGAAACAGCACTTAAAGTGGTATTGCTGACTTGATCCTTAATTTGCCCAACCGTCTGCTCAACCAAACCATTTAAGGTATTTTTACCTATATTTTTAAGACTATTTTTATCCATCGAAACTAAACTGCTGGTCAGTTGTTGCTTCATGTTCTGTCCCAATGCACTGCTTAATGAGGCGGCAACTTTTTCTACTGGCTCTGCCCAAGTATAATCACGTTTAAAGTCACTACTTGATGCCCATGCACTGGTCTCATCTTTTTCAAAAATGACCTTGGCTGCGCCTGGTGCAATGCCTGTCACTTGAGCAAAACCATTTCCATCCAGTTTGCCTGTCAGTTGCTTACCCAGAGAATCAATCACTTTATAGCTGTTCTGCTTAAAGAAATTATCTCCCCCATAACTTCTTAATAACTGTAGTGCGCCTTTCAGTGATTTTGCTTGTGGTAACTGGGGTGCATTGCTACTTGCACTCGCGCCTGAGGCGAGTAAATGCTGACCTGCTTTTGCTTCAAACTTACCACTGGTCACAGGGAAAATACCTGAACCATTCAGCTTAATCTGAGAACCACCCGCAGTAATCACAATCTCTTTCGGACTGCTGATCTCAATACGATCTTCAGTTGAAATAATCTGAATCCCTTGCTTGGCAAGTAAATCCATACCATCCGACTGTGCTTGGACTTCAAACTTACCTTTGGCAGCGACCTGCTTAATTCCATTCTGCGCAGCAAAGACACTGATTCTGTTTTGTGCATGGGTAATCAGGTTCTTCTGCGTACTCAGGTTAATACTATCGCCCGCAATCTGATTGATCTGCCCATCCGCAGATAAATGAATATCTTCATTGGTACTTAAACCAATGCCAGCGGGTGAATTAAGTAATAACAGTGATTTTTTAAACTGAGCAATCTTCTCTTGGATCTGCTCTGCAAATTCTTTGAGTTGATCCAATGATTCAATTTCATCGGTCTGCTGGTTCTTAGCCACTTCACTTAAAGCTTTGGCATTACTCTGGTTGCCTTCCAGCTGTTGCTTGGCTGGTTGCGCATCAAGGTGTTCGCCTTGCGCCTGATCCTGTTTATGTGTGGAAACCAGTAGACCTTCTCCAGCTCGAACTGCACCCCATTGATCGGTACGCAATTCAAAACCTTCACCGCGATCTTCACTTTCCGCTGTGGCTTTGGGATGGCTCAGTTTACCTAAGTTCAGTTGGCTGACGGCATGGCTGCTTTGTAGTTGTGCACTGATCTGACCCGTGGTGTCATCAAAACGCAGTTGGTTAAAGCCTTCGCCTTGGTATTCTTTGGACTTGATCCCTGCCAGTTTCTTGGTATCAGGCAGCTTGCCTGCATTGTCAAATTTGGTTGGACTGCG
>Ga0308161_1002386_pt1 | contig 19932 bp, 19 predicted proteins | sample PhyFR2_FD_201034 | JGI IMG/M metagenome (GOLD analysis project Ga0308161, IMG submission 201034) | Phyllosphere microbial communities from UC Gill Tract Community Farm, Albany, California, United States - DLSLF.R2 | ecosystem: Host-associated > Plants > Phyllosphere > Unclassified | place: USA...
GCTCGGTGTGCTCGAAGTCGTCGTACGCGATGGTCGACTTCCCGATGCCGACGGTCTCGGCCATCGCCAGGCTCGTCGACTCGTGGCACATGTTCGAGCAGTCGGGCAGGTTGTTCGTGCCGAAGGCCCGGACGAACAGCTGGTAGACGAAGGCGGCCTCGTTCGAGGTGCGTCCGGACGTGTAGAACGACGCCTGGTCGGGGGAGTCGAGGCCGTTGAGCTTGTCGGCGACGATCCGGAACGCCCGCTCCCAGCTGATCGGCTCGTAGTGGTCCTTCCCCGCGGGCTTCCACACGGGTTCGGTCAGACGGCCCTGCATGCCGAGCCAGTACTCGGTCTTGTCGGCGAGGTCGTCGACGGAGTGCTCCGCCCAGAAGGAGCGGGGCACGAGGACCGGGGTGGCCTCCCACACGACCGCCTTGCCGCCGTTCTCGCAGAACTCGGCGGTCTTGCGCTTGTCCGGGTCCGGCCAGGCGCAGCTCATGCAGTCGAAGCCGCCCTTCTGGTTCAGGGACAGCATGAGCTTGGCGGTGCGGGCGAGGCCGAGCTGCTCGATCGCGGGCCCCATCGAGTGCAGGACGCCGGGGACGCCGGCCGCCCAGTCCTTCGGCTCGCCGACCGTCATGTCGGCGTCGGTCACGTCGTCCTTCGGGGGCTGTTCGGTCACGGGGCGCTCACTGTCTGTCGGGGCTGCTGTACCGGTTCGGGGGCGGTGTCGGCCGGCTCGACGATCCGCTCGGCTCGGCTGTAGACGACCATGCTCTGGCCGCGCAGGAAGCCGACGATCGTGATGCCGACCTCCTTCGCCAGGTCGACCGCGAGCGACGACGGTGCCGACACCGCCGCGAGGACCGGGACCCCGGCCATCGACGCCTTCTGTGTCAACTCGAAGCTCGCGCGACCCGAGACCATGAGGACGGTGCCGCCGAGGGGCAGTCGGCCCTCCTTGACGGCCCACCCGACGACCTTGTCGACGGCGTTGTGGCGGCCGACGTCCTCGCGCAGGACGAGCATCTCGCCGGACCGCCCGTCGAACAGTGCGGCGGCGTGCAGACCGCCGGTCTTCTCGAACACGTCCTGGGCCTCGCGGAGCCGGTCGGGGAAGGTCGCGAGGAGCGCCGGGTCGAGCACGAGCGGGTCGTGCAGGACCGCGTGCTGCGAGGTGGTGCGGACCGCGTCGATGCTCGCCTTGCCGCACAGGCCGCAGGAGCTCGTCGTGTAGAACGCCCGCTCCAGGCTGGGATCGGGTGCGGGGACGCCCGGCGCGAGCGTCACGTCGAGCACGTTGTAGGTGTTCAGCCCCTCGTCCGTCGCACCCGCGCAGTACCGTGCCGCGGCGAAGTCGTCACCGCGGGCGATGACCCCCTCGGACACCAGGAACCCGGCCGCGAGGTCGACGTCGTTGCCCGGGGTCCGCATCGTGATCGCGAGCGAGTTCCCACCGACCCGGATCTCGAGCGGCTCCTCGACCGCGAGCAGGTCGTCACGCACCGACCGGGACGTCGCGACGGTGATGCGGGTGACGCGCTTGCGCGCCGTGATCCGGCTCATGGTCCGGGTCTACCACCCGAGCCGGTGACGCTGCCAGTGCGGGTGCGGTTTCCGCGGGCGGAGACCGGCCGGCTGTCGTGGCCGTCGTGCCGCCGCGTCGGCCTCGCGTCCGCGTCGTCCCCCGGCGGCCGGCTCCCCCGGCGGTCCGCTCCGCCGTGCGGTTCGCGTCAGCGGGTCCAGGGCAGCCGGACGGGAGGCACGGCATCGCCCGCCACGCCGCCACCGGGTCCGACGACCAGCAGCCCGTCGGCGTCGGCCAGCCCCCGCAGCATCGCCGACGTCTGGTGGGTGGTCGGGACCGCCCCCTCCGGGGTCGTCCGGTACGCCGTGACCAGCGAGCCGGGGCGGTCGTTCGGCACGTCCACGGCCAGGCGGACGTGCTCGACGGGTTCGGTCGGTCTGCCGAGCACCCCGGCGACGAGGGGGCCGCCGAGCAGCACCAGCCCGACCATCGCCGCCATCGGGTTGCCGGGCAGGCACAGGAAGACGGTCGCACCGCGCCGGGCGAGCAGCATCGGTCGGCCGGGACGCACGTCGACCCGGTCGATCAGCAGCTCGGCGCCGATCCGGGCGAGGGCGCCGCGGACGTGGTCGGTCGACGAGCCCGCGGTGCCGCCGGTCGTGACGACGATCCGCTCCTCGGCCGCGTCGAGCACCCGCGCGGTGGCGTCGGCGTCGTCGGACACCCGCTCGGCCGCGACCGGGTCGGCGCCGTACGCACGGAGCACGGTCGGCAGCGTGTGGGTGAACACGTCGCGCACCTGTCCGGGTCGTGGGACGCCCGCACCGACGATCTCGTCACCGAGCACCGCGACGCGCGCGGTCGGCGCGGGGGCGACGAGCACGTCGTCGACGCCGGACGCCGCCGCGAGGGCCGCTCGTGGCGGGGTCAGGACCGTGCCGGCGGGGAACAGCGTGCTGTGCCGGGCGACCTCCTCGCCCGCGGGCCGGACGTGCCGGCGGTCCGAGGCGGTGTGCCGGACGAGCCGTCCTGCGGCGTCGACCGCGGCGTCCTCGGAGCGCACCACGGCCGTCGTCCCGGGCGGGACCGGCGCTCCCGTGGTGATCGGTCGTGCGTGTCCGGCCCGGATCGGTTCCGTCGGGACGGCCGCCCCGGCGACGATCGGTCCGCCGAGCTCCCACGGCCCGTCGCCCGCGACCGCCCAGCCGTCCATCGCGGCGCCGTCGTGTCCGGGGACGTCACCCGGGGCGACGAGGTCCCCCACGAGCGTGGACCCGATCGCCGCCGCCAGGTCGAGTCGGAGCGGTGCCGAACGCGGGTCGAGCCGTGCGCGGTCGGCGGTGAGTCGGGCGCCCTGCCGGTGCGCCTCGTCGCGCGCTGCCTGCCAGGGGAGGAGGACCGCCGTCACCGGGTGCCGGGGCCGGTGACGGACCCGGTGCCGTCGTCGGTGCTCGGGCCGGCGCCGGCGTCGCGCGCCGAGGCCAACCGCGTGGCGGTCGCGGCGGCGGCTTCGACGTCCGCCGGGGAGCCCCCTCGGAGCCCGGCGGCGTAGCCGACCAGGAACGTGGTGAGCGGTGCGGCCGGTCGGGCGACCCCGTGCGCGGCGTCGCGGGCGAGGTCGAGCACGACGTCGCGGTCGAGCGTGAAGTCCTCGGGGAAGCCGAGCGCCTCGGCGAGCTCGGCGGTCCATGCGGCGAGGACGTCGTCGGTGGTCATGCGGTCAGTCAAGCAGCCGCGGGGTGTCGGCGACCCGCGCGGCGTCGGCCGGTTCGTCCACGTCCGCACAGAGTCCGGCGGACAGCGGGACCTCGACGAGTCGCAGGGCGGCGGTGAGCCGTCGGACCGCCGCGCCGTCCGGGTCCCCGAGCGCGGCGACGGCGTCGCGCAGGGCCGTCGACCGGTAGAGCGCGAGGAGGGGCTGCCGGCGGCCGTCCTCGTCCACGGCGACGAACCCGTCGACGTCGAGCCCGTCGGTGTCGGACCCGTCGGCGTCGGCCCTGTCCTCCGCGGCGCCCAGCAGTGCGTCGACCGCCCGCTCGGGCTGCACGAGGTCGCACGCGAGCACGAGCGTCCACGGCGCGGGTTCGGCCACCGCGGTGAGCCCCGCGACGATCCCGGCGACGGGTCCACCGAACGGCGGGTCCTCGCGCGTGGCGACGACCCCGTCCGGCGCGGTCCGGCCGTCCCGGAGCCCGACGAGCACGACGGTGCGGGCACGGGCGGCAGCGGCGACGGCGTGGTCCGACAGCGCCAGGCCGTCGGTGACGATCGCGGTCTTGTCGACCCCGCCCATCCGCGACGCCCGCCCGCCCGCGAGCAGGACGGCGTCGTGCTGCACGCCCACGACCTCGACCATGTCTGCACCCTACGTTCACCACCCACCGCCCCGCCTGACGCGGGATCGCCGCTAGCGTGACGGGTGTGACCTCCCGAACCCGACGGCGTGCGACGTGAGCGGCCTGCACGCGGTGCCGACCATCCACGACGTGGCGGCGCTCGCCGGGGTGTCGAAGTCCGTCGTGTCGCGGGCACTCGCGGGGGCGTACGGGGTGGCACCGGCGACGATCGAGCGGGTCAAGCGCGCCGCCGTCGAGCTCGGCTACGTCGCGAACGCCAACGCCCGCGGGATGTCCGCGCACCGCACCCACACGCTCGGGGTGTTCGTCCGCGACGCCGCGACGCCGTTCTACGGGCACCTGCTCACGGCGTTCCAGCTGCAGGCAGCCGCCCGCGGTTACCGGGCCGTCACGGCGACGGGCGCGGGGTCGTTCCCGGTCGCCGAGGAACGCCGCGCGCTCGAGACGCTCGTCTCGCTCCGCGTCGAGGGGCTCATCGTCTGCAGCGGGGCGCTGCCGGTCGAGGACGTCCTGCCCTTCGCCCGTCGCATCCCCACGGTCATCGCCGGACGCCCGGAGCGCGACGCGTCGGTCAGCAGCGTCTACTGCGACGAGCGCGGCGGCGGTCGGGCCCTGGCGGACCAGGTCGCCGACGCCGGGCACGTGCGGGTCGCGGTGCTCACGATCAGCGCCGCGGGGTCCCTCACCCAGTCGGCGCGGACGGACGCCATGGCGCGGCGGCTCCGGACCCGCGGCGTCGACGTCCTGCGGATCCGCGCGGAGGACCACGGCAACGACCCCCGCGCGCTCGACTCCTTCGTCGCGGCGGTGATCTCGGCGGGCGGGGTGTCGGCGATCATGGCGCCGAGCGACCACTACGCCGTCGGGGTCCTCGAGGCGCTGCGCCGCCGGGGACTCTCCGCGCCGGAGGACTTCTCGGTCACGGGCTACGACGGCATCCGCCCGTACGCCACCGAGCTGTTCGGGATCACCTCGTGGCGGCAGCCGCTCGACGTGATCGGCACGATGGCGGTCGACGCGGTCGTGGACCAGATCGACGCGAGCCGGTCGAACGCCGCCCACGTCGCCGTCGACGGCGAGTTCGTCCCGGGCCGGACGCTCGCCCGCGCCTGACCGACCGCCGATCACGGGGCTTCCGTCACCGGTCGTTCACCGCTTCGTCACCACAGGGAGGGCTGCGCTCGGGAACGATCCCGACCACGATGGGGAACGTTCCCGGAACCGCGACGAACAGGATCACCGTGTCGAACCCCGCCGTCCTCGAGCCCACCACCACGACCACCGCCACGACGCCCACGACGACCCCCGTCGTCACCGCCAAGGGTGCCCGCGACGACAGTGACCCCTACCGCTACGGCGTCTACCTGCGCCCCGACCCCCGGACGTGCCGCGCGGTCACGGTCGTCACCGACCAGCTCCGCGCCCAGTACGGCCTGGTGTCCTCCGGCGCGTTCCCGCCGCACGCGACCCTGGTCGGCAGCCAGCCGTTCGGGTCCGCCGAGTCCGCGGTCGTCGACGCCCTGACCGCGCTGCTCGACGGACGCCCGGGGTTCCCGGTGCACAACGCCGGCGTCCGCGAGCAGGGCATCGGATTCGTGTACGACGTCGCCACGAACCCCGACGGCTCCCGCAACACCGCGTTCGACCAGCTCGCGATCGACGTCGACGCGGCGGTCGCCCCGTTCCGGCGGCCGATGAACGCGCCGCTGCCGAACGACCACGACCCGGAGCGCTACCGCCCGCACCTGTCGCTCGCGTCGCACGACCTGTACGTCCGCCCCGACCTGCACGACGAGGTCGGCGAGTTCATCCGCGGTCTCGACGTCCCGGTGCCGTCCGACTTCGCCGGTGACACCGTCGTGCTGTACCGCACCGCGAGCCCCGACTGGACGGGCCGCTGGTGGCAGACGATGACCTGGGAGCACGTCCGCACCTGGAAGCTCCGCACGCCGTGACCGCGACGCTGCGCGACGTCGCACGCCGGACCGGCATGTCCCGCTCGCTGGTCTCGCTCGCCCTGCGGGGCGACGACGGGGTGTCCGCACCACGTCGGGAACTGGCCGTGCGCGCCGCGGACGAGCTGGGCCTCCCGGTCGGCTCGTTGGCGCGCCGTCGCGCGGCGGGCGCACCGCTCGTGCTGGGCGTCCTGCTGACCGAGCGGGCGAACCCGTTCCACACGGAGGTCCTGCGCAGCGCGCAGGCCACCGCGGACACCCTGGGGTTCGCGCTGCGGGTCGTCGACGCGTTCCGTGACGACGACCGCCTGGTCGCCGGCCTGGAGGCGCTGCACGCGTCCGCCGGGTCGGCCGACGGGGTGCTCGGGGTCGCGGTGGTCAGCAGCCGGCTCCCGCCGGCCGCGCTCGCCGCGGTCGCGGCGGACCTGCCGGTCGCGGTCCTCGGGTCGGCGGGCGACGCGCTCGCCGGACGCGGGGTGGACACGGTCCGCTCCGACGAGGAGACTGGGATGCGGGACCTCGTGCTGCACCTCGCGGCGGCGGGCCACGTCCGCACCTGCTTCGTCGGCGAGACCGACCACCCGTCGACCACGCGTCGCGCGCGGGCGTACGCCGTGGCCGTCGGGGTGCTGCCCACGGCGGTGCGGACCGAGGACGTCGAGGCCCTCGTGGTGGACCCGGCGCGGCTCGCGACGCTGCTCGGGGACGGTGTCACGGCGTTCGTCACCGCGAACGACGCGACCGCCGCCCGGCTCGTGACCGCGGCCGCGGGCGTCGGACTCCGACTGCCCGGGATCGCCTCGGTGACCGGGTTCGACGGCACCACGCTCGCGGGACGGCTCGACCTGACGACCGTCGACCAGCCCCGCGCGCGGATGGGTGCCCGCGTGGTGGAGCTCGTCGTCGAGCGGCTGCGCGGTCGGCGGGTCGAGCGGCACGAGGTGCTGCCGACCCGGTTGGAGCAGCGCGGCTCCGTCCACGCGGTCGAGCCCGTCCTCGGCGCCCGCGGCTGACCCGGGGCGGTCGGTGCCCCGCTGACCGGTGGACCGGTGCTCGCCTGCGGTCAGGGGCGTCGGGTGATCGTCGCGGACAGCGCCGCGACCCGGGCGACCAGGTGCTCGTGCCGGTCACCCGCGCCGCCGGCGACGTAGTCCTCGGCGTCGACCGCTCGGTCCGTCGCGACGCCGTGCCGGAAGCCGCGGAACCAGCCGCCGGCGCGCTCGAGCACCAGCGCGCCGGCGGCGACGTCCCAGGGGTGCGTCGCGAACCCCATCGTCACGTCGGACCACCCCGCGGCGACGTGCACCAGGTTGAGCGCCCCGCTCCCGGTGCTGTGGTGGTGGCGGTAGCGCAGGGTCAGGTCGCGGAGCAGGTCGAACGCGGCAGTCTCGCCGAGCAGTTCGAGGTCCTGCTGCACCGGGAAGCTGGTCAGCACGGTGGCCGACGCGGCCGGTGCGGACGCGGACCGCACCGGCCGCCCGTCGAGCCACGCGCCCCCGTCGTCGGCGCTGAAGACGTGGTCGGCGACGGGGTCGTGGACGACGCCGGCGGCGACGGTGCCGTCGACCTCCGCGGCGATCGAGACGCACCAGTACGCCAGGCCCCTGGCGAAGTTCGCGGTGCCGTCGATGGGGTCGACGATCCAGCGGACGCGCGCACCGGCGGGGGCGGGGCCGGTCGTGCCCTCCTCCCCGAGGACCGTGGAACCGGGGACGGCCGCCGTGAGGAACGCGGTCAGGGCGCGCTCAGCAGCGCGGTCGTGCTCGGTCACGACGTCGTGCGCGTCGCGCTTGGTGTCCACGACGACGTCGGAGCGGAAGGCGCGGAGGAGCGCCGGTGCGACGGCGCGCGCGGCGTCCTCGGCGGCGCGGCGGAGTGCGGCGGGTCCGGGGGCCGCGGGGGCGGGGCGGTCGGGCTCGGGGCGGTCGTGCACGGGGTCGTCGGTCATGTGCTCCGGTGTACGACGCGCGGCGCGCTGGACGCGGAACCGCGGGCGACGGGCGACCGTCCCGCGGGTGAACTCCGGCGTCGGGCCCGGGGCTGACGGGACTGATCGGGGCCTGCTGTCGAACACTGCGTGAACGGCGGGCGGCGGGCCGTCGACCTCCCTTGCGACCGCGTGACGGACACCAGCACAGTGGTGCCGTCCCCAGATCGGGAACGTTCCCTGAAACGAGGAGTCCCCACCATGACGGTCTCCGTCCGGCCCGGCTTGGTCGCCGGTCGCCAGCGGTCCGCCCCGGCCACCCGCTCCTGGCACCGGGCCGATCGACGCGTCGGCGTCGTGCTGCTCCTGCCCGCGCTCGTCGCGTTCGCGGTCTTCGTCTTCTGGCCGCTCGGCCGCGTGCTCGTCCTCAGCACGCAGGGCACCGACGTCTTCGGGCAGCCCGCCGGGTCGGTCGGGCTGCAGAACTACGTCCGGACCTTCACCGACCCGGCGTTCGGTCGGACGATGGTCAACACCGCGGTGTTCTGCGCCGGGGTCGTCGCGGCGCGTGTGGTGTTCGGCCTGCTCATCGTGGTGCCGCTCACCGCGAAGCTCCGCGGCACGACGGTCTACCGGGCCCTCCTGACGTCCCCGATGGTCGTGTCGGTGTCCGCCGCGTCCGTCGCCTTCGCCGCGATGCTCGCGCCGGGGACCGGGCTCGTCGACACCGTCGTGCAGCAGCTCGGCGGGACCCCGGTGCCGTGGCTGACGAGCACGCACTGGGCGCTGTTCAGCGTGATCGTCGTCACCGCGTGGGGGTCGCTCGGCTTCACGGTCCTGCTCCTGCTCGGTGCGTTCGGTGCGATCGACCCGGAGGTCGTCGAGGCCGCGCAGCTCGACGGTGCCGGACCCGTCCGGGCGTTCTGGTCGGTGTCGTTGCCGCTCGTCACCCCGACGCTGTTCTTCGTCGTCGTGACCGGGACCGTCGAGGCGCTGACGACGTTCGGGCAGGTCCAGATCCTCACCGGCGGGGGACCGGCGGACTCGTCGAGGACCCTCGTCTACGCGATCTACCAGCAGGCGTTCGGCGCCGCGAGTGCGAACTTCGGGCTCGCCGCGGCGCTCGGCGTCGTGCTCTTCCTGCTCGTCCTCGCGCTGTCGCTCGTGCAGTTCGGCGTGCTCGAGAAGCGGGTGCACTACTGATGGGCCCGCGCACCGCACGTCGGATCCGCAGCACCCTGCTGCACGCCTGGCTCGTCGTCGCCGTCGTTGTCGTCTGCTTCCCGCTGTACTACGTGTTCGAGGGTGCGCTCACCCCGTCGGATTACCTGCACGAGGGGCTCCCCGGCCTCGTGCCGGTCCACCTCGACCTCGGGAACGTCGAACGCGCCCTGCAGGTCGCACCGCTCGGACGGCAGTTCCTCAACAGCGTCGTCGTCACGCTCGCGCAGACGACGCTGCAGGTCGTGATCGGCATCGTCACCGCGTACGCCCTGGTGTTCTGCCGGCTCCGTGGCACCCGGGCGATCTTCCTCGTCCTGCTCGCCAGCATGATGATCCCCGGCGAGACGACCCTCATCGCGAACTACCTGACGGTCGCGTCCTGGCACCTCATCGACACCCTGCTCGTCGTGTTCCTGCCGTTCGTCGCCTCGGCGCTGACGATCTTCCTGTTCCGCCAGGCGTTCCTGTCCTTCCCCGCCGAGCTGCACGAGGCCGCCGTGCTCGACGGCGCCGGACACGTCCGGTTCATCCGCTCGATGCTCCTGCCGGTCACGCGGCCGACGCTCGTGTCGGTGACGCTCGTCAGCGCGACCGCGGCCTGGAACGGCTTCTTCTGGCCGCTGCTCGTGACGAACTCGCCCGAGAACCGGACCGTGCAGGTCGGCATCGCGCAGCTGTCGAACGCCGAGGCCTCGGACGTCGGTGTCGTGCTGGCCGGTGCGGCGATGGTCACGCTCCCCGTGCTCGTGCTGGTCCTCGTGGCGCAGCGCTTCCTCGCCGGTGGGATCACCGCCGGCGCCCTCAAGTAGCACCGTCCCGCAGCACCCCGGACCTCGCCCGTCCCTGTCTCGTCCGTCCCGTCCCGTCCCGTCTCGTCTCGTCTCGTCTCGTCTCGTCTCGTCTCGTCCCCACAGGAAGGCACACCCATGCCCGCTCGTCGATCCTCCGCGTTCGCGTTCGCGGTCGCAGCCGCCTCCGCCGCGGCGCTGCTCGCCCTGACCGGCTGCTCCGCGTCCGGCTCGGCCACCCCGGCCGCGTCCTCCGGTCCGGTCACCGTCGACTTCTGGCACGCCATGACCGGCCCCGCCGCCACCGAGTTGACCGAGCTCGTCAGCCAGTACAACGCCGCGAACACGCAGGGCGTCACGGTGAGGGCCACGTTCCAGGGCCAGTACGCCGACGTCCAGACGAAGTACACCGCCGCGGTGCAGTCCGGCTCCACCCCGGACCTGCTCATGATGAACGACGTCGCCACGGGCTTCATGGTCGACTCCGGGCAGACCGTGTCGCCGTCGACCTTCGCGGGCGAGACGGCCACGGGCGGGAGCATCGTCCCCGCGGCGAAGGCGTACTACAGCGCCGGGGACGGCCTCGCCGCGATGCCGTTCTCGGTGTCGATGCCCGTGCTCTACCTCGACAAGGCGATCGTCGAGCGCGCGGGACTCGACGTCACGAAGCCGCCGACGACCCTCGACGAGGTCGCGCGGTGGGCCGACCAGATCCACCGCAGCACGGGGCTGTACGGCATGAGCATGAACATGGCGGACTCGTGGATGCTCGAGGAGCTCAGCGCCTCGGGCGGGCAGCAGTTCTGCACCCCGTCGAACGGCCGGAAGGGCAAGGCCGTCACCGGCGTCTCGCTCACCTCGGACACGCAGGTCGCCTTCATGACGACGCTCCAGGGGCTGTACCGGGACGGCGCCGCGCTCAACCCCGGCACCGACTCGGCGGCGCAGAACTCCGCGTTCTCGAGCGGCAAGGTCGGCATGGTCCTGACCTCGTCCGGTGCCTACACGACCCTCGACCCGACCGGCACGAAGTCGGTCGTGGCCACCTTCCCGACCACGTCCGGCGCGAAGGGCGCCGGACCGGTGATCGGCGGCAACGCCCTGTGGATCTCGGGGAAGGGGCACTCGACCGCCGAGCAGCGCGCCGCCCACGACTTCGCCGCCTGGCTCGAGACCCCCGAGGTCCAGGCCGAGTGGGCGAAGGCGACCGGCTACCTCGCCGTGAACACGAAGGCGCAGGACACCACGGTCGGCAAGCAGTCCCTCACCGACCCGAACGTCGCGACGATGTACCGCCAGCTCGCCGACGACCCGACGAGCACCGCGAGTGCGGGCTGCGTCACCGGTGCGTTCCCGACGGTCCGTGCGACCGTGATCGGCGCGTTCGACCGGGTGGTCGAGGGCGCCGACGTGCGGACCACCATGCGGGCCGCCGAGGCGCAGGCGAAGACGCAGATCGCCTCGTACAACCAGGCCGCCGGCAAGTGACCCGCGCCGTCGGGGGCGTCTGCCGCTCCCGACGGCACGGTCCGCGGTCGACCGGTGCGCCCCGAGCACCGTTGACGCGGTCCCCAGGCTCACGACCGGGCAGCCGTCGGGACGTCACGACGCCCGGCGGACCCACCGTTCCTCGTCGAGGCCGGTCCCGGGATCGGTCTCCGGGGCGCCGGACGGCAGGAACCCGTGGCGGGCGTAGAAGCGCTTCGCCCGCTCGTTCACGCTGAACACGAGCAGGTGTGCGTCCTCGCCACCGATCGCGGCGTCGAGCAGGCGGTCGGCCAGCCCGGTCCCGTGCACGTCGCGATCGAGGTACAGCGTGCAGAGCTCCAGGGCGGGGAGGTCGTCCGCCCCGGGGTCCGTCGGGGCCGTGCTCACGACACCGGACAGCCGGCCGTCGCGGAGCGCGATCAGCACGCGTCGTCCGCCGCTCCGGATCCGCTCGGCCCACCGTGCTGCGCGGTCGCGGGAGGCGCTCGAGTCCAGGAACGCGTCGGGCACCACCCCGCGGTAGGTCTGCTCCCAGCACGCGGACTGGAACGCCCCGATCGCGTCCGCGTCGGCGACAAGCGCTTCCCTGATGTCCATGCACCGATCCTGGTGCACGGACGCCCGGGTCACCGCGCGCGGCGGTAGGCGCTGCCGTCGCTCGTGTGGACCGAGGACGGGTCGTCGAGCATGCGCAGGGTGTACTCCGCGCAGTCGACGAACGTCCCGATGCTGATCCAGTGGCGCGAGCGCTGCAGGGTCCCCTTCGACGGGCCGTCCGACCCGATGCCCGCGCGGTGCACGCTCCACTGCAGGTCCCGCGCCTCGGTGTCGAGGTACCGCATGACCGCCTCGTTGTCGCGGTGCTGCCCGAGGTAGGCGCGCGCGACGGTGGCGCGCACGATCCGGAGGGGCAGCGCGAGCGGTCGGCCGGGGGCGCCGCTGAGGCCACCCGCCTGGTACACGAACCGGTGCACGCCCTGCCGCCGCATCGCCGGGACGAGCTCGTGCACGAACTCGGTGTTCACGAGGCGGTGCTCCTGCGCCTGCCGGTCGCCGATCATCGCGACGACGGCGTCGACGCCGTCGAGGAGCCCGTCGAGGTCGAGCCGGTCCGTGATCGACCCCTGGACGACCTCGAGTCGGTCGTGCTGCACGCGGAGCTTGTCGGGGGTGCGGGCGAGGGCCCGGACCCGGTGGCCGGCGTCGAGGGCGAGCCGTGTGAAGTGCTGGCCGGTCTGACCGGTCGCACCGAGGACGAGGAGGTTCTGGAAGGAGGTCACGTGCTCAATGTAGGCGCTGTCTAGAATCTGGGCAACGTCTAGTTCGGAGTATCCTCGAGGCGTGACCGACCGGCCCTTCCACCACGGCAACCTCCGCGCCGTCCTGCTCGACGAAGCGGTGGCCGCCCTGCGGGAGTCCGGCGTCGAGGGGCTGTCGCTCCGCGAGCTCGCCCGCCGCGCCGGTGTGAGCCACGGTGCCCCACGGAGCCACTTCGTCGACCGCCGGGCGCTGCTCGACGCGCTCGCCGTGCTGGGGTTCGAGCGCCTGCACGACCGCGTGCAGCAGGCGATCGCCGGGTCGGACGGCCTGCGTGACCGCTTCCGCCGAGTGGCGCACGCCTACGTCGACTTCGCGGTCGAGGACGCCGCGCTCATGGAGCTCATGTTCGAGGGGAAGGCCGTCGGGGCCGCGGCCGCCGAGGTCCAGGCGGCCGCGGGCACCCTGTTCACCCTGCTCGACAGCGCGATGGGACCGGCGCGCGCCGGCACGCCGGCCGACCAGGACGAGGGCGCCCCGGACGGCGGCGGACACGACGACGGCGACCACGAGGGCGATCCGCGCGACGGCGACCCCCGTGACGACGGCGCCCGCGAGACCTTCAAGATGCTCTTCGCGGCGACCATGCAGGGCATCGCCACGCTCGTCGTGTCGCGACGGATCGGGCGGACCCAGGGCGACGAGCTCGTGGACGCCGCGGCGGAGACGATGCTCGGTTCGGACCTGGCGCGACGCGCCGTCTCCGCCGACTGACGGTCACCGACCCGGTCAGGAGCACCGCTCGAGGGCGAAGGACGCCCCGCCGGCACCGCCCCACTGCTGGCCACGACCGGTGCTCGGCACGGCCGAGGCGGACGCCGGACCCCACCGGTGCAGGACCGTGCACCCGAGGTCGTCGGTGGCCTGCCGCACGGGGTCGGAGGACCGGGCGGTCGAGGACACGACGAACAGCCGCTCCTGTCCGGAGCGCACGAGCGACTCGACCTGCGCCGTGGTGAACACCGGCACCTGTCCGGAGAAGCCGCCGTCGGTCAGGACCTCGGCACCGGTGTCCCCGATGACGTCGGCCGCGATCCGCCACGAGTCGGTGAGGAAGAGCGGGCCGCCGTCCCGTCCGCCACCCGCGCGTCGGGCCTCCGCGACGAGCGCCGCCTCGTCGGCCGGCAACCGGGTGTGCCCGCCGACGACGTCGGGCGCCGAGACGTGGAACGCGTCGGCCGTGCTGGTCCCGCGGGTCGGGGCGCCCGTCCGGCCGAGCGCGAGCGCCCGCTCCGGGACGGCACCGCCGCGGGCGAAGGCGCCCTGCGCGAGGCCGACCGAGGCGTCGCCGCCGCTGCCGTCCCGCGCGGCGTCGAGCGCCTGCAGCGAGAAGCACGCCGGCCCGAGCACGACCGCGGCTGCGAACAACCCCGCGGCGAGCCGGCGACCACCCGTGGCACCCCGACCGCCCGTGACGCCCGGACTGCCCGTGGCATCCCGACCGTCCGCGTCGCCACGCAGGCCGCCACCGGCCGTGGCTCCCGCGCGCCGCCACCGCACGACGAGCGCGACGAGCGCCGCGACGGTCACCCCGACGGCGACCGTGCCGAGCAGTGCCGGCTCGGACGCGGCGCGGGCCAGCCACGCCCACCACGCGCCCTGGACCACGAGCAGCCCGACGGGCACGAGCCGCAGCCGGCGGTCCGCCGCGTCGACGAACCCTGCGGCGCCCCACCAGCCGAGCGCGCCGAGCGCCGCGAGCTGCACCCCGGCACCCGCGACGTACGCGGTGTGCGGGAGCCGCAGGACGGACAGCACCACGACCGCGGTCCCGAGCCACACGACCAGCGCGACGAGCGTGGCGGCGGGGAGGCGCGCCTCCCGGCCGGCGGACCGTCGCCACCACCGGACCGCGCCGATGCCGACCCCGGTGAGCGCCGCGGGCCACGACCAGCCGACCTGCGACGCGTAGCGCGGCGAGAAGAGCTGCAGGAGCGAGTGGCCGTCGCCGCGACCGGCGGTCGCGGCGCGCCACGCGTCCGCGACGTGCGTGCCGGCGTGCCCGACGGCCGCGCCCAGCGTGCCGACGGCGCCGGGCCACAGCCCGGGCATGAAGCGGTCGACGCCGTTGTAGCCGAACACCATCGCGAACACGCTGTCGTCGGTCGACCCGTCGAAGTAGGGGTGGTCGCCCGCCGGGAGCAGTGCGAGCGCGACCGGCCAGGCGAGGCTCGCGACGACCGCGGCGCCGACCAGCGCGGCCACGTGTCCCGCGGCACGGCGCCACCGGGGGCCCGGTCCGGCGGTGGCGACCACCGTCGCGAGCACCAGGGCCGGCAGCACCAGCCAGGCCTGCAGCATCTTCGCCTGGAACCCGATGCCGACGAACAGGCCGGCGAGCAGCAGCGGCCACCACGTGCGGGTCAGCGCGGCCCGCTGCCACCACACCAGCGCGACGGCGAGCGCCATCGTGAGCAGGCCGTCCTCCATCGGGTGACCGAACATCGAGACGAAGATCGGGGTCCCCGCGGCGAGTGCGGCGGCGACCAGGCCGACCCGGGCCCCGAGCCAGCGCAGCACGACGAGCGACACGGCGAGGGTCGTGACGGCGCCCTCGAGGACCTGGGGGAGCGCGAGCGACGCGGTGGACATGCCGAACAGGTGGATGCTGATCGCCTGCGGCACCGCGAACCCGGCGAGCTTGTCGAGGGTGACGGTCGCGTCGGGGTCGAACGAGCCGGACAGGAACGCCGGCAGGGACTCGGACATCGAGCGGGCGGCGGCGGCGTAGAACGCGGAGTCGCCGCCGCGGGCGAGGTTCCAGCTCGTCAGGACGGCGCCGAGCACGACGATCACGGCGAGGGTGGCGCGCTGCCCCCGGGTCTGGTGCCACCAGCGGACGGGGCGGGCGGGGGTGGGGGTCGGGGTCCCCCGGTTCGGGTCGTTCGGGTCCATGCGCTGAAGATCGCGCCGCAGTCGATGAACGAGCCTCGGGAGACCGGGTCCCGGGACTCCGGTTCGTTCAGGAGCGGTACCAGGATGTCGTGGCCGACCTGTCGCGGTCCGTGCCGGTCCGACCGGCCGTCGTCGCCGTCGCGGCCGCCACCTGGTGGTTCGTGCTCGTCGCCGTCGTGCTGAGCTTCCTCCCCGCCGCCCGTCCGTGGTTCCCACCGCTCCCGCGACGTCCCCGGGAGCAGCCGCCCCGCACCGTCGGCTGGGACCCGGAGACGGGCGAGCGCATCGTCGGGCGGACAGACGGCACCTCGCCCTCCTGACAGCGCCGCGCACGGTTGCTATGTTCGGCAACGCAACAAATCCGGGACGACGGTGTCCGGGAGGGTGACGGCGGAGGAGCCGCGGACATGCACGGAGCACAGCAGCAGGCGGTCGCGCACCGCACCGGCACGGCGACCCTGACCGTCGTCGACCGCGACGGCGCTCCGGTGCCGGACGTCGACGTGACCGTCGAGCAGACCGGGCACGCGTTCGGGTTCGGCAACATCGGCTTCGACTTCGTCGGACTCGCGAACGACGAGGTCGACGGCGACGAGCGGGACCGGCTGGAACGGCTCGCCGACCTGTACACCGACGTGTTCACGACGGCGACCCTGCCGTTCTACTGGGGCCGCTTCGAACCCGAGCGCGGTGCCCCCGACACGGTCCGCCTGCAGGCGACGGCACGCTGGTTCCGGGACCGCGGCGTCGCCCTGAAGGGCCACCCGCTCGTCTGGCACACCGTGCAGCCCGACTGGCTCCTCGGGCTGCCGCTCGACGAGGTCGAACGGCTGCAACGGGAGCGCATCCGCCGTGAGGTCGGGGACTTCGCCGGCCTGGTCGACACGTGGGACGCCATCAACGAGGTCGTCATCATGCCGGTCTTCGCCAACGGCGGCAACGCGATCACGCCGCTCGCCCGGGCGAAGGGCCGCATCCCGACGATCCGGATGGCGTTCGAGGAGGCCCGTGCCACGAACCCGCACGCTACCCTGCTGCTCAACGACTTCGACCTGTCGAGCGCGTACGAGTGCCTCATCGAGGGGGTCCTCGAGGCCGGGGTGCAGATCGACGCGATCGGCCTGCAGACCCACATGCACCAGGGCTACCGGGGCGAGGAGGCGATGCTCGCGATGGTCGACCGCTTCGCCCGGTACGGCCTGCCGCTGCACCTGACCGAGACCTCGCTCGTCTCGGGCGACCTCATGCCCGCCGACGTCGTCGACCTCAACGACCACCAGGTCGACTCGTGGCCGTCCACGCCCGAGGGCGAGGCCCGTCAGGCCGACGAGGTCGAACGGCACTACCGCAGCCTGGTCGGGCACCCGGCCGTCGAGGCGGTCACCTACTGGGGCATCACCGACGCGGGCGCCTGGCTCGGTGCGCCGATCGGGCTCGTGCACGCGGACGGGACGCCGAAGCCGTCGTACGAGGCGTTGCGCCGGCTCGTCAAGGACGAGTGGTGGACGGGGCCGACGGTGCTGCGCACCGACGAGCGCGGGCAGGTGCGGGTGCACGGGTTCCGGGGTGGCTACCGCGCGGCCGTGCGCGGCACGGCGACGGACTTCGCGATCGGGCGGCAGGCGACGGAGGTCGCGGTCACGGCGTGACCCGGTGTCGGACGGGAGGCGCGGTGCGGGCCCGCCACGCGCCTCCCGTCCGGCAGCCGGTCACCCGGGCGGCGTCACCGGTCCGGGGACGCTGCCCGAACGCGCCAACGCGCCAACGCGCCAACGCGCCAGCGGTCCGGCGGTGCACCGCGTGCGGAACCGGCTCACCGCCGCGTGTACCGGTGCTCCGGCCGCCCCGCCGCCCCGTACCGCAGCTGCATCGTCACCGTCCCGTCCGCGGTGAGCTGCGCCAGGTACCGCTGCGCCGTCGCCCGGGACACCCCGATCGCGCCGGCGACCTCGGCGGCCGACCGCTCGACCTCGGCGGAGAGCTGCTCGAGCACGAGCGCCGCGGTCGCCGCACGGGAGGGGGACGCCCCGCCGCCGTCCCCGGCGTGCAGGATCCGGAACGCCCGCTCGACGGCCTCCTGGTCGAGGGTCGCGCGCTCGTCGAGCACGTTCCGGGAGCGCGCGTACGCCCGGAGCCGCTCGGCGAGCACGCCCGACCCGAACGGCTTGATGAGGTACGCGAGGGCCCCGTGCCGCATCGCCCGGCGCACGGTCCCGGCGTCCGAGGCGGCGCTGAGCACGAAGGCGTCCGTGTCGACCGCCCGGAGCAGGTCGATCCCGCTGCCGTCGGGCAGGTAGACGTCGACGAGCACGAGGTCGACCGGGGTGCTCGCGAGGACCGACCGCGCGGCGGCGATCGTCCCGACCGGGTCGAGCGCCCGGAAGCCCGGGACCTGGTCGACCTGGCGTCGGTGCAGCTCGGCGACGTGGAAGTCGTCGTCCACCACGAGCACGGTCGCGTCGTCGGTCACGGTCGCACCACCCCTTCGAGTCGGGCGCAGAACACCGCGCCGTGGTCGTCCCCGCCCGCCGAGGCGAGCCACACGTCCCCGCCGCGCCGACGGGCGACCTCCCGCGACAGGGGGAGCCCGATGCCCCACCCGTGCGCCCGGTCCGGGTCGGGACCGCCCGGGTCGCCGGTCGCTGCCGGGTCGACGACGGGGGACCGCCGCGCGAACGGGTCCACCCCGTCGGCGACCCCCTGACCGGAGTCCATCACCGACAGGTGCAGCACCGCGCCGTCGTCGAGCACCTCGACCTCGACCCACGGCGTCGGGTCGTCGCCCTGCAGTGCCGCGGTCACGGCGTTGTCCACGAGGTTGCCGAGCACGGTCGTGCAGTCGCCCGGGTCGGTGACGGTGCCCTGCATCATCGTCTCGGCGCCGATCCGCAGGAGCACCCCGCGCTCGGCCGCCTCGACGCCCTTCGCGCCGAGGAACGCCTGCAGGTACGGCTCGGTCAGCCGGTCGGCGTGCTGCACCGGGTAGCGCAGCGGCCCGCGCTCCTGCACGTCGGCGAGGTACGAGCGGGCACGTCCGGTCTCGCCGAGGTCGAGCAGTCCGGCGATCGCGTGCAGGCGGTTCGCGAACTCGTGCCGCTGCGCGCGCAGGGCCTCGGTCAGCGAGCCGACCGCGTCGAGCCGTCGGGGCAGCGCCTCGACGTCGGTGCGGTCCCGCAGCACGGCGACGCGGCCGAGGTCGACCCCGTCGCGGGTGACCGAGCGGACGTCGACGAGCAGCACGCGCGTGCCGGCGACGACGGTCGTGCTCGACGGGACCGAGGCCCCGGGGTCGAGCGCGGCCGCGAGGCCGACGGGCAGCGCGAGCTCCCGGGCCGGCCGACCGACAGGGTCCGTCAGTGCGAGCAGGCGCGCGGCCTCGGGGTTGCAGACGGTCACGGTGCCGTCCGGCCGGGTCGCGAGCACGCCCTCGTCGACCCCGCCGAGCACGGCCTGCTGGTTCTGCACGAGCGTCACGAGCTCCTCCGGCTGCACGCCGAGCGTCAGTCGGACGAGCCGTCGACGCAGCAGCAGCGAGGCGACGAGCCCGAGCAGCACCGCCGCGACGGCGGCGCCGACGACCGGCACGCTGTCCTCGACGAGGGTGTCGTAGACCCGGTCGCGCGTGAAGCCGACGCTCACCTCGCCGACGACCCCGGTGCCCGGCCGGGAGGCGCGGCTCGCGTCCGCCCCGTCGGTGCCGTCCGCGTCGGCGCGGGTCGCGTCCGCTCGGGTCGCGTCCGCTCCGGGCGCGTAGACGGGGACCTTCGCGCGCGCCGACTCCCCGAGGGTGCCGCGCGCCCACGACACGGTCTCCCGGCCGCGCAGCGCCGCGTCGGGGGAGGTGCTCACCATCTCGCCGATGCGGTCCGGGTCGGGGTGCGCCAGCCGGACGCCCCGGTCGTCGGTCACCACGACGAAGAGCGCACCGGTCCGCCGCTGCGCGGCGAGGGCCGCCTGCTGCACCGGTCCGTCCGCGAGCGCCGTGCGGTCGAGGGCCGTGCCGTCGACGCTGAGCCGGGCCACCGCGGTGCGCACGTCGTCCTGGGCGGCGACGCTCTGCGCGATCGCGAGCGCGGTGCCCTCTGCGGCCCGTTCGAGCCGGGCGACCTCGACGCGGACGAAGACGGCGCTCGTGAGCAGGACGACCGCGACGACCACGACCAGCTGCAGCACCAGCACCTGGGTGGCGAAGCGGAGCCGGGGGCGGCGCCGTGAGCGGTCGTCGGTCACGGACCACAGCGTACGGAGCGCGCGCCGACCCGCGTGCGCAGAACGCGCAGAACGCGGTCAACGCGCGATGGTGGGCCAACGCGCAGAAGCGCGCCGCGCCTCCAGGCCGGGTCGTAGGTTGCCCCAACTGCTCGACACGGACGAAGGAGTCCCGATGCTCGTCATCCTCGGCTACGCGATGATCGCGGCGTTCATGGTGCTCATCATGACGAAGCGCATGTCGCCGATGCTCGCCCTG
>Ga0308161_1002389_pt1 | contig 19911 bp, 10 predicted proteins | sample PhyFR2_FD_201034 | JGI IMG/M metagenome (GOLD analysis project Ga0308161, IMG submission 201034) | Phyllosphere microbial communities from UC Gill Tract Community Farm, Albany, California, United States - DLSLF.R2 | ecosystem: Host-associated > Plants > Phyllosphere > Unclassified | place: USA...
CAGTCCCAGAGTCGTTATTGCGCACTGTAAATCTGCATCCAGGCTATTCCCTCGCGTTTCCTGGAAAACAAAAAGGACTTACGCTGTTAACGTAAGTCCTGAAAATTTTTGGTGGCCCCTGCTGGGTTTGAACCAGCGACCAAGCGATTATGAGTCATATGAATAGCTTGTTTCATCATTTTTCACCTTTAACCATATCTACGTATTAATAATTATAAATCAGTTGCTTATGGTTATCTCTTGGTTTCATGTTGTTGCGGGTTTTTCCTTCCAGTATCATCCTTACGTCACCTGCTACATCACCCAGAAAACGGTAATAAAATTCTAGTAAGGACTCTCTCTTGGCAGACAATCTAACGGACTCAATGGTACGCGGCCTTAAAGCTCGCGATTCGGCTTATCAGGTTTGGGACAAGAGTGGTGAGCGTGGAGCAGGGCGTCTGGGCGTTAAAGTTGAGCCATCCGGGCAGCGGGTTTTCTACTATCGCTACTACTGGGATGCTAAGCGCCATTTCATTCAGCTGGGTCGTTACCCTGAAATGTCGTTAGCTCAGGCTCGTCAGCTTGCGAAAGGTTATGCCGGTACGCTGAAGGAAGGGAAGAACCCTAAGGTCGAAAAGGCTGAACAGGAAATTGCGCTGGAAAAGCAAAAGCGTGCCGAACAGTTAAAGGGCAGCATCGAGCAGCTTATTCAGGGCTACACCAACAAAATGCGGGAAGATGGAAAGCGGACATGGCAGCAGGTGCTCTACCGTCTGGAGAAAGAAACGTATTCCTTTATCGCCAAAGATACGAAAGCTAACGAAGTCACACCGTTACATATCAAACAGATTTTGTCTGCCATCATTCAGCGCGGGGCGAGCGTTGAAGCGAACCGTGTGCGCTCTTATCTGATGGCAGCGTTCAACTACGGGCTCAAAGCGGACAACGATCCGGCCAACCACCAGCAGAACGTGATGTTTGGGCTTGAGATGAACCCGGTGAGCGTCATTCCCAAACAGTCGGCTGCAGAAAAAGCGGGGACGAACTGGCTGAAGTTGAATGAACTGCAACAGCTGATGGGTGACTTTCCTAAAACGCCAAGCGTCGGCAGCACGGTGAGTTTGCTTCTTAATTTATGTGTTTACGCTGGTGGTCAGCGCCCACATGAACTGGCTTCCAGTCGTTGGGATGCCGTGAACTGGGAAGAGAAAACATTGATGATCGTAGCTGAGGTGTCTAAGAACAAGCGCGACCATCTGGTACCGTTAACGGATTCAGCGGTCGAAATCCTAGAAAGGTTAAAGGTTGAAAACGTTAACGATAGCCCGTTTATCTTCCCGCAGCGACTGGATGCGGCCAAGCATCTACGAACTGACAGCTTTGCGCAGGCAATTATCTATTATCGCGAGCACTTTTCTGATCATCCGGTATTTGTTGCGAGAGATTTGAGGAGGACCTGTAAAACGCTGATGGGTGAAATTGGTGTGTCAAAAGAGCTACGCGACCGCATTCAAAACCATGCTTTGCAGGATGTCAGCTCGAAGCACTATGACCGTTATGATTACCTGACTGAAAAGCGCAGGGCACTTGAGGCTTGGGAAGACCGAGTTAACAATTATCAACGGCAGCAGGAAAACAATGTAGTGAACTTGTTTGGGCGGAAGTAGCACTTATCTGGACAAGGCTACCTGGTAAGAACATAGTGTGGCTGTCGTTCTCTGTGGCATCAAAAAATGGTGATGCCACCAAGATACTGGCGGAGGGTTATAGGGGACTTTCTTCTTTATTTCGGTGACCGCCTGAGCGATCACCTTTGATAAATGGCAATACATTGAAGGCGGCACAGGCTCTGGCCTTGCGCACGTAGACACTCCGATTAATATTACGCTAAGTAATACTATTTTTCTGGCAACACGAACCGAACTTCAATGCGACGCTGACGTGCATCTTCCGGTGCAACACCGGGAATTGGCTGCGAGTCACCATATCCGGCAACAATCACCCGACGAGAAAAAGCCGCAGCAAGATCGCCAACGATAAATTTACGCGCCTCTCTTGCACGCGCTGCCGATAAGGTAAAATTATCGTCATAGACGGTGCAGAAAACTTCAAAGTTTGTCACCGGACGGGTAACAGGAATATTATCCGTATACCCTTCAATATAAACTTGTCCGCTTCTAAATTCGGTAAGAAATCTGACAACCTGTGTTTCAATCGTCGCTAATGCTTGGCTTGCCTGAGTTGCAATGCAGGCGCTGCCGCGGTTGAAAACACCATCACGCAACGTAATTTTTTGCGAGTTGACATCCAGCGCAACTAAGCCTTCATTTGCCGTTCCATCAAGCGTAGTTTTAATACTTCTCAACATTTCCTCTACCCGGGCTCGCTGGGCATTGATTCCCTGTTCCATTTCCTGCTTATGCTTAATATCTGACCATGTTTTCTGTAGTACAGACATCACCAGCAGCAACATAACTACAGCCATTACTCCTGACATCAGGTCGGAGATTGAGACCCACTCATTAGGTTTATCTTTCATGAGTGAGTACCTCAGACTGCATCATTAACAATGTTCATTGTCGATAACGTTTGGTCGATATGTTGCAATGTAATGGCAAGTGGCGTCAGGCTTTTTTCAATTTGCTGAACCAATAGGTTCCGTTCTGGTGGTGACAGCATTTTACGAATCCCCCCCAGCTCTTCCAGAGAACAGATCAATCTTTCATCGAGCGAAGTAAGTGCAGCAGAGGCATCAGTATGACTCAGCATTTCATCACGTAATGATTCGATGCTATGCACCATTTTACTGATACCAGCAGTAACCCTGTCCATTCCTGGCTGAAGAGGGCTCTCTTTCTGCATGAGCTGAAGTTGATTCACTAGGGTTTCAATCGCATTTGCATTTCTTTCGCCAGATGTCGTCATCTCCGCATAACGGTTGTTCAGGCTTGCTACTTGCCGATTGCTGCTGGATACCGCTGTTAGCGCGTTAACTATTTGCTCACGCAAACCATCAACCAGTTTTGTCATAGCGATCACTTTTTCATTTAAAGTTTCACTGGTGATCATAAATTCACGCTGCGCATCACGCTGAGTTTTCATCGACTGATCAATGGAAGTTCGAACTTCACTCATTGTGGAGCCAACGTTTTGAGAAAGGTCGGTAACTGCACTGGAAATACCATCTGTTGCATTTGCCATACTGGTGGATATCGATTCCATATTCTGGCTAAAACTTTTGCCCATTTGGGAGATGGTGGAACCAAGGTCGGTTTTGACCGTGCCTAACATCTCGGTAATGCCCATACGGAAATCGCCGATAACCTGTTGCAAATCACCTGCGGAATTACCCATCTCTTGTGCTGCAGATGACATTTTTTCGGCTGAATGTTGAATTGCAGACAGGTTACTACTGTTGGTATTAATGAAGTGCTGTAACGATTCTCGCGTAGTCGTTAACTCTGTTATCTGTTGTTCCCATTTCACAGACTGGTCTTTGGTACCCTTAACGATATTGTTTTGAACTTCATGCAAGATGCCTTGTATTTTTACCAATTGCTCATTCTGGTTCATACGCTGTTGTTCAGCGTTATCCCCCTGACCAGCGATCTTCATACATATTTCGGCTACCTCGGCGTGATGTGAATGGTTAGCCTGCCGGAAATTTTCGCTTTCCTCGTGAATACTGTTGCATACGTTCTGCAATCCATCGATATATTGCTGCTGAGTACTACGGGATATATCTGTCAATTGTTCCAGATATGTTTCATGTATTTTTCGCTGTTGTGCGGCAGCATGTCCCTGGCCAATCAGGGGTTTTAAAACCGACTCAATACCTGAAGAGAAGTTGCTCAGCAACTGCCGAGTTGCTTCGCTTTCCACCTGCATTCTATTGTTCAAACCCTGTAATGCTGCCAGATACTGCAACTGGGTCTCATTCTGTTCTGTGCGCTTTTGCTCTCGTGACTGGTCGAACACTTGTTTCATCTGCTGTGCGCACCAGCGCAAACGCTTCTCGTCATAACCTAATCCAGCAGCACAGGTTTTAAGAATCAAATATGCCATGATCCCCCATGTCGAGGTTTTGAATTTCGTCCCAAGCCCTTCCATCATCCCCATCAGATTCGACATGGCGTTATCCATGCCTGCGGAGTTAGCATCAAGCAAAATATCCGATGCTTTATTAAGCGCAATTCCCAGACCGAGAAAGGTGCCTAGCAAGCCTAAAATTAACAAAATACCCGGCATAATGTCGGCCATTTTTTCTGCGGGACTGGCAACCGCTGCGCTAATTTCGTTGACTGAACCATGCTCAACGTCGAGATGGTCTGCACCATTATTCAGTGCATTACCTTGCCATTTTCTGCCCCAATAGCGCTGATTTGCCTGCCAGAGCAATAAACCAATCGTCAGTAAAACCAAAAAAAGCATTGTGCCGCCAAACAGCATCTGAATGACGTCGTATTCTGGCAATATAAAGGCAAAAAACTCATGAAACGTCATGCAGCCACCTCGACAAGTTTGCTTGCACGTGCGCGACTGGCTTTTTCAAAGATATTGGCAAAATCGATTATTAAACTTTGTTGCTCGGTATTAAGTTCTTCCCAACGCTTACCAAACTGAGCACACTCAATAATAATCATCCCAACCGTGCTGCTGTCTTCCATCAAATATTCCTGGTCAGCAAATTCTTCAGGCTCTTTTTCGAGCATTTGCAGAAATCCTTCTGCTGCAAAAACATAATTACGCATTTCATTGGTTCGTTTGCGTTTTGCTTCCATCTCAGCCTGTTGCGCTGGTAAACGAGCTTCTAGCTCGTTGAGCATTGGTACTTCATCTTCCTGAAGATCACCAAGGCGCTGACCAATCTGTAGACGTCGCAGGAGTACTTGCTCTTTGGACAGACCTTCATTCAGCGATTTCCATTCATTTTCCATATCCTGCAGGCTATACCCCCAGGCCATTATCATTTCTTCGAACACGAAGGGGATAAGCTTCTTGCCGAAACACGCCATCACAACACGATCCAGGCGTTGCGTTGCGTCATCACTCAACTGAGGGTTGAGTTTTAGCAATTCGTTGCCAGTTTCAATAAGAAACAGGTCGTCATCGGTTATCGTATCAATGTCCTGCGCACGCGTAAGATTCTGCTCTGTTTCTTTCAGTAACTTCTGCGAAGCGCGTAACCGCAGATAATGTTCGAAATCGTTGATCTGAATGTTATCCAGGACGTTTTTAATACGCGTTGAGAGTTGGGCATATAAGGTAATCAGGCTCGCCAGATCAACTGCACTTGCTGCTTCCCCGCGCATCTGATTACGCGCTTCGCATAATGCTTGCTCATGCTCACTGGCCTCATCCATTTCTTCCGGCGTAAGAAACAAATCTTTAAGTTGTTTGGCTTTATTAATTGCCCACTCAATGGCCTTACCAATACGTTTCGCCAGTTCACTCTTATCCCATTCGACCAGCAACTCCAACGCCTTATCCAGTGCTTTCAAAGCGCCACCCACCCACGGGAATTGTGGCAACATCTTTTCAGCTAATTTTGCTGCGTTTTGCACGATAGGGCGAATCACATTACTGATAAATGGCTTAACCTTTTCCCAGACGCTCTTTACGCTTCCCACAAAGGTCTCAGCTTTTTCTGCCATCCAGGAAATGGTTATAGCTGCGGTTTCTTTAATACCATTCCATACCCGGCTAGCAGTGCTTGTCACTGCACTTGCAACGCTGCTGCAAAAACTGCCGACACTTGACCAGAAACCCATAATCTTCTCCTGTTGTTTTTATTGGATACCTAATAGTTTTTTTGCTGTGTTGACTTCACTGGCTGTACGTCCCGAATGATTGGATATCGCCCGGTGGGAGGCCAAAACCTGTTCTATCGCACTCCGTAAATGAGCGATGTTAAGTTGTGCGGCCTCTCCGGTGCGTTCTGCTTCTAGCAGCACTTTAGGCAGTGCCAGACGCATACAGGTACGGATCTCCCGACCTGCCAGTCCTTCGGTTAGTTCGCTTGCGGCGGTGAGAAGACTTTCTCTTTCTTCAGCGAGTGGAATTTCAGCAATCAGGAATTTGTTCCAGAGATGGTAGCGGGCTGTAAGATCAGGAAGTGTAAATTCAACGTGATAGCCAATACGGCTGCGGAACGCCTCATCATAGTTACGTGCGAAATTAGTCGCGAAAACTACAATGCCGTCAAAACGCTCCAACTCGATCAGTAACGTAGAGCGCATCGCATTAACTTCATTATCAACGCCTTGTGTGACTGAGGAGAGTCGTTTCCCCAGTAACGTATCAGCTTCATCGAAAAAAAGCAGTGCTCCGGTTTTCTTAGCCTGCGCGAAAGCAGCCTGGATATTTTTAGCCGTTTCTCCCATAAACTTGCTTTCCAGTTCTGCAATACCAAGAGCAATAAAGGGCATCCGTAACTGTCCAGCCAGTGCCTCGGCGCAAAGCGTTTTCCCGGTGCCGGGGGGGCCATAAAAATTCAGTATCGCTGTCCGTCCCATAGGGTCAACGACTGAAAAATTCCATTCCCGATAAATAGTGTTATGAAAACGTAGACGGGCCATGCATTCATCAAGAGATGATCGGGTGCTCTGGGATAAAATGACATCTTTATCGAGAGTAAATCTTGGGTCTTTCAGTATATTTTTCTTACCATCCTCGTCGTCATCTGGCTGAGATAACGACGGTCTTATCGGTGCCGCACCATTACTGTGTGTTGACATAAAATCGTCATCCATATCGAGATATAAAATATCCTTTAAAACCAGGGATACTCTATCTTTAAAAAATTATCGTATTGACGGTCATGAAAATATTCCTTTGCGTGTTATCGGTCAGTGATTTAGTCACTTGAGTAAAAATATAAGAAAATGTAGAACCGCAGCGCTGAGACCAGCACGGGCACCGTTCATTTCTTTGTCCTGCATCGTTTGCGATAGACCTCTTAGCAGGTATTATTTTGAGCAATGCATTCAAAAATTAAATTTTTGCCTGTGTACATTTGCGCTATGACTCCGATCTTCCTGAGGATTTCATGACTAACACTAATTTTTCACAAACGGCTGCGTTTATCTGGTCGGTGGCTGATTTGCTGCGCGGTGATTTTAAACAGTCGCAGTACGGGCGTGTGATCCTGCCCTTTACGCTGTTGCGCCGTCTTGAGTGTGTATTAGCAGAGACCAAAGACGTGGTGGTGGCGGAATATGATGAATTAAAAACCAGTCCGCTGCCGGAAGATGAGAAAGAGAAGTTTCTGCTGCGCACCAGCACATTTTCCTTTTTCAACACCTCGAAGATGGATCTGGGCAAGATGGATCAGCACAACATTAAAGCCAACCTGGAAGGCTACGTACAGGCGTTTTCATCAGACGCGCGTGAGATCTTCGAACACTTCAAATTCAGCGAATTTATCGGCCTGCTTGAAGATGCCAACCTGCTGTTTAAAGTGGTGAAGAAATTCGCCACGACTGACCTTAGTCCGAAAGCGATTCCCAACCATGAAATGGGGCTGGTGTTTGAAGAGCTTATCCGTCGTTTTGCGGAAAGCTCCAATGAGACCGCCGGTGAGCACTTCACCTCTCGCGATATCGTGCGCCTGACCACCTCGCTGGTGTTCATGGAAGATGATGATGCGCTGACGCAGGACGGTATCATCCGCACCATTTATGATCCGACGGCCGGAACAGGCGGCTTCCTTTCTGCGGGGATGGAATATGTTCACGAGTTGAACCCTAACGCAGTGATGCGTGCTTTTGGTCAGGAGCTCAACCCGGAATCCTACGCTATCTGTAAAGCCGATATGCTGATCAAAGGCCAGGACGTCAGCCGTATTAAGCTGGGCAACACCCTCTCTAACGACCAGTTGCCGCAGGACCAGTTCGACTACATGCTCTCTAACCCGCCGTTTGGCGTGGACTGGAAGAAGATTGAGGGCGAGATTAACGATGAACATACGCAGAAAGGCTTTAACGGTCGCTTTGGCCCGGGCCTGCCGCGTGTTTCCGACGGCTCACTGCTGTTCCTGATGCACCTGATCAGCAAAATGCGCGACAACCACAATGTGGATGGTACCGTGAGCAACGGCGGGCGCATCGGGATTATCCTTAACGGTTCCCCACTGTTTACCGGTAGTGCGGGCAGCGGAGAGAGCGAAATCCGTCGCTACATTCTGGAAGCCGATTTGCTGGAAGGCATTGTTGCATTGCCAACGGATATGTTCTACAACACCGGCATTGCCACTTACGTCTGGATCCTCTCCAACAAGAAAGCGCCTGAGCGTAAAGGCAAAGTGCAGCTGATTGATGGCACCAACCTGTGCGGCAAGATGCGTAAGTCGCTGGGTTCCAAGCGCAACCTGATGGGCGAAGACGATATCAAACTGATCACGCAGACCTTCGGTGATTTTAAAGTGATTGAGGTCAAAGCCCCGGAAGAGCTGGGTCTGGAAAATGTCGCCGAGCAAAAATCCAGTCGTGGCCGTCATTCCGCCACCGCCAGAACCGAAGCGCCGAAAACCTTCGCCAGCAAAATCCTTAACAGTACCGACTTTGGCTATCGCCGCCTGACCATTGAGCGCCCGCTGCGGTTATCCGCTCAGGTCACGGACGAGGCAATTGCGACTCTGCGCTTTGCACCGAAGCGTTTTAACGCGCCGATGGAACGCCTTTATGAAGAGTTCGCATCCGAATGGCAGGAAGACACCTACGGTGATTTCTCCGAACTGGAAGCAGAAGCGCGTGCCATCATCAACGCTGAATTTGCAGAGCTGAAAGAGAAATATGTTAAAGACCTGCTCGACAGCAAATTGTGGCTGGCACAGCGCGGATTGATGGAAAAGGCACAGCAGATTCAGGCAGCTCTGGGTACGCAGGCGGGTGGCAACACGCTGGTGAGCAATGACTTCAATCAGTTCCAGCTGACCCTGAAAGGAGCCATTAAAACGGCTGGCGTGAAGCTGGATGCGAAAGAAAACAAGCAGTTTACCGATGTCATCACCACCAAAAATCCGGATGCCGAGCCGGTGGTGAAAAAGGTGCTGAAAGAAGCCGCTCAGCCACTGTACGGTGCATTTGAATACAAAGGCAAAGTGGTGGAGTTTGAACAGGACGGTGAGTTACGCGATAACGAAAACGTTGCGCTGAACCCGGCAGTATCCACCAGCGACCTGATTGAAAACCACTTCAAAGCTGAAGTGCTGCCACTGGCAGCTGATTCTTGGATTAATGCTGAAAAGCAAGATAATAAAGATAATAATGTCGGAATAGTAGGTTATGAGATCAACTTTCATTCCTGTTTCCAACGAAGACACTACAGAGATAAGCTTCTTCAAGGAAAATCGGTTCGTCTAAAAGAAATAGTGAAAATAAATAATTTTGGGCTTTATGTATTGGATCATGCAACTGGAAGAATAAATGAGTTTTCTTCCTTAAGTGAAAAGAGAATAGCACTCAATCCAGCTCGCTTTGATTTCCAGAGTGAAACTCTTCTTCCTGATTTTTATAATATATTTTTACAACATGAAGAAGGTGTAGACTGGCTTAGGAATAATTTCAAGTCCACATATACATTTTCAAGAAATATATCAATGTCAGCATGGCTAAATGCGAGATTCTCACTTCCACCTGTAGGTAATCAGTCAGGGTTAATAGAATTTTGGAATGAGTGTGAGGCTGTGCTAGCTCGAGTCTCTTTACTTAAAAAGTCTGTTTTTTCAGATTTCAACTCAGCACAAGAACAATTACTACCGTATCAAAGTGTTGCGCATAGATATGAACAAGAATTCTCAGCAATGCTGCCAACCCCTTTAGCCATTCTGTGGGAGTTAGCAGAGTCAAAATTTAATAATAGGGAACGATGTGAGGCTTATATTAAATTTTTTGAATATCTTGGTTTGTATTTTGTTTCATTCATTTTCGGGCATAGGAAACCGTCAATAGAATACTTTTGCAAAAAGCAAAGAAAATTGCCGGATATTACAATGGCATTTGGTTATAATCGAATTAACGACTATAAAAATATATTTGATCTAAGTGATGGTAATGTCAGTTTGATATGTAGTGACGAGATCGTAAACATTCTCCGCGAAGCCACTGAACTAAGAAATGACATTTCTCATAGAGGGTTACCGTCTGCTACAGCTGTAAATTCAACGAAAGAGGTTGTTGAGCGTTTAGTTAATCGTATGCAGCTAGAATGTAGAGCGTTTTTTGAAATGACCACTCTTATAAAACCAATTCAAGCAAAATTCGATGGAAGTGGGTTTGTGAATGAGGTTGAGGTTCTTAAAGGGTTGGGAATTAATCCGAGTAAAACTACGCAATTCAAAACTTCTGATCCTATGATATCTGGAGAGTTATATCTTGCACATGGTGATTTAGCGGCTAATGAAAATATAATCGTAACAAAGATTTTTCCTTTAATGGTCATGAGAGAGATTTTACTCGAAAGTGATATAATGGGATTTTACTTCTATAGTGACATTTTTGACGATAATATTCGTTTTGTTTGTCCTTATCCTAACGTTACAACTTACACATTTCTTGAGAAAAATATTATTACAGATAGCCTGGGGTGAATTGCCTTGCATAGTCAGGATCTCTGATAAAAAAATTAGATTTATCACTAGTTATGCCCTCGCAAAAATAAATCCTAGGATGTGAGGGAATCCAGTGTAGTGCGTTTTGACGCCTGCAGCTAACAAGCTTATGATCCAGCTAAATTTCTTTTTCGCATAAGAGACAGGTATGGGTAACAGAATGTGGATGATTCGCGGCGATGGCGGCAAACTCTATGACGATTTTCGCGATAAACAAATCATAGGTATTGGTTGGTCGCAACTGGCTCCTTTGGTCAAACCTGGCCTGTCCCGATCCCAGTTACTCGCCCTATACCAGAAAGTAGATCCCTTAACGAAGCTGGGAAGTGCCCGTTCTGGTGCATCACAGGTCTGGCGTTTTGTGAATGAAATCCAAAAGGGTGATTGGGTTATTACCTATTCGCCAGCCAATCGTACTTATCTGTTAGGCAAAGTTACTTCCGACTTCCAATATCATCCAGAATGGGTGGAGGAGGGGATGGGGATTGCTCGGCAGGTTAAATGGAATATTGAAGAAATCGACCGCGATCGTTTGTCTGTTGCGACCAAAAATACACTGGGCTCTACGCTAACAGTTTTCCAGCTTCCAGAGTATGCGCTAATAGAGCTTTTACAGGATAAGAAACCCACAGTAGACGTTATTACTCAGAATCCAGTTCGAATGGATGAGGATGAAGTTGTTTCAGATCCGCTTCGTGATATGGAAATGCTTGCATTTGAGGGTATTAAAGATCGCATCAACTCACTTGACTGGGAAGAGATGCAGGACCTTGTTGCCGGCGTCTTACGCAGCATGGGATATAAAACTCAGGTGTCTCCTGCTGGAGCCGATCGGGGTAAAGACATCATCGCTTCTCCTGATGGATTTGGCTTTGAAAATCCGCGTATTATCGTTGAGGTAAAACACCGCAGAGAACAGATGGGAAGCCAGCAAATCCGTAGCTTTATTGGCGGCCGTCATAAAGACGACCGTGGACTTTATGTCAGTACCGGTGGCTTTACTAAGGATGCTCGATATGAAGCCGATCGTTCGACAATACCGCTGACGCTTTGGACGCTGGATGACCTTGTCAGAGCGCTTATCGAAAACTATGAGCAAGTCGATATTGATACTAAGTTGCTGGTGCCGCTCAAGAAAACCTATGTTCCCGCCAAAACTTAGTTTCGTCAGCGGTTAAGATGCATGATTGAGTCGCCTAAGGGCGGCTTTTTGTCTGGCATTTAGCGTTTATGAGTCTCATTGAATGTAGATGGACGTTAACCTTATACACCCACCGCTCTCCTCAACCGTTTCTCACTCGCAGTATTCATTTCTTTGTCCCATACCGGTTGCGATAGTCACTGTAGCAGGTATGATTTTGCGCACTGCATTCCAATACTGAATTTATGCCGCTGCACATTTGCACTATGGCCGCGATCTCCCCGAGGGTTTCATGACTAACACTAATTTTTCTCAATCGGCTGCCTTTATCTGGTCGGTGGCCGATCTGCTGCGCGGTGATTTCAAACAGTCTCAGTACGGGCGCGTGATCCTTCCTTTTACGCTGCTGCGTCGTCTTGAATGTGTGTTGGCGGAGACCAAAGATGCGGTGGTGGCGAAATATGATGAATTAAAAACCAGCCCGCTGCCGGAAGATGCGAAAGAGAAGTTTCTGCTGCGCACCAGCACATTTTCCTTCTTCAACACCTCGAAGATGGATTTGGGTAAAATGGGGCAGAATGACATCAAAGCCAACCTGGAAAGCTACGTGCAGGCGTTTTCACCGGATGCGCGTGAGATCTTCGAACACTTCAAATTCAGCGAGTTTGTCGGCCTGCTGGAAGATGCCAACCTGCTTTTTAAAGTGGTGAAGAAATTCGCCACCACCGATTTGAGCCCGAAAGCGATATCCAACCATGAAATGGGCCTGGTGTTTGAAGAGCTCATCCGTCGTTTCGCGGAAAGTTCTAACGAGACCGCCGGTGAGCACTTCACCCCACGCGATATCGTGCGTCTGACCACCTCGCTGGTGTTTATGGAAGATGATGAAGCCCTGACGCAGCCCGGTATCATCCGCACCATTTATGACCCGACGGCCGGGACCGGCGGCTTCCTCTCTTCAGGCATGGAATATGTGCACGAGCTAAACCCCAATGCTGTTATGCGTGCTTTTGGTCAGGAGCTGAACCCGGAATCCTACGCTATCTGTAAAGCCGATATGCTGATCAAAGGCCAGGACGTCAGCCGCATTAAGCTGGGTAACACCCTCTCGAACGACCAGCTGCCGCAGGACCAGTTCGACTACATGCTCTCTAACCCGCCGTTTGGCGTGGACTGGAAGAAGATTGAGGGCGAGATTAACGACGAACATACGCAAAAAGGTTTTAACGGTCGCTTTGGCCCGGGCCTGCCGCGTGTATCCGACGGCTCGCTGCTGTTCCTGATGCACCTGATCAGCAAAATGCGCGACAACCAGAATGTAGATGGCACCGTGAGCAACGGCGGGCGTATCGGTATTATTCTTAACGGTTCCCCACTGTTTACTGGTGGGGCGGGTAGCGGTGAGAGCGAAATCCGTCGCTACATTCTGGAAGCCGATTTGCTGGAAGGCATCATCGCACTACCAACAGACATGTTCTACAACACCGGTATTGCCACCTATGTCTGGATCCTCTCCAACAAGAAAACACCTGAACGTAAAGGCAAAGTACAGCTGATTGATGGCACAAACCTGTGCGGCAAAATGCGTAAATCGCTGGGTTCCAAGCGCAATCTGATGGGCGATGACGATATTAAACTGATCACCCAGACTTTCGGTGACTTTGAAGTGGTGGATGCTACCACCCTGGAGGATCTGGGTCTGGAAAAAGCCGCCGAGCAAAAATCCAGCCGTGGTCGTCAGCCTGCCTCTGCTAAAACCGAAGCGCCGAAAACCTTCGCCAGCAAGATCTTTAACAGCACCGATTTTGGCTATCGCCGCCTGACCATTGAACGCCCGCTGCGGTTATCTGCTCAGGTCACGGATGAGGCGATTGCGACTCTGCGCTTTGCGCCAAAGCCGTTAAACGCGCCGATGGAACGTCTGTATGAAGAGTTCTCGTCCCAATGGCATGAGGATACCTACGGTGATTTCTCCAAACTGGAAGTCGAAGCACGCGCCATCATCAAAGCCGAATTTGCCGAGCTGAAAGAGAAGCAGATTAAAGACCTGCTCGACAGCAAACTGTGGCTGGCACAGCGCGGATTGATGCAAAAAGCACTGCAGATTCAGATTGCTCTGGGTACGCAAGCCGGTGGAAAAATGCTGGTGAGCAACGACTACAACCAGTTCCAGCTGACCCTGAAAGGGGCTATCAAAACCGCTGGCGTGAAGCTGGATATCAAAGAGAACAAGCAGTTTATAGATGCCATCACCACGAAAAACCCGGATGCCGAGCCGGTGGTGAAAAAGGTGCTTAAAGAAGCTGCTCAGCCGCTTTACGGTGCGTTTGAATACAAGGGCAAAGTGGTTGAGTTTGAGCAGGACGGTGAGCTGCGTGATAACGAAAATGTGCCGCTAAACCCGACGATGCCCACCAGCGACCTGACTGAAAACTACTTCAAAGTAGAAGTATTGCCGCACGTTGCCGATGCCTGGATTAATGCTGATAAGCGCGATGCGAAAGATGGTGAGGTGGGGATTGTCGGTTATGACATTCCGTTTAACCGTCATTTCTATGTTTATCAGCCACCGCGCCCACTGGAAGAGATTGATGCCGATCTGGATGCGGTCAGCGCCGAGATTATGAAGCTGCTGCAGGAGGTACATTCCTGATGGCTAAGTATAAGGCGTATCCGGAGTATAAGGATTCTGGGGTTGAGTGGCTGGGGGAAATTCCAGATCATTGGCCAATGAAAAAAATCTCTTGGTATTTTTCTGCTGAAAAAGGTAAAAAAGGTCAACTTTTAACTAAAGAGTACTGTGGGTCTCACGCAGGAATTTATCCCGTTTATAGTGGCCAGACTGAAAATAATGGTACTATGGGGTTTATTGATAGTTATGAGTTTAATACAGAAGAGGATGGGGTACTGTTCTCTACAACAGTTGGTGCAAAGGCTATGAGTCTAAATCACCTGAAAGGAAAATTTAGCCTTTCGCAAAACTGTATGATTATTTTACCTAAGAATAAAAATGCTCTAATTCGTTTCTTCTTTTACCATTTCCAACCCTTGTTTCAACATGAAAGGTCATTAATTCCTGAACATATGCAGGCTTCCTTCAGAATGGAGGATTTATATCAATACTCTATAGCCCTGCCACCAAAAAATGAGCAACTAAAAATAACTAAGTTCCTCGATCACGAAACCGCAAAAATCGATAACCTGATCGAGAAGCAACAGCAACTAATTGAACTGCTAAAAGAAAAACGTCAGGCAGTGATTAGCCATGCCGTCACCAAAGGGCTAAACCCTGATGTACTGATGAAAGATTCTGGTGTTGAGTGGTTGGGGGATGTGCCGGAGCATTGGGAAGTTAAACGCATCAAGCATTTTGGTAAAGTCATTGGTGGATTCGCTTTTAAAAGCACTGACTTTACCGATGAAGGTTATCCTGTAATTAAGATATCCAACGTTTCTCACCTTAGTTTTGATTGGGGGGACTCATCTTTCTTACCCCCCAGCTTTTCATTTACGCATAAAGAATATCTTGCCCCCAATGGGGCATTGGTCTTTGCAATGACTCGTCCGGTTATATCTGGCGGCATAAAAGTTACATTACTTGATGATGACAGTGCCCCCCTTGTTAATCAAAGGGTCGGTTTTATGATGGTTAGGAGTAAAAATATGGCGAGATATATTTTGATTTCAACACAATCATCAGCGTTTTTGGCTCATTTTGTAAATAATATGACAGTTACAAATCAACCAAATATTTCCAGTGAAGGTATTGAGTCAATATATCTGCCCGTACCACCAATGAATGAAATTAGCCGTATTTTGCTTTATGTCGACAGGATGAATGAGTCTTATAATCAATTAATTGATAGGGCATTATTGCAAGTCTCTTTACTCCAGGAACGACGCACCGCCCTTATCTCCGCCGCCGTCACCGGAAAAATCGACGTCCGTGATTGGGTTGCCCCGGATACGCAGGATGTTGAGGAGCCACAGGAGGCCACCGCATGAGCATGGACAGCACCAAAGAGCTGATTTTCCAGGATGAAATGATCGCGCAGATGCTCGATCGAGGTTGGATTTGTGGCAAAACCGACGGCTACGATCGCGAACGTGCGCTGTACTCGCAGGATGCGATGACCTTTGTGCAGACCACGCAGCCGCAGGAGTGGGAGAAGTTTGCCAAAGTTTATCCTACCGATACCGAGCGTCATTTCCTCGATGCGCTGGTGGCTCAGCTGAAAAAAGCGGATATCAACGCTACTGATATGCTTTCACGCACTTATGGCACGCTCGGCGTGCTGCGTCATGGGATCAAAAGCCATAATGCGCGTTTTTCGCTGTGCCAGTTCAAACCCGAGCATAATCTCAATCCGGAAACCCTAACGCGCTACAAGCAGAATATCTGCCGTATCGTACCGGAGCTGGTTTACAGCCCGCATGCGTCGAACGCCGCATTTGAAGAAACGGGCGCTAAGGCGAAGAAATGGCGTATCGACCTGGTGTTGTTCGTTAATGGCCTGCCGATCGCGACCCTGGAGCTGAAGTCTGAATTTAAGCAAGCGGTGCAAAACGCCATCACGCAGTATAAGAAAACGCGTTTGCCAAAAGATCCAGGCACCAATAAACCCGAGCCGCTGCTGACCTTTAAACGCGGCGCGCTGGTGCACTTTGCCGTCAGCCAGTACGAAGTGTTTATGGCGACCAAACTCGAGGGCGATAAGACCTTCTTCCTGCCGTTTAACAAAGGCACCCGTGACGGCGGCGCAGGGAACGACACCCCGGAAGATGCCAACGACTACGCCACCAGCTACCTGTGGAATGAGGTGCTGCTACCGGACAATCTGCTGAAAATTCTCGCGAGCTTCGTGCATCTGCAAATCGTCGAAAAAGAAAATGCCATTGGCCTGAAGTACAAAAGCGAGAGCCTGATTTTCCCGCGCTATCACCAGTGGGACGTGGTGAACAAACTGATCACCGCCGCTACGGTGGAAGGCACCGGCAATAAATACCTGATTCAGCACAGCGCGGGGTCGGGTAAATCGAACTCTATCGCCTGGACGGCCCATCAGCTTTCCCGCCTGTATGATGAAAATGGCGAGAAGCAGTTCCACTCGGTGATTGTGGTGACGGACCGCACCGTGCTTGACGATCAGCTGCAGGACACCATCTACCAGTTTGAGCATCAGGATGGCGTGGTCGGGCGGATCAATAACAAAGAGGGCGACGGTTCCAAATCGGAGAAGTTGGCCAGCGCGCTGGAAAACTCGCAGCCGATTATCATCGTCACCATCCAGACCTTCCCGTTTGTCCTGAAGGCGATTGAAAACAGCGTCAGCCTCAAACAGCGTAAATACGCGGTGATTGCCGATGAAGCGCACTCCTCACAGAGCGGCTCTACGGCGCGTCAGCTGAAAGAAGTGCTGATGACCGAAGAAACGGATGACGACGTAGAGATGTCTTCAGAAGATATTCTGGACGCCACCGTCGCCGCGCGTAAAGGCAGCAACAACCTTAACTATTACGCCTTTACCGCCACGCCGAAAGCCAAAACGCTGGAGCTGTTTGGCCGTCGCCCTAATCCGCAGGAACCGGCTTCAAAAACCAATAAGCCGGAAGCGTTCCATGTTTACTCCATGCGCCAGGCCATCGAAGAAGGCTTTATTCTTGATGTGCTGAAGAACTACACCAACTACAAGGTGGCGTATAAGTTGCTGCAAAAGCTGGACGACCCTGACCGGGAAGTGGACAGCAAAAAAGCGAAGATCAAACTGAACAAGTGGGTTTCGCTGCACGACCATAACGTGTCGCAGAAAGTGAAGGTGATTGTTGAGCACTTCCGCAAGCATGTGATGCACTTACTGGCTGGCCAAGCGAAAGCGATGGTGGTCACCAGTTCGCGTAAAGCGGCGGTGCGCTATAAGCTGGCATTCGATAAATACATCGCCGAGCAAAAATACGACAAGATAAGCGCAATGGTGGCGTTCTCCGGGGAAGTGGAATTCCATGAAGATGACCACAATAGCCTTGCATTGCTTAACCAGAAGTTCACCGAAATCAATATGAACCCAGGCCTGAAAGGCCAGGATATGCGTAAAGCGTTTGATACCGACAACTACCAGGTGATGCTGGTGGCTAACAAATTCCAGACCGGCTTTGACCAGCCTAAGCTCTGTGCCATGTATGTGGATAAAAAGCTCGGCGGCGTGGAGTGCGTACAGACGTTGTCGCGCCTGAACCGGACATATCCTGGGAAGGCCCAGTCCGGAACGTTTGTGCTCGATTTCTACAACGAGCCCGACGAAATTTTGGGTGCTTTCCAGCCGTACTACCAGACAGCGGAACTGACGGATGTCAGCGATCCGCAGCTCGTCTTTGAATTGTTTGAAAAGCTGCGGACCAGCGGTATTTTCCTGTGGAACGAGGTAGAGCAGTTCTGCGAGGCGTTCTTCAGCAAAAACAAATCCAACGCTGCCATTAGCAATATCTGCAAACCTGCGGTGGAGCGCTGGAAACATCGCTACACCTCGGCGATTGAGGCATATGTGCTGGCCAAAGAGATGTTTGAACGCACCAAGAAGACCGGCGATATTGTGCTGATCACCAATGCGGAAAACACCTTCAAAGAGTGCGAGAAAGAAAAAAGTAAGCTGGATATCTTCAAGAAAGATCTCGGCAGTTTTGTCCGCTTTTACGAGTTTATGTCGCAAATCGTCGATTACGACGACAAGAACCTGGAGAAGCTGAGCCTGTTTGCCCGCCATCTGCGTCCGTTGCTGCATGAACAGCGTATTGAAGAAGATGAGATTGATTTAAGCAATGTGGAGATGAGCCACTATCGCCTTTCCAAACTCCACGAACAGCACCTGAAGCTGCAAGAGGATGCTGAAGAATACAAAATCAAACCGGGTAATGATGTCGGAACGGCGAAACCAAAGGACAAGAAAGAGGAGTTTTTTTCAAATATCCTGGCTCGTCTGAACGAGCTTTTTGTCACCGATAATCTGACCGATAAAGACATGATCAATTATGCCTTTGCGGTGCGCGACAAGCTGTCAGAAAATCAGGCAGTGATGACCCAGATCGCGAACAATACGCGCGAACAGGCGATGTTGGGCGATTTTCCGAAGGCGATTGATGATGCCGTGATGGATAGCAATGACGCCCAGCAGGAGATGATGGTGCAATACCTCTCTAACCCTGAGCTGGCCAAGGGCTTTGCTCGGGTGGTGTTTGACATGTTGAAAGGAGCTTAAAATCTAAGGCTGGGCTCAGCCTTAATCAACTCTTTAAGCTCATTCGTTGATGTGCTACTAGCGGCTTCTGGTCAACGGTTTGATGTGGCATATCAACGAAAAGCGTTTTAGCGTTATACGCTTACTGATATTCAATTCATGATCATTGCGTTGTTTACCGTTTGATAGTTTTGATCATTACTCAGTGATCAGAATTCATGATCATATTTTCAGCGATGTCTTGAAAAATCACATCCAGGGTTTAATCAACATTGGGTCAAAAAGTCCTTTGGGAAAGTTGAACAGATACTGTCGGGCGGTAGTAACATTTAAACCATAGAAATCCGCATACTCTCTGACGTTACAGTGCCTCAGCCACGCATCACTGTAATAGTTATCAAAATGCTGAGCCCAGATATCACTCAGTGGCTGTCGCGACAACTGACGATACGCTGTGCGTTGGGGAAGCTGATGCTCAGAAATGTATTCCTGAACCGTAAGCCGCTGCTGCTGGTGGAACTGCCGGCGATGATAAACCCAAAACAGCACACGAATTGCCGCGCCACCGCATTTATGCAAATGGTCATACATCACACGTTTAGGGAGCTTACGTGCTTGTGCATATTGCTGCTGCGTTATGCCACTTAATATTGCTTCACGACGATAATTTTGTTTGTGGTAAGCCCATTGGATACGCCACGTATCGCTCCAGAAGTTGTAGTCCTTGTAATGCACGTCGCACTCTATAGCAGGCAGCAGGAAACGCTCAAACAACTCATCCAGCGTTGCAGGCAGAGCATGCAGATGCTGCTTTCTTTGCAGCCGCTGTTCATCAGTCAGCGGCACAATTTCATAACCGGTTAGCCAGTCAATGCCGCCTACATAAGTCTTCATCTTACGATTAAGTGAGTGGGGCACCGAAATTTTAACGTTTCTGCTTATTTTGTTTT
>Ga0308161_1002393_pt1 | contig 19900 bp, 17 predicted proteins | sample PhyFR2_FD_201034 | JGI IMG/M metagenome (GOLD analysis project Ga0308161, IMG submission 201034) | Phyllosphere microbial communities from UC Gill Tract Community Farm, Albany, California, United States - DLSLF.R2 | ecosystem: Host-associated > Plants > Phyllosphere > Unclassified | place: USA...
GACGCACCACCACGAAGACTCACCGACCCCGGATCGCCGCCGTCGCCGTCTCGTCGACGCCGAAGTCGGCCGTCACCACCACGCCGTAGTCGCGTTCCGCCGAGCGGTGCGACACGAACCCGTTTCGCACGTCGCGCGCGACGGCGGCGGGATCACGGCGCAACGGGTCGCCGTAGCCCCCTCCCCCACCCGTCTGGTTGACGAGCACGTCGCCCGCTTCGAGCCGGTTGTAGCTCCCGCCCTGCACGACTTCGCGGTCGGTGCCGGGGTTGAGCACGACCCGATTCGGCTTCCCGACCGCACCGCCGTCGATCGCCCACGGCTCCGTCTTCGTCTTGTAGACGAGGCAGATGCCGGTGGCGGGTGCCGTGAAGCGGTACGACCGACTCACGCCGACCCCGCCGCGGTGCTCGCCCGCGCCGCCGGTGTCGGCGCGATAGCCGTAGTGCTCGATGATCATCGAGGATTTCGCCTCGAGAACCTCGACCGGGTTGTTGCGGCATCCGGGCTCCGAGAGGTGCATGATCCCGTCCTCGCCGTCGTGGCGCGCGGTACCGCCGAAACCGACGGCTTCGTTGGTCGCCTCCTGCCACGGCTCGCCGGTGCGCGGGTTCACGCCGAGGCCCATCATGGAGCACACGTCGCCGCCCGAGCAGGCGGGCACGAGCTCTGGCATCCCCTGGGCCAGGGCTTTGAGGATCACCTCGCCGGCGAGGAGGCCGGTCCAGAGCGTGAACGTGGGCATCGGCGGCACGGCGTGCATGACCGAGCCGGGCACCGTGACCACGCGCAAGGGCGCGAAGTTGCCCGCGACGACCGGGGAGTCCGGCGTCGTGAGCGACTTGAAGATCAGGCTGGAGAGCGCCTCGGTCTGCCCCGGCGGCAGGTTGATGGGACCCTCGACGTTCTCGGCGCTGCCGGTCCAGTCGACGACCATCTCCTCGTCCGACACCGTCACGGTGCACTGCAGCCTGACGAGCTCGTCCTTGTTGATCCCGTCGTCGTCGACGTAGTCCACCGCGCTCCACGTGCCCTTCGGCAGCTTCGCGAGCGCGAGCCTGGCGAGCTTCTCACCGTGCTCGTTGATGGTCACCATCGCCTCGGTCAGCGTGCCGACGCCGTACTTGTCGGCGAGCTCCTGGGTGCGGCGCACCCCGGTCACGCACGCCGAGACCTGCGCCTGGATGTCGCCGATCGTGTGCTTCGGCATGCGGCTGTTGAACCGGATGATGTTGAACACGTCCTCGTTGCGCTCCCCCCTGCGGTACAGCTTCGACGCGGGCAGCATCAGCCCCTCCTGCGAACGGTCCGTCGAGTCGAGCACGTAACCGGGGTCCTTCTGGTTCAGGTCGGTCACGTGCACGCGGCATGAGGCGAAGCCGATCAGCTCGTCGTCCACGTGGATCGGGGCGAAGACGAGGGGGTCGAGGGTGTGGGCGCTCGACCAGTAGGGGTAGTTGATGATGAAGACGTCGCCGGGCTCCATGGTGTCGGCGCCCAGGAACTCCATCGAGTGCTTGATGCCGGCGTCGTTGCCCCTGGTGAACACGGCGATCCCCGGTGCGTCGGCGACCACGTCGCCGTTGGCGTCGTGGATGCCGATGCCGTAGTCGTGGATCTCGTAGACCACGGTGTTGTAGGCGGTGCGGCACAGGTTGCGCGCGACCTCCTCTGCGGCGGCCAGCAGGCCGTGCCTGATGATCTCGGTGGTGATGGCGTCGGCCACGTCAGGCTCCCTTCTTCGCGTACTGGATCGAGATGATGAGTTCGCCGTATGCGCCGACCTCGAGTCGGTCACCGGCGTGCAGCACGGTCGTCGCCGTGTGCTCGGTCACGACGGCGGGACCTTCGAGGACGTCGCCGGCCATGAGCTCCTCGCGCGAGACGAGCGCGTACTCCGCCGTCTCGTCGCCGTCGAGCACGACCGTGCGCGTCCGCAGCGCGGGCGCTCCTCCGTCGGGGCGGGGCGCCGCCTTCGGCAGATCGGGCTTGTCGACCACACCGACCGCTCCGAGGCGAAGAGTCGTCGTCTCGATGGGATCGTCCATGGTGTGCCCGTACTGACGCAGATGCAGCCGGTCGAACTCCGAGCGGATGGCCGCGCGGGGATCGCTGCCGTCCTCGGGGTAGTCGACCGTGACCGAGTGCTCCTGGCCCGAGTACCGCACGGCGACCACCCGGTGGAAGATCATCCGGTCGTCGTCGAAGCCCTCGGCGCGCAGGGTCTCCCTCGCCTCCGCCTCCATGCCGGAGTACAGGGCGTCGGCCGCCTCCGCGTCGAGGTCCTCGAGCGCCTGCAGGCTGGTGCGGGAGTAGTCGTGCTGCACGTCGGCCATCAGCATCCCGAGCGCCGAGAACGCCCCCTGCCCCGGCGGCACGATCACCTCGGGGATCCCGAGCTCGCGGGCCACGTCGACCGCGACGAGGCCTCCGCCGCCGCCGAACGAGAGCAGTGCGAAGTCCTTCGGGTCGTGCCCGAGCTCGATGGTGATCGCGCGGACGGCGCCCATGATCTTGGTGTTCGAGATCTGCACCATCCCCCGCGCCAGCTGGGTGACGCTGAGCCCGAGGGTCCCGGCGATCGGGGCCAGCGACTCGAGCGACTTCTCCCGGTCGAGCGTGAGCTCACCGCCGAGCGGGGTGTCGGTGCCGAGGTAGCCGATGGCGAGGGCGGCATCCGTGAACGTCGGCTCCGTCCCGCCGCGGCCGTAAGCGGCCGGTCCCGGCATCGCCCCAGCGCTCTTCGGCCCGACCTGCAGGGCGCCGGCCTCGTCCAGGTAGCCGAGCGAGCCGCCGCCCGCGCCGATCGTATGGATGTAGAGCGACGGAGTGTTGATCGGAAGGCCCTCGAACTCCGCGCCGTGATAGAGGACGGGGCTGCCGTCCTGCACCAGCGAGGCGTCGAGGCTCGTGCCGCCCATGTCGATGGTGATGAGGTTCGGTCTGCCGATCAGCTTCGCGAAGGCGGCGGCGCCGACGACGCCGCCGGCCGGGCCAGACAGGATGAGGTTCACGGGCTGCTCGCGCGCCGCCGAGGCGGTCATGGCTCCCCCGCCCGAGCGCGACATGAGGAAGCGGCCGTCGAATCCGCGCCGCTCGAGCTCACCCTCCAGCGCCTTCAGGTAGCTGCGCATGATCGGCTTGATGTAGGCATCCAGCACCGCGGTGCTGGTGCGCTCGTACTCGCGGTACTCGCGGGAGAGCTCGTGCGACAGCGTGACCTCGACCCCCGGTGCCTCCTCCACGAGGATCTCGCGCATCCGGAGCTCATGCGCGGGATTCGCATAGGCGTGCAGGAACGCGACCGCCACCGCGTCGTACCCTCGGCGCAGGATCTCACGCGCGACCCCGCGCGCGTCCTCGTCGTCGAACAGCGTCGCCACCGAGCCGTCGAACATGCAGCGCTCGGTCACCTCGAAGGTGTCGTACCGCTCGAGGAGAGCCTCCGGCTTGCGATAGGCGATGTCGTACATCACCCGGCGGTCGGTGCGGCCGAGCAGATAGACATCGCGGAAGCCGCGCGTCGCGATCGTCGCGATGCGCGCACCGGTGCGGGTCAGCAGGGAGTTCAGGCCCAGGGTGCTGCCGTGGTTGAAGGTCGAGACATCTGCGGGGTCCGCTTCGGCCTTGCCGAAGGCCGCCAGCACGCCGGCGGTCGGCTCGCTCGGCGTGGTCGGCACCTTCTCGAAGCGGAGCTCGCCGGTCTCGGGGACGAGTTTCACCACGTCGGTGAACGTTCCTCCGACGTCGATGGCGATTCGGACGTTCTCGGACATGACATGGTCCTTCCGTATTGGTGGGTCGTTGAGGGTTTTCCAGGCAGGCCGCGGAGACCCGGGGTCGACCGGGCCGTTCGTCGCGGATGCCGCAGGGGGCGGAATGTGGAGAGGGCTGCTAGCGCTTGCCGCGGCCGGCCGCGGCAAGGCCGACGGCCGCGAGGATGATGAAGCCGGTCACCATGTCCTTCAGCTGCGGGTTCAGGTTCAGCAGGTCGAAGCCGTTGCCGATCAGGGCGATGAGGAAGACACCGGCGACAGAGCGCCAGACGGCTCCGATGCCGCCGTAGATGCTCGTGCCGCCGAGGATCACGGCCGCGATCGCACTCAGCTCGAGCCCGGCGCCGGCGAGCGGCTGTCCGGACGCGATGCGCGAGACCCCGATCGCCGCGGCCGTGCCGGCCGCGAGACCGCTGATCACGAAGACAAGGACCCTCGTGCGGGCCACGTGGATGCCCGACAGCTCGGCCGCCTCCGCGTTGCCGCCGACGGCGTACACGCGACGGCCGAACAGGGTCCGCGAGAGCAGGAACCACAGGATCGCGACCGCGACGATCATCACGAACACCGCGATGAAGATGCCGCCGACGCGGCTGCGCCCGAGAGCGGTGAAGCCCGGTGTCGTCACGGTGATCAGACTGCCGCCGGTGATGAGCACCGCGACCGTCGTGAAGATCATCGAGGAGGCGAGAGTCGCGAGGAACGAGTGCACCCGGAGGCGGGTGATGACGGTGCCGTTGAACGCGCCGAGGAGGATGCCGACGACGGGTGCCGCGCCGAGGGCGAGCGCGACGCTGCCCGTGCTCACCGCGAGCCATGCGGCCACGACGCCGGCCACGCTGTAGATCGCGCCGGTCGACAGGTCGAAGTTGCCCGAGATGATCACGAACGTCCCTGCGGCGGCGATGATCACCAGCGGCGCGTTCTGGTTCAGGATGTTGACGATGTTGCCGAACGTGAAGAACGACGGCGACAGCACGGCGAGCGCGACGAGCACGGCGGCGAGCAGGAGCAGGACCGCGTACTCGATGACGAGCTCCTTCGGCGAGAACTTCCTGCTGGCGCGGGTGCGCGTCACGGTGGTGTTTGCGGCCTCGGTCATGCTGCCGCCTCCTCTTCGGTGGTCACGTGGAAGAGCCGGAACAGCACGTCCTCCACGGTGGTCTGCTCGGGGACGATCTCCCCGAAGGTCTGGCCGTTGGAGACCAGGTAGGCGCGATGGGCGAGCTCCATGATCTCCTCGTGCTCCGACGAGATCAGGAGCACGCCGATGCCCTGGGCGGCGAGCCTGACGATGAGCTCGTAGATGGTGCGCTTCGCTCCGACATCGACGCCTCGGGTCGGTTCGTCGAGGATGATCAGCTTCGGGTCCGCGGCGAGCGCCTTGCCGAGCAGGGCCTTCTGCTGATTGCCTCCCGAGAACCATCCGACAGGCAGCTCGATGTCGGGCGGACGGATCTCGAGCGATTCCGCCAGTTCCCGTGCCGTGCGCTTCTCGCTCCTGCGGTCGACGATCCCGCCTCGCGCGCGGGCCGGCAGACTCGCGAGACCGATGTTCTCGCGTACCGATCGCTGCAGGACGAGGCCGTCCTTGTGGCGGTCCTCCGAGACGAGCACGAGGCCTGCGTCGATCGAGTGCTTGGGCGTCCGGCCGGTCCAGTCGCGGCCATCGAAGCGGATCTCGCCGGAGACCACCTCGTCGAGGCCGAACACGGCACGGAGGCACTCAGTCCGCCCGCTGCCCACGAGGCCGAGCAGTCCGACGATCTCGCCGGGGCGCACCTCGAAGCTCACCCCCTCGACACCGGTCGCGGTGCGGAGCTCGCACACCGTGAGGAGCGGGTCGGATGCTTCGGGGAGCGGCGGACGGTCGGGGTACGCCTGCTCCATCTCGCGGCCGAGCATCGCGGTCACCAGATCGTGCTTCGACACCGAGGCCGCGTCGACGGTCGCGATCCGCCGCCCGTCCCGCATCACGGTGATGCGGTCGGCGACGCCGAGGACCGAGTCGAGGAAATGCGAGACGTAGATCACGCAGCATCCCCTGTCCCGGAGCGTCCGCATCAGCTGCTCGAGCTGCGCCATCTCGTGCGCGGTCAGCGACGACGTGGGCTCGTCCATCACGATGATCCGGGCATCCCTGGCGAGCGCCCGCAGGATCTCCACCTTCTGCTGATCGGCGATGCGCAGATCGCGCACCTTCTCCCCCGGGTCGAGGCCGAACCCGACCTGCGCGTCGAGCGTCGCGAAGCGCGCGGCGAGGTTGCGCCGCTCGATGCCGAAGCGGTGCTCCTCGACACCGAGGAAGACGTTCTGGGCGACGGTGAGGTCGGGGACGAGCGCCAGCTCCTGGGCGATCATCGCGATCCCCTGCTTCTGTGCGATCCCCGGGTTCCACCGGTCGACCGGGGCGCCGTCGACGACGACCTCGCCCCCATCGGCCGCGTAGATGCCGGCGATCACCTTGCCGAGGGTCGACTTACCCGCGCCGTTCTCGCCGACGAAGGCGTGGACCTCCCCGCCTCTCACGTCGAGCGACACGCCGTCGAGCGCCTGGGTCGCGCCGAACCGCTTGTCGACTCCGCGGAGTTCGACGAGAACGGGTCCGCTGGCAGCATCCTGCATCGGATCAGCCGTTCCACTCGCCGGTGAAGTCGGGCGCCGCCTCGAGGTCCTCCTTGGTCGCCATCGGCGGGAGGTCGACGAGCGTGTCGGCGTCGACGACGGCCTGCACCTTCTCGCCGCGCAGCTTGTTGATCAGCTGCTCGAGCGCGGCCTCACCCATGCTGACCGGGTAGTTCAGGTAGTCGTTCGTCCACTTCCCCTCGCGCACGGCCTTGACGGCCTCCGTCGTCCCGCCTCCGCCGGTGAGGAAGATCGACGAGGGTTCGATGCCGGCGTTCTCCAGCGCGATCTGCGCCCCCAGCGTCTGCTGGTCGGCGTTGCTGAGGATGCCGTTGATGTCCTTGTTGGCCTGCAGCAGATTCGACACCGCGGTGAGCGACTTGTCGCGGTCGTAGGCGCCCTCGACGGTGCCGACGATCTCGATGTTCTTGTGCGCGCCGAGGACGTCCTTCCAGGCCTTGATGCGTGCGACGTCGAGCGGGGAGTTCAGCAGTCCAGCCAGCAGGCCGATCTTGCAGGGGTCGATGTCCTTGCAGTACTCGACGACGGTCTCCGCCTGGCGCTTGGCGCCGGACGACGGCGGCGAGGCCACGGTGGAGACGACGCCCTCGGTCTGCGGCTTCATCTTGTCGATGTCCGGTCCGATGGGGTTCAGCACGGACACCACGGGGATGTCATTGCCCAGCGGGAACGCCGCGGCCAGGCCCGGTCCGTCCTGGGGCACGACGATGACGCCGCTCGCCTGGCCGGTCGTCCCTGCGTTCTGCAGCTGCGAGAGCTGGGTGTTGGCGTCGAACTGGCCGTCCTGGATCTTGGTCGTGATCGTGATGCCGAGCTCCTTCTGCAGCTCCTTCGCCTTCTTCTGCACCCCCTCGTACACGGCCTGGTTGTAGCCGTTCTGCGACGAGGAGGCGAGGAAGACGATCGAGAAGCTGTCGCCGTCGCCGCTTCCGCCCGATCCGCCGTCGGAACTGCAGGCTGCGAGGGAGACGCCGAGCGCGAGCACGCCGGCGGCGGCGATGATACGTGGGAGGTGCGTCATTGCATTCTTCTTTCGTGAGGGGTTCGGGTGGGACTCAGATCTCAGTTCTGGAGACGCGGTGGTCGACCTCGTAGAGGCGCCCGACGCCGATCCGCGCGTCGGTGAGCAGCGCCGACAGCTCCGGGGAGGTGCGCGCGCGGTTCGGGTGGTCCAACCACTCCTGGTAGGCGGCCTCGTCGGGCCACACGGCGGTCACGATGATCTCGCCCGATCCGTCGACCGCGGTGGCGATCTCCGAGCTGAAGGCGCGGGTCAGGTCGAGCGACTCCTGCAGGATCGCCTCGCGGCGGTAGAGCTCCAGCACGGAGTCCGCCTGCGCCGGTGATGTGTGCAGGGTCAGGACTGAGCGGATCATCGGGTCTCGTACTCCATTGTCTCGATCGTCTGGGATGCCGCGTCGCGTCTGTCATCGTCGGGTTCCGCGGCGCTGCTCCATGAAGGTATCCGCATCGCACCCCGCCCATCTGTGCGTAATGCACATTGCGTGAACCGCAAGAAATGCAAAAGAATGAAATGACTGATGCGCGGCGGCTCTGGCGTTGCGTCCGGACAGGGGATCGCGAAGGAGCGGACGATGCGTGTCGGAGTGAGAGTGCACGAGCGGCGCGTCGCCGCCGCGCTGCTGCACCCCGACGGGACGCACACGACCGACGAGGTGCCGGTTCGCGGGGACGGAGTCGAGGCGTCCATCGACCGGCTGCTCGGACGTATCGCACGGTCCGCGCCGACGGTCTCCTCGATCGCTTTCGACGTCAGCGACGCGCTGCACCTCTCGGAGGTCGCACCTCTCACCGTGGTCCGCATCGCACCGAGGCCGCCCGTCGCGCCCGCGGATGAGCCGCGGGTCGGCGACGCCCCGATCATCCATGTGCGCGGTGGTCATACGACGCTCGGCGAAGAGCTGGCGCCGTTCGACGCCGCCGGCTTCCGCGCATCCGCCGCCGCGATCCCGCCGGGGTCCCGCGTCGTGATCACGAGCGTCGGCGCGCTCGTGAACCCGGCGCACGAGCTCGCCGCGGGCGAGATCCTCCTCGAGCATGGCGGTCCGCTGAGCGTCGTGTTCTCGCACGCCTTCGCAAGCAACTCCTTCGCGACGCGGGAGCACACCGCGATCCTCAACGACGCCCTCGTGCCCGACGCCGAGGCACTCGCCACCGCGCTCGCACTGGTCGCCGGCGGCAGGTTCCCCGACGCGCGCCTCTCGGTCACGAGGAATGACGGGGGCCGCGTGCCGCTGAGCAGGCTCCCCGCAGAGCCGATCCACTCCGCGTTCTCGGGCGCACCGGTGGATTTCCTCGGCGCCGCGGCGCTCTGCGGGTTGGACGACGGCGATCTCGTGCTGGCGTCGGATGACGGACTGGCGCTGGGGACGCTGCGCGCCGGAGCGCCGGCAGTGATCCCGCGGCTGCGCTGGAAGGGAGCCCGCCTGTCGACCCAGGCCGCGCACCTGGTCCCGGCGACCGAGATCCTCCTGCACGGGAGGACCACGATCCCCCACCTCGTCCGCGTCGCCGGAGCCCCGCTGCCGGGCTGGCTCGATGGCGGCGAGGTCGTGGAGACGGACCACGATCTCCGCGCGCTGGGAGCAGCCTGCGCTCCGCTCTCCGATTGGGCGCTCGGCACCGTCGGCGCCGTGAACGCCGCCGAGATGGCGCACGAGCTGCAGGCGGCCGAGGCGCGCGTCCGTGCCAGGCTCGCGGCGTTCGGCGCACTCCCGTCCTCTGTGCGCATCCTCGAGTCGCAGCTCGTGGCCACGACCTATGAGCACGCCAGGGTGGTCTCAGTCCGCGTGCGCGGCGTCGCCGGGGATCCCGTCGGGGGTCTGCTCGCCGGCAGGAAGGTGCGCCATGCGGCTCAGCGCTGAGGACGTCAGGCATCTGCGCACCGGCGCGCTCTTCCTCGCCTGCGCGGCCGATCCCGAATGGTGCGAGGAGCAGCAGGATCGGATCCTCGCGCGGATGGAGGGCGGCGTCGCCCCGGAGCTGCTCGGCGTCGAGGAATTCGACGAGGACGCGCTGGTGGCAGCAGTCGGGTTCGTGAACAACGGGCTCCCGCTCTCGGAGCTGCGCCCTGCCGGCGACGAGTTCGTCAGCAGCGTCGAGCTGCTCGAGCGCGAGCTGGGGCGCCGCATCGAGGGACTGTTCCCTCTCGCCGCGGCGAACGTGAACTCGATGGTCCCCCTGCTCACCGGGATGCAGCTCGGCCGCCCAGTGGTCGACGCCGACCCCATGGGGCGGGTGTTCCCGCTGCTGTTCCAGTCCGTGTTCACCCTCGCGGGGCTCCCGGCCGGCCCCCTCGCCGCGACGGGACCAGTCGGCGAGTCCGCGTTCCTGCGGGTCCGCGACCCTCGGCGTGCGGAGCGCCTCGTCCGGGCGCTCGCCGAGGAATTCGGCGGCTGGTCAGCGACGGCGCTCTATCCGATGACGGCGAGGGATCTCGCCCGGACCGGAGTACTCGGCAGCGTGTCGCGGATGGTGCGCATCGGCAGGATCCTGGACTCCGACGCGAGGGTGAGTGCGAAGCACGAGCAGCTCCGGCGCAGCGAGGGCGTTCGCCGGATCATCCGGGCGAGAGTCGCCGACGTCGCCGGGCTCTCGCGACCCGCTCCGGCGGGCGAACCGGACCATCCGTCGAGCGTCGTGCTCATCGAGGAGTCGCAGGGGCGCTTCGTGCAGCTGGAGATCCAGAACGAACTTCTTCTGCTCATGGTCGACGGCACGCCCGAAGCGGTCATCCCGGACATCATCACGATGCTGCATCCCGACGACGGCCGCGTCGCCAGCCTCGACGACCTGTGGGTCGGCAACACCCTCGACCTCGTCGTCCTGCCTGCCGCCGGCCAGTGGTACACGCCGGAGGGCCGGCGTCTGGCGGCCCCGGAGACGCTGCACTCCCTGCTCCCCGACCGCGGAAGGGCCCCGCGATGAACCGATCCTCCGCGGGAGCCGTCGAGCTGCGCGACCTCATCGACACGCCCGATCTCGCCGGCCTCTCGGTGCTGCACCTCGTCTCGGGCCGCAGCCCCGTGCGCGATCTCGCCCTCGTCGCCGACTTCGAGGACATCGGCTCGGTCGGCCCCGACACCGTCGTGCTCCTCGCTCCGGGCGGCGCGCGAGGGGGCTGGATGATCTCGGCAGCGCTGCGCTACGCGTGGGAACGGCGCGCGTGCGCGCTCATCGTCCCGGAGCAGCCGTTCACCGCGTCGGTCATCGAGCTCGCGAAGCGCTTGGAAGTCTCGCTGCTCACCACCCGGCGCGATATGACCCGCCTCGCGATCGATGCGGCGATCCGGATCGGCGCCGCGCGCGCCGAGGCGATGGTCCGCGTGCGCGCCGTCGTCGACCGGCTGGCGACGGTCTCCGGGCCGGCGCAGGCCGTCGACATGCTGTCGGACGAGCTCAGCGGAGCGCAGGTGTGGATCGAGTCCTCCGGCGCCCGCACATTCGCGTCGCCGATGCCCCGCGAGGCCGATGCCGACCCTCGGCCCATGTCGGTCGTCCGCGCCAGGCTCGCGCCCCGGACCGAGGAACAGGACCTGGTGCTCGCCAGGGTTCCCGCACATGCGGTGGTCTTCGGCGAGCAGCTGCTCGCGGGGGCCGCGCCATCGCTCAGGGCACTGCTTCTCGAGCAGCGACTGAACGCCACCAGGACTTCGCTTCCCGCCATCTCGATCACGGCGCTGACCGGGTTCGCACCGATCGCCACGTTCATGGAGCCGTCGGAGCCGGAGGACGAACAGCGAGCGCGGCTCCCGCTCGACGGCGCATTCCTGGCCGTGTGCCTGCTCACCGAGGAGCCCGATCGCCTGGGCGCCCTCGTGCACCAGCTCTGGCAGCTCGCCTTTCCCGAGGCACCGCTCGCCCGATTCGAAGGCGGCTGGATCGGCTTTCTTCCCGTCGGGGATACCACCGAGCAGCGGGCGGAGACGCTGGCACGGGTGAGAAGCGGGTTCGTGCGCGCCGCGGGCGTCCCGATCACCGGAGGCTGCTCACGAGTCCATCGTTCCGCGAGGAGCGCAAGGCACGCGGTCCGCGAGGCCTGGCTCGCCGCGCGTCTCGCGGATGCCGGCGGGGCGACACCCGAGGCGCCCAGTTCCGACGCCTTCGTGGAGTTCGACCACGCACCGCTGCACCTGCTCAAACGGGTCGTGCCGGCGGATCTCGCCGATCAACTCGTCGAGGCGCTGTTCCCGCAGCTCATCGCCGATCCCTCGGCTCCCCGCCTCATCGAGGCGGTGCTCGGCTACCTGTCGGCGAACGGGTCGATATCGACCGCCGCCGCGCGTCTCGGTCTGCACCGCAACACCGTGCAGACCAGGCTTCAGCGCGCCGCCGCGCTCGGCGTCGACCTCACCGAGCAGGCGAACGTGCTCCCCGTGCATCTGCTCTTCGCTGCGATGCATCGCGCGGACCCCCGCGTGGACGTGTGAGAGGCCTCGGCGGACACGACGAAGGCCCCGGGGCGCCTCATCCCCATTGCTGGCCGTACCGACGCCCGCGCTGCGTCAGCGCAGCGCCGTGGGGAACGTGTCGGCTCCCGACCCGTCGAGCGCGAGCGCCCATTCGTTCATGGTGAGGTCCGCCCCGCGGAACTCCTCGGTGAAGGTTCCGGTCTGCGTGAAGCCTCCGCGCCGGCAGACGCCGTTGGAGGCGGCGTTGTCGGCGGCGGGGAACGCCGTGAGCAAGCGACGCTCACCGCGATGCTCCCTCGCATCGTCGATGACCAGTGCGAGCGCCCGCGCCGCCACCCCGCGTCCCTGCGCCTCGGGGAGCACGAACCAGCCCGCCTCCAGCACGGGCTCGCCCCGCCAATCGGCGCGCCAGTACGCGATGGATCCGAGCGGGACGTCCTGGGCGTCCACGATCACGAAGTTCCGCGCCTCACCGGCCGCTCCGAGTCGCAGATACCGCTCGTTGCGGTCGATGATCTGCTCCTCGGTCTCCGGGCCGTTCAGGTGCGCCGTCATCTCCGGGGTGTTCGCCGCGCGGAGCAGGCCGATGTCATCCACCGTCCACAGTCGCAGTCGTATCGTGTCCACGCGGCTACGCTCTCACGGGCCTCCGACATCCGCGAGCGCGAGGTGCTCCCCCGGATGTCGGTGGCCCCGCGTACCGTCGCACATGTGCGCGAGCCTCTCGCGTCTCCCTCGAGAAAGGCGCAGGACATGGACGGACGTCGACCGCGCGAAGGAGTTCTACACGATGATCGGCTTCAATCCCGATCACGACCACCAGGTCTCCGACGAGCTGCGCTTCGTGCAGATGACCCCTCCCGGATCGGCCTGCTCCATCGCCTTCGGCACCGGCACCGGCATGGGCAGCGGGCTCGAGCCCGGTCAGCAGAACTCGATCCAGATCGTCGTACCGGATGCCGACGAGGCTCTGTCGCACCTGCACGGGCTCGGTGTCGAGGCCTCCGGCGTCGACGAGCAGCCGTGGGGCCGATTCGTCACCTTCGCCGACCCCGACGGCAACACCTGGACGCTGCAGCAGATCCCGGACTACGGGGCGCAGTGAGCGAACGAAGGGAGGGCGGATGCTGTGCAGCATCCGCCCTCCCTTCGTTCGAGATCCGGCTCAGAAGTCCCAGTCGTCGTCCTCGGTGGCCTCGGCCTTGCCGATCACGTACGACGAGCCCGACCCCGAGAAGAAGTCGTGGTTCTCGTCGGCGTTCGGCGACAGGGCCGACAGGATCGCCGGGTTCACGTTGGTGACGGTGGAGGGGAACATCGCCTCGTAGCCCAGGTTCATCAGGGCCTTGTTGGCGTTGTAGTGCAGGAACTTCTTGACGTCCTCGGTCAGGCCGACGCCGTCGTAGAGGTCCTGCGTGTACTGCACCTCGTTGTCGTAGAGCTCGTACAGCAGCGAGAAGGTGTAGTCCTTCAGCTCGTCACGGCGCTCCGGCGTCTCGGTCTCGAGGCCGCGCTGGTACTTGTACCCGATGTAGTAGCCGTGCACGGCCTCGTCGCGGATGATCAGGCGGATCAGGTCGGCCGTGTTCGTCAGCTTCGCCTTGGACGACCAGTAGATCGGCAGGTAGAAGCCCGAGTAGAACAGGAACGACTCCAGCAGCGTGGAGGCGACCTTGCGCTTGAGCGGGTCGTCACCACGGTAGTACTCCATGATGATCTGCGCCTTCTTCTGCAGGTTCTGGTTCTCAGTGGACCAGCGGAAGGCCTCATCGATCTCCTTCGTCGACGCGAGCGTCGAGAAGATCGAGGAGTAGCTCTTGGCGTGCACCGACTCCATGAAGGCGATGTTGGTGTACACGGCCTCCTCGTGCGGGGTGATCGCGTCGGGGATCAGCGAGACGGCGCCGACCGTGCCCTGGATCGTGTCGAGCAGGGTGAGGCCGGTGAACACGCGCATCGTGAGCAGCTGCTCGTCGGCGGTGAGCGTGTTCCACGACTGCACGTCGTTCGACAGCGGCACCTTCTCAGGCAGCCAGAAGTTGCCGGTGAGACGGTTCCAGACCTCGAGGTCCTTGTCGTCCTCGATGCGGTTCCAGTTGATCGCATCGACGTGACTGACCAGCTGAAGCTTCGGAGAGGGAGTCATTTCCTGTAGTCCTGTTCTCGGAGAAATTCTGATCAGAGAGCGATCACAGCATGCAGCTGACGCACTCGGTCATGTCGGTCCCCTCGAGGGCCATCTGACGCAGGCGGATGTAGTAGATCGTCTTGATGCCCTTGCGCCATGCGTAGATCTGCGCCTTGTTGATGTCGCGGGTGGTGGCGGTGTCCTTGAAGAACAGCGTCAACGACAGGCCCTGGTCCACGTGCTGGGTGGCGGCGGCGTACGTGTCGATGACCTTCTCGTAGCCGATCTCGTACGCGTCCTGGTAGTACTCCAGGTTGTCGTTCGTCATGAACGGCGCCGGGTAGTACACGCGACCGAGCTTGCCCTCCTTGCGGATCTCGATCTTCGAGGCGATCGGGTGGATCGACGAGGTCGAGTTGTTGATGTAGGAGATCGATCCCGTCGGCGGCACGGCCTGCAGGTTCTGGTTGTAGATGCCGTGCTCCTGGATGCTGTCGCGCAGCTCCACCCAGTCCTGCTGGGTCGGGACGAACTTGCCGGCGAACAGCTCCTTGACCTTCTCGGTCTCGGGCTGCCAGGCGCGCTCGATGTACTTGTCGAAGAACGCTCCCGACGCGTAGGTCGAGTCCTCGAAGCCGTCGAAGGCCTCGCCGCGCTCGATCGCCAGGCGGTTCGATGCGCGAAGCGCGTGGAACAGCACCGTGTAGAAGTAGATGTTCGTGAAGTCGATGCCCTCTTCCGACCCGTAGAACACGTGCTCGCGCGCCAGGTAGCCGTGCAGGTTCATCTGGCCCAGGCCGATCGCGTGCGACCGGTCGTTGCCGTCCTCGATCGAGCGCACCGAGCTGATGTGGCTCTGCGTGCTCACCGCGGTGAGAGCGCGGATCGCGGTCTCGACGGTCTTGCCCAGGTCATCGGCGTCCATCGCCAGCGCGATGTTCATCGAACCGAGGTTGCAGGAGATGTCCTTGCCGATCTGGTCGTACGACAGGTCGGTGCTGTACGTGGTCGGGGTGTTCACCTGCAGGATCTCGCTGCACAGGTTGGACATGTTGATGCGGCCCTTGATCGGGTTCGCCTTGTTCACCGTGTCCTCGAACATGATGTACGGGTAGCCCGACTCGAACTGGATCTCGGCGATGGTCTGGAAGAACTCACGCGCGTTGATCTTGGTCTTCTTGATGCGCGCGTCGTCGACCATCTCGTAGTACTTCTCGGTGACCGAGATGTCGCCGAAGGGCACGCCGTAGACCTTCTCGACGTCGTACGGCGAGAACAGGTACATGTCCTCGCCCTTCTTGGCGAGCTCGAAGGTGATGTCGGGGACGACCACGCCCAGCGACAGCGTCTTGATGCGGATCTTCTCGTCGGCGTTCTCACGCTTGGTGTCGAGGAACCGCATGATGTCGGGGTGGTGCGCCGAGAGGTACACCGCGCCGGCGCCCTGACGCGCGCCGAGCTGGTTGGCGTAGCTGAAGCTGTCTTCGAGGAGCTTCATGACCGGGATGATGCCGGAGGACTGGTTCTCGATCTGCTTGATCGGGGCACCCGACTCGCGGATGTTCGACAGCAGCAGCGCCACGCCGCCGCCGCGCTTGGACAGCTGCAGCGAGGAGTTGATGCCACGGGCGATCGACTCCATGTTGTCCTCGATGCGCAGCAGGAAGCAGCTGACGAGCTCGCCGCGCTGCGCCTTTCCTGCGTTGAGGAACGTGGGGGTGGCCGGCTGGAAGCGGCCGGAGATGATCTCGTCGACCAGGTCGATCGCGACCTGCTCGTCGCCCTCGGCGAGCGCGAGGGCGGTCATCACGACGCGGTCCTCGAAGCGCTCCAGGTAGCGCTTGCCGTCGAAGGTCTTCAGCGTGTAGCTGGTGTAGTACTTGAACGCGCCGAGGAAGGTCTCGAAGCGGAACTTCTTCGAGTAGGCGAAGTCGTTGAGCTTCTGGATGAACTCGAACGAGTACTGGTCGATGACCGCGGCCTCGTAGTACTCCTTCTCCACCAGGTAGTCCAGGCGCTCCTTGAGCGAGTGGAAGAACACGGTGTTCTGGTTCACGTGCTGCAGGAAGTACTCCCGAGCGGCGCGCTTGTCGGCGTCGAACTGGATCTTGCCGTTCGCGTCGTACAGGTTCAGCATCGCGTTCAGCGCGTGATAGTCGAGCCCCTCGTATGCGGGGTTGACCTTGAACTCCACCTGCTCCGTCACTGACTGCTCTTCGAGTGCGCTGTCCACCATCGTTCCAATCCGTCGCTCACGCGATCGACATCATCCGGCGTGCCGAATACCTCCAGCCGGTACAAGTGCGGCACATGACACTTGCGGCTCACGATCTCTCCGGCGAGGCAGAACGACTCGCCGAAGTTGGTGTTCCCCGCGGAGATCACTCCGCGGATCAGGCTGCGGTTGTGCTCATCGTTGAGGAACCGGATCACCTGCTTGGGAACGGCGCCCTGCTCCTCGCCGCGCCCCTGACCGCCCCCGTAGGTGGGGGTGACGAGAACGTACGGCTCGTCGACGACGATCTGCTCGTCGTTTCGGTGCAGAGGGATGCGGCGAGCAGGAAGCCCGAGCTTCTCGATGAAGCGAGCGGTGTTACCCGAGACGCTCGAGAAGTAGACCAGGAGCGGCGCTGCGGTCGCGACTGCGCTCATGGCCGGCCACACTCACGCCAGACGGGCGGCGAGCTCGTCGATCTTGTCGGGACGGAAGCCCGACCAGTGGTCCTCGTCGGTGACGACGACCGGCGCCTGCATGTAGCCGAGCGCCTTGACCTGCTCGAGCGCCGTGGCGTCCTCGGAGAGGTCGTGGATCTCGTACTCGATGCCCTTCGCATCGAGCGCGCGATAGGTGGCGTTGCACTGCACGCAGGAAGGCTTGGTGTAGACCGTGATCGACATGAATTCCCCTCAATCTCAGCTGTTCTCCGGCAGACCCCCCACCGGGACTTCAATACTACATATAGGGACGGACATTGCGACCGACCACTAGGGATAGTAGTTACATCCGTGTAGTTTTCCACCGCTCTCCCCATGTTCAACACAGCTTCTCCACGGTTTCTTCCACAGCCGGGAGCCCCTCGGAACGGCCCGCGAACCGCGAGTTCTCGCGGCTTCCGGGGCCGGTCGCCGGATCCATCCACAGGCCGCACGCTACGCCGCACCACCGACATCCGATTTCCTGTGGAGAACGCTCTTCGGCGTGTCGCGGCGTGTCGCGGCATCCGACACCTCGCGCGCCGCCGCGCACCCCGGATAGGGTTCTCTGGTGGCGGGATATCGGGACCTTCTTCGCACGCCGGGAGTCGGCCGCATGATCGCGGCGCAGCTGGTGGCGCGCTTCCCCAACGGCATGATGAGCCTGGCGATCCTGATGCACGTCGAGCAGCAGTCCGGGTCCTACGGCGCCGCGGGCCTCGTGCTCGCAGCGGCATCCGTCGGTCAGGCCATCGCGGGCCCGGTGACGAGTCGCTGGATGGGCGCCTGGGGCATGCGCCGTGTGCTCACCCTCACCCTGTCCGTGTGCGTCGCGGCCGTGCTCTGCCTGGCTCTGCTGCCGCTGAGCATCGCCGGCTACATGGCCTTCGCGATGCTCGCCGGGCTCTCCACTCCTCCCGTGCAGTCGGCGGTGCGCACCATCTACCCGAAGCTCGTCAACGCGGGCCAGCTCACGCCGCTGTTCTCGCTGGACGCCTCGCTGCAGGAGATAATCTGGATCGTCGCCCCCGTGCTGATCACGATCGTCTCCACGCAGGTCGGCACCGTGCAGGGCCTGCTGCTGGTCGCGATCATCCTCGCCGGCGGCGGCACCTGGTTCATCCTCTCCCCCGAGGTCGGGCGCGTGCGCATCCCGCGCAGCAGGCGCGCGTTCGGACGTGTCGTCCTCAAGCCGCCGGTGCTGCTGGCGACCGTCATCGGCTTCCTCCTGATCGGAGCATGCTCCGCGGTCGAGGTGGGCGTCGTCGCCACCTTCGGGCACGGCGGGCTGGAGGCCGGGCTCGTGCTGGCGGTGTTCTCGGTCGGCAGCCTGGCCGGCGGACTCGCGTTCGGCCACATCCCCATCGGCCCCTGGGCGATGGCCAGGCGGCTGCTCATCGTCACGGTCGGACTGGGCCTGACCATGGTCACGCTCAATGTGTTCTGGATCGGCGGCACTCTGCTGCTGGCGGGCATCGGCATCGCCCCGGCCCTCGCCGTGCTGTTCGCGATCACCACCGCGAGCGTGAAGTTCAGCGAGACCGCCGAGGCGTTCGGCTGGGCGGGCACCGGGCAGTTGATCGGCGCCGCGGCGGGCTCCGCGGTCGCGGGCATCCTGATCGACGCGGGCGGTCCGAGCGGCGCGTACCTCGCCGCGGCGCTGTTCGCCCTCGCCGGGCTGATCGTCTCGGTGGTCTTCGTCCGAGCCTTCCCCGACCTGCGGCACCGCGATCCCAGTCCCTACCCCGACACCGAGACGCTCTCCATCCCGACCGTCCGCCCCTGACGGTCCGCGCACGATCCTCGCGGCATAGGCTGGGCGCGTGAGCACCTTCGACGCCGCTGCTTTCCTTCCCGACGACCTGCTGGAGCGCATCCGCGAGCGCGCCGCCGTGCACGACCGCGAGAACACGTTCCCGCAGCAGGACCTCGACGAGCTGAAGGCTGCCGGATACCTCTCGATCCTCGTGCCCGCCGAGCTGGGCGGAGCGGGCCTGGGTCTCGAGCAGGCGGCCCTGCTGCAGCAGCGCCTGGCGACCGCATCCCCCGCCACGGCGCTCGCCATCAACATGCACCTGGTGTGGACCGGCGTCGCGAAGGTGTTCAGCGACCGCGGCGTGCCCGGGCTCGAGTTCGTGCAGCGCGGCGCCGTCGCAGGCGAGGTCTTCGCCTTCGGGATCAGCGAGGGCGGCAACGATCTGGTGCTGTTCGGCAGCGACACGGATGCCGCACCTCAGCCCGACGGCGGCTACGCCTTCACGGGCACCAAGATCTTCACCTCGCTCGCGCCGGTCTGGACGAAGCTCGGCCTGCATGGCCTGGACACGACCGGTGAGGACGCCCCGAAACTCGTCTTCGCGTTCATCGACCGCACGGATGCCGTGGTCACCGGCGACGACTGGGACACGCTCGGCATGCGCGGAACGCAGAGCCGCACGACCCGCCTGAACGGCGCGATCGCCGCCCCCGAGCACGTGGTGCGCCGCATCGACCCCGGCCCGAACCCCGACCCGATCGTGTTCGGCATCTTCAGCGTGTTCGAGATCCTGCTCGCCTCGGTGTACACCGGCATCGCCCGCCGCGCGCTGGATCTTGCCGTCGAGACCGCGCAGAAGCGCCGCTCGAAGAAGTCCGGCACGACCTACAGCCAGGATCCCGACATCCGCTGGCGGGTCGCGGGCATGGGCCTGGCATACGACGCGCTGCCGCCGCAGATCTCCGCGCTGGCCCGAGACGTCGACCAGCTCGCCGATCACGGACCGCGCTGGTTCACTCTGCTCTCAGGCGTGAAGCATCGCGCGGTCGTCATGGCCAAGCAGGTCGCCGACGAGGCGATGCTGGTGGCCGGCGGCGGATCGTACTTCTCATCCAACGAGCTCTCGCGGCTGTACCGCGATGTGCTGGCAGGTCACTTCCACCCTTCCGACCCGGAGTCCGCGCACGCCACAGCCGCGACCGCCTGGCTCGGACCGCTCGAGGACTGAGACCCTCGATCCGCTGACCCTGAGCATCCGAGAACCGGAGGGTTGCCGCCGCTCGGCGACTCAGCCGCCCGCCATCGTGCGGGCGATGTCGGTGGCCGAGTCCCCCGCCCGCTTGAGCACGAGCGCCACGAGCGCCAGCGACGCGAGCGTCAGCACGAGCATGATGGTGGAGACGGCGGCGATCTCCGGTCGCAGACCGCTGCGCAGGGCGCTGAGCACGTACACCGGCCACGGCGTCGT
>Ga0308161_1002398_pt1 | contig 19881 bp, 17 predicted proteins | sample PhyFR2_FD_201034 | JGI IMG/M metagenome (GOLD analysis project Ga0308161, IMG submission 201034) | Phyllosphere microbial communities from UC Gill Tract Community Farm, Albany, California, United States - DLSLF.R2 | ecosystem: Host-associated > Plants > Phyllosphere > Unclassified | place: USA...
AACACGCTGCTGTACGTCGTCGTCGGTGCCGGCGGTGCGACCCTGCTCGCCACGGTCGCCGGCTACGGGATGGCGAAGTTCCAGTTCCCCGGTCGCCGCGCGGTGTTCGCGGTCGTCCTCGGCGCGATCGCGGTGCCCGGCACGGCCCTCGCCGTCCCGACGTTCCTGCTGTTCTCGCAGTTCGGCCTGACGAACACCCCGTGGGCGATCATCCTGCCCTCGCTGATCAGCCCGTTCGGCATGTACCTGATCTGGACCTACGCGATCGACGCGATCCCGACCGAGCTCATCGAGGCCGCCCGCATGGACGGTGCCGGCGAGTTCCGGATCTTCTTCACCATCGCGCTGAAGCTCCTCGCCCCGGGCGTCGTGACGGTCCTGCTGTTCGCGGTCGTCGCGACCTGGAACAACTACTTCCTGCCGCTCATCATGCTGAGCGACCCGAAGTGGTACCCGCTGACCGTCGGCCTCAACCAGTGGAACGCGCAGGCCACCGGCTCCGGCGCGCAGCCGATCTACAACCTCGTCGTCACCGGATCGCTCCTCACGATCATCCCGATCGTGGTCGCGTTCCTCTTCCTGCAGCGCTTCTGGCAGTCCGGCCTCGCGGCCGGGTCCGTCAAGGCCTGATCCCGCCACCCGGCTGCCGGTCCACGTCGGACCGTCGGCCGGGAGGCCCGGTGCCCGCCCGCCACGGACGGCACCACCGCACGACCGCACCACCCGGTGCCGGCCGGCACCCGCACCGCCCGCGGTGCGGACGGTCCGGCACCGGCGCACCACCTGCACCACGGCACACCCCAATCACGAAGAAGTGGAAGGCACCATGCACAAGCGCATCCGGCGCGGGTTCAGCGCCCTCGCCATCGGCGTCACCGCCGCCATCGCCCTCGCGGCCTGCGCCTCCGGTGGCTCGTCCGCCGGCGGCTCGTCCGGCGACATCGACAAGGCACTCAAGGACGGCGGCACGCTGACGTACTGGTCCTGGACCCCCTCGGCCAAGGACCAGGTCGCCGCGTTCGAGAAGCAGTACCCCAAGGTGAAGGTCAAGATCGTCAACGCCGGCACCGGTGCCGACCAGTACACGAAGCTGCAGAACACGATCAAGGCCGGCTCGGGCGCCCCCGACGTCGCGCAGGTCGAGTACTACGCCCTGCCGCAGTTCGCGCTGTCGGACTCGCTCGTCGACCTCAAGTCGTACGGCTTCGACAAGCTCGAGAGCAAGTTCTCGAAGGGCACCTGGAGCAACGTCGCGATGGACGGCAAGGTCTACGGCCTGCCGCAGGACTCCGGCCCCATGGCGCTGTTCTACAACGAGAAGGTCTTCGACCAGTACGGCATCGCCGTGCCGAAGACGTGGGACGAGTACGTCGCCGCGGCGAAGAAGCTGCACGAGGCCGACCCGTCGAAGTACATCGCGGCGGACTCCGGCGACGCCGGCTTCACCACGAGCATGATCGCCCAGGCCGGCGGCACCCCCTTCACCACGAAGGGCGACCAGGTCACGATCAACCTCGAGGACGCCGGCACCAAGAAGTGGACCAAGACCTGGGACCAGCTCGTCGAGCAGGGGCTCCTGTCGAAGACCACCGGCTGGACCGACGACTGGTACAAGCAGCTCGGCAACGGCCAGATCGCCACGATGATCACCGGCGCCTGGATGCCCGGCAACCTGATGGCCAGCGTCCCCGAGTCGAAGGGTGACTGGCGCGTCGCCCCGATGCCGACGTACGACGGCGGCCAGGCACAGACCGCGAGCAACGGCGGCAGCGCCGAGGCGGTCATGAAGCAGTCGAAGAACCCGGCCCTCGCCGCGGGCTTCCTGAAGTGGCTCAACTCGTCCAAGGAGTCGACGAAGGTCTTCATGGAGTCCGGCGGCTTCCCGTCGACCACCGCCGACCTCGACTCCAGCGCGTTCCTGCAGGAGAAGCCGGAGTACTTCGGCGGCCAGGAGATCAACAAGGTGCTCGTCGACGCGTCGAAGACCTCGGCCACCGACTTCACCTACCTGCCCTACCAGGTGTACGCGAACAGCGTCTACGCGGACACCGTCGGCCAGTCGTACGAGAACGGCACCTCGCTCGAGAGCGGGCTCGAGGCCTGGCAGAAGGCCCTCGTGAAGTACGGCAACGACCAGGGCTTCACGGTCACCACCAAGTAAGACGTCCCACCACCACCTCGGGGCCGTGCGGATCTTCCGCACGGCCCCGATCCCTGAGAGGGTCACACCATGCGCTTCGCCATCGGCGACACCGACTTCCTGCTCGACGGCGAGCCGCACCGGGTGCTCTCCGGCGCGATCCACTACTTCCGCGTCCACCCCGACCTGTGGCAGGACCGGATCCGCAAGGCCCGGCTCATGGGCCTCAACACCATCGAGACCTACGTCGCGTGGAACGCCCACGCGCCGCGTCCCGGCGAGTTCGACCTGACCGGTGGCCTCGACCTCGGGCGGTTCCTCGACCTCGTCGCCGCCGAGGGCATGCACGCCATCGTCCGCCCCGGCCCGTACATCTGCGCCGAGTGGTCGAACGGCGGCCTGCCGTACTGGCTCTTCGCGGACGGCACCGTGGGTGTGCGCCGCGACGAGCCCGGCTTCCTGGCCGCCGTGCGGCAGTACCTGGAGCAGCTCGCCCCCGTGCTCGTCCCACGGCAGGTCGACCAGGGCGGGCCGATCGTGCTCGTGCAGGTCGAGAACGAGTACGGCGCGTACGGCTCCGACCCCGTGTACCTGACGAAGCTCGAGCAGATGCACCGCGACGTCGGGCTGACCGTGCCGTTCACGAGCGTCGACCAGCCGATGGGCACCATGCTCGAGGACGGGTCGCTGCCGTCGCTGCACAAGACCGGGTCCTTCGGCTCGCGGTCCACCGAACGCCTGGCCCGCCTGCGCCAGGCCCAGCCCACCGGTCCGCTCATGTGCTCGGAGTTCTGGGACGGCTGGTTCGACAGCTGGGGCGAGCACCACCACACCACGCCCGCGTCCGCGAGCGCCGAGGACCTCGACGTCCTGCTGGCCGCCGGCGGCTCCGTGAACATCTACATGTTCCACGGGGGCACGAACTTCGGCTTCACGAACGGCGCGAACGACAAGGGCGTCTACCGGCCGATCGCGACGTCGTACGACTACGACGCACCGCTCGACGAAGCCGGTCGCCCCACCGACAAGTTCCACGCGTTCCGCGCGGTGATCGAGCGCTACGCGCCCGTCCCGCCGCTGCCCGCCTCGATGCAGCCGGGCGGGTCCGGTCACCTGGACGAGGACGCGCCGGCCGCGCTGGCATCCGGAGCAGCTGGCTCCGCGCCGGGTGCGTCGGCACCGGTCGCGTCGGCACCGGGTGCGTCGGCACCGGGTGCGTCCGGCACCGGCCGGGAGGCGCGCCCCGCGCCCGCCGCGGACGTCGCCGTCCGCCTCGACCGGGTCGCGTCGCTGCGGTCCCTGCTGCCCGCGCTCACCGACTGGTCGACGCACGACGAGCCGCCGACGTTCGACGCGCTCGGGGCGGCCAGCGGCTTCGTGCTGTACCGCGCCGAGGTCGACCTGCCGGACGGCGGCGTCCTCACCGTCGGCACCGAGGTCCGCGACCGTGCGGTCGTCTCCGTCGACGGCGTCGTGGTCGGCGTGCTCGAACGCGAGCACCACGACCGGGCCGTCGCGCTCCCGCCGGTCACCGGCACGCTCGAGCTCCTCGTCGAGGACCAGGGTCGGGTCGACTACGGCCCCCGCATCGGCGAGCCGAAGGGCCTGCTCGGCGGGGTCGCCGTCGACGGGGTCCCGGTCGCCCGGTGGACGGCGTCGCCGCTCGCCCTCGACCCGGTCGCCCCCGCCGCGCTGTCCCTGCTCGCCGAGGCGGTCCCGACCGACGGCGACGTGCTCGCCGGGCCAGTGTTCGCCGCGGGGGCGTTCGAGCTCGCCGAGGCGGGGGACCGGTACCTGTCGCTCGACGGCTTCCGGAAGGGCGTCGCCTGGGTCAACGGGTTCTGCCTCGGCCGGTACTGGTCGCGCGGGCCGCAGCGGACCCTCGCCGTGCCGGGTCCGGTGCTGCGCGCCGGCCGCAACGAGGTCGTCGTGTTCGAGGTGCACGCGTCGGCCGCACGCCGGGTCTGCCTGCTCACCGAGCCCGACCTCGGCCACACCGAGGCGTAGCGCGAGCGTAGGCCGACGCCCGGGGGCAACCAAGCGCTGTACTCCGGGTGTAGCTGCCTGCGCGGTTCGCGTGATCGGCACAGCCCGAAGGGTTCAGCCGGACCTGCTCTCCCATCGAGGCCAATCTCACAACACCTTCGCCGGCGTCCAACGTCCTCTCCTCTCGGACCGAGACGGGGCTTGCCGGCAGAACCACGGGGAACGACTCGACGTGTACGAGCGTCTCGGAGGACCTGTTAGACCACTGTTCTGGCGGTGTGCACCAGGCAGCTTTTGACGGTCGTCCAGGCTCGACACATCCTCCGATTCCGCGTCGATCCCGACCGCGGCGCGAGTCGCTCGACGTCAACCGAAGGGAACCCTGAGTTCTGCGTCTCGAATCGACTCCATGGCGCCGTTCGACTCGACCGAGCCGGGCGGAAGCACTCAGACCGGCCAGGTCGTGGGGAACGAAGGATGACGTCCGCCGATGGACGCCACACGGCTGCCGCCACCTCCCCTCGACAAACGCGCTGTCCGTGGGCAGCCACGACCACGAACCGAGATGTGGCATGTGACGTACTACGATAGTAGGGTGAGACTGCCGCTACAGCGTGGCGCGAGTGGAGAAGGGGGGTGAATCGCCGTGGAAACGAAGAACGCTCTTGAAGCGCTGATCGAGGAGATCGAGTCGATCGACATCGCACAGCTTCCCGAGGACAACTTGATGAGCTGGTGAATTCACGGCTCGCTCCCCTCCACGACACGGGGAGCGAGCCGCCCTACCACTGGGGAGAACAGTGACCGTGTACATGGCCGCCGGAGGGCCGGGCGATCTCATCGTCGCTGCCGCCCTTTCTGAGGTGAGTCCGATCGACAGTTTTGTCACGTTCGCTTGGCGTCGTGACGCTCTGTCTGCCGGCTACAGCCCATGGTCGGCACTGCATGGGGTAGACCGAGCGGCTCATGGCCGGGTCGACCCTGAGACGTTCACCATCGACGGCAGGTGGGATCAGGTGCGCACTCTGGCCCAGAACCTACCCGGGAGCTTGCACCTGCTCGATGTCGACGACTTGTCCTGGTCCGCCGGCGTGTTGAACGCGTTGGTCTCGAAGGACGTCCACGAGCGCGTGGTTCTGGTCGATGCGGGGGGAGACATACTGGGCGAGGCTTCTCATGAGGGCTTGACGAGTCCCTTGCTCGAAGCACTTGCAATTCGTCTCGTGATCGACGCCGACCAGATCCGGGCCGCTGATGTGATCGTGGCCGGCCCGGGGGTCGACAACGAGCTGACTCAGGTAGAGATCACCGTCCGCCTGTCCGAGATGCCGCACGAAGACTGCCGTATCGATGCGGGGGCACCGAAGCTCCTGGACGTGTTCGACGCCGTCGACTCCGAAGCGAGCAGGCTTTGGCTCAGCGCCCTTTCGGGTCGCCGCGGCCGAGTGTGGTGCGATGGGCGAGGGCGGCCAGTGCACCTCAACTGTTTCGCCGCCCGAGCTGTTCGTCTACCGCTGACAGCGTTGACCCGAAATCCTGGGCTCGCGGTGCGCCCCGCCGCCAGGGGGATTCGGGATGCCAATGTCGATCTCGTCGACAGCGGGTACGTCGATGAGATGCGTGCAAACGCATCTCGCCTTTCCGTCCTACCGATCCAGGCCCGGCGAGAAGCGGTCGACGATTGCCGTGTAGGTGATTTCGTCACCAACCGGTTCCAGCAACGTTACGGGAGGCAGTTGTTGACGGTGCGAAGTGTTGGCGACGGTCTTCTGTCGAGGATCGAGGCGATCGGCAGTGATCGTGCAGTCTGAGGCGGTGGAAGTGCGGCTGACCTTCGATGAGCTGGAGGGTGTTGCATCTCGAGCAAGACGCGACTCCAAGCCCCCGTACGTCCGAGTCCGGCTTCCAGGCGGCGCTCTCGCCGTTGCAACGGCGCCCCCGCCGAACTGGCAGTCGCGCTTCGAACTGCGAGGGCGTGCTTCTCGGGCCGAGCGAGGGTACTTGCTTGCCGGCCACGGCGACGGCTTGCATCTCCTGCTCGGCGATTCGTGTCTGTGTGGCGCGCGCGTCTCGGTGGGCACGGACAGCGCGGCTGACGGCTGCAGAGCAGGCGGGGCGTGCCGAAAATCGCGAGCGGTGCGCTGCGTGAAGTTTGCGGCGAACATGCGAGGCGACGTGTGTTTCCTCCTTTCTTGCAACAGCGCAAACCTCGCAGCCCAGCTCGGCTCGCCGGGCCTGAGTCTCGCGTGGACGCTCCTTGAAGCTGGCTTCTCGAAGGTGGTTGCTTCGACGAGGCAGGTGATCGTCAACCGAAGGCAGATCGCTGTCATCGAGGACAGCTGGATGGCCGGTGACTCGGTCGAGAACATCGTCCAGAACTTGAACGATCTACCGGAGGTGGATGGCGCGTACGTCCTCCTGGTGCCCGCTGGGGGGGACGAGGCCGAAGAACACCCGGACGCCTCGTCGAACCTGCCACGGTCCTTCCCGACGAGAGCGCCGTCTCAGGTGAAGCGATTACGGGCCATCGAAGAGGTCATCCTGGCCGCCGTTGCGCACGTGGGCGCCAACAGCGCGCTTGGCCGACGACTTGCTGAGCAGGGGAGGTTGATATCCGGGCTCGCGACACTGGAGACGAGAGCATACTTCTCCGCAGCGACGCCGCAGGCCGACCTGCGCGATCGCATTCATCGCGCGATCAGGACTGGCTGGGAGCACTGCGTCGAAGAGGGCCTACTCGGGTCAGGATCGGGTCACGGAGACGTTCTCCAGAAAGCGATGATCGGTAGAGCGCGGCTCGCACCGAGCAGCTCGACACATTCCGGACGATTCTGCGCCATGTGTTCGGGGACGGTCTGGCAAACGACGAGCGGTGTGGCGCAGCGCTGGTTGATCTCTTGGTGCAGCGGTTGCGGCGTCAAGCGGGCTTCCGCCCAGGGCGATGGTCCCGCGACCTTCTTGGATGTGCACAGACCTGTACTGGCTGGTGAACGTCACTTGGTGCGCCTACCGATGTCCGACGAGACGACATCGGGGACTGTCTTCGTACAAGTTCGGGACAAGTCGAGGAGAGTTCCGGTCGTCGAACAGAGCGAACGTTTCGAAGAGCGGCCGAGTGATGTGTTGTTCGCAGTGCCCGGCGACGCAGGGCCTGACATCGGCTCGGTGCGAGTGGTCATCTTCGGTACCGATCGCCTGGCGTACTTGCGCGAGGTGTTCGAGATAGAAAGAAGTGTGGATGAGTGAAGCGAGATCGTTCCTTGATCTGCCACGCGTCGAGCGAAGAGAGGCTCTACGATTCGGGGTGCCGAACCAGGGCAGGTTGCGTGCGGAAGTGCGGGAGGCTCTCGACTGGAAGGGATGGGGCTCCGACAGTAGGAGTCTCACTTTCCGTGCAGACGGAATCCTGGTCGTCCTCGCCAGATCCACGGACCTTCCGAGGTTAGTAGCGAGCGGCGCCCTGGATGCGTGCGTCTCCGCGCACGACTACGTCGTCGAGTCGGGGACAGCGTCGCAGTTGCGCATGGTGAAGGACCTCGGCATCCAGCGCACGAAGTTGTGCGTTGTGCGGCGTGACGACGATGAAGAGCTCGAGGATGTCACCCGATCTCTCACCGTCGTCAGCCAGTACCCGAACATCGCCAGCGACTGGATCCGACGTCACCCCCTGCGCCGTCGTATGACGCTCGTTCCGATCGACGGAGCGGCCGAGGTGTTCGTCAGTCTGGGTATGGCCGACCTAGCAATCGATGCAGTCATGACCGGCCTGAGCCTCGAGGCGAACGGTATGCGGATCGCTGAGTGCTTGTTCGAGAGTTCGGGACGGATCTACCGGTCCCGGCGGATTGCGAAAGATGCCCGGGCACTGCAGTTGCTCACCGGTGTGACGGCGCGTATGGATTCGGCGCTCCGGTGAGGGCCATCATCCTGGCGGGCGGTCTCGGCACCCGGGTCTCGTCGCCCGGTCCGAAGGCGCTCGTCCAGGTCGCAGGAAGAGCGTTGCTCGAGTGGGTGCTTGAGGAGACTGAAGGATTGGAAACCACGATCCTGGTCCGTGACGATGCGCTGACTGCCTTCGAGCACGAGCCTTGGCTCCGCGGAGTGCGTATCTCCGTAGCGAAGGCAGATACGCCCGCTCGATCGATCGCGCGTGAAGTTTCGGTCGGCGAGATCGTCGTGGTGCTGCATACAGACGAATTGTGTCTGGGCTCGGCAGGAGCGAGATGCTACTCAGCGATCGCGGAACGGTTCAACTTGCCGGTGGTCGGCTCCTCGGCGGCTCGCCTCACAGAGACAATTCGACTGGGGTTGAGTCGGTCGGCTGAAGTCGTCCTGGAAGACGACGAGCGCTTCCCGCCGGGGGAGTTCGACCCCCTCATGATGGACATCGGGGCTGGGGAAGCGAAGTGGGCGCGGAGGAGCGACGCGCCCCAGGGAGTGCAGGCGCGGTACATCGGGCGCTACGCCTTCAGGACATCGGAGGCGCTCCTCGCCAACCTCAGCGTCGGACGGAGTGTTCTCGGGGCGATCTTGGCTTCCTCCGCCCGCTTCGTCGCTGCTGACCTGCCGAAGACCTATCAGGACTGCGGCACCGACGCCCTGTTGCGGCTCGCCGACGAGCAGATCGGGGTTGCCAGCACGTGAATCAGTTCGCACTGCTGCGCCGCAACAGGGCGTTCTCGCGGTTCTGGTTGAGTCAGGTGACGGGGCTGATGGGTGCGTCGCTCATGACCGTGGTCGCGAGTCTCGCGGTGCTGGAGCACGGCGGCGACGCCTCGAGCGTCGCGGCGATACTCGCTGCTCGCGCGATCGGTCTCTTCCTTGGTTATCTCGTGCTCGGGGGATTGAGTGTGCATCTCGAGCCACGGAACCTCATGATCTGGGCCGACTTACTGCGGGTTCTGACCACTCTTCTCGTGGCTGTTGGGATATCGACGGGCTGCTTCCCGGTCGCGGTCGCGGCCGTTCTGGTCACTGGCTTGGCCGAGGCAGTGTTCTCCCCGTCTGCACGGGCGCTCCTGATTGCGATCGTCGCGAGCGACGATCTCGCTTCAGCGAACAGCCTGTCCTCTCTTGCACGGAGCTCCACCATGATCGCGGGACCCGCACTCGCAGCTCTCCTCCTGCTCATCGTGGCACCCGTGTGGGGGATTCTCCTGAACTGCGCGGCTTTCGGGATGAGCGCACTATTCCTCGGCCGGCTGCTGTACGTCGGCGGGACGGACAAGCGGCCAGCCTTGACTCCACGAACCTATGCGCGAAGCCTTCGCGAGGGTGCGGCTGCTCTGTTGTGCACCAGCTGGCTGTGGCGGTACGCGACGGCCGGGGCTCTGCAGACGGTTCTGGCGGTCGGGGCATGGACGGTGCTCGGGCCAGTACTCGTGCGAGACGCGTGGGGAGCGAGTGCGTTCGGGGCGGTGCTCGGTGCCTTCGCGATCGGCGGCCTGATCGGTGCCTTGTCCGCACCGGTTCTGGCGCGGGGACGGGCAGCGGTCCGCGCAAGCCTGTTCGTAGCCCTCTTCGGGGTCGCTTTGTTGGGTGTAGCTCAAGAGCGCCTCGCGATCTGTCTCCTGGGGTGCTGCATCGGCGGGGCGAGTCTCGAGCTGGGAAAAGTGCTCTTCGACACGGTGCTGCAGACAAACATTCCTGCAGAGTTGCTCGGTCGGACCAGCGCTCTGCTGATGCTCCCCTCGACATTCCTCCTCCCGCTTTCGTACCTCGTCGTAGGTGGGCTGTCCGAGCGCATCGGTCCGGCACCGGTGATCAGAGCAGCGGCTGTGTCCGCAGCGATGTGCATGGTTGTCTTCGCGATGCAAAGAACCACGAGATTGATGGAGGTCAAGGATGAAAGCGCAAGTGCTCCCAGCTGAGGAGATCGACGCCGGTGACGGGATCTCCCTCACGCCTCTCCGTGCCGAGGACGCCGATGATTGTTTCCTGGCCTGTCAGGACGAGACGGTGAATCGCTGGATTCCGTTGCCTTCGCCGTACACGCGGGCTATCGCTCGTAGCTGGTGCGAAGGGGGTGCTGAGGCCTATCGGCTCAGCGGTTCCGGGGTTCAGTTCGCGATTCGCTTGTACGGGTCCTTCGTCGGTTGTATGTCGCTGAAGAACCCGAATTGGAGGGAAGGCATCGTAGAGGTCAGCTACTGGTTGGCTGAGAACGAGCGGGGGAAGGGCATCACCGGCCGTGCGGTCGCGGCCTTGTCGAACTACGCGTTCTCGGTCGGCTTCGATCGGGTCGAGCTGCGTGTGGCGCAGGGTAACTCGGCGTCAGCCCGTGTAGCTCAGAAAGCAGGTTTCCGAGAAGAGGGTCTGCTGCGCTCTGCGGGAGTCCTTCGTTCTGGCCGCACGGACATGCGGCTCTTCTCATTGCTCATGACCGATGTGTTCAAGTGAGGAGAGGCGGATGTTCGACATCGAGATCGAGTTGACATCGGATCTCTCCTCTGTCCGGACACGCGTGTTCCACGGAGGGCGCTTGGTCAGGAGCTACGAGCGAGGCGCCCCACGGTCTCTGCTGACAGACGCTGTTCGCTACGTCTCGTCCGGACTTGCGTTGAGACTGGAGGTCATCTTCGAGGAGACGCGGATCGTCTGGGCTCCCGGTGCGTATCAAATCACGCTCGACGCCTTCCGGCTGGTGCGAGCGGCGCGCGCACGCCTCGCTGGAGGGTCGACGCGGACTCTGATCGACGTCGGTTGCGGCTCGGGCGTGGTCGGACTGAACCTCATCGCCGCGCTCGATGGGCTGGAGGCCATCACGCTGCTCGACCTCAGCGAGAGCGCACTTCGGCTTGCTGAGCAAAATTTCGACGGGATCGATCAAGTGGTTCATGGTGCGTTCGTGCTTTCCGACTACAGAAGCCTCGAGCGGGGGCAGGAATTCGACGTGGCAGTGAGCAACCCTCCTTACTTCCCCAGCGGTTCTGTGATCCCAAGGGTCGGGCAAGTCACCATGAGCGATGAATTCGGACTCTACGGATCGCTTGTCGATGCGGTCGGTGTGCACGCAGAAAAAGTGATCATGACTCGCTCCGAGGCTTTCGCTTCGGAGATCGACGCGATCATCGAAACACGATCCGATCTGGTCGTCTCCCGTCTTGCCAGTTGGAGAGCACCGTTACCAGCTCACCTCATCGCGCCGCAGTTCCTGGGGCGGTTCGACGATCTTCCGAGTTCGGCTCACGAGGTTGAACACGAGGTCTCCGTGCTCGAGCTGTGCCTCAAGTCGTGAGAGCGGAACCGTGCTTGCAGGATGTGCCAGATCCGCGACTGACCTGACGAAGTCACCTCAGCAGGGCCGCTGCGGTGATGGACCTGAGCGTCGAGACCCCGCTCCAGTTGAAGCGGGCGGATCGCCGCAGTCACGATCGGTGCGAGTCGGGAACGTCGAGAGTGTCGAGCGCGTCGAGCTCCTCGAGTGCCCGCCGGGCGTCGGCGACCCGGTCGGCCTCGGGGCGCGTCCACCACTCCGGACCGCGTTCGCCGAGCCCGTGCTTCGCCAGGCCGTTCCGGTGCCGGGCCGCAGCGAGCGCGGCGTCGTCGCCCGCGCGCTTCGCCTGCCGGACCCCGCCCCGCCCGCGGCCGAGGTGGGACCGGAGCGCCGCGGCGAGGTCCTCGGGGAGCGCGGGGTCGGTGCGGCGCCAGCGACGGCCGTCGACGACGAAGAAGTGGTCGTCGGGTTCGCTCGCGGGCACGACCCGAGTCTGCCAGGCGGTGTCGGCGGTGCCCGGTAGACAGGAGCCGATGACGGAACCACGCGTGCGCCCGATGCTCGACGTCCGACGCATCTACGCCGAGGACGCGGCGCTCGCACTGCCCCGGGGGCAGGAGGTGGTCGGGCGCTGGCCGGACGCCGAGATCGTCCCGGTCGCCTCGCACTGGCAGATCCCCGAGGTGCACGGCGACGAGCGCAACGTGCAGCGGTGGGTCCGGATCAAGACCGAGGCGCTCGTGCTCGGCGTGAAGAAGTCGCTCGTCACCCGGCCGAACGGGCGGTCGGCGGACTTCATCGCCCCGTCGACGGCGAACGGCTGCGCGATGGCGTGCGCCTACTGCTACGTACCGCGACGCAAGGGGTACTCGAACCCCGTGACGGTCTTCGCGAACATCGAGCAGATCACGGCGCACCTCGCGCGCAACATCGCGAAGCAGGGGCCGAAGACCGAACCGAACCAGTGCGACCCCGGGTCGTGGGTGTACGACATCGGCGAGAACAGCGACTGCTCGGTCGACGCGGTGATCAGCGACAACGTCCGCGACCTGTGCGACCTGTTCCGGATGAGCCCGACCGCCAAGGCCTCCTTCGCCACGAAGTACGTCAACCGCGACCTGCTCGACTGGGACCCCCTCGGCCGCACGCGCATCCGGTTCTCGCTCATGCCGCACGAGACGGCCAAGGTCACCGACATCCGCACCTCACCGATCGCCGAACGGATCGCGGCGGTGAACGACTTCGTCGAGGCCGGGTACGAGGTGCACCTCAACTTCTCGCCCGTCGTCCTCACCCCCACGTGGGAGGCCGACTGGACCGAGCTGCTCCGGCAGGTCGACGACGTCCTGTCCCCGGCGGCCAAGGCGCAGCTCGCGGCCGAGGTGATCTTCCTCACCCACAACGAGCCGCTGCACGAGGTCAACCTCGGCTGGCACCCGAAGGCCGAGGACCTGCTGTGGCGCCCCGACCTGCAGGAGCGCAAGGTGTCCCAGAACGGCGCCGTGAACGTCCGGTACCGGTCGGGCATGAAGGGACAGCTCGTCGAGCGGTTCCGCGATCTGGTCGCCGAGCACCTGCCGAGCTGCCGCATCCGCTACGCGTTCTGAGACGACGGACGCCCGCACCGACGAACGGTGCGGGCGTCAGGGTCGAGCGAGGGTCACTTGCCCTCGAACGCGTCCTTGGCCTTCTCCTTGTCGAGGCGAGCCTCGCCCATGACCTGGTCCTTCTGGCCCTGGTGGGTCAGTTCGGCGTCGTCGGTGTGCTTGCCGACGGTCTCCTCGACCTTGCCGACGACCTTCTGCGTGACGTCCTTGGCCTTGTCTGCGAGCGACATGGTGCTTCCTTCCTGCGGGGATCCGCCGAGGGACCCCGGCGCCTGTGCACCAGACACAACCACGGGCCGCCCGCCCGCTCGCGGCCCAGCCGGAGGTTCGTGTACCCCGTCCACGAGAACGGGGTACGACGACCGGCGGTGCAGGCGCGGGCCGGCCGCTGGGTCGGCCGACCGCCAGGCAGTGGCCCGCGGGCTACGGGACCAGTCGGTCCGCCCGGTACCGGTCGAACAGTTCCGCGAACGCGCGGTCCGTGCGGCGGTACCCGGTGAACCCGGCCTCGCGGCTCTTGCCCATGTCGGTGACGACCTCCATCTCGCGCCCGAGGTCGGCGTCGGTGTGCCACCACGAGGCCAGGCGTGTGACGTCCGACTCCACCAGGCCGTGCCGCTCGGCGATCGCGGGCCACGCGGACACGTGCGGCGCCATCTGCTCCTCGAGCGGTCGCGACCGGTCCGCGAAGCCGACGACCCGCGCCGGGTCCACCCCGAGGTGCGCGGCCAGCCGGGGCCACATCCACCGCCAGCGGAAGACGTCGCCGTCGACGACGTTGAACGCCTCGTCCGCGCCCTCGGGGCTCGTCGCCGCCCAGACCATGTGCTCGGCGAGGAGTCCGGCGTCGGTCATGTCGGTCAGCCCGTTCCACTGGGCCGCGCTGCCGGGGAACACGAAGTCGAGGTCGAGCTCCTTGACGAGCGTCGCCTGCACCGCGAGCGTGAGGCCAATGTTCATGGCGTTGCCGACCGCGTGGCCGATCACGGTGTGCGAACGGTGCACCGACCACGTGAAGCCCTGGCGCGCGGCGGCCGCGAACAGCTCGTCCTCCTGCGCGTAGTAGAAGTTCGGGGTGTCGAGCCGCGGTTCCTCCTCGTGGAAGGGCGTGTCCGGGACGACCCCGGCGGCGTACGCCTCGAACGGGCCGAGGTAGTGCTTCAGCCCGGTGACCAGGGCGACGTGGGCGAGGGGTGCGTGTGCGAGCGCCGCGAGGAGGTCACGGACCATGCCGCCGTTGACGCGGATGTTCTCGGCCTCGGTGTCCTGGCGCTGCCACGCGGTGAAGAACACGTGGGTCGGTCGCTCGTCGGCGAGTGCCGCGGTGAGCGAGTCCGGGTCGCGGAGGTCGGCGGCGACGGTCCGGACGCCGTCCCGGGTGAGCGGCCTGCGGGACAGCGCCGTCACCCGCCAGCCGAGGTCGAGCAGGTGGTCGACGAGCGCCGAGCCGGTGATGCCGCTGGCCCCCACGACGAGCGCTTCGGGCCGGTCGGAGGTCTGGTCGGTGGTGGTGCGCGTGGTCGAGGTCATCCCCGACTGCAACGCCCGCGGGTGACGGGTGTTCCCTACCGGGGACGCCGGATCCGGATCGGTCCCTTCGCGGTCGACGGGTCGACGACGCTGCCGTGCTGCGTGATCTCGACCTCGCCGCGGGCGACCATGCGCCGGGCGGCCCGTCGTGCCGGCTCCATCAGGGGCCGCCAGTCGTCGGGCTCGAGGGACCGTGCGACCTCGGACGGGCAGATGCTCGCGGTCCGGGCGCGCGCCGCGAGGAGCTCGTCGATGCGCTGTTCGAGTGCCCGGTCGGTGGCGTCGACGCCGTGCTTCCGGCAGGCCGCCGAGCACCACTTCGTGTCCGGCCCCGCCGAGGACGGCATCCGTCGCCCGCACGCGGCGCAGGTGCGCTCGCCGTGGGCCTGCTCGACCGCCTCGGCGTCGGCGGCCGTCCTGATCGCTCGTCCCATGCGTCCATCCTCGTCCCGCTGTCCACCCGGGCGCACAGCCCAGGTACGGGTGGCAGCATCGTCCCGGTGACCGACGACACCGAGCGCACCGCCACCGACCGTCCCGACACCGACCGTCACGACGACGCCCCCGGCCGCCCCGCACCCCGGCAGGAGCCCGCCTGGGTCGAGCACGCGATGTGGTGGCACGTGTACCCGCTCGGCGCGGTCGACGCCGCGGTGCGCCCCGACACCCCCGTCGACGAGCGGCCCGTCGAGCACCGACTCGACCGGCTGACGGGCTGGTTGGACCACGTGGTCGACCTCGGGCTGAACGGCCTGCTGCTCGGGCCCGTCTCGGCGAGCAGCACCCACGGCTACGACACCGTCGACCACTTCCGCGTCGACCCCCGGCTCGGCGACGAGTCGGACCTCACCGCACTCGTCGCGGCGGCGCACGAGCGTGGGGTCCGGGTGCTGCTCGACGGCGTGTTCAACCACGTCGGGCGGGAGCACCTCGCGTTCCGCGCCCTCGAGGAGCAGGGGCCGGACGCCCCGACCGTCGACCTGTTCGCCGTCGACCGGTCGGGCTGGAGCGCGGGCGACCCCGTGCCCGTCGCCGACTTCGAGGGGCACGACATCCTCGTCGCCCTCGACCACGACAGCCGGGCGACCGAGGACCTCGTCGTCGAGGTGATGACGTACTGGCTCGACCGCGGGGTCGACGGGTGGCGGCTCGACGCGGCCTACGCGGTGCCGCCGGCGTTCTGGGCCCGGGTGCTGCCGCGCGTGCGCGAACGCTTCCCGGACGCCTGGTGCAGCGGCGAGGTCATCCACGGCGACGCCGCGGCGATCGTGACCGCGTCGACGATGGACTCGGTCACGCAGTACGAGCTGTGGCAGGGGATCTGGCACGGCATCGCCGACCGGAACTGCTTCGAGCTCGCGCACGCGGTGGAGCGGCACGACGCCCTGCTCGGCACGTTCGTCCCCACCACGTTCGTCGGCAACCACGACGTGACGCGCATCGCGAGCGCGGTGGGGGAGCGGTTCGCCGCGCACGCCGCCGCGGTGCTGTTCACGGTGGCCGGCACGCCCGTGGTCTACGCGGGCGACGAGTACGGCTGGACCGCCGTGAAGGAGGAGCGCGAGGGCGGGGACGACGCGGTGCGTCCGGCGCTGCCCGCGGTGCCGCCGGAGCCCACCGACCTGACCCGCACGTACCAGGCGCTCGTCGCACTCCGGCGGCGGATGCCGTGGCTGCACCGGGCGCACACCGACGTCGTGCACCTGACGAACACCGCGGTCGTGCTCCGGACCGCGACCGCGGACGCCGCCGTGGTGACCGCCCTGAACCTGGCGGACGAGCCGGTCGAGGTGCCCGCGGCCGACGCGACGCGGGTCGAGGCGGGCGGTGGCGACCTGCGGGACGGGACCCTGCGCCTCCCGGCCGCGGGGTGGGCGGTCCTGACGTCCTGACGCCCCCGCAACGCAGCGATGGAGCAGGAGACGTCGGGTGCCTGACGGCGACCCGACGTCTCCTGCTCCATCCGGGGGAGGGGAGACCCCTACTTGCGCGCGGACGCCGCCCGACGCTTGTTGAACACGTCGAACGCGACGGCGGCGAGCAGCACCAGGCCCTTGATGAGCGACTGGTACTCGGTGCCGACACCGAGGATCGACATGCCGTTGTTCAGGATGCCGATGATGAGACCACCGATGATCGCGCCCGGCACCGTGCCGATGCCGCCGGTGACGGCTGCGCCACCGATGAACACGGCCGCGATGGCGTCGAGCTCGAAGCCGTTGCCGGCACCCGGGGCGGCGAGGTTGAGCTGGCCGGTGAAGACCACGCCCGCCAGGGCCGCGATGACGCCCATGTTCACGAAGAGCAGGAACGTGACGCGCTTGGTCTTCACGCCGGACAGCTGCGCCGCGAGGGCGTTGCCACCGATCGCGTACACGTGGCGACCGAAGACCGCGCTGCGCATGACGACCGAGTAGACGACCACGAGCAGGCCGAGCACGACGAGCACGATCGGGGTGCCGTTGTAGCTGGCGAGCAGGAGCGACACGTAGACGACGAGCACGACGCCGAACGCGAGCTTGACGAGGAACCACACGAGCGGCTCGCTCTCGAGCTGGTACTTGCGGCGGGTGGCGCGACCGCGCAGCGAGACGACGACCATGATCGCGGCGGCCGCGAAGCCGAGGATCATCGTCAGCGGCTCGTAGCCCGAGGTGCCGAACGACGGCAGGAAGCCGGAGCCGAGCGAGCGGAAGCCGTCCGGGAAGGGCGAGATCTGCTGGTTCTGCAGGACGATCTGCGCGGCACCGCGGAAGGCGAGCATGCCCGCCAGGGTCACGATGAACGCCGGGATGCCGAAGTAGGCGATCCAGAAGCCCTGCCAGGCGCCGACGAGGCCACCGAGCACGAGGCACAGGACGACCGCGATCGGCCACGGGATGCCCCACTGCGTGATCATCACGCCGGCCATGGCGCCCGTGAAGGCGACGACCGAGCCGACCGACAGGTCGATGTGGCCCGCGATGATGACCATCACCATGCCGATGGCGAGGATGAGGATGTAGCTGTTCTGGACGATCAGGTTCGAGACGTTGATCGGCGCGAGGGTGATCCCGCCGGTCGTCGCCTGGAAGAAGATCACGATGACGATCAGCGCGATGAACAGGCCGATCTGTCGGAGCTGCCCGGTGAGGTAGCCGGCGGCGGACTTGAGCGCGTTCATTTGACGGTGGTCTCCCGTTCCTGGGTCATGTACTGCATGAGGACCTCGGGCGTGGCCTCGGAGCGGGGCACGTCAGCGGTGATCGTGCCCTCGGAGAGCGTGTAGATGCGGTCGCAGATGCCGAGGAGTTCCGGCAGCTCCGAGGAGATGACGATGATGCCCTTCCCCTGGTCCGCGAGCTGGTTGATGATCGTGTAGATCTCGTACTTCGCGCCGACGTCGATGCCGCGCGTCGGCTCGTCGAGGATGAGCACGTCGGGGTCGGCGTACATCCACTTCGACAGGACGACCTTCTGCTGGTTGCCGCCGGAGAGCTTCCCGGTCACCGCGTTCACCGACGGCGCCTTGATGTTCATGCTCTTCAGGAACTGGCCGGCGACGGTCGTCTCCTTCGAGCCGTTCACGAAGCCCCACTGGGCGAGCTTCCCGAGCGCCGAGCCGGAGACGTTCCGCTTGATGTCGTCGATGAGGTTCAGGCCGTAGCGCTTGCGGTCCTCGGTCGCGTAGGCGATGCCGTTGTCGATCGCCCGGGTCACGGTGTTCGTCTTGATCGGCACGCCGCGCTTGTAGACGGTGCCCGAGATGCCGGCGCCGTACGAGTGGCCGAAGACGCTCATCGCGAGCTCGGTGCGGCCGGCGCCCATGAGCCCGGCGATGCCGACGATCTCGCCCGCGCGGACCGTGAGGTTGGCCTGGTGGATGATCTCGCGCGAGGCGTCGAGCGGGTGGTGGACGGTCCAGTCCTCGATGCGCAGGAGCTCCTCGCCGATCTTCGGCTCGTGCTCCGGGTACCGGTTGGACAGGTCGCGACCGACCATGCCGCGGATGATGCGGTCCTCGGAGACCTCGCCGGCGTGCATGTCGAGGGTCTCGATGGTCTGGCCGTCGCGGATGATCGTGACCTTGTCGGCGATCGCCTTGATCTCGTTGAGCTTGTGGCTGATGATGATCGCCGTCATGCCCTCGGCCTGCAGCGTGCGGATCAGCTCGAGCAGGTGCTCGGAGTCGTCGTCGTTCAGCGCGGCGGTGGGCTCGTCGAGGATGAGGAGCTTCACCTCCTTGGACAGCGCCTTCGCGATCTCGACGAGCTGCTGCTTGCCGACGCCGATGTCCACGATCTTCGTGACCGGGTTGTCCTTGAGCCCGACGCGCTTGAGCAGCGCTGCGGCCTCGAGGTTCGTCTTGTTCCAGTCGATGAGCCCGCCGGTGGCGCGCTCGTTGCCGAGGAAGATGTTCTCGGCGATCGAGAGGAAGGGACTGAGGGCGAGCTCCTGGTGGATGATCACCACGCCCGCGGCCTCGGAGTCGTTGATGGAGCCGAACTTCACCGGCTGACCGTCGAGCAGGATCTCACCGTCGAAGGAGCCGTGCGGGTAGACGCCCGACAGGACCTTCATCAGCGTGGACTTGCCCGCGCCGTTCTCGCCGCAGATCGCGTGGACCTGACCGCGCTCGACCTCGATGCTGACGCCCTGCAGGGCCTTGACCCCGGGGAAGGTCTTGGTGATGTCCCGCATCTCGAGGATGGTGTCCGCCATGTGGACGCCTTTCCGTCGTGCGCGCGTGCGCGCGCTGGTGGAGACGGACAGGAGGCGCGGTGCGCGCTGGCACCGCGCCTCCTGTCCGTCAGATGGGGCAGGACCTACTTGAGGTCGGCCTCGGTGTAGTACCCCGAGTCGACGAGGACTTCCTTGTAGTTGTCCTTCGTGACGACCGTGGGCTGGAACAGGTAGGTCGGGACGACCTTGACCTTGTTGTCGTAGCTCTTGGTGTCGTTGACCTCGGGCTTCTTGCCGGCGAGCAGGTCCTCGGCCATCGTCGCGGACTGCTTCGCGAGCTTGCGCGTGTCCTTGTAGATGGTGGAGTACTGCTGGCCCGCGATGATCGACTTGACCGAGGCGGCCTCGGCGTCCTGACCGGTGATCACCGGGAGGGGACGGTCACCCGAGCCGTAGCCGGCGCCCTGCAGGGCCGAGATGATGCCGATCGACATGCCGTCGTAGGGCGACAGGACACCGTCGAGCTTGGTGCCGCCGGAGTACGACTTCGCGACGAGGTTCTGCATGCGGGCCTTGGCGGTCGCCGGGTCCCACTGCTGCGTGGCGGCCTGCGTGAAGCCGTCCTGGCCGGAGCCGATCTTCAGCGTGCCGTCCTCGAGGTACGGCTTGAGGGTCTTCATCGCGCCGTTGAAGAAGAACGTGGCGTTGTTGTCGTCGGGCGAGCCGGCGAAGACCTCGAT